>Ga0265327_10002522_pt1 | contig 19077 bp, 14 predicted proteins | sample 41621metaG_FD_202089 | JGI IMG/M metagenome (GOLD analysis project Ga0265327, IMG submission 202089) | Rhizosphere microbial communities from Carex aquatilis grown in University of Washington, Seatle, WA, United States - 4-16-21 metaG | ecosystem: Host-associated > Plants > Roots > Rhizosphere...
CGTCCATCGCCACCGCGACGACGCCGATCGGCTTGCCGGAGAAATCGTCGAGGCGGCTCAGCCGGACGGCCGTGGGAACGCCTCCGGCGGCGGCGGTCGCAATGCGGCGGTCGGCGCCCTGGAAGGCACTTGCGAGGTCGGCTTGATCCGGCGTCATCGGCAGGTTGCCGCCATAGTGGCGGAAGGCCTCGCCCTCCTTCACGAACATCGCCGCGGCGGTGCCCGAGCGCTTCTTGAACTCGTCGAAGAAACGCTGGCCGAAGCCGAAGCCGAACGTCACCGCGCCGACATGCCGGTCCCCATACGAGATCGGCACCACGGCGCGCGGACCGGTCCCGGAGGTCGTCACGTCGAGGCCGCTCGTCGCCTGATGCCGCTCGATGGTGCCGCGGACCATCGGCAGCCGGGTCGAGACATCGTCTCCGAACTTCTCCGGCTGGTGCACCCGCAGGAAGACCGTTGCCGGCGGCGACCAGAGGACGACGGACTCGACGTTGTAGTCCTTCTTCAGCCGCTCGTACGGCGATTGCAGGAACCGGTATGCCGCCTCGCGGTCGCCGTCGGCGAGCGCCTGCTGCACCGGCGGCAGTTCGGCGAGCAGGGTGCCGAAGACCTCCGCCGTGCGGGCCTCCGCATCCATAGCGTCGCGGAGGAACTTCAGTTGGCCGTCGAGTTCCCGCTCCTCCGCCCGATCGACGAGCGCGCCGGCGCCGTACAGCCCGCCGGCGATCATGGCGCCGACGCTGGCGACGACGATGGCGATTCCGAAGAGCACGATACGGGGGCCGATGGTCAGCGAGAACGCTCCGCGGCGCAGCGTCTTTTCCACTGCCGCCGATTCCGACGCGGCACTCCCGGCACTATTGATGGTCATGAGAGCAACTCCCTCAGAGCAATGCCGGGCGGTCGTGCCGCACCGGACGCGACTTCTGGTTCGTAGATAGAGGAGACGTATTACCTTAGGCTTACTAAACTCAGACTGAATCAGTGGCCGCATATCGATAAGATCTTCTTACCCTTGTCGATTTTGCCATCACCCTTTCGGGTGAGGATGGGCAACAGCACCGCATCCGGCGCACCGGGAGGACCAGCGGCAAGGGAAGCGGCGCCCTCCGTCACCCCCGCCGGGCAATACCAGCGGCGGTTGAGCTTGGCTTATCGGGCGCAGCGCGTGAGCGATACTCGCTCGCCGTCGGTCAGCGACCGAGGCCGACAGTAGGAGACCCTATCGCGGTAGGCTCGAAGCGAGCATGTCCGCCAGACGGTCGTGCCCGCTGGCGATGCGAGGCACGACACGCTCCAGCCCCAGCCAGAGAGCCATCGTCGCCAGCTCGCGTTGCAGCGCCTCGGCGGTGGCGGCGGCGTCGATGCCCGGCTCGGCGTGCGCGGCGTGGACCGCGAGCGCCTTCGCCGACCGGTCCGCCTTGAGGTCGACGCGCGCGACGAGGCGATCGCCGAGCAGGAACGGCAGCACGTAGTAGCCATGCTGGCGCTTCTCGGCCGGCGTGTAGATCTCCAGCCGGTAGCGGAAGCCGAACAGCCGCTCGGTCCGCGGGCGCTCCCAGACCAAAGAATCGAAGGGGGAAAGCAATGCCCCCGGAACCTCGACGCGCCGCGGCAGGCGCGCGGCCGGATCGAGATAGGCCGGCTTGCCCCACCCCTCGACGCTGACCGGGATCAGCTCGCCCGCCTCGACCAGCTCGGCGAGACGGACGCGGGCGTCGGCGGCGTCGAGCCGGAAATAGTCGCGCAGGTCGCTCTCGGTCGCGACGCCGAGGGCACGCGCCGCGACGAGCAGCAACGCCCGGTGCGCCTCCTCCTCGGACGGCGTCGGCACGGCGAGCACGGTTTCCGGCAGGACGCGCTCGGGGAGGTCGTAGAGCCGCTCGAAACCGGCCTGCCGCCGGCCGGCCGTGGTGATGCGCCCGGCCCAGAACAGATATTCGAGCGCGCGCTTGCCGTCGCTCCAGCCCCACCAGGCGCTGCGCCCCCTGCCCTCCACCGCGGTCAGCTCCGACGCGCCGATCGGACCGCGCTCCGCAACGTCGGCGAACACCGCCTCGACGAGGTCGCGGCGCTCGCGCCCGACCCGCGCCACCTCGCGCCACGTGCCGATGCCGGCCTCCGCACGCTGCATCCGCCAGCGCAGCAGCGGCTGAAGCTCGACCGGGAGCAGCGACGCCTCGTGCCCCCAATACTCGAACAGAGCGCGGTTCCGCGGCCGGCAGCCGTTCCAGACGGCACCGTCGAGGAGCGCGGCCGGATAGGCGCCGAGCCGGGCGAAGAGCGGCAGGTAGTGCGAGCGCACCAGCACGTTGACCGAATCGATCTGGAACAGCCCGACCCGGCGCAGGACCGCGCCGAGATGCCGCCGATCGAGCCGCGCCCCCGCCTCCGGCCGCGGCTCGGCGAAGCCCTGCGCCGCCAGCGCGATCCGCCGCGCCTCGGCGAGGGAGAGGGAGTCCTTGGTGATGCGGCGGGTGCGGGAGGCGGGAGCGGCTGCTGCGGGGATGACGACTTGCGGATCATCCATTCGTGGAAAGCCTGTCATCGCGCCTGCGCTCTGAACCCTTCCAAGATCCGGTCCATCACCCATGCCGTGCGCGCGCCGCTCTCGCCGGTGCTCGGGCATGTCCCGGTTCCGTTCAGCTCGTCGACGATGGTCTGGATCAGCGGCTGATGCACGTGCGGCGGATCGCCGACGGGAAACTCGGTGACCTCGCCGCCGCGGCGGACGAGGCGGATCGGGACGGGCAGGCTCGTCGAGAAGGTCAGCGTCCCCTCGGCGCCGACGATCTCGTTGAACTCCAGATCGTGGTCGGCGGCGTAGCACCACGCTCCGCTGCCGATCACGCCGGACTCGAAGCGGTAGGCGGCGGCCACGGTATCCTCCGGGCGGTAGGCCCCGGCCCGGTTGGCCGCGATCCCGCTCACCTCGACGACCGGGCCGAACAGGTAATCGAGGAAGTCGAAGGTGTGGCACACCGCCTCGAAGAACAACCCGCCGCCGCTCTTCGCCGGATCGATCCGCCACGGGACATTCCGCTCGTCGGCCAGGACAGCCGCGTCGGGAAGGCGCTGATACTGAAGCGAGCGGACGAGGCGCACGGGGCCGATCGCGCCGTCCTCGATCAACTCCCTCACCTTGAGACAGCGCGGCAGCGCGCGGCGGTAGTAGCCGACCCAGAGGGGAACGCCGTGCCGCCGGCACGCCTCGATCATCTCCAGGCATTGCCGATGGTCCATCGCCATCGGCTTCTCGACATAGACCGGCTTGCCGGCGGCCGCGCAACGCGCCGCGTAATCGCAATGCGTGTCGGTCAGCGTCGCGATGTAGACCGCGTCGATGTCGTCGGCCCGGATGATCGCCTCGGCGTCGTCATGCCAGCGCGGGACGTTGTGCCGGCGCGCATAGTCGGCGGCGAGATCGCCGTTCCGCCGCATCACCGCTGTCAGCGTCGAGTTCCGCCCCTTGTAGAAGCCGGGACCGCTCTTCACCTCGGTCACGTCGCCGCAGCCGATGATTCCCCAACGGATCGTTCTCACGCCGTTCCTCCCGCGCCCGTTGCAAGCCCGCGAAGCTCCGCTACGCGCAGCGCGCCGTCAAGCGCGGCGGGACACGGAGAACTCAGTCGCCCTCCGTTTGGTCTTCCGCATAGACCTCCAGCCGCACCTTCGCCTCGCCGTCCTCCTTCATGTCGAGGGTCGAGGCCGCCTTGCTGGAAAGGTCGATGATCCGGCCGCGGATATAGGGGCCGCGGTCGTTGATGCGCACCTTGACGGTGCGGCCGTTCTCCAGGTTGGTGACGCGGACGACCGTGTCGAAGTCGAGCGTGCGGTGCGCCGCGGTCATCGCGCGCATGTCGAACCGCTCGCCGCTCGCGGTGCGGTGGCGGTGGTGCGCCTTGCCGTACCACGACGCCATGCCGACCTGCGTGAAGCTCGGCTTGCCGGGCCCGCCGGCCGGCTTCGTATCGAAGACGGCGCAGGCGGAGAGCCCGGCGAGCATCGCCGTCAACATGGCGCCGCGGGCGAGCCGGCGGCAACGGCTGCCGGTGGCAAGGTGCATTCAAGTCTCCAATGGCGAGCGCGCCGCAGTGGAGACGTTCTATGCCAAAAGCAACCTTGAGTTGGTGTGACAAAGTCGAGCTTGAAGGCGGGAACGGCGGGCAGGCGGCTGGAGACTCTACCGCGTCGGCGATTTCGGCTTTTGGCCGGCAAACGAAAGATGATCCTGCAGCGCAGCGGCGGCAGCGCGGATCGTGCGTTCGTCGATCCGCACGATCTCGTGGCAGCGGTGGCAGACGAAGTGCCGGCGCGCAGCGACGAAGGAAGCCGATCGGCTCGACATCTCGCCGCAATGCGGACAACGCAGATCAAACCGGTTCAGCATCATCGGACGCCACCCACTTGATCGAACCTTGTCCACGGAACTCCGCGGACGCGAACGTCGCATCCGCTCACGACGGCCGCTCAATCGAACGCCATCGCCTCCCCCGCCGCGCGCTCCGGCTCCTCGTGCAGGATCGGTGTCCCGAGTTCGTCGAGCCGGAACAGACGGAACGCACGGTCGCCGTTGAAGTCGAGCACGCGCAGGTCGTCGCTCTCGTTCAGATCACGCAGAACGGTGTGGAAATGACCCCCGTACCGTTGCTCGGTAAGGTCTACCGGCAATTCGTACGCAATGAATTTCCGGATGCCTTTGGCACGGAGCTTTGCGAGCAGGACCACGTCGGTCAGCGAGGCATGCGAGGTGAGGATCACCAGGGGCCCGCTGCCCGTGAACAGCATTGCCGCTTTCATGAAGCGCCCTCCCGGCGGGAAACCACCCGAGGGAAATCATCCCGCTGCCTCGATATGTGGGAATCCGCAGTCGACGATCCAACACGCCGAGCCGGGAGCCGTACGGCCGCCCCCCGGTGGCAAACCGCCGGCTACCCTGCGCCGCGAACCGTCACGCGATCTTTTTGCGCCCTTGCCGCCGCAGTCCCCCGCCGCCTCTACACCGAGAAGTACTTCGCCTGCGGATGCACGACGACGATCGCCGAGGTCGACTGCTCGGGGTCGAGCTGATCCTCTTCGGTCAGCGTCACGCCGATCTCCTCGGCCTTGAGCAGGTCGAGGAGCTGCCGCTGGTCGCCGAGGTTCGGGCAGGCCGGATAGCCGAAGGAGTAGCGGCTGCCGCGATAGCCCTGGTTCAGCATCGCGTCATGGTCGCGCGCCTCCTCGCCGGCGAAGCCCAGCTCGGCGCGGATCCGCTTGTGCACGTACTCCGCCATCGCCTCGGCCATCTCGACCGAGGCGCCGTGCAGGTAGAGATAATCCTGGTAGCGGTTATCGGCGAACCACTCGCGGGCGACCTCGGAGGCGCGGCTGCCCATCGTGACGACCTGAAGCCCGATCACGTCGCGCGCTTCCGGTCCCTCGGCGACGTCGCGGAAGAAGTCGGCGATGCAAAGCCCGCCTTCCTTGTTCTGCCGCGGGAAGGTGAAGCGCGCGACCTGCGCCTTTCCGTCCGGCTGGTAGAGGATCACGTCGTTCCCCTCGGCGGCGCACTTCCAGTAGCCGTAGGCAGCCTGCGGCACGAGGATGTTCTGCTGGACCGCGACGCCGAGGATGCGCTGGAGCGTCGGCCGCAGCTCCTTGCGCGCCCAGACCATGTACTCGTCCAGAGTCCGCCCGTCCTTCCGGAAGCCCCACTGGAATTGGTAGAGCATCCGTTCGTTGAGGAACGACACGATGCTCTTCACCGGTACGCGGGCGATCGTCCGGGCGCCCCAGAAGGGCGGCTCGGGGGTCGGCACGTCGCGCGTCAGCTCGGCGCGGCGCAGCCGGATCTCCTCCAGGTCGACCGGACGGAGCGGCTTGGCGTCGGCGGCGCGGCCCAGCTTGCGCTTCTCGTTGACGACGCGCCCTTCGTTCTTTTTCTGGATCGCGGCGACGTGCTCGTCGAACCGGCCGGTGACGACCTTGTCCATCAGCGCGAGCCCGTCGAAGGCGTCGCGCGCATAGGCGACGCGGCCGCCGGCATAGGCTTTCGCGCAATCCTCCTCGACGTAGCGGCGGGTCAGCGCGGCGCCGCCGAGCATCACCGGCACGTCGACGCCCTGGCGCGTCATCTCCTCCAGGTTCTCGCGCATCACCACGGTCGACTTGACGAGCAGGCCGGACATGCCGACGGCGTCGGCCTTGTGCTCGACCGCCGCTTCGAGAATCGCGCCGATCGGCTGCTTGATGCCGAGATTGATCACCCGGTAGCCGTTGTTGGTCAGGATGATGTCGACGAGGTTCTTGCCGATGTCGTGCACGTCGCCGCGGACCGTCGCGAGCACGATCGTGCCCTTCTGCTGCCCCTCGACGCGCTCCATGTGCGGCTCCAGATAGCGCACCGCCGCCTTCATCGTCTCGGCTGACTGGAGCACGAACGGGAGCTGCATCTTGCCGGCGCCGAACAGCTCGCCGACCACCTTCATGCCGTCGAGCAGGAAGGTGTTGATGATGTCGAGCGGCTTGTGCGCCGTCATCGCCTCGGCGAGATCGTCCTCAAGGCCGAGCCGGTCGCCGTCGACGATGCGCTGAGTCAACCGCTCCTCGACGTTCGCCGGGCGCGCCTTCGCGGCCGCCTTCTCGACCTTGCGGTCGGCGAACAGCGCCATGAAGACCTGGAGCGGATCGTAACCTTCCCGGCGCCGGTCGAAGATCAGGTCCTCGGCGACCCTGACCTCCTCCTCCGGGATCTTGTGCAGCGGCGTGATCTTCGAGAAATGCACGATCGCGCCGGTGAGGCCGCGCCGCATCGCGTGGTCGAGATAGACCGAGTTAAGGACGTGCCGCGCCGCCGGGTTGAGGCCGAACGAGATGTTCGAGAGGCCGAGGATGATCTGGCATTCCGGCAGCTCCTCGCGGATCCGCTCGATCGCTTCGAGCGTCCACAGGCCGAGCTTCCGGTCGTCCTCGTTGCCGGTGCAGATCGTGAAGGTCAGCGGGTCGAACATCAGGTCCGACGGCGCCAGCCCATAGCGGTTGCAGGCGAAGTCGTGCAGCCGGCGCGCGATCTCCAGCTTGCGTTCCACCTCCTTCGCCATGCCCTGCTCGTCGATCGTCAGCGCGATCACCGCGGCCCCGAAGCGGCGGGCGAGTTCCATCCGCTTCGCCGCGGCGTCCTCGCCGTCCTCGAAATTGATCGAGTTGAGAACCGGCTTGCCGCCGTACAGCTTCATCGCCGCTTCGAGCACCGGGAACTCGGTCGAATCGAAGACGAGCGGCGCACTGACCGAGCCGCGCATCCGGCTCACCGCCTCGGTCATGTCGGCGACCTCGTCGCGGCCGACGAAGGCGGTGCAGACGTCGATCGCGTGGCTGCCTTCCTTGACCTGCTCGCGCCCCATCTCGACGCAGCCGTCCCAGTCGCCCTGCTCCTGGAGCTGGCGGAATTTCTTCGAGCCGTTCGCGTTGCAGCGCTCGCCGATCGCGAGGAATGCGTTTTCCTGGCGCAGCGGCGTCTGCGAATAGAGCGACGCGATCGACGGGATCCAGAGCGTCTTGCGCTGCACCGGCGCCGGCCGGCGGGCGCGGGCGCCGCCGGCGAGGCGGCTCAGCATCGCGTCCAGCGCCTCGATATGCGGGATGTCGGTGCCGCAGCAGCCGCCGATCATGTTGACGCCGTCCTCGACGACGAACCGCTCCAGCCACTGCGCCAGCTCGTGCGGGGTCAGCGGGTAGTGCGTATGGCCGTCGACCAGTTCCGGGAGGCCGGCGTTCGGCAGCACGGAGATGTGGCCCGGCCAGTTCTCGCCGAGCCACTTCACGTGCTCGGACATCTCGCGCGGCCCGGTCGCGCAGTTGAGCCCGAGCACCGGCACGTCGAGCGCATGGACGATCGTCGCCGCGGCGGCGATGTCGGCGCCGACCAGCAGCGTGCCCGTGGTCTCGATCGTGACCTGGACCATGATCGGCGTATCGGTGCGGGCCTCCGCGCGGGCGCGCTTCGCGCCGTTGACCGCCGCCTTGACCTGGAGCGGGTCCTGGCAGGTCTCGATCAGGATCGCGTCGGCGCCGCCTGCGATGAGCCCGGCGCACTGCACGGTCAGCGCGTCCTCGACCGACTGATAGTCGATGTGGCCCAGCGTCGGCAGCCGCGTGCCCGGACCGACCGAGCCGAGGACGAAGCGCGTCCGCCCGTCCCCCCGGAACTCCTCGATCGCCTCGCGCGCCAGCTCGGCCGCGCGCTTGTTGATGCGGAACGCCTCGGCCTGGAGGCCGAACTCGCCCAACGTCACCGGCGAGCCGCCGAAGCTGTTGGTTTCGACCGCGTCGGCCCCGGCGCGCAGGTAGCCCATATGGATCTCGCGCACGAGATCCGGGCGGCTGTCGACCAGGATCTCAGTGCAGTTCTCGTGCCCGCAATAATCGTGGTCGACATGCAGGTCGCGCGCCTGCACCTGCGTGCCCATCGCACCGTCGGCGAGGACGACGCGCTCGGCGAGATAATCGAGGAAGTGAGCCATCGATGCTGTTTCCTAGACGGCGGCGGACGTGACAGCGGCAGCCCCGACCGGAGCGGCGGGGGCGGCGGCGGCCGGCCGGCCACGCACGCCGAGCATGTGGCAGATCGCGACGGTCAGGTCGGCGCGGTTCAGCGTGTAGAAATGGAACTCGTTGACGCCGTTCGCCTGGAGCAGCCGGCACTGCTCGGCGGCGATCGAGGCGGCGACGAGGCGGCGCGTCTCCGGGTCCTCGTCCAGCCCCTCGAATTGCGCCGCCATCCAGTCCGGCACGGCGGCGCCGCACATCGCCGCGAATTTCTTCACCTGGGCGAAGTTGGTGACGGGCAGGATGCCCGGCACGATCGGGATGGCGATGCCGGCGGCGCGGACGCGCTCGACGAAGGACAGGTACACGTCGACGTCGAAGAAGAACTGCGTGATCGCGCGGCTCGCCCCGGCATCGACCTTGCGCTTCAGATTATCGAGATCGGCCGGAGCGCTCGCCGCCTCCGGGTGCGTCTCGGGGAAGGCGGCGACGGAGATCTCGAAATCGCCGACGCGCTTCAGCCCGGCAACGAGGTCGCAGGCGTAGGCATAGCCCTGAGGATGCGGCGCATAGCGCGTCTCGCCCGTCGGCGGATCGCCGCGGAGCGCCACGATATGGCGGATGCCCGCCTCCAGATACCGCTCGGCGACCTCGTCGATCTCGGCGCGGGAAGCGCCGACGCAGGTGAGATGCGCGGCCGGTTCCAGGCAGGTCTCGCGGCGGATGCGCACAACCGTGGCGTGCGTGCGCTCGCGTGTCGAGCCGCCGGCGCCGTAGGTCACCGAGACGAAGCGCGGGGCCAGCGGCTCTAGCCGCTTCACCGTCTGCCACAGCTTCTCGTCCATCTCCGGCGTCTTCGGCGGGAAGAACTCGAAGGAGACGAGCGGCGGGCGCCCCTGGGCCTGACCGAGCGGATCGGCGGCGAGGAGGCGACCGGGGCGGGCGGCGGCGGCGGGAGTGGTCGTCATCTTGGTGTCCCTCACAGGCCGGGCGGGATAGCGGAGGCGGAAACGGCGGCGGTCGCGGCAGCGGCGGCTGTGCCGATGCCGCCGGCCGCATTCATCTCGGTATGGAAGGGCTCCGCGTCGGCAGGCGGGCGGTACGCCGGCCAGATCGAGACGGTCAGCGGCGAGCCCGGCAGATGTCTGACCTCGCCTGCCTCCAGACCGGCGACGCGGAGCCATCCGGCGATTTCGCCGTCGGCGAAGCCCAACCGGCGATGCTCGTGCTCCGCGCGCAGCTCTTCCATCTCGTGCGGAGCGAAGTCGATCACGATCAGGCGCCCGCCGGGACGCAGCACGCGCGCCGCCTCGGCGAGCACCGCGGCCGGGCGCTCGGCATAGTGAAGCACCTGATGCAGCAGCACCGCGTCGAACGAGCCGCCGGGCAGCGGAAGTTGGTACATGTCGCCCTGCCGTACCGAGCAGTTGCCGAGCCGCGCCCGCTCCAGATTGACGCGGGCGACCGCCAGCATCTCGCGCGACAGGTCGATGCCCACGGCGCGCTCGACGCGCGGCGCGAACAGCTCCAGCATCCGGCCGGTGCCGGTGCCGATATCGAGCAGATCGCGCGCTGCGCCAGGACCGGGGCCGGGCGGCAGGAGATCGCAGAGCGCCCGCTCCACCTCGCGGTCGTCGACATAGAGCGAGCGGATCCTGTCCCACTGCGCCGCATTCCGGCGGAAATAGGCGTGCGCCGCCTCGGCGCGCGCCGCCGTCAGCGCGGCGAAGCGCTCGGCGTCGAGCATGACCAGCGCGTCGTGCCCCGGCACCAGCTCCACGAGCCGCCGCGCGACCTCGCGGCCCGAACCGTGATCCGCCAGACGGTAGAAGACCCTGTTGCCCTCGCGAAACCGGTCGAGCAGGCCGGCCTCGCAGAGCAGCTTGAGATGGCGCGAGACGCGCGGCTGGCTCTGCCCGAGAATCTGGGTGAGATCGCCGACCGTCAGCTCACCGCGGCTCAGCAGGAGCAGCAGCCGGAGCCGGGTCGACTCCGCCGCCGCCCGCAATGCCGCCAGTACGGCCTCCATGCCGTCACCCTCCCGCCAGGAACAAACGGTAGTATGAAACGCTTTCCATACCATGATCGTTCAGTGATATATAAACATATCTTTATATAAAAAGCAATGCGAGGGAGGGGCGCGGCTGGATGAAAGCGCCGGCCACGGCGCGGTGCCGGCACAAGGACACGCGACCCGATCTTGCCCCGCCCGCAGCGAGCGCATCGAGGATCAGTCCGCGGAAGGTTCTACCGTTCGACAGAACGCCTAGCCTGGATTGTCCGACCTGACAATGTCGGCAATTGACTGGTCCGATCTGAGTGAGACAATGCATCCGAACTAGTTCCACGAGCATGGGAGCACTGTCGTATGGCAGACGATACACCGATCGACTGGGATGCCTCCTATGCCGGCCGGGCGGAGAGGATGCGCGCTTCCGAGATACGCGAACTTTTGCAGCTCATCGGCCAGCCCGACATCATGTCCTTTGCTGGCGGGATCCCCGATCCGGAGCTGTTTCCGACAGAAGCCGTCCGCGAAGCCTACTCGACGATCCTGGCGGATCCCCGGAACGGTCCGAATTCGCTGCAATATTCCGTCAGCGAAGGCTATCTGCCGCTGCGACGCTGGATCGTGGAGTACATGACCCGGATCGGCGTGCCCTGCGACGTCGACAACATCGTGATCACTTCGGGCGCGCAGCAAGGCCTCGACTATCTCGGCAAGCTGTTCCTGTCGTCGGGCGACACCGCGCTCGTGACGGCGCCCACGTATTTCGGCGCGCTCCAGGCCTTCAACCCCTACGAGCCGCGCTACGACATCATTGCCCCCGAGAAAGGGAACGCCACACCGGCGGTCTACCGCGAGGCGGCGGAGGCAGCCGGCGGGCGCGTCGCGCTCGCCTATGTCGTCCCCGATTTCGCAAATCCGACGGGCGAGACGCTAAGCGAAGAGGCGCGCCGCCGCCTTCTTGACCTCGTCACCGAACTCGGCGTGCCGCTGATCGAGGATTCGGCCTACTACGCTCTGCGCTTCGAGGGCGAGCCCGTCGCTCCATGCCTCGCGCTCGATCTACAGCGGTGCGGGCACATCGATCGCTCCCGCGTAGCCTATTGCCAGACCTTCTCCAAGACGATCGCACCGGGCTTCCGGGTCGGCTGGGTCTGCGCCGCGCGCGATCTCATCCAGAAGATCGTCCTCACCAAGCAGGCGGGCGATCTGCACGCCGGCACCATCAATCAGATGGTAGTTTACGAAATCGCCAGGACAGTGTACGACGATCAGGTGAGGAAAATCGTCGCCACCTATTCGAAACGCCGGGATGCCATGCTTGCCGCGCTCGCGCGGCACATGCCGGAAGGCGTGACGTGGACGACGCCGCAAGGCGGCATGTTCGTCTGGGTGACGCTCCCGGAAACTCTCGACGGCGCCGAACTCCTGGCGGCCGCCTTGCAGGAAGAGCGCGTCGCGTTCGTGCCGGGCGGCGCGTTCATTTGCGACGGCACCCGCAAGAACACGATTCGCCTGAACTACTCGCTGCAACCGGAAGCCGTCTACGACGAAGGGATGGCGCGTATCGGCCGCGTCATCGCCCGACACATGGCGGCGAAGGGAACGTCCGGCGTGCCAAGGTCATCGAGGGCCGCATGACAAGCTGGGAGTTGTTTTTCTCCCTGCTTATGTTCGCCGTTATTGGGACGATCACGCCGGGCGGCGCCAATCTATTGGCCGCCGCTTCGGGCGCGCAGTTCGGATTCCAGCGCAGCGTGCCCTTGCTGATGGGCATCGTCATCGGTCTGGCGTCACTCGTGGCGGCTGCAGCGGCCGGTCTGGCCGTGCTGCTGCAGTCTGCGCCTGCACTTCAGATCGCCATGAAGGCGATCGGCTCGGCCTACCTGCTCTGGCTCGCCTGGAAGATCGGCCGGAGCGGCCCGCCGAACATAAAATCCGACTCCTCGGCGACGCCGACGCGTTTCGTGGCCGGCCTGTTCCTGCTGTGGCTGAATCCGAAAGGGTGGACCATGGCGCTCGGCGCAGCCGCCGCCTATGCGGGGCTGGCGACCACTCCGATACGCCTCGCGCTGCTGATGGGCGCGGTGTTCGGCGTTGCTGCGCTCCTCGCTCTCTCGCTGTGGTGCACGGGCGGCCTCATGCTTGCGCGGGCGTTGCGGACCGAACGGCAGTGGCGGACTGTCAATGCAACGCTCGGCCTGTTTCTGGCTGCGTCCATCATTCCGATGTGGCTGTAGCAGTGAGGGGCTTCGTCCGACTCTAGCCCTTGGCAAACCCGCCTCTCCTGGACGGCCGATGCCGATGCCGGGGGTCTGCGCATGGGTGGTCCGGCGACGCCACAGTGCACCGGATGGTCGGAGCCTCCGCCAGCCGAGACGGTATCCGTTTCAAGATCCCGCACGATTGCGGCGTCCGTTCTTCGCCGCGGCATCGGCCATGCCGCTCCGCCGCGGCGCCCACAGAAGGCTGGCCTGCCGCAGAGAAAAGCGGGTCCGGTCCGTTCAGATAGCCATCCGGATCGCCGCCGCGGACCCCATCACTGCGTCGACATCGCCAGCGCGCGGCGCAGCCGCTGGATCGCGGCGGGCTCGAACCGGCATGCCACGCTTACCTCGGGCGTGAGAAGCCGCGCAATAGTTAAACAATTTTACATAGATCTTTATTATACATAACAACAATATAGTGTACAAAACGCTTTCGCCATCCTAAGAGAAATTACACCGAATGCGATCCGCACCTTGGCGCGAACCGGCTGCGGGTGGCGATGCGGTCGACGCTGGGCCGGGACTGGGATTCGAGCCCTGCTGCGCCGCTGAGCGGTTGAACGTTCCTTCGGCCGGATGACGCCCCGGCTCGCGCGAGACTATGAGGCCGACTGCAATGCTCAGAAACTAAGATTTACGCCTTTTAGCCATATAATTACAAAAAAGTATTATTCCGATGCGAGCTTTCTGAACAGGCCGAATCTAAAATAAAATACAATGTATAATGTAATTTGCCGTGGACAAAACCCTGTAGCGGACGCAAAATCGCGTCATGGAACCAATCCCAGGTCGGCTCCTTCTGACAAGCAGGAGAGACATCATGCGCCGGAGCGATGAGCACACCCCGCATTCAAGAACGGTGTCATAGCATGAGCTGGAAATCGGCAACGCTTGAATGCGGAGATGACGAAGACACGCCATGTATTCAGCCGCAAGCCGCATCAAACCACGCGTTGGCGCAACGATGCCCGCATGCGGCATACTGCCGGAACGGCGCGCTATGCTCCGTACCGGCGATGCAGGAGGTGTTGACCGAACGCCAGCGCGAAGTAATGCGGTGGACCGCCGTAGGAAAAACGGCATTCGAGGTCGGCATGATCGTCGGAGTGACGGAACGGGCCGTGAATTTTCACATCGGAAGAGTGCTGAGCAAACTCGGTGCGACCAACAAGACGCACGCGGCGGTCATGGCCGCCGTCATGGGAATCCTCTGACGGGGCCGTCTGGGGACTCCGGGCAGCAGGCGGACCGGCGACAGCAATCGAAGAACGCGTCGGGCTGAGCATTTGCATCATGGGCGCGACCACTCGTGGACCGCGTCCATGATGGCGGCGGCGGCATTCTGCTGCGCGACGCCCCTTCACCGGTACTCGCCCACGTCGTGCGACTTGCCGCCGGCAGACCGCAACCCGCGCTCTCAGGCGTTCATGACCGCGGCGATATAGCTTACCAGCTCGTGCATTGCCGTATTGATGAAGAAGTGTCCGCCGGCAAACTGCTTCACGGCGAATGTCGACGAGGTGTAGTGCCGCCACGCCGACAAGTCGCTGTAGGAAACCATCTTGTCGTGGGTTCCGCCGAGCGCGTGGATCGGGATCGCCAGATCGTCGACCCGACTGATCCAACGCTCACGGCATTCCATGTCGGCGCGGATTGTGGGCAGGAACGTATCGAGAAAATCTTCTCGTTGCAGCATCACCGATGGCAGGCCTTCGAGCCGGTTCAGCTCGTGGAGCAGTTCGGTGCGAGGCAGTTGATAAAGCGGACGCTCGCGCCTCGACGGGAGATGCGGCGCCGCGCAACCCGACACCACAAGGCAGCGTGGCTGGCGGCCGTTGCCGACCAGACGCCGCGCCACCTCAAGCGCTGTGACGGCCCCCATGCTGTGCCCGTAAAGCGCGAACGGCAGGTCCAGCTGTCCTCCCAGCAGCGTCTCGATATGGTCGACGACATCGCTCATCGAACGCAAAGGAGATTCGCGGAAACGCCCGCCCCTCCCCGGAAGCTCGAAGGCGCACAGTTCGATGTCGTCGGGGAGCCCGTCGCGCCACGCGGAATAGGCGGTGCTGCCCCCGCCGGCATAGGAGCAGCAAAAAAGGCGCGCGACCGGGCTCCTGCGGGATCTGTAGGTCACGATGCCGCGAACGGTCTTCAGATTCTCGGACACGGTCGGGTCTTCGGAACGGTTGGCCGCCATTTTCATGATGGAGAGATCCGGGATTGACCCGGCCGCTCAATCGAAGAAGCGCCAGCCATCCTCCTGATTGAGGAGGAACAGCCCCATGGTCCGCCGGAGAGAAGAGCATTTCTCAATGCCGTGCAGGTTCTTGCTGTGGAAGATGGTCAGCTGTCCAGGCTGCGGCTTCAGCGTAAGGCTGGCGACGTTGTCGAGATAGGCGATCTTGCCGGTCTGACTGTACTCGCGGTGGATTATGTCGAGTTCGTCCCGAGATGTCGGCCTGCTGTCCCACATCACCATGCCTGCGTTGTTTTCAGAACCTTGTATGGTCAGAAACGCCCCAAGCTGCTGCGGATAGGATGTCTTGGCAGGCCAGATCCTGACGTCCCTGGAATAGCTGATGTCGTCGCAGTGAGGCGCGAAGTTGAACGGCGCGTCGAACGGCCGATACACGCGCCTGGTTGCCTGTAGGAACTCAGCCTCATATTCCTTGCCGATCGTCAGCGGCTTGGCGCCCAGCTCGTCGGTAAACAGCTTGATGAACTTCGTACGCCGCAGGCCCTCGTTGACTTTGCTCGCCAGCGCAAAGTATTCGGCGATCTTGGTGACCAGATTCTGGTTTTGCTCGCGCTGCAACTGACCCAAGGTGATGGACGTCGCCACTATTCCGGCATGGTGCGCGTTCTTCGTGAACGGCGAGCTGGAGAAGCCGTCGTCATCCCACCAGGAATCGGCCTCCTCCGGAGCGACGACGTCCAGGAGGATGGCGTCCGCGTCCTCGTGGAACATCGTATCGATCGCCTCTCGGAGAGACATCGAGCAACGATGTGCGGGAGAATTGAATTTCTCGACCGATGCCGGGTAATGCTTGGTCATTCTGCGTCCTCTATGAGAGTCGTCGGCTGCGCAGGCGAGACCCTGCGCCCCTGGTTCAAACCAGTGTTGCGGCCCCGCCGGGCGCCGGCCGACGCCAACCTCACGGCAGCCGCAGGATCGGCCGGTTTGCGTTCCTATTGCGCGGGCACGAGGCAATCGCCCCTGCCCAGCTCACTCAACGACGGACGCCGCAGCAGCCGATAGAGTTCGGCCGGCCTGGGCTCGGACTCGGATCTTACGTATTTCGGAAACAGCATCAGGCCGGCCTTCGCCGCCAGGATCGGCTTCCCCTCGTGCAGCCCCAGACGCTGCCCCTGCCTGATCGGCTGAAAGTTCGACAGACCGCCGTCAAGGACGACGCGGCCGGCCGGATAGGGAACGATGTCTCCCCAGGTGTAGATCGGATTTGCAGCCTCGCCCACCCGAGGGAATTCGGCGCCGTCGGCCAGCGCCGCCGTGACGGCGGTGATGGCGTCTAGGCAGACCTTGATCCCGGCGGCGATCTGATAAACGCCGAACCCTTTCTGACCCAGTTCGATGCTCAGACCGACCCCGCCGCAGCGATTGACGAACTCATCCGACGTGAAGGAATCGTCCGCACTTGAAAACGGTCGTCCCCAGTGGGTCACCACGGGCAGGTTCGGGGCGATCGCCTGGGCAAACCTGAGGCTGCTCTCCTGGTACGTGAAAACGAAGAACGGCAACTCCGACGGTTCGATGGTCTGGTGAAGATCGACGAAATATTGCGTCCTCTTCAGCAGTTTCTCGACGTCCCTTGCCCTGCGATCCTCGACCGTTTCCGCCATGCCGCGATTGAACGAGCGGTTCATGTCCCTCTCGATGAAGCGCCTGCCTTTGATGGCGGCATCGACGTTCCCGAGGATGAAACCGATTGCAATGCGCGGACTGATGGTTCCTTTCCTGATGTAATCGCAGACGGCGTTTACGACCGGCAGGCCGCCATATTCGTTGCCGTGGTTCAGCGCCATGAAGACGAGATCCACATCGCGGCCGTTGCCGCGAGGCGCCGATGCCGGAGGCCGCAGCACGAACGCCTTGTCGTCGATGGCCTCGACAGCCGACGCGCCCATTAGCTTCAGGCGGCTGTTCTCGTAAAAAATCGCCAGATTTTCGTCCAGCATGCTTAACCCGGATTCTTCACAAGGGATCGCGCTGCGACGGCGCGTCCCGGGTCGGTATCGGGCAGGACGACGAACCGGAAACGGCGGCGATCGTCAGTGGAATATCCTCCATCGCCCGTCGTGCCATACCACGAAAGATCCCAGGGTCTGCCTCACCGACACGCACTGCTCGACGGCGTGCATCACGCGCGTGTTCAGGACGGCGATGACGCCGGGCTTCGGCCTCGCGGTCACCGTAGGCGCATTGTTCAGGCGCCGAATTCTGCCGGTCTCGATGTACTCGGCCATCAGCTCGTCCAGTTCGGCGCGGGAAGCCGGGCGCACGTCCCACATCGTCAAGCCGGCGACGTTTTCGGAGTCCTTTATGGACAGGAAAATGGATATCTGGTCGTGACCTTCCTCATATCCTTCTTTGATCGGCCAGTTCTGAGGCTCCCGCCCGAAGTGGATTGCGTCGCAATGAGGAGGCACGCTGTATTCACTGTCCGGATTCGGCGTGTATTCCCGTTTCGACACCAGAGGCAGTTCGCCCCAGTCGCCGACCCGCACCGCATCGGCTCCGAGTTCGCGAACGCACAACTTCACAAACTCGGTTTCCCTCAATCCGGCATTGCATTTGCCTGCATATGAAAAATAATCTATCAAGCCCGGTATGAGCTTATCCTTCACCAGACGCTGAGTCGGACCGATCGCCAAGCCGGACTTGGCGGCTCCCCGAAAACTCTGGTGCTGAGTGACTTCGGGGAACGCATCGTCGTTCCACCATTTATCCAGGTCGGCCGGATCGACCACGTCGAGGAGAACAGCCGCCGCCTTGCGGTCCCGGACCAGCAGCGCAGCCTCGTTCATCCCCATTTCGCAGGTCTCGACCTCTCCATTGAAGCGATGGATCTCGGCTTTATATGGCGTGCTCACTTAGTTCCCCGTTGGTTGTGACGTTCGCTGTTCCACCACCATTGGAATGGCTGCCGCCTCGATACCTCCGACGCTCCACATTCGTGTACTTCCGGACATAAATATACAACAGTTGAGATTTCACGCACATGTCAGAACTGACAGTTTTTCGTGTATCCAGTAGCGACCGCTAGCCTCTGAAATAACTGTCAATCCGGTACGTCGCTTACGGCACGTAAATCTTGTCTAAGAATCAACACTGAACCATTCATTATAATGGGCGATATGGGGAGGCGCGCTCGGACAGGCGATCGATTCGCAGAAGCCGCCGCGTCCAGCGCGGCGGCTCTGCTCCGGAAGGCTGATATGGCCGACGGTTATGTCATCCGGTGGGCGGCATCTTCGCCGCGCTGACGGCTGGATTAGGATCGAGCTGCCGGGTTGAGACCGGAGCCGGCATCGGGCGAGCCGCCGACCGGCCCATGGCGCGGTAGAACATCGGCGCCGTCAGCAAGGTGGACAGAAGCGCCAGGACGATCAGGACGGCATATGCCATTTCCGAAACAAGGCCCTGATCGCGAAGGATGCTGGCGGCGACGATCTCCATCAGGCCCTTGCATTGCAGCAGGCAACCGACCCCCAGCGCCTCGCGCCGCGAAATGTCGGGCAATGGCGGGACGGCGGCGACGACCGCGATCTTCGTGGAGGCCGAGAGGACCAGCAGGCCGAGCGCGCTCGCCAACGTCGCCCAGGTCAGGACGTGCCCGTCTACGCTCAATCCGCGATGACCGAAGTAGAAGGGAGCCAGAAGAACCAACGCCATGAACCCGAGCCGTTCGACCGGCAGGCGGCGGATCGCCCCGGCCGGAAGGACGGCGCCGGCGAAATAGGCGCCGAGCAGCGGGTGCAGTCCGATGCGGGAGGTCGCCCATGAGCCGAGCGCCAAGTATACCGCGCCGATGATCCATGAAAGCGCTGTCAAGCGAAGCCAGCCGGCCGCGTTCGCAAGTCGGCCGACGGCGAAGAGCGCCACGAGCACCGCGAACGCGCCGAGATCGAGCGCGGTCCAATGCCCCCATCCCGCTCCGACGTCCGCCACGGCGAGCAGCACACCCAATCCGGTCCACAGCACGCCGTCGTCGATGACGGCGATGCGCAGCGCAAGCCGGCCGGTGCCCC
>Ga0265327_10002524_pt1 | contig 19073 bp, 12 predicted proteins | sample 41621metaG_FD_202089 | JGI IMG/M metagenome (GOLD analysis project Ga0265327, IMG submission 202089) | Rhizosphere microbial communities from Carex aquatilis grown in University of Washington, Seatle, WA, United States - 4-16-21 metaG | ecosystem: Host-associated > Plants > Roots > Rhizosphere...
AGCGGCGAGGTAGTTTTGGCATACCCAAGGGGCTAGAATTTTCAAGCTCTCATAAGTATCGGAATCATCTGTATTAACGAACATTGATGTTCTAGGCTTACACCAAAGAGAAAGCCTGTCTTCCCGGTCCATTAACTCATCCCGAACTTGCTTGACGCTAAACAGAGTTTTCTGGGCGTGAGCATGATCCAACCATTTCCAAAACCCAGGATGGAAGTTAAATCCATAGTAGCGGTTTTTTGCTTCAATAAAAACGTTTGCGTCTAGTAAATAGGCCATTCCACACCGCCTTCGAGCGATTTGGCATATTTTCGGAAAGTTGTATCCTTCTTTATGCCCAAAAGTTGCATTGCTTCACGCTGCGTTGCGCGACCCGCCAAAGCTTCCTGAATGATCGTTACCGAAAACTTGCGGCTATTTTGATATTTTTCATTGATATACCATTTCCCGCCTCCGGTTTCTGCTTTCTTGGCTTTGGCTTGTGCAATAAGCAGCTTGTAATAGTCCCTATATTTTTCTTCCGTGAAAAATCCAGCGTCATGCGCCCTGCGAGCAACTACGAGTTTGCTAATTTTGTATCTGTCAGAAAGCCTTTGAACCTCGCCAGTGTCATTGATTTCCCCGCGCCACGCGGAGCGCAGTTCGTCCAACGGCAAAAGGACTTCGGCGGCCACACTGTTGCAAAATGTTTCAATCGTGTTCCCAGTGGCGTAAGTCCTTTCAAGATTGGATATACCTGTTTCGCCAATCCAAATATGCGCGATTTCGTGGGCGAGTGTGAACAATCGCGCAACAGGTGCATCGGCCCCATTGACGAAAATAATCGGCGCATGCTTATCGGACATAGCAAACCCCCTAAATTCATCTACCGACAAAGTTCGCTTTGTAAAACCTCCTGCATATCCAGCACACAAAACCAGTATTCCAGCTTCTTCCGTAGCCTCTATAGTCATGCTCCATGCCTCTTCCCAAGTCGTCATCATTGCAGATAAAGCCGATCCAATGTTAAGGGTCGCTCTAATGTCCGCTGCAATTTCTTTCGTTGGTGTTTTGATGGAAGATTTTCCGACAAACGGCAGAGGCTGCGCACCAATGGAAATCAAATACTCTCGATACCAATTTTGCTTGAGTTGAGCAGCATAAATAATGTCTAAAAGCTCATCACTCGGCGCGGAGGGGTGATTGACATCAATGCGCCTAAAATCTGCAATTGGAAGGACTGGATGCGGCGGCTCTGGCAAAAACAGAAACCCAAATGCGGTGCGCGTTTTCTCTGCTAATTTTTCCACCAACCCAAACGGGATAGAGCCCGTCGTTTCCCATTCTTTTACAAGCCCTAATTGGACTCCAATCTTTTCTGCCAAAGATTCTTCAGAAAGGCCCGCCTTTTTTCGTGCCCACTGCAATACGCTTGGATTTAGGGTTGTATTCATATCGCGGCCTCTCTTTCTACGAACAGGCGTAGCGAGTGGTCAACGAGTCCAGAGCGCGTCCCGCTCCATACTTTCAAGGCATCGTGCCAGACTGTTTTGGTGACGGAAACACTAAACTTTTCCGTTCCGCCAACTCGCCCCTTCACGCCAGAGCCCTCTCGTCGACCGCCCCACTTTGACTTTTTTTGTTTACTTTTTTTTGACATACGAACTTGATTTAGTAATACTTAATCAAGATTAGCTGCAAGTCAACTAGGGATTTTATGAGCAACGAACTTAAAACCGAAAAGAAAGCGCAAGCGGTGAGTTTGCTTTGTGAGGGCAGCGGCATCCGAAGCATTGAGCGCATTTGGAAACCTGCGCTACGGCAGACGACATCACGCCTTCATCCCCAACAACCGCCGCGCCACATCAGCCCCAAGCAACTCACCCTCACTGCTCTTGCCCTTGCCTGTTTTCCGCAACCCCAACACATTCGTGCAATAAGTCGCAAAACTCTGTTCCCTTTGACACGGATAGAGCTTGGGCCGTTTCACGCTCGGCTGGATCGTTTTGAGCAGGTCGACATACGTCCAGTTGAACCGTTTCACCAACGGCCAAAGCGTAATCACCGCACTATCCACATCTTCGTAATTCCACACGCGCGGCGTGTCGTCGTCGAGCGCCACCGCCATCGCCCGCTGCTTGGGCGACTCGGGATAGTGTTTCGCTGCCGCATCGAACTGTGCCTGGTATCTCGCCTTCGTCTCCGCGTCAGCATTGGCCATGTGCTGATGAAGGAACGCACCAGCGGCGAGATCCCGTTTTTCGGCATCGGGATTAAACATGGCCGGTTGTGAATACCACATCGCGTGCGTCTTCAGGTGCAGAATCGAGTCCAGCCAATCACAAAAATAAATGAGCGCGACACGCGAATCGCCAAAGCTCGGATGCATGATGAACGGCGACTCGATCACGGCTTGTGGTTTTAGTTGAACCTCAGTGGCAAAGTTCATAACCGCTTCACGACAAACGCCAGCGATCGGATCATCGAAGCTGGAAAAACGGAGAATGTGTTGGAAGAAGGTGCGCGATTTTGTTTTATCGAGCATGAAAAGTTGACCGATGAATTGATTGCGCACGATCTCGTCCGCGCGGGCAGTCTCAGCCGATGACGCCGGAACGTCCGGTTCGCCAGCGCCATTATCTTTAGCTCCTGTCTTGCTCAGAGCATCGCCAATGATTTCGGCGAAGGCCCGTGTAGATTGACCGGATTGAAGCAAACGCTTGCGCGCTTCTTTTTTCTCCGCGTATTCGGCGGCAACCAAAACCGACGCGCGTCCGATCCAACTTTGGATCATGAACGCCGACATATAGAAGTCGTCCTGCTCAAGCCGACAGAGTTCGTAAGCGTCCTCCATCGTTCCCATGAATGGTAATACGAGGCGCGGAGTCGCGTCGGTGTTGTTGTGGTTTTCGTTATTTTTATTTTCATTTTTATTTTTCATGCCCCCATTCTCGCAAACTCACTTGGACAAAGGCTGTCCAAGTGAAATTTTTCCTCAAAAATAATCCCAGCACCTATCTGTTTGATTCCAAACGCATTAAACAAAAACGCGCTTTTCAGGGTAAAATTTTCTTTGGAAAATTCGGTGCAAAGCACTCAGTGCCGGACGCACGATTGAACCTGGCCCGGCGCTTCAAGAACTCAGTGCCGGAGGCACGGTTGAAACTAGCCCGGCGTTTCAACGCCGGGAATGGAAGCTGCGCTATTTCGAGTCCCGAAGGGACGATTGAACCTAGCCCGGCACTTCAAGAACCCAGTGCCGGAGGCACGGTTGAAACTAGCCCGACGTTTCAACGCGGGGAAAGGAAGGTGCGCTATTTCGAGCCCCGAAGGGACGATTGAACCTAGCCCGGCACTTCAGTGCCGGGACCAACCCACAAACAATCCAATGACCCCAAACCAAAACGAAGTTTCTCGACAGCGCGACGAAGGAGTTAACAACTTCCCTCACGAATGCGCCCTGCTAAAGCGTCGTGGACCGAATCTTTCTTAATAAAAACCTCAATTCACTAAGAAGCTTTTCTCCGAGCAACGCACTAATCTCAGCCGTATGTGTAATTTTCAACTGAAAATGCAAACGACAACCGCCACAAAAGAGGCGAGTGCGACTGACTGCGACAGCTACTGCGACTGGGGTGCGACTGAACTCCAGCCAGTAGCACCTGGTCGCACTCAATCGCACCCAGTAACACCCAGTCGCAGTAACTTTTTTCCCCTTTTTTTGCAGTCGTACGGCGAGGCCGACGTTCGGCTTTTGAAACCTGCACGGCTTCGGTTACACCTGCCGACTTGGAAGTTTTTTGCTTTTTTTGAAAACGCAAAGACCGGAGACTCCAATTTCTCCTATATATATGAGCAAGCAGATTTATCTGGGGATCGACCTCGGCGCGGAAAGCGGACGGGTCATGGCCGGGATTTGGGATGGTGGCCGGATGACGCTGGAGGAATTGCACCGGTTTCCCAACGGCGGCGTGGCGGTCGGCGAGACGTTGCGGTGGGACGTGGTGCGGCTCTGGGCGGAGATCCAAAACGGATTGACGATCGCGGCCAAGAAGTTTGGGAACGCCATCGTCTCAATCGGCGTGGATACGTGGGGTGTCGATTTTGTGTTGTTAACGAAAAACGACGAGATGCTGGGGTTGCCCTATCATTATCGCGACGCGCGCACGCGTGGGATGATGGAGGCGGCGTTTGCACGCGTGGGGCGCGATGAGATTTTTGCGAATACGGGCTCGCAGTTTCTAGAGATTAATTCGCTCTATCAATTGTTGGCGTTGCAAAAAAGCAACCCTGCCCTGCTCGCGGCCGCGGATCGATTTTTGATGATTCCGGATTGGCTGAATTGGTGTCTGTGCGGGTCGCGCGTGGTTGAGTTCACCAACGCGTCGACGACGCAATGCTTGAATCCGGCGAAACGGACGTGGGCTTTTGAGACGCTGCGCAAATTTGGTTTGCCGGAAAATATTTTCGGTGAACTGGTGGAACCGGGAACAGCCATCGGGCAACTGCGCGAATCGGTGGCGGCGCGCTGTGGTCTGTCGCGCGTCAAAGTGATTGCGCCGCCGACGCATGACACGGCGGCGGCGGTTGCGGGTGTGCCGACGGCGAATACGGGCAAGGCGAATTGGGCTTATATCAGTTCGGGCACGTGGTCGTTGCTCGGCATCGAATCGCAAAAGCCTTTACTGTCGAAAAATATTTTAAACGCGAATTTGACGAATGAAGCCGGCATCGACGGCACCTGGCGCGTGTTGAAAAACATCACGGGCCTCTGGCTCGTGCAGCAGTTAAAACGAGCGTTCGAGGCGCGTGGAAAAAGTTTTGATTACGCCGAATTGGTGCGGCTCGCGGCGGCGGAGAAAACGTCAAGCGTGATCGATCCGGATGACGCGCGATGCTTGAATCCTTCGAACATGGCGGAGGCGATCCAGGCGTGTTGCCGTGATAACGGGGAACCGGTGCCGCAGACTGAAGGCGCGCTGGTTCGTTGTGCGCTGGAAAGTCTCGCCAATAAGTACGGCGACGTTTTAGCGAATCTCGAGCAAGTGAGCGGCGAGAGGATTGATTGCATTCACGTCGTCGGTGGCGGTTCGCGCAATGAGTTGTTGAACCAGCTCACGGCCAATCGTTGCCAGCGTCCGGTGATTGCAGGCCCGGTTGAAACGACGGTGCTCGGCAACTTGCTCACGCAATTGCGCGCGAGCGGTGAAGTGCGTTCGCTTTCGGAGATGCGCGACATTGTCCGCAAGTCGAGCGACGTGCGCGAGTTCGCGCCGAAATAATTTACTGTTGGCCGTTCTCAACGATGTAATCGCGGAAGTCGGCTGCAAAAAGATGATTCGGCGGATCGGCCTGGACTGATTCGTAGTGGTCCTTCTTCCACACGATCATGTCGAGCGGCGACGGACTGGTGTCGCGCGCGTAAACGTATTGCACGAGCCAGTGCATGCGCATGCCGTAAGTGGCGACAATGATGTCGCCTTTGCTTAATCCAGCGGCGCGCAGCAGGTCGTTGTCTTGATTGATAAGGACGCCGTCGGTGGGTGGATTTTTGAAATCTTTTAAGGCGACCTTTTCGATGCCTTTTGGAAAGATTTTGTTGAGGCGCGATTTGATTTCGCCATCGTAAGCGTTGTCGCCGGTGGCTTTTTGGTAGCGTTTGATGAACCAGATCACGTCGCCCCAGTCGTTGTAACGTTCTTCGCGCGCGACGAAGGTGTTGAAGGCTTTGGAGTAGTTGCTGGTGGACTCGTAAAAATAGGCGAGCGTGAGCAGGCCGCGCGATGAATAGACGTTGCCGGCAAACTCGGCGATTTCCTGGGCGCGCTTTTTGTTGCCCTTGCGCAGATGGTAATACATCAGCCACTCGGCGCTGTTCGAGACGCTGACTTTATCGGGGTCGAGCTCGAAAAATTTCTCGCCGTAATCGGCGGCTTTGGCCTCGTCGCGGCTTTCGAAATAGCGGCTGAGGTTGCCGTAAAACTTGGGTTGGAGCTCGGCGGCTTTGACCATGAGCATTTCCCAATGGACGGGGTCTTTTTGAACGGCTGAGGCGCAACGGTGAATTGTATCGGGGGTGTAGTCGAGGACGGCGCTGTAAACTTGCTGGAGTTGTTCGTAGGTGGCGTTGTCTTTGTATTTGAACTTGACCAGCTCGGACGAGACGGAGCCTGAGTACGGATTGAGTTGATGGAGTTGCTCAAAGATGGTCGCAGCGTCGGCACGATTGACGAGGCTGGGATGCCAGAGGCGCGGGTAAAGATTGTAGACGGTGCCGGGAGGCGGATTGTGTTTGTGCCATTCGTTGACGTGCGGATTGGGGTTGGGCGAATATTGCGGCGCAAATTTCACCGGCCAACAAATGTAATTCCAAGCCTCGGGTGAAACGAGGTGGGGCGTTGCCACGGTGGCGGCAAATCCGTCATCGACAGATTTTTTATAGGCCGGCTCGTCTTCACAGATGAATCGGGCCATGAACGGAAACAAGCGCAGGCCTGCGAAACGTTGCATGGCGCTGGCGGAAAATTTCTGAGCTTCGTCGCGGTCGCCGTATTTGTGACGGAGGAAACTGTAGCCCTGCTGGACGGCATGGCAAAGGTGCCGCTGAAAGAACATGGCCCATTGGCCCCAACCGATGACGCGCACGACGGGCTTGCCGTTTTTGTCGGTGCCGAAGCAACGCTCGGGCATTTCGTTCAATGCCTGGATATAATTTGCTTCGGTCAGTTTTTGTCCGCGCGCCGCTTTGTAGATGTCGTCGATTTCCTTAAATTCGAGCGGCAGGCTGTATTGGAGCAGCATGTGACCGACTTGCACGGAATAGCTTGAGCCGTTGGCGACGCGACAGAAGTCGGGATATTGGTAGTCTTCCGGCTTGAGCTTTTCCCAGGCGCTGCTGATGTCGACAGCGCCGGCGTAAGCGGCAAACCAGGCAGTGTGTTCGAGCATGGTTTGATCTTTAATCTTTTCCAATGGGCGAAAATCGCAGGAAGCAAGGGCGTCGACAGTGCGAATCCAGATGGCGTGGGTTTTATCGGATTCGCGCAGTTCATGGACTTTTTGAATGGCGGGGGTGGCATTGCCAATGCAGACGTCCAGGAGCGCCTCGGTGAGGACACCTGAGGGCGTGCGTTCGGGCACGCCAGCGAGCGCTGAGGCCATCGCGAGGTGTGCAGTGACGCGGGTGAGGGGCAAACGTATATCATAGAAGTTGCCGGAGGATTCACGCGCGACGAAGTTGACGGCGACGAGTGCGGCTTGTTCGTGCGCTGTGGGATTGGAGAAATCCTGCTGCAATTTTTCGGAGACGAGTTTGTTTTGTTCTTCCAACGTGGTTGCTTTTGCATCGACCAATTCGCTCATGACGGAGCCGTCGTCGGTATCGGTGTAGGAGCCGACGGTGGGGATGTTGAGCGCATTGAAGATGCGAGTCGTGGCGTCCGCGTAAACGTGAGGGGACCAGATGGCTTCGTTGACCGGCAACTCAAACTTGAGGGCGGGTTTATTTTTTGCGAGCGAGATCTCGACCTGATAAATGGGCGCGCGAAAAGCACCGCCCTGCTCTGTGGCATTCACCCAGAAAGACGCGGGGTCGGGCAATTTGTGGTTTTTGGCGTAATAGGCCATTTCGGCGATGTCGGTCAGGGTCGCTTCGACGATGAATTGGGATTCGTCCTGCCAATGGGTTTTGAAATAGGAGCCTGCAGGCGGTTGTAGTTGGGGTGCGACTTCGTGTTTGGCAGTACAACCAAGAAGGCCGCAAAGAAACAAGAATGGGAGAATCCATAAACGCCGGGAATGCATTGGAAAACTCTACATAAGCACGGGGGCCGGAAAAGCTTTTTCAATTTACAACGTGAGCTTGCGATGGGACGGAAAAAACGGTTAGCTCTGGCGCCATGGATTCACGGGAAGCGTTCGTTGCGTTGAACATGATTGAAGGGATTGGACCGGTGCGCGTGCGGCAGTTGCTCGAGCACTTCGGTGAGTCCCCTGCTATTCTCAGCGCGAGTAAATCGCAGCTGGAACATGTCTACGGCATCGGGCCGGAAATCGCTGACGCGGTTGCGAATTGGAACAAGACGGTCGATCTCGCGGGCGAGTTGAAACGGATTGAGCAGTTCGGTTGCAAGATCGTGATTCAGTCGGACGAGAATTATCCGGAGTTGCTGAAGCAGATTTACGATCCGCCGGTGGTGCTTTACGTCAAAGGCAACCTGCTGGCGAAGGATAAGAATTCGATTGCGATGGTCGGTTCGCGGATGACGACGCATTACGGGATCGAGATCGCGCGCAAGCTTTCGTATCAGCTGGCGTATATCGGGGTGACGGTGGTCAGCGGTGGCGCGCGCGGTATCGACACGGCGGCGCATCAAGGTGCGTTGAATGCGAAAGGTCGCACGATTGCCGTTCTTGGGACGGGAATTAATTTGGTTTTTCCTTCGGAGAATGCGGAGTTGTTTGAACGCATTGCGGCTACGGGCGCGGTCATAACGCAATTTCCGTTTAATCGGCCGGGAGATAAGCAAACGTTCCCGATTCGGAATCGGATTGTTGCGGGCATGACGCTCGGGACGGTGGTCGTGGAAGCAAATTTGACGAGCGGGGCGCTGATTACTGCCGGGATGGCGGTTGAGAATGGGCGACAGGTTTTTGCGGTGCCGGGTCGAATTGATTCGCCGCGCAGCAAAGGTTGTCATGAGCTGATTAAAAAAGGGGCGAAGCTTTGTGAATCGGCGGAAGATATTTTGTCAGAATTTGAGTATTTGTTTCCGAGCAGCAATCGCCCGAAGCAAGGGCAGGATGAATTGCCAGCGTTCGCGCTGACGGAAAACGAGCAGAAGGTTTACGATCTGATCGATAAGGAATCCAAGGGGATCGATGACGTGATTCGTGAGAGCGGGCTGCCGGCATCGACGGTGTCGGTGACGTTGCTGGGGTTGGAAATGAAACGGATTATTCGTCAGTTGCCTGGAAAGATGTTTGTGCGGAATAATTGATGTGACTTTCTTACCGGTACTTGAACGCGAGTTGAGGGTTGCTGCACGCAAGCGCAGCACGTTCTGGTTCCGCGTTCTCGCCGCTATCATCGCCGTGATCATCGGCGGGATGGTGCTGCTGTTCTACAAGCTTGCCGGGACGAGCTCGACCATGGTGGGTGGCGTTCTCTTTAGCGTGCTCAGTTGGATAGGCCTGATCGCGGTGCTGTTTTGCGGACTGTTCTTTACCGCCGATTGTTTGAGCGAGGAAAAACGTGAAGGGACGATCGGTTTGTTGTTCCTGACGGATTTGCGCGGCCACGATGTTGTGGGCGCAAAACTGCTGTCGCAATCGTTGCGATCATTTTACGGGCTGCTGGCGATTTTTCCGGTGCTGGCGATGATCATGTTGATGGGCGGCGTGACGGGCATTCAATTCTGGAAGACGAACATTGCTTTGGCCAACGCGCTGTTTTGTTCTCTGGTTGTTGGAATTTTTGTTTCGGCGCGAAGTCGCAATTCGCAGAAAGCGTTGGCGGGAACGTTTTGCGTTCTGCTCTTGTTTGTGGCGGGCGGTCCGATGGTGGATCAGCTGCTTGGCCTTTATAAAGGTTATGCGGCAGTGACGAGTCCCCTTTTTGTTTTTACGTCGGCGCAGATGCCGCGACGGGAATTCTGGTTTGGGTTGGCGATTTGCCAGGGAATCGCGTGGGGGTTGTTGGCGTGGACGTGTTTTACCCTGCCCCGGACCTGGCAGGAAAGTGTGCAACTGACCTCGGGCGCGAGATATCGGTGGGGACAATTTTGGCGATATGGAAGCGCGAAGTCGCGAGCGGCGTCGCGCACCAAAAAACTTGAGTGGAACCCAATTTATTGGCTGGCGGCGCGGGAGTTTTGGCAGGTGCGGTGGTTGTGGGTGGGAGTGTTGACTGGCACTGCGCTGCAACTAGCGTTGTTGTTCGGGTTTCACAACGAGGGCACTGCCAAATTTGTTCTCACAATGATATCGGGCTATTTGCAGGGGCTGATCTGGTTGTTTGTTTACGTTTGGACGGCGTCGCAAGCGTCACGATTTTTTGTGGAGGCGCGGCGGAGCGGGTTTTTGGAGTTGTTGTTGGCGACGCCAATTACGGTGCGCGAAATCGTGCGCGGGAATTGGCATTCGTTCCTGAAAACGTTTGGGTGGCCGCTGTTGGTGATGCTGGCGGCGCAATTGGTGATTACGCCAATAACGCAGCGCGCGACCTATGCCGGATATGCGAAATCGACGGCGGCCTCGCAAGCACGCCTGGCGCAACTGAATAAAACCAGCGCAACAACGAATGCGAGCGCGATAGCTGGCAGCACGACAACGAACACAACGGTAATGGTGACTTCAGCGGGTATCACTGTTCCAGACATGTCGTTGTTAGTGCTGATGGCAATCACAGTTGCAAGTGTGATTACTTACGCAACGAACCTGGCCGCGATTAGCTGGTTCGGCGCATGGGTGGGAATGACGACGAAGAATGCAAACATCGCAATTTTGAAAACAATTTCGTTTGTCATGATCATTCCATGGTTCGTGATCAGCTTTGTCGGCGGCATTGCGAGCATGCTCTTTCTTGTGCCTGCGATGACACGAGGAACGACGCCAAATTTTGCGTGGTTTCCAGCGATCACCGTGGCCGTAACGAGCGTCCTTAAAGTGGCGACTGATGTCGTATTCATTAAAACAGCGCGCACGAAATTGTATGGTCGGTTTCGTGAGCAGGCGGTTCAATCGATGGGGCCGGAGATTGTTGGGCCGCCGGTGATCCCTAACGCAGCGGTTCTGGTTTCGTAAGAAAATTCCCGCTCGACAGTTGTTTGAAGTTTTGTGAGGTTGGCCGCGTCTCATTTCCTATGAATTTCCTGAACCGGTTGGTTGCATCGGTCATTGTTTTGTCAAACATCGTAGTTTTCGGAGCTGTTGATGCGACGAAGACAGAATCTATTCCGCCGAAATCGCCGCAGGAATCGCTTGCGGCAATTAAGGTGCCGGCGGGTTTTGAAGTGCAATTGGTGGTGGCGGAGCCACTCATCGTCGATCCGGTGGCGTTTGATTGGGGTGCGGATGGGAAGTTGTGGGTGGTGGAGATGTGCGATTATCCGATGGGGATGGATGGAAAATGGAAACCGGGCAGTCGCATTAAGGTGCTGGAGGACACGAATGGAGATGGCAAATATGACAAGGCGACGGTGTTTATGGATAATCTTCCATTCGCGACGGGCGTGACGGCATGGCGCAAGGGCGCGTTGGTTTGCGCTGCGCCGGATATCACTTATGCGGAGGATACGGATGGTGATGGGAAGGCGGATGTGGTGCGGAAATTATTTCGCGGATTCGAGACGAATAATTATCAGGCGCGGGTGAACAGCCTCACTCTCGGTTTGGATAATTGGATTTATGGCGCGAATGGTCTGCTCGGCGGTGTGATTCGCGGTGAGGCGCATGGGATCAATGATTCGAACGGGAAACCGTTTGATGTCGATATTCGTGGACGCGATTTTCGGCTGAATCCGGACACGGGCGCGTTTGAACCGGAGTCAGGTCTCACTCAGCAAGGGCGTGTGCGCGATGATTGGGGGAATTGGTTTGGGTGCGATAACAGTGTCGCTGCGTGGGAATACCCGATTGCAGAACATTATTTGCGGCGTAATCCGTATGTGATTGCGCCGAATCCACGCGTGGCGATCGCGTCGGGGCCCGACAGCAATTTGCTCTACCCATCGAGCCACCCATTGGAGCGGTTTAATAATCCAGGCTCACTCAACCGCGTGACATCCGGCTGCGGTATTGGGATTTATCGCGACACACTGTTGGGCAAGGAACTTTACCAGAATGCGTTTTTGTGCGAGCCGGTGCATGACCTGGTGCATCGAATGGTGCTGGAAACGAATGGGGTGACGTTCTCGGCTGTTCGTGCGGCGGAGGAATCGACATCGGAGTTTTTCGCGTCGAAGGACAATTGGTCTCGCCCGGTGCAGATGCGCACGGGGCCGGATGGAGCGATGTGGATTGCAGATATGTACCGGTTTGTCATTGAGCATCCACGCTGGATTCCGCCGGATCGGCTTTCGAAATTAGACGTACGCGCGGGCGATGATATGGGGCGCATTTATCGAGTTGTTGCGAAAGGCGCGAAGCTTCGGCCTGTTCCCGATTTGACGAAACTGCCGATGAACAAATTGGCCGCAATGCTCGACACGCCGAATGGCACTGAGCGCGATCGTATTCATCAGGAGATGGTGTTTCCGATGAATCCGAAATCGAAATTGCGTGTGGTGGATTCGAAAACGGTGAGGACTTTGGAACGGCTTGCAGCGACGAGCAAACTGCCGGCGGCGCGATTGCAGGCGGCTTGTGTTCTGGACGGACTCGGAAAACTGAATGAGAAGGCCGTTCTCCGCGGCCTCGAAGATAAAGACGCACATGTCCGCGCGAATGCGGTCCGGCTGAGCGAACATTTCGCGAGTAGCAACAACTCAGTTGCCGAGGCGTTGCTGAAGCTTGTCGACGATTCAGACCTTGTGGTGCGCTACCAATTGGCGCTCACGTTGGGTGAATGGAATAATGCGGGTGTCGGTTCGGCATTGGGCAAATTGCTGGCACGGGACTTGAATGATCAGTGGATGCGGGCTGCGGTGTTGAGTTCTTCAACACGTGTGCCAAGCGATGTGCTGCGCGTGGTTTTTGAAACGCCGTCGTCGGCACCACATCGGTCGGAAATAATCAGCGAGCTGATTGCAACCGCTACCGGTGAAGGGAACGCAGAGTCGCTGGAAGCTTTGATTTCAACGGTTACGCCGGCCGACGACCAGCACTTGCAGTCATGGCAACTCGGTGCGTTGGGCAGCTTAATGGATGGATTGGAGCGGAAGAATATTACATTGGCGCAAGCGACACATGGCAAAGCACCGCTGATCGAGCGGTTGAACCTTGTGTTCGATTGGGCACGCAAATTATCTGCTGATACGAAGGCGAGTGAAGCTTCGCGGGAGCCGGCGATTCGGCTGCTCGGGCGTCAGACAGGCAAAGAGGAAGCAGACTTGAAGATTCTTGGAGGCCTGCTTGAGCCCTCTGTCTCGCTGCGGTTGCAAAAGGCGGCGCTCGCGGTGCTCAGGCGCAATCGCACCGCCAAAGTTCCGGAGCTGGTGATGGCGCACTGGACGACGATGAGTCCCACTCTGCGGCAGGCGAGCCTGGAGATGTTGCTCAGTCGCGAGGAGTGGACGAAGCAATTGCTGGCAGCGATGCAAAGTGGCTCGGTGAACAAGAACCAATTACCACTGGCAAATCGGCAGCTGCTTTTGAAGAGCGCGAACAAGGAAATCCAGCAGCAGGCGCAAGCGATTTGGAAATCCGATTCATCGGATCGCGCCGCTGTTATCAAAAAGTATCGCGCAGCCTTGTCGTTGACCGGCGATCCATCCCAAGGCCATGCGATCTGGGCTAAAAACTGTATCGTGTGTCATAATTTCCGCGGCGAAGGAGCAACGGTCGGCCCGAGTCTCACGCCGTTGACGGACAAAACGCCGGAGGATTTTCTGATTGCGATTCTTGACCCGAACGACGCGATCGAACCGCGTTTCACGGCTTACAATATTGACACCAAGGATGGGCGTTCGATCACGGGAATCATGAAATCGGAAACGGCCACGACGATGACGGTCGCGCTGGCCGGCGGGAATATGGAAACCATTTTGCGCAGCGACGTGGAAGAAATTCGCGCGTCAGGGCGATCGCTTATGCCGGAAGGATTGGAGCAAGGTATGACTCCGCAGGATTTGGCGAATCTGATTTCGTATTTGAAGAGTTATAAGTGATGTGATGGGCGAGTGGCGGTGGCCGGGGTGCGACCGGCGTCGGATACTTTCCCGAGCGCCGGTTGCAGTCGACGTTGCTGCGGGCGTCTCGCCCACACTCCGAAGAAGTTATACGCCGGCGATGCGACGTTTGTATTCGGCGAGGGCTTCTTCGAGGCGTTGTTTGGCGGTGGTGTCGCCAGGGACGTTGTGGGATGGGTGGATGTGGAGTTTGACACCGCGGTCGGCGAGGATTTCGGCGACGGTGGTGACGGTCATCCAGACGGCAGTGACGAAAGCCATGGTGGAGACAGGGCCGACTTTGTCTTGATGGTTTTTTAGCGGGACGGCAGCGTCTTCGATGGGCGCGCAGGAGTCGACAACGAGATCGGCAATTTCGAAAATGTTTTTACCGCTGGAATGGCGGGTTTTCTTTCCTTTGGCGGCGGCGGCGCTACCGAAGACAATGACTTTCATGCCGCGCTTTTTGGCTTCGAGCGCGATGTCGATGTTGACGTTGTTGATGCCGGAATGGGAGAAGAGCCACATGATGTCGCGGGTGTCGAAGTTGTAGTTCTTCATGATCTCGATGCCGTAGCCTTCGACACGTTCGAGGAAGACGAATTGGTGCACGCCCATTTCGCCGACGATGCGGGTGAAGAAAGTGAGCGGGAGTTCGCACATGGGATGGAAACCAACAAAGCCGCCAATGCGCGGATACATTTCTTCAATCGGAATCGTCGCGTGGCCGCAGCCGAAGGTGTGGACCCAGCGACCGGCCTGGATTGCGTCAGCCATCCAGGTGGCGGCGGTTTTGATGTTGTCGAGCTGGGTTTGTTCGATGCGGTCCATGACGCTACGCGCCTGGGTTAGCCATTGTTTTGCGAGCATAAATTATTTTTGGGCGGTTTGAGTTTGTGTTGTTGCGACGCGTCTCGTCGCGGCGACGAGGAGCAAACTGAGAAATGCGAGTGCGGTCAATATCAAGACGGAGAAAACTTTGATGCCGTATTCGTGTGCGGCATAACCCATCGTTTTGTTGATGATCATGTTTCCGATGAGCGCGAGCACGAACGCGATGCTGAACGCGGTGCCGGAGGCGGTGGAATAAAGGTCACCGATCATGCCGAGGATGACCGGGAACGCAGCGGCGAATCCGATGCCGAGGACGATCAAACCACAGACGGCGAGCGGATAATTTGTCGCTGACATGAGAACGATTGCTCCAATCGCGGCGATGATCAGGCTGGATTGAAGGACGCGCCGAGGTGATGCGTGACGCAGCATTGTGCCAAGGAGTAGTCGTGTGACGGTGAGTCCGACAACGAAACAGGTCAGGGCATAGAGCGCGCGGTCGCGTGGAATTTTTATCGTCTCAATCAGATATTGAGCGGACCAGTCGTTCGCGATGCCTTCGAGGCCACTTTGGAAAAACAGCATCATGGCGAACAGCATCAACGTCGGGTCTTTGACCATGGTGATCCCCTGTTTCAACGGGAATCCTTGTGGCTGCTTCGGTGAGGGAAATTTTACGGAAACGAAATAGAGGATCGGCAGGACCATAAATGCACCGAGGCCGGCAATGATTGTTTGTTGGGTAAAGTTTTTTGACAACAAGCCAAGGACCAATGGCATGCCGAGCGCGCCGATGCCAAAGAAAACGCCCAGGATACTTAGGTTGGCACCGCGTGAGCCGATGCTGATGTCGGCGACAAGCGCATTGGTCCCGCCATTGAGGACACCGCCGCCGAATCCGATCATGAAAATGCAGATTTGAACGACGAATAAAGTTTGCGCAAAGGCGATGCCTTCAAAGCCGAGCATTACAATGACGGCGCACAGGATGAGAAGGTTTTTGTAACCGTAGCGGTCGACGATTGGACCGAAGATGATGGATCCCGCGAGAATACCAAAGGGCAGCAGCGTCGCGAGGGTTCCGCGGGCCAGGTTATCGAGATTAAAGCGAGTGATGAGTTCGGGCAGTGTTGATCCCAGCGAGATCAGCACCATCCCGAACATCAGCATGCCGAGGCACGCGGCGGCGAAGGATGCGCGGCGGTTTGGTTGCGGTTCAGGGGAATTCATTTGGGTTTAACGCAAGGCGCGCTGCGCCAAAAAGTCCGGCGTCACCGCCGAGTTTGGATTTTATGAGTTTCACCTGACGAATGCTCACGGGTTGAGCCCATTTTTTTGCTTCGGTGTAGATGCGCGGCAGGAGTTTTCCGGCAGGACCGAACACGCCGCCACCGAAAATAATTTTCTGCGGGTTGAAAGTGCTGACGAGATTTGCGACTGCCATTCCCCAGAACAGGACTGCCTCGTTTATCACTTTTTTGGCGACGGTATTGCCATTCTCATAAGCCTCGAAAGCTTCCGGAGCGATGCGCCCTACCTTGCGGGCAATTCCAGTTCCGGAGGCGTGGTATTCGAAGCAACCACACTCTTTGAATTTGGTTTGCCATGGCGGCTGCAGGGCCATCCAGCCGACGGCTCCGGCAATGTCATTGGCGCCGTGAATGACTCGGCCATCGACGATGATGCCTGCGCCGATACCGGTGCCGACGGCGAGAAAAATGGCGTCGGAACAGCCTTTTGCAGCACCGCGCCATTGTTCTCCCACGATGTAGCAGGTTCGGTCACTTTCGATGCGGATGAGAATGTGATTCGACTTTAACCCACGTCGAATTTCTTTTTCTAACGCGTAGTTTTTCCAACCGGGAATATTGGGGGCCCAAACCGTTTTCTCTTTCCGATGCACGACACCGGGAACTGAGATGCCAATTCCTTGTAGAGTGACGCGCTTCTTCCGAGAAAGCTAGATGAGATTCGAAATGGTTTCCGTTATTAGCGCGCCGACTTCAACGCCAGAACGGCGGTTAAGCAAGACGGAGTTTTTCGAGATCACCCTGCCCTGCGAATCCGCCAGCATCGCGGCGAGCTTTGTGCCACCTAAATCGAGGGCGATAACGGCCATACCGGCCACTTGTGTAGCGGAAGGAAGCTCTCATTGCAATTGTGCGCACGATGAATCGTGACACCAATCAATCTATGATGCCATTACGGTAAATGGGGCGGGCCGAGGAGGTCCATGTCGTGCTCGGCGAATAAACGGTGGAAGCTGGATCGCTGTTGATCGGTATAGGAGCGGTTGATGACTTGCTCGCGCGTGGGTAAATCTGGATGCGCGCTGACTTTTTGGAAGAAGTCTTCAATTTTTCCGGCCGGTTGGTAAACGTTGAGAATTTTACCGGGCTTGTCCCCTACTCCGGCCCAGACGTGTGACACATTGCGCGGGATGAAAACTGAATCGCCCGCGCGCAGGCGCATGCGTTGTTCGCCGATTTGAAATTCGTATTCGCCTTCGAGAATATGAATCCATTCGTCCTGGCTGAGATGGGAGTGACGAGGGCCGCCACTGTTGCCGTTGAATTCAAAAATGCAGATCGCGCCGTTGCTGTCTTCGGCGGAGACTTTGCAATCCATCGGTTCGGAACCGAGATGAATGCGACGGGCGGCACGAGCATGGCCGGCGGAGACGTGGACGGGGTTACTCATGGCAAGACTATGGTCCATGCCATGCGCCCAGTCGACAGGGCCAAACTTATAATCGACTGAGGGAAATTCCCTAGTGGATTAGAAATGGTAGCCAAGGCCCAAGGTCACGAAGATCGTATTACTCAGGTCGATTTGAACGCGGCGACCGGAAATATTGTGATCGTAATCGGCGAGGCTTTGAAACTGCACGCCTCCGTTAAGAGTCCAGTGCGGTTTGAATTCCCATTCAGCCGTGCCCGCGACATATCCACCAAAGCGCCAATCGTGATCACGACCGGAGCCGGAGAATGCAAATTGAGACGTGCCAACGGAGAGGGTCTCGTGCCAGGAAGCGCCGACATCCAACATCGCACCAGCGAAGCCGCCGGAGAGCGAAAGGTTCAGGTTTTTGGCAACGGGGAGTTCGAAATACGGTCCGAGACGGAAACCCCAGATGTCGGTGTCGATTTTTCGAGTGCCGGACATTGCGGCAGGAGCTGAACCTGTTGTCGAACTAATCGGGGTATCGTTCAGCAACGTGCCAGGACCCATAACGGTGCCTTGGCGAGGATCGGTGATGGTTGCGTCAGGATACGGAACGTAGGTGTCGGTTTGACGGGTCACATGGCCGGTGAAAGTAGCGTGATCGTCAGTTGAAACATTTAGATAGTTGCCGGCTGCTTCGATGCCCCAGCGTAAATTGTGAAGTTTCGGGATTACGCCGAATTCATGGCGGTAGACGAGTTCGCCGCCGACGGAAACATCCGCATCTTTCCACGGGGAAGACATGGCGTCTGCGGATGTCGTGCGGCTCAAGGCGAGGTTGTTATTCGGCGTGGCCGCAGGAGACACCTGGCTGGCGTGGTCGAAACCCCAGTTATATGTGTAACCGCCGGCGTTGCCGCTGAAGTCCTGCAAGACGTAGCCGTCGTCGTAGTTGTACTTGAGGCCGTCGGGCGTCGTGCGGTTGTTGCTGAAGTCAATGTGGCCGGGGTTCTTGAAACGCGACGAGATATTGAAACCTAAACGCGCAGAGAAGCTGAATGAATCGGCGTCGTGTCCAGCGGCGCAGCAAGCTTCATCGGCGCGGCCGATGAGCGGCATGATGGCGAGAAGCACGGCGCTCGTCAGGACGGATCTGTTTAACAAAGCGGCGCGCGCAGAGCGACGGGCCTTGGTTTTATGGTGGTTTTTTAGCGTGTTCACGGTGTCAAGGGTACGAGTATTGCGCGATAGCTACGGTTCGCGGGCATTAGGTCGGTTTTCGGCGGACCATCATCATACCATTGGGTGAGGGTCGAGCCGGCAGTAATGGAAGGTGTAGAGACCTTCCACGTATTCAAATCGTCGCTGTAAATGATCTCGTAAGTGCGCCCGACAATCGAAGGGAATTCGATAAAGACGCGGCCGGTTGTATCGAGGTAGATCTTGTCGATGTGAACACCGGTGGCAGCGTTGGTGCCGGTGGTGGTAAACGTGTCAGCCAGCGCGGCGAGCGTATCGCTGAACGCGGTGCGTTTGGGATTAAAGAACTCCAGGATCATCGTCACGGTCTGATTCGGATTCAACGGAGCGTTGTAGTGGACGTAAGGAACACCATTGCTCGTGCCGGTGGCGTTGTAAACGGTGACGTTTGTGGCCAAGCCCGAGATCGTCACGCGGAAGGCTTCGGCGGTGACTGTGCCGGTATTTGTGACGGTCACGAGTTGTTCAAACAAACCGGTTTGGCCGTTGAGCTTAATCGGGCCCGCGAGG
>Ga0265327_10002525_pt1 | contig 19072 bp, 23 predicted proteins | sample 41621metaG_FD_202089 | JGI IMG/M metagenome (GOLD analysis project Ga0265327, IMG submission 202089) | Rhizosphere microbial communities from Carex aquatilis grown in University of Washington, Seatle, WA, United States - 4-16-21 metaG | ecosystem: Host-associated > Plants > Roots > Rhizosphere...
CCTGCCGCATACCCGCCTACTGTTGGAGGAAGCCACCGCCTGGACCGCGGCGACCGGTATCCCCATCGGGGTCAAACCCGCCGGTGGCATCCGCAGCGTCCAGGACGCCACCGCTTATTTTCGTCTCGCCGCCGAATTCTTCCCGGAAGTCTCCGCCGCCAATTTCCGCATCGGTGCCTCGACCCTTCTCGACGAACTCATCACCGCTTCTTCCGCAGCCGCTTCCCAGTGAGCCGGGAAGCGATCAGGTTCGGGCATCGTCCCTTCAGCCGCAGTTGCTCGCAGCCGGCTTCGATCTTGAGGGCCTGACGGATTGGCCGGAACCCCAGCCGTCGCGTGACACAGTCATTGATCACGTCGATGTGGGAGTCCTCGAACTCCACCACGCGCCCGCAATCCACGCACACCAGGTGATTGTGAGAAGGCTTGTCGACGAAGTTCGGATCGTAGGTCTTGTGGTTGTCTCCCAGCTCGATCTCGCGCAAGAGCCCCGCCTCCACCAGCAGCGACAACGTCCGGTACACCGTCGCCCGCGAGGCGTTCGCATCTGTCCGTGCCACCCGGGCAAACAACTCATCCGCCGTGAAATGGTCATCGGTGGCGAAGGCCGCACGCACGATCACATCCCGCTGACCGGTACGGCGCAGGCCTTTTTTCCGAATGAAAGTGTCGAGCCGTTCGAGGACTTCGGGGTCCATATGCGCCATTCTAGGCCGGAGTTTCCCGACGAGCCAAGAACGGATGAGACTTGGGGTGGAAAACGGAGAAAAGGACCGGCCCGCTTGCGGGCAGGCCATTCGGCTCTCTTCCAAACCCACGGAACTTCGGAGTTGGAAAAGGCCCGCTGACTGATTCAATAGCGGCCGAATGAGATACCTGCTGCTCGCCGCCATGGCCGGACTGTTCGCCTCCTGCGCGGGGACTCCGAAGACGCTGGAAGTGAAACAATTCGTCCTCCGCGATGCGAAGTCCGACGCCAACGAGGACCCCATGATCCGTGGCGAGAAGCTCAGCCACCTCTACGGCGCGATCAGCGTCGCCGATCAGAAACAGCGCCTCGGCCAATATTACACCGTCCTCTGGCACGATGCCTCCGGCGGCGGGCCCGCCGAACTGGTTTTCCGATACCAGCAGGGAGCCTCCGGCAGCCTCATCAAGACCTCCACCCGCAAGTTCGATCCGGCCGCCACCGCAGGAAAAGCGGAGTTTTCCATAATCGGTGACAACTTCACCAAAGGCGGCCGTGTGCTCGCCTGGCGGGTGGCCCTGATCCGTGGTGGCCATGAAATCGCCTCACAACGCTCGTATTTGTGGCGTTAATTGATGCAAATCGCAGGATGGGCGGTTGACCCGGGGCCTCAATGGAAGTTAAATACCTCCTGCACTCCCGCTTGCTGTCGGGCTGTTTCTCGTGACTGCTGAAAACGCCATCCTCGTCGGAAACTTCGACGGGTTCACTTGGATTCGTTGTGAAGGAAAGGGCTCCTTCCTCACGAGTCCTGCCCTGAAGGAATTCGCGGAGGCACGCATCGCCCTTGGCGAGCGATGTATTGTCGTGGATCTCGGCGGGTGTACGGGAATGGATTCGACCTTCATGGGCACGCTGGCCGGCCTCTCCGCCCGCCTGTCCGCCCCGGGAGGCAAGGTTCAGGTGGCCGATGCCGGTGACCGCAACCGCCGCTCGCTGGAAGACCTCGGGATCGACTTCCTCGTGGAAATCGATCCACCCGTCGCCCCCTGGCGCGGAAAGGTCGATGAGATCCGCCTCGCCCTAGCCCCCCTGCAACCACCCGGGCTCCCCGGCCTGCTCGACCGGGCCAAGCACGTGCTCGAAGCGCACAAAGTCCTGAGTTCCGCCAATGGCGAGAATGCCAAGAAATTTGCCGGAGTCGTCAGCCTTCTGGAAGCAGAAGTCGCCTCCAAGCAATCTCCGGAAAAATGAAATTGGCGGCTCAATCCCGGTTTGAATAATTGGAAACCGGATGTACGCCGCCATTGCTTTCACTCTTCTCGGCCTGGTCGTCCTCGTCGGCGGGATGATTCTGCGTGATTGGTCGCGCCGGCTGCGGAAAATGAAGCACCGCCTGAAGAACTTCGAGGGCGAGGAACACCGCATGTTCGCCTTCCTGCACGATCTCGGCAGCGCCATCGAGAGCGATACCAGCGTCAAGGCTCTCTCGCGCATGATCGTCGATGGCATCGACAAGGTCGTCAGCGCCCGCGGCGGAGCGATCTATTACATCAGCGACGACGGCCTGCACCTCATCCCCGCCTACGTGTCGGACCAGTGCCCGCCTCTCATCGGCGTGCCGGTGGAGATCCGCAAACGCGCCGAGCGCGATTCCCGCGTCCTCGAAAGCCACGTCCGCCTTGCCAAGGTCGCCGTGGAGGAAGGCATTTTCGGCTACAGCCTCGCCATCGCCGAAGCTATCCGCGTCCCCGACGTCAAGAACCACGATTCCTTCCGTGATGCCTTCATCCGCTATGATGGGGACGTGGCCGCGCTGGTGGCCCCCCTCCGCCATGCGGGAAAGGACCTCGGCGTGATTGCCGTGGCCCGCCTGCACGACGACGGCCCCTTCACCAGCAACGACTTCGCCATTTTCCGCTCCATCGCCGAACAATCCTCGTTCGCCATCGGAAACGCCAACATCCACCGTGAGGCCCACGAAAAACGCGTCTTCGAGAGCGAGCTGAAAACCGCCCGCGAGGTCCAGCACGTGCTCCTGCCCCAGGCGGATCCGGTCATTCCCGGCTACCGCATCAGCGGCACCAACCTGCCCGCCCGCATCATCAGCGGCGACTACTACGACTATGTCGGGATGGCGGAAGGTCGCCACGGCATCGCCATCGCCGACGTGTCCGGAAAGGGCGTGGCCGCCGGACTGCTCATGGCCATGTGCCGCAGCGTGCTGCGCTCCGCCACCAAGGACGAGGAATCCCCTGCCCGGGTCCTCGGCGCGGTGAACCGCCAGCTTTTCCCCGACATCCGTGAGGACATGTTCATCAGCATGGCCTACGCCGTCCTTCACCCCGGCTCCGGCCGCGTCGTGATGGCCCGCGCCGGCCACGATCCCGCCCTGCTCTACCGCCACAAGGCCCGCACCGTCGAATTCCTCAAGCCCCCCGGCCTCGCCGTCGGCATCGACTCCGGTGCCGTCTTCGAGCGCGTCACCCGGGACTTCGAATTCGAACTGGAAAGCGGCGACTGCCTCCTTTTCTACACCGACGGGGTCAAGGAAGCCATCGACGCCAAGGAAGAGGAATTCGGCAGCCAGCGGCTCGCCGATGTCTTCCTCAACGCCGCCCCGCTCGGAGCCGAGCAGGTCCTCGCCATCGTCCAGCGTGAACTCGACGCCTTCACCGGCGAAGCAAGGCAGATGGACGACATCACCCTCGTCGCCATCGAGAAGAGGTGAGTCGCTCTCTCACCCGGTCCGGTTACGTTAGACTCTTTCTCTTCTCTGGATTCTGGACTCTGGGTTCTTGAATCTCGGCCGGCCGTCTTACCTCTAACGCCCGTTTTTGCGAATTGATCGCCGCCGTCCCCCCCGCTAGGGTCCGCCGCCCAGCCCCTTTTTCCTTTTCCCTCAATGCCCAAGGTCCACATCCGCACGTACGGTTGCCAAATGAACGAGCGCGACTCCGAACAAGTCGCCCGCATGTTCTCCGAGGGCGGCTACACCGTCACCGCCGACGAAACCGACGCCGACGCGATCCTGATCAACACCTGCTCGGTGCGCGACCAGGCCGAACAGAAGGCCCTCGGCAAGATGGGCCTGATGGGCGGGCATCGGAAGAAAAAGCCCCACGTGGTCTATGGCTTCATGGGCTGCATGGCCCAGTCCCGCGGCGAGGAGCTTTTCGAACGCGTGCCGCACCTCGACGTGGTCGTCGGCACCCAGAAGTACCACAAGGTCTTCGAATATGTGGACACCATCCTCCAGCGCCGCCTCGAAGCCCGCATGGACGATCCGGCTTACTCCCTTCTCGGCACCAGCGTCTGCGATACCGCCGAGGAAGAAGGTTCCCAGAACACGATCCGCGACCACGTTCCCAAGGATCTCCAGGCCACCGCCTTCGTCTCGATCATGCAGGGCTGCAACATGCGTTGTTCCTTCTGTATCGTCCCCGACACCCGCGGCAAGGAACGCGGCCGTCCCATCGCCGACATCGTGGAGGAAGTGAAACGCCTCGCCGACCGCGGCGTGCGCGAGATCACTCTCCTCGGCCAGATCGTGAACCTCTACGGCCGCACCGAGTTTCCGAAGGTCGATGGCAAGAGCCCCTTCGTGCAGCTCCTCGAAGCCGTGCACGAGGTCCGCGGCATCGAGCGCATTCGCTTCACCTCGCCGCATCCCATCGGCTACCGCGATGACCTCGTCGCCGCCTTCACCTATCTGCCGAAGCTGTGCTCGCACATCCACTTCCCGATGCAGAGCGGCTCCGACCGCATCCTCAAGCTGATGCGCCGGCCGTATCGGAATGAGAAGTTCATCGAGATCTGCGAAAAAATGAAAGCCGCCCGCCCCGGCCTCGCCATCACCACCGACATCATCGTCGGTTTCCCCGGCGAAACCGAGGAGGACTTCCTGGCTACGGTGGATACCGTAAAACGCCTCGAATTCGACAACGCCTTCGTCTTCCGCTACTCCAAGCGCAAGGACACCCCCGCCGCGATCATGGACGGCCAGCTCGAAGAAAGCGTCAAGGAACAGCGCAACCAGGACCTCCTCGCCGTTGTCGACCACCTCGCCCGCACCAAGCACGACGAACTCGTCGGCACCACCCAGCGCATCCTCTGCGAAGGCGTCTCCAAGCACAACAAGGACCGCCTCCACGGCCGCACCAGCCAGAACAAGATCGTCGTCTTCGAAGGCGACCCCCACAAGCTCACCGGGCAAATGCTTGATCTGAAGATCGACTCCAGCACCGGGTTCACGCTTTATGGGACGGTGATATAAAGAGACACGACACTCTTGTCGGGTTCCTCTATTCTGGAGGCCATGTAGCGCCCAACCTGACCGGACATGATTCGCCCGCCCAGAATGGTTGCGCCATCATCCAACCGCCTGTCGCTTCACCGCATCCAGCGTCTTTCCGTCCTTGGTTTTCCAATCCAACCAGCCATTGGCGGTTCGGCCCATGAGAGCGACCGCGGCCATGCTGGGGGAACGGAAGAGATGGTCTTTTTCGAAAATGATGGAGTCTCCTTCAACGCGGGCAACACCGGATTCCATCAGACGGAGGCGGAAGCGTTCGTCCGCCGTGCCGGTGATGGACGGAACGCTGCTCCTGCGCCCGGTGGAACCTTTTAGCACCACGAAGCCTTCCTGCGTGTAGAGGCCGCGCCCGTTCGCGCCGGAAGCGGTGCAGAAGAAGACTTCGTCCGTCGATGTATTGGCGGCGGGTTTGGCCACGGAATCGAAGAGGGGATAGCCAAGGGTAGAGAGCAGGACTTGGCCTGTTTCAAAGATCTCCAGGCAATCGGCTTCAAGTGGGGCCGGAGTGTGGGGCTTGCTGCCGCTGTTGCCGTTTTCGAGTGAGTAGCGACCGGCTTTTCCGGCGATCTGGATGCAGTTCCATTCCAGAAAGAGTCCGTGGGTTTGCGTGAGGCTGTTAGTGCGGGAGATGAGCACCAATGCCCTCTCCCAGAACCCCTTCTCCTTGTTATGAGTGACAAGTCTTGAACGCAGGTCCCCGGTCTGGCCGATGTAAACTTTCTGATCGGCCCCGTCCTCGCTTTCTCCGAACAGGAAATAGACCGCGACCTGGCTGCTCTCCTGCATCTTGAGGAAGTCCCCGAGCAAGCTGCGCGGAATCTCCAGCACCTGCACAATCCGCGTGGTGATCTCCGCAACGCGAATGCCCTGCGGATCACCGCCAGGCAGGAAAATCTGGATGGTCTTCGGCGTGGGAGTCACGGCACCAAGGTGCTCTAACGACAACGATCGGGAAGACAATTTTGGAACCCGGTGCGAGCAGCATCTCAGAACGCAGGTTCATCGAACTGGGATGATGCGGCCGGGGACATCAGGCCAGCGCCGGAGCCAATCCACTCCGCCAAGGTGGGAGTGGACGCGACTACAGGTTGAACCACGGCGATGACCTTGCCACGGCGGGTCACCTCAAGGATGAGATCACCCTTTTCAATCTTCCGGAGCTCCTCGGTGCAGTGCACCTTGAACTCGCTGATGCTGATCCGCCTCACGGTCATGGGCTGATCTTACGTTTGATTCGAACCATGATCAAATCCGATCGAGGCGCGGAGATGCGGAGGAAAGCGAGCCGGGTGGCTCGCGGTCCCAGGGCCGAAAGGGTCACCGCGAGAAGCTGATGCTCCACTCGACCTTGCCGGTGGTGGCGGGCGTGATGGCGAGGCGGACGAGTTCGCCCTTGGCGTCGGGGTCGGCGGTGGGGGTGACGGCTTGGCCGGCGATGGTGGCCGATTTCACGTGGTAGCCGGTGGGGACGTGGAGGACGAGCTCGTAGCGGTCACCAACGATGACGTGGCTGGAGCCGGAGAGGGTGTCGTCCTTCCAAACGACGGAGATGAGGTCGGCGGCGCCTTGGGAGAGGTGGCGGCTGGTGGAGACGATCTGCGGGTGGGGCTCCAGCTTGCGCAGGGCGTAGGAGCGGAGCTCGTGGTCGGCGGCGGCGGGGAGGTCGAGGTGGCCGCGGTGGATGCCGAGGTAGGTGTGGGTCCAGAATTCGTAGGCGAGGTAGTCGGCGTCGGGTTCGAGGCCGAGATCGGCGAAGTCGAGGGTGACGGCGGGGGCGGCCTTACCCCAGTTGACGCGGTGGAGGACATTCCAGTGGCCGACGCCGGGGAGGTCGAACTCATTGAGCCACCACGGGCAGACGGCACCGAACTGATTGGCATCGCCGGGGGCGGGATTGCTGCCGGATTGGATGGAGGTGCGGGGGACCGTGGCGAGGGCGGCGGACTTGCTGCCGTCGAAGTCATAGAGCTGGCCGGGGACGCTGGAGAGGACGGGCGAGGAACGTTTCGCGCCCTCGATGTTGCGGTCATCGCGATAGACCTCCGGCTTGTCCGAAAGCATGAGCAGGGTGCCGGCGATGGAGGCGAGCGCGGGACGGATGACGGTGTCGTTGTTGGTGGGGACGACGTGGTCGAACTTGGTGACGTTTCCGGTTTCGCCGGCCTTGAACTGCGGGAAGACATCGCAGTGGTCCGGGTCGTTGCGCCAGACGATGCCATTCCACGAGTTATACTGCTGCATGGAGACCGGCCCATAGCCGTCCGAGGCGATGCGGCAGGCATCGGCAAGGCCGACGCTTTCCGGGAGGACGCCCCAGCAGGAGAGGACGAAGGTGTCCGGGCCGAGTTCATGGCGGGCGGCGCCGAGAAGCTTGCGGAACATTTCCGCGGAAGTGACGCCGTGCTCGCGGCAATAGTCGGGATGGCGGTTGAGGAGGTCGTAGAAGTAGTGCCGGAGCAGGTCGATCTTCACATAATCGACGCCCGCTTTCCGGACGCCGCTGAAGGTGGGCCGCACCAGGGCATTGAGAGCCGCCTCGTTGGTGGCATCGACTCCGCAACTGATCCAGGGGCCGGTGGCGGGCTTCCCGGAGGCATCGCGCACGAACCAGTCCGGATGGGTGGTGATGACTTCATTGTCGGTGAAGTAGGCACCGATCCAGACGCCGGGGTGGAAGCCTGCCTTTTTGCAAGCGGCGACATAACCGGCGAGACCGGCCGGGTAAGTATCCTTGCGCCAGTCGAGCCATGTCTCCGGGCCGCGGGCATTGTAGCTCTTGTCGGAGCCGGGATAAATCGGGCGCGCCTGACCTTTCCCCAGCTCGTTCTGGTAGCAGTCGTCGAGCTGGATGAAGCGGTAGCCGTAGTCGTCGAGATGCTTTTCCTGCCAAACCGCGAGCAGGGAATCGCAGTCCTGCTGGGTGCAGGCGCGCCTGAAGGCCCACCACGAGGACCAGCCGGTGATCGAGTCCTGGCGGACGTCGTAGGTCCACGGCTCGAAAAATTCGATGCCCTTGTGGCGCTGGTAGAAGCGGGGCCGGAACACGATCTCGATGGCATCCCCGGCGGCACTGAGGGTGAAATCGTGGCCGCTGGCGGTTTCCCCGGCCGGAATGAGGCGCACGCTGAGAGCGAGGAACTCGAGCTGACGGTCGGCCTTGCGGTCGTAGAGCGCGTTGTTGCGGAGATTGTCGCTGCTGCCGTGGGTGGTGCGGACGAGGGAGAATTTTTCCTGGGCCTTGGTGCGGGTTTCGGCGGCGATGAGCTGGTCGCTGCCGTGAGCGCGGGCGTTGAGGTGAAGGTTCTTCCCGGTGAACGTGAGGTGCTGGGAGAGACCGGGTGAGGAATCCTCGACCTTGGTGAGTGCCGCCGGGCCGCCTTCGATTTTGGCATCGAGAATGACGCCGCCGTGGTAGCTGAGGCGGAGCACCCCTGTATCCGGAGCCCATTCCACTTCGGCCGGGCTGTTGGGAGGGGCGTCGCCTGCGTGGAGGCGGGAGATGCTGACCAGAAGCGGGAAAGCGAAGTGGAGCAAGTTTTTCATCGGCAGCGGAAAGACGCCGGTGAACGGCAGGCGTGGCCGGGATCTTTCAAAGCCGCCAGTGGTTCGAGGCGGGAAGCAGGCGGCAGGCCTCGGCGGTTTCCCCGATAGGTCCGTAGCTGAGCCAGCCATCGTTCCACTCGGCCCAATAGGCCTTTCCCGGAGGCAGGAAGGCACCGGTATTGAGCACGAGCCTGCCGCGCCGCCGCCAGATGCCGCTGCGGTGAAAGTGACCGATGAGGATGACCTCGGCCTTTGGAAAATAACGCTCGGCGAAGTCGGCCGCGGCATCGGCCTGGGTAAGCCAGGCGTGGAGCATGCATAGGGCGCGCTGGGGCGGGTGGGCCGCTTCCCAGATCCGCTGCCAGAGTTTCTTGCCCTTGGGAAATCCCCGCGGAACCAGGTGGCGGGCGATCTCGCGGGCGAGGCGCAGACGTTCCCCGGCATCGCAGGCGGCGGCGTGGTGTTCACTCCAGAGCCGGCGGATCATCTCCTGGCCGCGGATTGCCTCGCGGCTCCAGGGGGAACCATCGAAGAACAGGGCATCGCCATGGGTGATCAGGATGCGGCCTTCGGCAAGCTCCAGCCAGCCGGGACCGGCAAAGCCGGGATCATGATTCCCGGAAAGGAAGATCGCATCGGCCCCTTCCTCGTCGCAGAGAGTCTTGAGCTCCCCCAGCATGGCGGCGGACCGTTCCCGGAACGGCAACGCCAGCTCCTGCCAGGTATCGCCATTGAAAACGACGGTTCCGGCCCCGGCGATGAGTGGCCGCAACGCCTCCACAGTGGCGATCCGCGAGATGCGGTGGCCGAGGTGAAAGTCGGAAAGGATGCGGATGGGCTGTTTCATGAAGCCGCCGCGGCGCGTTGGCGGACCGCTTCAAACAGGCAGACTCCCGTGGCCACGGAGACATTCAGGCACTCCACCTTTCCCGCCATCGGGATGGAAGCGAGGAAGTCGCAGTTTTCCTCGGTGAGGCGGCGCATCCCGCTCTCCTCGGAGCCAAGGACAAGGCCGAGCGGACCCTTGAGATCGAGCTGGTAGATGGACTTGTCGGCGCGGTCGGAGGTGCCGACAAGCCAGAGGCCGGCGGTCTTGAGTTTCTCCATGGTACGCGCGAGATTGGTAACCTGGACGAAGGGCACGTGATCGGAGGCGCCGACTGAAATCCGGCGCACGGTGTCGGTGATGCCGACCGCCTTGTCCTTGGGCGCGATCACGGCGTGGACGCCGGCTCCGTCGGCCGTGCGGAGGATGGCCCCGAGATTGTGGGGATCCTGGATGCAATCGAGGATCAGGACGAAGGCGTCCTTGCGGCCGTTGAGGAGGAGGAAGAGGTCCTCTTCATCGAGGGACGGGGTGGCCTCCTCGGTGGTGCGGACGTGGCGGTTTTCGCGGGCCTGGTGTTCCGGGCGGTGGTCGTGGCCGCGGGGGCGCTTTTTCATGGGCCGAGCATGAGCGCGGCGGCGAACCCGGGCAATCTTCTATCGCGGCGGGTGGTCGCGACTTGCGGAAGCCGCAGGACGGGGCGAGGATGCGCGAAGCTCTAACGACTCAGCTCATGAAACTGGACGATCTCGAGGAAAGCGACAACGTGGAGGATCGCCGTTCGGAAGGCGGCGGTGGTGGTGGTGGATTCAGCTTTGGGGGCGGTGGCGGTGGCATACCCCTGGGCGGCAAGGGCCTGGCGCTGGTCGCGGTCGTAGCGGTGGTGATGCTGATTATGGGCAAGGATCCGCGGGCCCTGCTGAACATCGTGGCCGGTGGCGGCGGTTCACCGGCTCCCATGCATGCGCCGGCAGCACCGGACGATCCTGCGATGGTGACTTTTGTGAAGAAGGTCCTCGGCAGCACCGAGACCGTGTGGACGGCGGAATTCCAGAAGATGGGAAAGACCTACCCGAAGCCGCACCTGGACATGTTCACCCAGCGGATCCGCTCCGGCTGTGGACTGGCCGACGCGGGAATGGGGCCGTTCTATTGCCCGGAGGACCAGAAGGTCTACATCGACCTTTCATTCTACAAGGAGCTGAAGGACCGCTTCGGCGCGCCGGGGCAGTTCGCGCAGGCGTATGTGATCGCCCATGAGGTCGGCCATCATGTCCAGCACGTGCTGGGTCTGTCGCGACCGCTGGATGAGGCCCGGGCCCGCGGTGCGAGCGAGAAGGAAATCAACGCGCTCTCGGTGCGTCTGGAACTGCAGGCGGATTTCCTCGCCGGCATGTGGGCGAAGAAGCAGGACGAGCGGAACCATTTCCTCGACCCCGGCGACATCGAGGAGGCGATGCGGTGCGCGAAGGCGATCGGAGACGACACCCTGCAACGTCAGGCGCAAGGGCGGGTGGTGCCGGATTCGTTCACCCACGGCAGTTCGGCGCAGCGCATGAAGTGGTTCATGAAGGGCTACCAGACGGGAGACATCAACCAGGGAGACACCTTCCACGCGACCGATTTGTAAGCATCACGAACGCCGCGGTCCGGTCATCGTTCGATGCTGAAGCCGCGCACCCCTTCGAGCAGCGGGATGGTCTCGCTGCGCACGTTCAGGATGTGATGGGCCACGGCGGATTCGTCGGTGATTTCCTTCAGGAAATCGTCCAGTTCATCCGGCTCGGCCATGATGACCAGTTCAACCGTGCCATCGGGTAAGTTCCGCACCGATCCACAGACGTCGAATCCGCGGGCGATGTCCTTGGTGGTGTAGCGGAAGCCGACACCCTGGACGCGGCCTTCAAAGATGATGCGTTTGGCGATCATAGCGCGCGATTCGCCGTGTAGGAGGCGATGCCATCGAGGAACATCTGGACGGCGATGAGGATCAGGAGCAGGCCCATGAGGCGCTCCAAGGCATGGGTGCCCTTGCTGCCGAGGAGTTTCAGAATCACCGGCGAGATCAGGAGGATGAGGGCGGCGGAACCCCAGGCGATGCCGAGGGCGAGGGCGGAATTCTGGATCTGGTCGGGATACTTGTTCGCCAGCAGCAGCAGCAGGGCGATCGCGGATGGCCCGGCGATCAAAGGCACCGCCAGCGGCACGATGAAGGGCTCATCGGTGGCGGCATCGTTCAGCATCGACTTGGCCGGGAAGACCATGCCCAGCGCGATCAGGAAAAGAAGAATGCCACCGGAAATGCTGAGCGTGGCCGGACGGACACCGAGGATCGAAAGGATGTGCGAGCCGGCGAGCAGGAAGCCCAGCAGGATGATCAGAGCGAAGAGCAGTTCGCGGATCATCACACGGCGGCGCTTCTCCGCCGGCACGCGGGACAGGATCGTATGGAAGATCACCATGTTTCCGAACGGATCGAAAACCAGAAACAGGGTGAGAGCGGTGGCGGCAAGATTCATGAAACAGGCGGGCGGCGCAGCCCGCGTGGCGTTGCGGCTCTAACAGGCACCTGGCGGATGCGGAAGAGCCGGGTAATCAAGACAAAAAGCGAACGCCCCGATCAGTGACGGGTTGGGACGGGATGGGCGTTCGGAGTGGCGCCCTTGAACGGATTCGACTCGGGGACGAAGTAGTCCTTCCCCTTGTAAACTTCCTTGGCGGTTTTGCCGGCCTGGAGCGTGATGGCGATGGGCGCGTTGCGCTTGCCGTTGGCATCGTAAGTGTAGATCAGGCGGCGGACCGGCATTTCCTGACCGGAGGCGGGGTCGGTGCGCTTGACGCGGGAATCGAACATCTGCTCCTCGACGAGTTGCCCATCCGTCTTTCGATAGCCATAGCGGACCTTGAACAGCTCCTGCTTGAGACCATCGAAAATCTTGCAACTGAGCGGGTTTTCATTGTCGTCCATGCGGAAGACCGTGACCATCTCGAGAACGCCATTGGCCGTGTAGGTCTTCTGGGTCAGAACCTGGTTATTCGGGCTGCGCACGAACACCGCACGGGAACCATCCTCGTGCCTCATGACGCGGACGTTCGGGCCGTCCACCGAGTTGAAATCGCCGTCGCCGGCCGCCCGGAGAAGCGGCGAACAGAGGAGCAAAAACGCCGCTGCGAAGGCATTGCGGATTGTCAGAGCGTTCATAGGCAGGCAGGCTAGTGGCCCCTCCGCGTGATCGCAAGCGGACAGTTTTTCCCATGCAATGGCGCACCAGAAGACGGGTTTTGGACCTCACCCGGCGGGGCGCGGTGATGGGGATTCTCAATGTGACGCCCGATTCGTTTTCCGACGGCGGGCGGCACGCGGCAGTCGCGGAGGCGCTGGCGCACGCCAGGCGGATGATCGCGGAAGGTGCGGAAATCATCGATGTCGGCGGCGAATCGACGCGACCGGGATCGAAGGCGGTGCCGGTGGAGGAGGAGATTTCCAGAACCCGGCCGGTGATCGAAGCCCTGCGGGCGGAGTGGGAAGGCAGCATCTCGATCGACACCTGGAAGGCGGACGTTGCGGCCGCGGCGCTCGCGGCCGGTGCCGACATCGTGAATGACATTTCGGGGCTGACCGCCGATTCGGACATGACGCGCATCTGCCGGGAGAACGGGTGCGGGGTCGTGGTAATGCACCGCCAGGGCACGCCCGAAACGATGCAGGTCGCCCCACACTATGACGACGTGGTGGCGGAAGTACGCGCCTTTTTCCAAGAGCGCCTGGCAACGCTCACGGCGGCAGGCCTGGATCCGAGAACGCTGTGCTTCGACCCCGGGATCGGATTCGGGAAGGGGCACGAGCACAATCTGGCGCTGCTGCGGCATCTGGACGATCTGGCCCCGGCTGGATTCCCGCTGTTGCTGGGGGTTTCCCGGAAATCCTTCATCGGGCGGATCCTCGGGAGCGAGCGGATGGAGGACCGTGAATGGCCGACCGTGGCCCTCACCGCCAGGGCGCGGCAACTGGGGGTGCGCCTGCATCGGGTGCATGAGGTTCGCCCGAATGTGGAGTCACTGCGGATGGTCGAGGCGATCGCGGACGTTTCATCCTGATCGGCTTGGGACCCGGCTGCCCACCAATTGCCTAGCCAAGCGGCAGCATTCCGGCCAAATTCCCCCCGTCCCCAGCCCCGCCTGATTCCCACCCATGTCCTCGTTCGATCCTTTCAACATCGGCACCGTCCCGGTCGGCGGCCCAACTCCGTTTTTCATCCTCGGCCCGTGTGCCCTCGAAAGTGAAACCTTCGTCTGGGAAATGGCCCGTTCGATCAAGGAGATCGCGGAAAAGACGGGCATCCACTTCATTTTCAAAGCCTCCTATGACAAGGCCAACCGGACCTCGGTGAAATCGTTCCGCGGGCCCGGCCCGGAAGAAGGTTGCCGCATCCTGGCGGAAATCGGCAAGGAACTCGGCGTGCCGGTGACGACCGATGTGCACACGGCCCAGGACGCCGAGATCGCCGGCGAATACATCGACCTGCTGCAAATTCCCGCCTTTCTCTGCCGCCAGACCGACCTCCTGGAAGCCGCCGCGAAAACCGGACGCGCGGTAAACGTGAAAAAGGGCCAGTTCCTCGCGCCTTGGGACACCATCAACATCGCCGACAAGCTGCGTGCCTTCGGCTGCGAACGCTTCCTGCTGACGGAGCGCGGGACCACCTTCGGCTACAACAATCTGGTGACCGACATGCGCTCCCTCTACTGGATGCGAAAGGAAGGGCTGCCGGTCATTTTCGACGCGACGCACTCGGTGCAGCGGCCGGGAGGACTCGGCGGCGCGACCGGAGGCGATGGCGAACTGGCTCCGGTGCTGGCACGGGCAGCGGTGGCGACCGGCGTGGACGGCGTTTTCATGGAAACCCACTCGGATCCGGCCAATGCGATGTCCGACGGGCCGAACCAAATTCCGCTTGAATTTATGGAGGACGTGCTCGTCAAACTGATCGCCATCCACCATGCCGCCCACGGCTGATGGAATCGCCTGTGGCTGCCTTGCTTTGAATATCCGCTGACCTCCCCACCCCATCGCCCCTTGCGCCCGCTCACTGTCATCTTCCTGGCTCCAGTTTTGCTGGCCGCTCCGGTGCGCGCGACCGACCCGTCCCCCCTCGGGACCGAGACGCCCGGGGGCAACTCGTTTTCCGCGGTGCAATTGCTCCCGGCCGGCAGCGTCCTGAAAAAGGTCATGATTCCCCGTTACGATTCAAGACGGCACCTGACCACCATCATGAGGGCGGTGGAAATGACCGTGATCGACAAGGAATCGGTCGAGGCAAAAACCGTCACGATGGTCTTCTACGGTGCGGACGGAGCCCCGGAGAGCCAGGTGAACATGAAGTTCGCCCACTACGATCAGGCCAAGGGGAAGCTCGAAAGCGATGACCCGGTCGAGATCCTGTCCCAATCCTTCAAGGCGGAAGGATCGGGGGTCCGCTACGTTTACACAGACGATACCAAGCCCGGCCCCGACGGCAAAGTGCCTCCCCCGACCATGCCGCCTTCCGATCCCAAGCAAATGCAAGGCTTCCTGTTCGGGCCGGTGACGACCCGGTTTTACGCAAAACCTTCCACACCATGAACTTCTCCCTTTCCTCTCCCGGCACCGCGACGACCGTGGTAACCGCCCTCCTGTCCCTGCCCGCGATGGCCGAGGTCCCGGCCCCCGTGACGTCGCAAGAACTCGCCAAGATCACCGAGGAGGCCGCCAGCGTGGGACCCAGACTCCGCGAAGAGGCGGCGGAAACCCGGAAAAAACTCATCGCCAGCCAGGCCACCGCCTCCGATGCGTCAGCCGCCGTGGCCAAGTTCCTGCAGCAGGCGGCCATCACCACGGTTTCCGTGGAGACTCCACCCCCCGCACCCCTGCCGGAGCCTGCGAAGGAATCCCCTCCCCAGGTGCCCGCCACCAAACCGCTCGAAGTGGCGGCGAGTCCGGATGACACCGTGATCAACTGCAGCGACGGCATGTATTTCGACGCCTCGAAAGGCCTGCTCGTCTACCTCAAGAACGTGCACGTCGAAAGCCCGACCTACACGCTGACCGGAGCCAACGAACTGAAGCTGTTCCTCGATAAAAAGGAGCCTGCTCCCGCCGACGGATCGAAAAAAGCGCCCCAGGCCACCACCGGTTCCACCAACCCCAAGGCCACCAACGATCCCAAGCCCGCCGACCCAAAAGCCGTCGATCCCAAGGCAACCGACAAGCCCGCTGATCCGGCGTCGAAAAAGGACAAGTCTGGGCCGGCTCTGGATTCACCCGCCGACGGATTTGGAAGCCTGGATCACATGGTGGCGACCGGTGCGGTCCACTACCTCCAGAAATCCACCGATCCCAAAAATCCGCCGGTGGAGGCCAGCGGTGCAGTCTTCAACTACGACGCAAAGACCGGCGAAATCATCATCCACGGTGGCTATCCATGGGTCAAACAGGGCGACACCTACATGCGCGCCAACGAGCCGGACCTCACCCTGCGAATCCAGAAGGATCACAGCTACCGCACCGAGGGCAACTGGAGCGCCGGCGGAAAGTTCAAGGATACGGGCGACGACTCGAAGCCGAAAAAGACAGACGGCCCCAAGAAGCCTGACGCCACAAAACCCGGCGACACGCCCGCCAAGCCAACCAAGCCCGCCAAGCCCACCCACTGATCTCCGTATCCATGTCTGTCCAAGCTTCGCACGCCCCCGGCTCCACCTGCGGCAATACCGCCACCGCCATCCTCTCGGCCACCGGCCTGCGCAAGACCTACGGCGGTCGGGCCGTGGTGGATGATGTCTCGCTCACCGTCCAGCCCGGCGAGATCGTCGGCCTGATGGGCCCGAATGGCGCGGGCAAAACCACCTCATTCTACATGATCGCCGGACTCGTGCCGCCGGATGCAGGCTCGGTCTGCTTCGCCGGAAATGATATTTCCACCCTGCCGATGCACCGCCGCGCCCGCCTCGGCCTCGGCTACCTGCCCCAGGAAGAATCGGTTTTCCGCAAGCTCAGCGTGATGGACAACCTCCTGGCGATTCTGGAAACCCGCCCGCAGTTCAACCGGGCCGAGCGGATCGAACGCGCCCGCGACCTGCTCGACCGTTTCGGCATCGGCAAGCTTCACAAATCCCTGGCGATCACCCTCTCCGGTGGTGAAAAGCGTCGCTTGGCCATCGCCCGTGCGCTCTGCACCGATCCCAAGCTCCTCATGCTCGACGAACCCTTCGCCGGCATCGACCCCATCGCCGTGGAGGACATTCAGAAGATCGTGCGCGACCTCCGCGACCGGGACGGCCTGACCATTCTGATCACCGACCACTCGGTGCGGGAAACCCTCACCATCGCCGACCGCGCGTTCCTGCTCCACGATGGCCGCGTGATCCTCGAAGGACCCTCCGCCGAACTGGCCAATGACCCGGTGGCGAAGAAGTATTACCTGGGTGAGGATTTCAAGATGTGACGGATTCCCGGCGGCTTTGCAACCCGCTTTTTGAGGAGCCGGATCAGCACCGACGGCCATTCACGTGGCTGCAATGGGTTGCGCGAAAGGCGCTAATTGAGAAAATTTTTTAGAAGATCTGCGTGGTATTTTGGCACCCGCTGGCCCATGGTGTCGGGTGGATATGGCGGATGGAACCGCCGTCCATTCACCTGAAATCAAACAGAAAATCGAACCATGCAAACTGCTAACGTCAATCTGCCGATCACTGTGACAGTGAGGCACGAGCAAGTGACTGACGCCCTGCGCGATTACGCGCAGAAGAAAATCGAGGGGCTGCACCTCGATTACCCGCGCATCATTGAAGCCAAGGTCATTCTCGACGTTCAGAAGAGCCGGCACATCGCCGAAATCATTCTATTTTGTGCCAACCACATTACCATCGAGGCACACACCGAAAACGGCAACATGTATGCCGCCATGGATGAGACGATCGACAAGATCTCCCGCCGCATGCGCAAGCACAAGACGCGGCTGATGAAGAAGAACCGCCCGCATCGCAACGAGTCGATCCGGCACCTGGAAGAGCGTTTCTTCAACGACGAGGTCTTCGACCACCCGGAAGAATCCACCGTCGATCCCGAGCCCTACATCGTCCACCCGGACAACTACAAGCTGGTCACGATGGTCAAGGAAGACGCCATCATGCAGCTTGAGCTCTCGGACCGCCCGTTCGTGCTCTACAAGAGCGCCCGCCGTGGCTGTCTCTCCATTGTCTATCGCCGGAAGGATGGCGACTACGCCGCCTTGGACGTGAAGGACGTTGCCTGACTATCGATCAAACCAACCCGCCCGCCGGTTCTGGAAACCGGCGGGCTTTTTCGTATCCACACGACCGTTTGTTTGGTAGCCTCCCGATCCGTAATGAAAAAAAATCTCTGCCTTCTTCTGCTCGCGCCGTTCCTTTTCGTGTCCTGCGCCACGCCCCCTGCTGATTCGTCCACGGTCCTGTCAACCCCCCAGCCCGCCGCCCTACCCATCCACGGCTCCGTCTCCATGGGCGTGGGGACCGATCCTGATTACATGCGCCGCAGCCATGTGGAGCTGTAATCCGGCATCCGGCCCGGCGTGACTCTTGACCAGACACGGTTTTTTATAGCGCTTCCGTGCGGTTTTGTTAGGGTGGCCGGCACCATGAAACTGTCGTTCCGTCTTCTACTTCTTCTTCCGCTCGTCTTCTCCGCCGCTCTCGTTACGTCCTGCACGGAGAATGGATTCACCACTCCCACCGAACACGGCAAGATCGGCGGAAACGGCGGCGTCGAGCACTTCACGATCCCGCACGGCGAAACCCATCTGTAACCCGATCCCCTGCTCCCGCCATGAAACGCATCGACCCCCCGCTCCGCATCGCCGAGCCATGTTCCATGGATTGGAATGCGATGTCCGGAGATGAGCGAAAGCGTTTCTGCGCAGGCTGCGGCAAGCACGTCTTCAACCTCTCGGCCATGACCGGCCCGGAGGCGCAGGCCTTCGCGGAAGAAACCCAGGGCCGGGAGTGCATCGCCTATGTCCAGGCGGATGATGGCCGCATCCACTCTCCCGGTCGGCTGGAGCAATTTCTGATGCGCCTCGCCGCGCGCCGTCCCCGCTGGGCTTCCGCGCTCAGCGTGATCTTACCCGCCGCGCTGGCCTCCTGCGTGCACCAGAAGGGCGAGCCGCTGATCACAAAGGGCAAGCCATCTTCCCCGATCATTCCTGTCACCCGACAGATCCGCCATCCGGAAAATGGACAGCCCACCCTCGGTAGTCCGGTGCCACGTCCGACGCCAAAGACTCCGGACCTCCCCCGCGTCACGCCGGGGAAACCGGCAGCTCCGGCATCATCGGATAAGGACGCGCATTAAACTCAGAGCAGCAGCGCCGCCTGGGCCAACTGGTGAACCAGCGCACCCTGGTTCCACGAATCCCAACCTTCGATGATCTGCCCGTTCTCCCCGAAGGTGAACCAGGTCATGCCGCTGAAGGAAACCTCGGCCCCGGTCACCGGAATGCCGAGCCCGGTGCCCTGATGAGTCGCCTGGGCGGTCCAGCGGATGGCCACGTGGTCGCCTTCTTCGATGCCGTGCTCCACCTCCACCCGGATGTCCGGGAACGTTTCAAAGAGCATCAGCGCATACTGCTGCATCGCCTCCGGGCCGTGGGTCTCCGCGCCTTCGTGGTGACCGATCGCCTCG
>Ga0265327_10002526_pt1 | contig 19071 bp, 21 predicted proteins | sample 41621metaG_FD_202089 | JGI IMG/M metagenome (GOLD analysis project Ga0265327, IMG submission 202089) | Rhizosphere microbial communities from Carex aquatilis grown in University of Washington, Seatle, WA, United States - 4-16-21 metaG | ecosystem: Host-associated > Plants > Roots > Rhizosphere...
CTTAATGCTAGAATAATTACTTGCTTTCATAGGCGGATATTATACCACTCAACACCTAGTATTTGTATTGTCAATTAAATATATTTTGCGTAAGTCCTACTATATCCTTTTCTTGCCCGTATGGGCCGCTAAAATAAGTTCTGACATTAAGACAGGTTCCGTTTGCGCTCTGGTATCTTTCAAAGCTAATATTTCCATTGGCATAGCACAATCTATAAGCTCGGGGGCTGCCATGCCACGAAACAGAATCTTTTCGGGTATCAAATTCAAATATCTGCATTAAATCTTGCACTCCCGACTGGGTGCTTTGGCAGGTTTCACCATTGCCGGCGGCCGTTAAAATCCGATCATCATCTAACCAAAATATTCTATTCATACTTGGATTAAAACGGATTTTGCTGTCAAAGCTATTTTTATCACACGACGGCAGCAAAAATGCCAAAAAGCACATGGAGGCGAAGCGGAAACTTGTTTTTATGAGGTTTAGATATTGCATTGGGTTTACCTGGCTTTGAATGTTGGACTAAGTAAATATATTCGTCTTTCGCCGAACTTCGGAAAACCCGCCGGTTCGGAATCCGAGAACCGTACCGAAACCCCGGTTTCGCTGGCTCCGAACACAGCCCTCAAAAAACTTTGTGGTTCAACCGAACCCGCTACTTCAACGCCTAACGCCCACGATCAGCGCCCCGCGCCACCCCACAAAACCCGAAAACACCAAGTCGCTTCGTGGCGCGGGTGCGCTGGATCGGATCGTTAGGCCACTTGGTTGATTGGAAATGTTGGGGTTCGTTCCTCACACCAACCTACGGCCCTATTTGAATTAGGAAAGGCGACATATTATTCGTAAACACTACCAATTGGCATTCCGCCTTCAATTGATAACACATCTATTATTGAGCATTTAAAATGCAAATCACAAGTCATGTGTGCATCAAAATTTATTTGATAGTTAATATTTTCTAATTGATCGCTACGAATATCCAAAATTTCAATTCCGCTTAAATGATTCTGTTGACCAAAACCGTAACTTAATTCAAATTCGACCACATCGTAGAAAGCGAAAGTAATTATATTGTGCTTAATGGTTCTGTATTTGTTGTCAATGATCTCATTTGTAATTAGAAAACAATGAACCTTTATTATTGCAGTTGGCCCATGTTTACCTTTGTGTGCATTTCTATCTAAAAAAACGGAGAGAATTTCTGCATCATGGAAAGATGGCCATCTTCCAAAAATGCTCAGAATTTCTTCTGAGCCTTCAATGTTCAAGTATTTGTTCATTGTTTAATTTTGAGATGCCTAACGCCTGCGTTGACCGCACCGCGCCACGCACAGAGCAGGACGAAGCACCAAGGCCATGAGTGGCGCGGGTGCGGTCGAACGCACAGTTAGGCCGGATGGAAACCCGCGACATCCGGCCATCATGCGGCGCTACGCGGGTTATTTTTTCATTTGCCATGGCCCCCATATAACCCAATAGTCGTCTTGACGCCAACTAAGTCCAATTGGCTTTCAAGATTAGTTATTTCCGCAATATAACCACCTGTCGTGAGTGGTAAAGGCCCGATCATTCTCCATTTTTCTTTTTGAATATGGGAGGTGATGCATAACGATACAATGGTTCGGTCAAAAACTATAGATCGATCCGATGATTTGCGAATAACAATCCTAAATGGTATAGGCCGTCCAAAACCTTTCCGGTGAATCTCGGGAATTTCCTCGTAATGAATATCACCGCGACAGGCGTAATTGTATTGATCTCCAACGATTTGATCTCGTATGCGCGCATCGACAGAGGGAAACTCGAACTTGATATCCAAGGAATAGCGCGTTTCTACTGGAACGTGAAATGAGGTTGTCATTGTTGCGCCAGCGGTGCTTAGATCGATAGGCTCGTCGGAGAAGAGAGGCGGAAATACACAGAGAAATAATGCCCACATAACAGTGCCAATGCCCGATTTTTGGCACAGTGAGTAAGTAATCGGATTCATGGGCGGCAACTTTATAAAAGTGGTAATGGGTCGCGGCGATGAGGGCCGTAGGTGCGATTACTCCCTTCCAATCGAAAGAACATTCGCTGGTGATTTTGCGTAAGTTATTGAATTCAAAAGTGATGCGTCATTATTTAGGCTAAGCGTTCTTTAAGCGATAAGGGAGTAGCGTAGTGTAATCGCACGGTTTCTATTCCTCCTACGCGGACTCTCCTAATGAGTGGGTTGTGAAGCCTAACGATAAAGCTCGCCGGCGGAGCGAAGCGGAGTCCGGTGCAGCGATTTGTTAGGATTGGGACATCGCCGAACATCGTTCAAGCACATTCCTTGAGCATAATCGATTATTCAGCGTAAGTATTATCAACACCAAGAAGCTCTCAAACTCAGGATAAATGCTTTTATAATACGACTCATATGATTTCCTCAGAACACTAAACAAGCGTGAGTCTGTAATACATGTGCTTATAAACTGATTGTTGTAATAAAGCTTCATACGCTCCACCTTAAGAAGCTCAGCCATAATATGTTCAATCAACAATGGCCTCTGGTCGGACAGCACTTCAAGCCTCCCAACAACAGATTGTGGACTTTCTGGTATTGGATCGGTTATAGCCAGTCGTTCCATGCTTGCTTTTTCTGTACTGCCCGAGTTATCAAATTTTATTTGCAACCATTTCTCGGGCCTAACATACCGAACAAGCATCGGACGAGGCATATAAGGCAATGTGTAGTTTTCAAATAGAAGCAACGGCATAGATTCTTGAGCAATCTTAAACAATTCCTCCCTTTCGGAATCGTTTTCAAAAATACATCCATGAAATTGCTCATCGAGCCAAACGTTGGAATACCAAACGTGACCGCGTAGGATATTTACAGAACTTAGGTCATCACCAAATCTTGATATATAAACATCGACAACATCAATATGCGCCTTTGGATCAATGTAAAATGTCTTTTTAATATCAAAATCTTTGAGTGGTATTGATTCGATCTTTTTAGTAGCCCTTATCCAGAAAGGAATAAATTTATTATTACGCTTTATGCAATAAATTTCAGATGATAGTCCATCAACACTGCCGGAACTTCCCAAATAAAAAACTTCGGTTTCGCTTTGGTCGTCTATCGCCTTTAAAGTAAGCATTTCAACATCATCTTCAGAATACATATGATGATGACATTTAATATATCCATAAGTAGTGATAAACACGTTACTCACCAAAAAAGCCTAACGTTCGAGTTCAGGGGCCTGGCGCGGCTTTATGCGCCAGGTCCCCTGCAACGAAGGGTTAGCCCTTCGGATGCTTCCGTACTTTGAGAACTTCAACGATTTCTCCTACGGAAAGCAGACCGGTCGCGTTGCTCTCCCTAGCACGGTTCATTGCTTCGAGCATTCTTCGATACGCCGCCAGCGACGGCGCATGCGAGTTCAAGTCTCGGCCTTCAAACTCTGTCCAGCGCCCCATTTCCTTGATGAAGTGTTTGGCAACACTAAGATGCCGGGACTCGTTATTTCCGTCGAAGCCGGGGAACTTGACCTCACGGCCAAAAGGCGACGCCTCGGTTTCGACACGCGTCTTTTCCGCAGCACTAAGCGCGGAGTATGACGCTTCAAGTTGCGACCACATTTCGAGAATATCCGCGACTTCTTCAACTTCTGGCGGGTCACTAAATTGCTCATCGCCAAAAATTCCAGGCAACTCCCATGGGATGGCCCAGGTGTTATCGGAAAAGATGGATTTCGCAATGAACTTGTGGTTCACCTCACCGTCAATGCCAAGTTTTTCGTAGATGTCACAGAGCATGACGAAGATGAGTTTTTCTTGGGAAGACAGCTTCATTGGAACTCCTTTGGCTTGGGGAAAAGAAGGGCTAACGCCCACGATCAGCGCCCCGCGCCACCCCACGAAACTCGAAAACACCAAGGCGCTTCGTGGCGCGGGTGCGCTGGATCGACGTGTTAGGCCATGATTAACATCCGGCGCAATACGCTTCGCTATTGCGCCCTACGGCCCTGGAACGATTCGTTAGGCCAGTTTGTTGGTTGGGAATGTTGGGGTTCGTTCCTCACCCCAACCTACGGCCCTTGGCTAGGCCGTGTTTCGTGGAAGATTCCTGCCTAGCTTATTCCGATCTGCTTGGCTTGAAAAAACAAAAAAGCCAACTAAAGCAGAAAAAATGAGTGACATGGTAGAAGGAGCAGGAATGGGGTTGCCGGAAACAGGAAGACTGCCAGTAAGCGTTATATCGGCATGTAAAGGCGTATTACCCCATGCCCATGCTTCACCAATAATAAAATCAATGGTGTCCCCTTGATGTACGGTATCGGAAAGATTAAAATACCCATCACCATAGGTTTGGTGCAAAGAATACTCGGGAGAATTATTATGGTAAACAAAATAACTCATATAGCCCCACCCATTAATGCCGGTATCGCCAGCGCCAAAATACCCATCAATGCTAAATACTCCATCTATAGGTGATGTCCATCTGACGACAGCAAATCGGTCTGTATCTCTTCCCGTCTGCATTGAAATCTCTCCAGGTGCAACGCCATTGTGATAGACGGAATCTAGATTTTTCCAAATATTGCTGTCATTAAAGCCATCAATGCCAATCCACCCAGTTCCAGAGTTCGTCGCGTCAAGATTAAATGAGTCGCCCAATTGGTGTTCCCAGCCATAACTCCAAGCCCCATTAGGATTATTAGTGTAGGAAAAGTCATTAACGGCGTCATAAGTCAACGCCAAAGCTCTACTGTCAACAAACAAAGAACTCAATAAAGCAAATAAACACTTAAAAGTTGCTCTTTTCATTTCCATTCTCCAATGTTCATTAAACGGCTGTAGCAACCCGGGATCTGTGCGCCCTCGGTGCGCAAGCCTAACTTTGTATTAGGCGACAAATGTCGCCCTAACAGATTAGGGCGACAAGGCCGTTGTCGCATAACGCCCTAAGCGGTTGTCGCCTAATCCTGGCATTTGATGCTACACTTTTTCACCGACGTGTCAATATTCTCGTTTGCGCTTGTGATGCCCACAAAAATTTAGCCAATAAATCAATAGCCTTTGAGAAAGCACCCGCTTAAAAGTCTTGCCTGAGAATTCCGCCATGCCCTCCATACCTTCCGCCCCGCCGGTTAGTCCGACAACAGCGCCAATTAGTGCGACAGATGAGGCGCACCGTCCCGGTTTGTTGGAGACGGTGCGGGAGCGGTTGCGGCTGAAGCATTATAGTCTGCGCACGGAGGAGGCTTACCTAGGGTGGATTAAGCGGTTTGTGTGGTTCCATGGCAAACGCCATCCCAGGGAAATGGGCGCGGCGGAGGTGGAAGCGTTTTTGTCGGATTTGGCGGTGCAAAGGAATGTGGCGTCTTCGACGCAAAACCAGGCTTTGGCGGCTTTGTTGTTTTTGTACAAGGAGGTGCTGGCGATTCAACTGCCCTGGCTGGACGAGCTGGTGCGGGCGAAACGGCCACAGCGTTTGCCGACGGTGTTGACAGCGCATGAAACCGGGGCGGTGCTGGATCAATTGGAAGGTGTTTTGGGCTTGGTGGCTAGGCTGCTGTATGGAACCGGGATGCGGCTTTTGGAGGGTTTGCGGCTGCGGGTGAAGGATGTGGATTTCGAGTCGCGGCAGGTGACGGTGCGCGACGGCAAGGGGGCGAAAGACCGGGTGACGATGTTGCCGACGGCCTTGCTGGAGCCGTTGCGGGCGCATTTGGCGAAGGTGCGGGCTTTGCACGAGGACGATCTGGCCAGCGGGTTCGGCGCGGTGTGGCTGCCGGACGCCTTGGCGGTGAAGTACCCGCACGCGCCGAAGGCGTGGGGCTGGCAGTATGTGTTTCCGGCCGGCTCGATTTCGACCGATCCGCGTTCGGGGGCGCGGCGACGCCATCATGTGGACGAGAAGGCGTTGCAGCGGGCGGTGCGCGGCGCGGCGCTGGCGGCGGGTGTCACCAAGCCGGTGTCGCCGCACACGTTGCGCCATTCCTTCGCCACGCATTTGTTGGAATCGGGCTACGACATCCGCACGGTGCAGGAGCTGCTGGGGCACAAGGACGTGGCGACGACGATGATTTACACGCATGTGTTGAACCGGGGCGGCCGGGGTGTGGTGAGCCCTTTGGATCGGTTGTGAACCGCCCTAAGCTTTGCCCCCAGGCTATGCCCGAACGCCTCTAGTGTGGAATAATAAGACGATTGATTAGCTGGTTTGCAAGCTCCACAGGTGAGTTAAATGGACGAAAACAAGAGAAAGGCGCTGAACGCGGCGCTGTCGCAGATTGAAAAGCAGTTCGGCAAGGGCTCGGTGATGCGCATGGGCGATGTCGGCGCGCCCGACATCGAAGTCATTCCCACCGGTTCTTTGGCCTTGGACATCGCCTTGGGCTGCGGCGGGCTGCCGCGCGGGCGGGTCGTGGAAATCTACGGGCCAGAATCGTCCGGCAAAACGACGCTGACTTTGGAGGTCATCGCCCAGGCGCAAAAGCTCGGCGGCGTGTGCGCGTTCATCGACGCCGAGCACGCGCTAGACCCGCAATACGCCGAGAAAATCGGCGTGGATCTGCAAGATTTATTAGTCTCCCAGCCCGACACCGGCGAGCAGGCCTTGGAGATCACCGACATGCTGGTGCGCTCCGGCGGCGTGGACGTGGTGGTGATCGACTCGGTGGCGGCGTTGACGCCTAAGGCCGAGATCGAAGGCGAGATGGGCGACTCCCATGTCGGCCTGCAAGCGCGGCTGATGTCGCAGGCGCTGCGCAAGCTGACCGCCAACATCAAACGCTCCAACACGCTGGTGATTTTCATCAACCAGATCCGCATGAAAATCGGCGTGATGTTCGGCAGCCCGGAAACGACGACCGGTGGCAACGCGCTGAAATTCTATGCCTCGGTGCGCCTGGACATCCGCCGCATCGGCGCGATCAAAAGCGGCGACGAGGTGACCGGCAACGAGACCCGCGTCAAAGTCGTCAAAAACAAGGTCGCCCCGCCGTTCCGCCAGGCCGAGTTCGAGATCCTGTACGGCGAAGGCGTGTCGCTGGAAGGCGAGCTGGTGGATTTGGGCGTGCAGTTGGAGTTGGTGCAAAAATCCGGCTCCTGGTATAGCTACGGCGGCGAGCGCATCGGCCAGGGCAAGGACAATGTGCGCAATTATCTAAAAGAGCATCCTGAAATCGCCGACGGATTAGAAAAGAAAATCCGCGAGAAAGCCTTCGGTGGGGCCGAGCCGCTAGTCGCCAAGCTGGCCGTCAAGATCGACCCCGCCCTGGCGGAGGACGCCCTCTGAGCGAGGCAGGCGGCTCGCAGGCCGAAGCGCTTGCCGCCTGCCTGCGCTGGCTGGCGGGCCGGGAACATAGCCGCGCCGAGCTAGTCCACAAGCTTAATTCCAAAGGTTTTGACGCGGCGGCGATTGCCGCCGCTTTGCGCACGCTGGAAGCGGACGGCCTGCAAAGCGACAGCCGCTTTATGGATGGCTTTGTGCGCAGCCAGTTTGCCCGGGGCCGGGGGAGCCTGTGGGTACGCCAGGCTTTGCGCTTGCAAGGCTTGGCCGGCGAAGGCTTGGAAGCCGCTTTGGGAGAATACGATTGGGACGCCGCCTTGGAGCGCGTCCATGGCAAGAAATTCGGCGCCGCCGCCCCCGCCACGCCCCAAGAATACGCCGCCCGCGTGCGCTTTTTGAGCCAGCGCGGTTTTGAACCGGACAGAATACAAGCTTTGCTCAGGCGCTTGCGCCGGGGCGACGATTAATTTAACCAATTGAAGACTAAGACGATTCCATGACCAGCGCCGAACTGCGTTCACTATTCCTGCAATTTTTCGAGGAGCGGGGCCACGCCGTGGTGGCTTCCAGCCCGCTGATTCCCGCCAACGACCCGACTCTGCTGTTCACCAACGCCGGCATGGTGCAGTTCAAGGACGTGTTCTTGGGCCGCGACGAGCGCCCCTATGTGCGGGCGGCCAGTTCGCAGCGCTGCGTGCGCGCCGGCGGCAAGCACAACGACCTGGAAAACGTCGGCTACACCGCGCGCCACCACACCTTCTTCGAGATGCTGGGCAATTTCAGCTTCGGCGATTATTTCAAGCGCGACGCGATCCAATACGCCTGGGGCTTTTTGACTGGCACGCTGGGCCTGCCGCCGGAGCGGCTGTGGATCACGGTGTACGACCAGGACACCGAAGCGGCGGATATTTGGCTGAACGAGGTCGGCATAGACCCGGCCCGCTTCACGCGCATTGGCACTAAAGATAATTTTTGGTCCATGGGCGACACCGGCCCTTGCGGGCCTTGCACCGAAATTTTCTACGACCATGGGCCTCACATCGCCGGCGGCCCGCCCGGCTCGCCGGACGAGGACGGCGACCGCTACATCGAGATTTGGAACCTGGTCTTCATGCAGTACGACCGTTCCGCCGACGGCACGCTGACGCCTTTGCCCAAGCCTTCGGTGGACACCGGCATGGGCTTGGAGCGCCTGGCCGCCGTCATGCAAAAAGTGCACAGCAATTACGAAATCGATCTGTTCGCCAATCTGGTCAAAGCCGCCGCCGAGCTGGTCGGCACCCAGGATCTGGACAACAGTTCCTTGCGCGTCATTGCCGACCACATCCGCTCTTGCTCCTTCCTCGTCGTCGATGGCGTGACGCCTTCAAATGAAGGCCGGGGTTACGTGCTGCGCCGCATCATCCGCCGCGCCATCCGCCACGGCTACAAGCTGGGTCAGCGCAATGCGTTTTTCCACAAGCTGGTCGCGCCGTTGGCCGTCGAAATGGGCGCTGCCTACCCCGAACTCGCCAAGGCCCAAGCTATTGTCGAGCGCGTCTTATTGAAAGAGGAAGAGCGCTTCGCCGAAACCCTGGAACAGGGCATGAAAATCCTGGACGCCTGCGTGCATGGCTTGGAAGGCAAGGAAATTCCCGGCGAAACCGCGTTCCAGCTTTACGACACCTACGGCTTCCCGCTGGATCTCACCGCCGACGTGGCCCGCGAACAAGGGCTGACCGTGGATTTGGCAGGTTTCGAGAAAGCCATGCAAAGCCAGCGCGAACAGTCCCGCGCCGCCAGCCAGTTCGTCGCCGATTATGCCAAAGAGGCGGAAATTGACGCCCATTGCGTGTTCACCGGCTACACCCACCTCGCCGAGGACAGCAAGATCCTGGCCTTGTTAAAAGGCGGGCAAAGCGTGGAGCGGCTAGAGGCTGGCGAAGACGGCGTGGTGGTGTTGGAGAAAACCCCGTTCTATGCCGAGTCCGGCGGGCAAGTCGGCGACCAAGGTACGATCCGTTCGGGCGATGCGCAATTTGCCGTCACCGACACCCGCAAGCAAGGCGGCGACATCATCTTGCATGTCGGCAAAGTCGAACAGGGCGCATTGGCGGTCGGCGCGGGCGCTTCCGCAAACGTGGACGGCGACCGCCGCAACGCCATCGCGCTGAACCATTCCGCGACCCATTTGCTGCATGCCGCGCTGCGCCAGGTGCTGGGCGAGCATGTCGCGCAGAAAGGCTCGCTGGTTACGCCTGAGCGCCTGCGCTTCGACTTCTCCCATTTCGAACCAATCAGCGCCGCGCAGTTGCGCGACATTGAGCGCCTGGTCAACCGCCAAATCCGCGCCAATAATGCGGTGTCCGCGCAGGTGATGCCGAAAGACGAGGCCGTGAAACTCGGCGCGATGGCCTTGTTCGGCGAAAAATATGGCGCCGAGGTGCGGGTGTTGCGCATCGGCGAATTCTCCACCGAACTGTGCGGCGGCATCCACGCCGAACGGGCCGGCGATATCGGCTTTTGCAAAATCGTCTCCGAGACTGGCGTCGCGGCCGGCGTGCGCCGCATCGAGGCCGTCACCGGCGCGGGCGCCGTGGAATGGGTCGAACACAGCGAAAACTTGATTCAAACCTTGGCTGAACGGGTCAAGTCCGGGCGCGACGGCCTGGACGACAAAGTCCAGCAGGTGCTGGATCGCAGCCGCCAACTGGAAAAAGAGCTGGAAAAGCTCAAATCCAAGCTGGCCAGCGCGGCCGGTTCCGATTTGGCGTCGCAGGCCGTCGAAATTGGCGGGCTGAAACTGCTGGTCGCCCGCCTCGACGAGGCCGACCCCAAATCCTTGCGCGATCTGGTGGACCAGCTTAAAAACAAGCTGGGCAGTTCGGCCATCCTGCTGGCCGCCGTGAAAGACGGCAAAGTCAGCCTCACCGCCGGCGTCAGCCAAGACCAGACTGGCCGCCTCAAAGCCGGCGACCTGGTCAATCTGGTTGCCTTGCAAGTCGGCGGCAAAGGTGGCGGACGGCCCGACCTGGCCCAGGCCGGCGGCAACGATCCGACGCATTTGGATAAAGCCCTAGGCGACGTACCCGACTGGGTGCGGCAAAAGCTGGCTTGATTTTTAGCATGTTGATCTGAGGAAAAATGGCGCTTTACGTTCACAAATATGGCGGCACTTCGGTGGGCGACACCGACCGCATCAAAAATGTCGCCGACAAGGTCATCAAAGCCCGGCAGCGCGGCGAGGATGTCGTCGTCGTGGTGTCCGCGATGAGCGGCGAGACCAACAAGCTGGTCGCCTACGCCCACGCGGTGCAGGAGCGGCCCGACCCGCGCGAGATGGACGTGTTGCTGTCCACCGGCGAACAGGTCACGATTGCCTTGCTGGCGATGGCTTTGCAAGCGCGCGGCTGCCCGGCGGTCTCCTACACCGGCTGGCAAGTGCGGATACTCTCCGACTCCGCGCACACCAAGGCCCGCATCGAAGACATCGACACGGATAGCGTCCGCGCCGATTTGGCCGCGGGCAAAGTCGTGGTGGTGGCGGGCTTCCAAGGCGTCACCGAGGAAGGCGACATCACCACGCTGGGCCGGGGCGGTTCCGACACCACGGCGGTGGCCCTGGCGGCGGCGCTGCAAGCCGACGAATGCTTGATTTACACCGACGTGGATGGCGTCTACACTACCGACCCCCGCGTCGAGCCCCGCGCCCGCAAGCTAGACCGGATCACCTTCGAGGAAATGCTGGAAATGGCCAGCCTAGGCTCCAAGGTGTTGCAAATCCGCTCGGTGGAATTCGCGGGCAAATACAATGTCCCTTTGCGTGTGCTGTCGAGCTTCCAGGAAGGCGCGGGCACTTTGATCAGTTACGAGGAAGCAGGCGTGGAAAAAGCATTGATTTCTGGCATCGCGTTCAACCGCGACGAAGCAAAACTCACCATCCAAGGCGTGCCCGACGAGCCCGGCGTCGCCTCCCACATTCTGGGCCCCATCGCCGAAGCCAACATCGAAGTGGACATGATCGTGCAGAACGTGGCCGAGGACAAAACCACCGACTTCACCTTCACCGTCAACCGAGGCGACTACAAAAAGGCGCTGCAAATCATGGCAAACACCTGCCAGGAGCTGGGCGGACGCAAAGTCAGCGGCGATGACAAGATCGTCAAGGTCTCCATTGTCGGCGTGGGCATGCGCTCCCATGCCGGCATTGCCAGCAAAATGTTCCAAGCGCTGGCGAAAGAAGGCGTCAACATCCGCATGATCTCCACCTCGGAAATCAAGATATCCGTGGTGGTCGATGAAAAATACCTGGAATTGGCCGTGCGCACGCTGCACGAAGCCTTTGGCTTGGAGCAAGCGGCGTAGCACACCCAAAAAAAACATTTTCCAAGTCTGTTTAAGTTGCTATAATGGAACGCTCGGCAGATTTGGAAAAGCTTTGGTTGGCTAGCGCAATATTGCTGGGATTTTTAATTTCGGTATCAAATTCGTAAGGAAGAAGTTATGCTAATTTTGACTCGTAGAGTAGGCGAGACTTTGATGATAGGCGACGACGTGACCGTGACCGTCCTAGGCGTAAAGGGCAATCAGGTTCGCATTGGCGTGAATGCTCCGAAAGATGTGTCCGTTCATCGGGAAGAAATCTACGAACGAATCAAAAAAGAGCAGCAACTGCAACAGCAAGGACTGGCGGGAACCGGTCCTGTGGACGAATAATCCACGCCTGTTCGACACACCCTGTTTTGGAGAGATGGCCGAGTGGCCGAAGGCGCTCCCCTGCTAAGGGAGTATGGGCCAAAAGCCCATCGAGGGTTCGAATCCCTCTCTCTCCGCCATATTGAGCCAATCTCGCACATCCCCAGGCGACATCTTCGCACGGCCGCAGCCTAAGGCTCGGTCGGCATTGCCTTTGTTGACGGGATGGCGGGATTTTTAAGTTTGTTTTAGTCAAGGCTATAAGAGGAACATCGATGGTAAGCATTCGTCTGGCGCGTACAGGCGCTAAAAAGCGGCCTTTTTATCATGTCGTGGTGGCGGACAGCCGCGCACCCCGCGATGGCCGCTACATCGAGCGAGTCGGTTTTTTCAACCCCGTCGCTAGAGGAAAGGAAGAGCGTTTGCGCCTGGACAACGAGCGCATCGAATACTGGCGCGGCCAGGGTGCGGCACCGACCGAGCGCGTAAGCAGCCTGATCAAGGAAGCCGCCAAAAAGGCAGTCGCCGCTTAATCTGCCCGGCTTTTCGTCTAGCGTGGAAGAACGGCAAGTCATCGTCGGGGAAGTCGCCGACGCTTTTGGCGTCAAGGGCTGGGTGAAAATCCACTCGCACACCGAGCCTCCCGCCAACATCCTTCGATACACCCCTTGGACGCTCGCGGGCAAAGACGGCACCAAAGAATATAACGTAGTGTCAGGAAGGACACACGGAACATTCGTCGTCGCCCGGCTTGAAGGCTTGGATGACCGCGACCAGGCGCTGAAGCTGCGCACCAGCAAGATCATGGTGCCGAAAGAACGCTTCCCGCCGGCCGAGCCCGGTCATTATTACTGGGCTGATTTGGAAGGGCTGCGGATAATCAATCTCGAAGGGGCTGATTTGGGCACGGTGGTCGATATGATGGCAACCGGTGCCAACGACGTGATCGTGGCGCGAGGAGAACGCGAACGGCTGATTCCTTTTGTCATCGGCCCATTCGTCAAGGAAATCAAGCTCAGTGAAGGCACGATGCTGGTCGATTGGGACGCCGATTTTTGAGGCCAAGCCCCATGCGCTTTGACATCGTCACGCTGTTTCCGGAAATGATCCAGGAGACAGCCAGTTGGGGCGTGACCGGCAGGGCGCTGGAGCTGGGCCTTGCCCAGCTAGAAACCTGGAACCCCAGAGACTACACCGGCGACAGGCATCGCACCGTCGATGACCGCCCTTATGGCGGAGGGCCTGGCATGGTGATGAAAGTGGAGCCCTTGCGCGACGCCATCCGGCATGCCCGCGCGGCGTCGGCAGTGGCCGCCTTGACCGTCTACTTAAGCCCCCAGGGCCGCAAGCTAGACCAGGAGGCGGTCAGGCGCTTCGCCACTCTGCCTAGGCTGGTGCTCGTGGCGGGACGCTACGAAGGCGTCGATGAGCGCGTGGTCGAAGCTGAAATAGACGAGGAATGGTCTATCGGCGACTACGTCATCAGCGGCGGCGAACTGGCCGCGCTGGTGTTGTTCGACGCCGTGACGCGCCTGCTGCCCGGCGTGCTGGGGCATGAAGACTCCGCAGCCCAGGATTCGCACACGGCGGGACTGCTGGATTGTCCGCATTACACCCGCCCCGAGGAAGTGGACGGCCGGAAAGTGCCGGATATCCTGCAAAGCGGCAACCACGAAGCGATACGCCGCTGGCGCCTGAAACAGTCGCTGGGAAGAACTTGGGCCAGACGGCCGGATTTGCTGGCATCCCGCCCGCTCGACGCCGAGCAGCGGAAGCTGCTGGAAGAGTTTACAAACGAATTGAATAGCAAATGATTAAGGGGAAGCCTCCATGTCCAATATAATCCAAGAACTCGAAAACGAGTGGGTAAGCCAAAAAACCATTCCTCCCTTCTTCCCGGGCGACACCGTCGTCGTCCAGGTAAAAGTCAAGGAAGGCACCCGCGAGCGACTACAAGCCTATGAAGGCGTTGTCATCGCCAAACGCAACCGCGGCTACCACTCCGCGTTCACCGTGCGCAAAGTGTCCCACGGCGAAGGCGTCGAGCGCGTATTCCAGACTTACAGCCCGCAGATCCAGGAAATCCTGGTCAAGCGCCGTGGCGACGTGCGCCGCGCCAAGCTGTACTACCTGCGAGATCGCACCGGCAAGTCCGCCCGCATCAAAGAAAAGCTCTGATCTGCCCGGCCTTTTTGGGTTTGAGCGGACAACAACGGGTGGCCTTGGGGCCGCCCGTTTGCGTTTTAGAGGACAAGCATGGCTTCCACGAACACAGCCCCGCCTCGCGCCGGAACGGCCAAGGCAACACTGGCAACCCCCTTCGGCGCGCTGATCCTGGAGGCGGAAGGCGATCATCTGCTCGACATTGAATTGCAGGCCGCCGCCGTCAAGCCGGTCGCGCCCGCGACGCCCCTGCTGCAAGAAGCCGCCCGGCAATTCGAAGCCTATTTGAGCGATCCGCGCCAACCGCTCGCCTTAAAGACGCCGCCGGCAGGCACCCCCTACCAGCAAAGCGTCTGGCGCGCGCTGTGCGCCATCCCGCCCGGAGCGGCGAAAAGCTACGCGCAAATCGCGGCGGAATTGGGCAGCAGCCCCCGCGCCGTGGCCGCCGCTTGCCGCGCCAACCCCTATCCGCTCCTCATCCCCTGCCACCGCGCCGTGGCCAGCCATGGCTTGGGCGGCTATTGCGGCGCCATCGACGGGCCGCTCGTCGACATCAAACGCTGGCTGCTACAGCACGAAGGCTGTGAGCTCCCTTGAGCCTGGCGCAACCGCGCCCGGCCTGATCCACGACTTCCAAGACAGCCTGTGGGTCGAAGAGGGCTTGAGCGAAAACACGCAAAAGTCCTACGCCAGCGACCTGGCCTTGTTTGCCGACTGGCTCAAGGCCCAGCGGCAAAAAAACCTGGGCGAGGTGCAACGCGAGGACATCGAAGCCTACCTCGCTCTCAAATTCCGCCAACACGCCAGCAGCCGCAGCAGCGCCCGCCTACTGTCCAGCCTGCGCAAATTCTACCTTTGGCTGCTGCGGCTGGGCCAAATCGACCACGACCCCTGCGCCCTGATCCAATCCCCAAGGCTGGGCAAGCCCCTGCCCCACACCCTGACCGAGCGCGACGTCGAAAACCTGCTGGCCGCCCCCGAAACCGGCGAGCCTTTGGGCCAGCGCGACCGCGCCATGCTAGAGCTACTCTATGCCACCGGCCTGCGCGTCACCGAGCTGGTCAGCCTGCGCCTGGACCAACTCAATCTGCGGCTAGGCGTCGTCCGCATCAGCGGCAAAGGCAGCAAAGACCGCCTAGTCCCGCTCGGCGAAGAAGCGGCGGACTGGCTGGAAAGCTACTTAAAAGAAGGCCGCCGCGTGATCTTGGGCGCCCGCCAAAGCGACGACCTGTTCGTCACCGACCGGGGCGCGGCCATGACCCGCCAAGCGTTTTGGTATCTCATCAAACGCCATGCCCTCACCGCCGGCATCCGCAAACACCTCTCCCCGCACACGCTACGCCACGCCTTCGCCACGCACCTGCTCAACCATGGCGCGGATTTACGGGTTGTGCAAATGCTGCTGGGCCACAGCGACCTGTCCAGCACCCAGATCTACACCCACGTCGCCCAGGAACGCTTAAAAGAACTGCATGCCCGCAGCCATCCACGAGGTTAAGCGTTTAGCCGGTTTCCAGGCTTTGCGGCATAATAGGGAAACCACACCCAGTCAGGACTGAACAGACCATGCCTCCCTCAATCCACCCCACCGCCTACATCGCCCCCGGCGCCAAACTCGGACTCGGCGTCGGCGTCGGCCCCTTCGCCGTCATCGAAGACCATGTCGAAATCGGCGACGGCTGCCAAATCGGCGCCCACGCCATCATCCAGCCCTGGGTGCGCATGGGACAAAACAACGTCGTCCACCCCACCGCCGTGCTCGGCGGCCTGCCACAGGATCTAGGGTTCAAGCCAGACACCGAAACCTGGGTCGACATCGGCGACAACAACGTCTTCCGCGAAGGCGTCACCGTCAGCCGCGCCACCCAGCCGGGCGGGGCGACGCGCATCGGCTCCGGCTGCTATCTCATGAACAACGCCCACATCGGCCACGACTGCCGGCTTGGCGACCACAATATCCTCGCCAGCAATGTCGCCCTAGGCGGCCACGTCCACGTCGGCGAGCGCGTGTTTTTCGGCGGCGGCGCCGTTGTCCACCAATTCTGCCGCGTCGGCAGCTACGCCATCCTGCAAGGGCTCGCGGGCATCAACAAGGACGTGCTGCCGTTCATGATGGTCGGCGGCCGACCCGGCAAGCACTATCGCCTGAACCTGATTGGCCTGCGCCGCGCCGGCATCGACGGTGAAAATCTCAAAGCCGTCTCCGCCGCCATCCGCCGCCTGCGCAACAAGCTCAAGCTCGACGACTTGCCCGGCACCGCCGAGCTGGACTATCTGCGGCAATGGCTGGAAGAAGGCGGCAAGCGCGGCATATTGCCATTTATCGACATCCACAAAGACGCCGACTGAATCGTCACCCCCACCCGCCGGGCAAGAGAAAAAGCCGATGCAAAGACTTTATAAAATAGACTTGCTGCGCTTCTTGGCAGCTTTTTTCGTCGTGCTTTTCTATTATGCCTTCCGGGCACCCGGCCAAGGCATGGGGCTAATGCCCTACCCGGCCCTGTTGCCGATGGCGCAATATGGGTATCTTAGCGTCCATTTGTTTTTCATGATAAGCGGCCTCGTCATTTTAATGACCGCCTCCAATGGCTCGGCAAGGCATTTTGTCATCTCCCGGATCATTCGTCTTTACCCGGCTTTCATCGTTTGCTGCACGCTCACGTTTTTAGTCATTATCGGCTTTGGCGGAGAACTCTACCAAGCCTCGCTAAAGCAGTACCTCATCAACCTGACCATGCTGGGCGGATTCTTTAACATTAAAGAAATCGATGGCGTCTACTGGACGCTTTACGTCGAAATCAAATTTTATCTGTTGGTGTTCTTGATTGTACTGGCCGGGCAAATTGATAAATCTAAAATACTCCTGGGGCTTTGGCTGATTCCCGCCTTGTTGACGACAACCCCGCTAATCCGCTACATACCGGCCTTCATCATCCCCGACAGCGCACCCTTTTTCATTGCCGGAGCCCTGTTTTTCCTGCTCTACAAGGAAGGCCCCTGCCCGTACAAATTATTCATGCTCTTTGCCAGCTTTGCCGGCTCGCTGTTGACGGCGGCGCTGAAAGCCGAAGGCAAAGCCTGGCACCATAGAATCACATTTGACTTCAGCGTTATCAGCCTCGTGCTGGGCGTCTTCTTTATTGTATTTTTTCTGCTGGCGAGCAGACTCAGCGCTCACTTTTCCAGTCCGTGCTGGAACTATCTGGGAACGCTAACCTATCCGCTTTACTCGATTCACCACACGGTTGGCTTCATCATTTTTATGAGGCTTTATCCTGGCGTCAACCCACACCTCCTGATGTGGGGCACGGTGGCGCTGATGCTCGTGATTGCGCATTTGGTTCATACTAAAGTGGAAAGGATTTGTGCCCGACCGCTCAAAAACAAGCTTGAAAAGCTATTCTTAGTCCGCTCCAGTGTCAGTCAACCATCAATCCAATAAGGCGAATACCTATGGACACACTGAAATGCGCCGTCGTCGGCGTCGGCTACCTGGGCAAATTCCACGCGCAAAAATACGCCGCCCTGCCGGACTGCGAACTAGTGGCCGTGGTGGACAGCAACGCCGACAACGCCCAGGCCATCGCCGAGCAGCACCACACCCGCGCCCTGACTGATTACCGCGAACTGCTGGGCCAGGTGGACGCGGTCAGCATCGTCACGCCGACGACGCTGCATTTCGAGGTCGCCCGCGATTTCCTGGAATCCGGCGTCCATGTGCTGGTCGAAAAGCCCATCACCGTGACCGTCGAAGAGGCCGACGAGTTGATCCGCCTCGCGCAGGCGAACAACCTCAGGCTGATGGTCGGCCACTTGGAGCGCTTCAACGCCGCGCTGCTCGGCCTGGATCTGAGCCAGGACAAGCCGCTGTTCATCGAGTCCCACCGCCTCGCGCCGTTCAACCCCCGCGCCAACGATGTCAGCGTCGTGCTGGATTTGATGATCCACGACATCGACATCATCCTCGACGTGGTCGACTCCGAGGTCGAGCGCATCGACGCCAAAGGCGTCACCGTGCTGACGAACGACACCGACATCGCCAACGCCCGCCTGACCTTCAAAAGCGGCTGCGTGGCGAACGTGACCGCCAGCCGCGCCAGCCTGAAAGTCGAGCGCAAAATGCGCATGTTCATGCCGAATTGCTATGTCTCGGTGGATTTCCAAAACCGCGTGCTGGCCCGCTACCGCAAAGGCGAGAAGGAAATGTTCCCCGGCGTGCCGGAAATCATCGGCGAGGAATCGACCTTCGAGAACGGCGACGCGCTGCTGGAGGAAATCAAGCATTTTCTTGCCTGCATCCGCGAGAACAAAGAGCCCTTGGTGTCCGGCGTGGCGGGGCGCAGGGCCTTGGCGACGGCGATTGAAATCACCCGCTTGTTGAAAGCCTGATTCTGGAGGTTTACCCATGTCCGCGATACCCGCCCAAAAAACCTACACTGCCGAAGAATACCTGGCGATGGAGAGAAGTTCGCTTTTGGAAAAATGCGAATTTGTCGATGGACAGATTTTTGCGATGGTCGGCGCGAGCCGGGCGCATAATCTGATCAACGTCAATCTCGCCCGCGAACTGAGCGTCCAACTCAAAGGCCGTCCCTGCGAAGCTTACGCCAATGATATGCGGGTGAAACCGGTTTCAGCCAACCGCTATTATTATCCCGACATCGCCGTCGTCTGCGGCAAACCGGTGTTTGAGGACGGTCACACGGACACCTTGCTCAATCCGGTCGTGTTGATTGAGATCCTCTCCGACTCCACCGAGGCCCATGACCGGGGCGGCAAGTTTGCCAGCTACCGCCGCATTGACTCGTTGCGGGAATATTTGCTGGTATCCCAAGACCAGCCTTTGATTGAACATTATATCAGGCAGGGCGACGCCTGGGTGTTGACCGAAACCTCAGGCCTGGAAAACGCGGTCAACTTAGAAGCCATTGGCTGCGCCCTGCCATTGCGCGAA
>Ga0265327_10002527_pt1 | contig 19070 bp, 22 predicted proteins | sample 41621metaG_FD_202089 | JGI IMG/M metagenome (GOLD analysis project Ga0265327, IMG submission 202089) | Rhizosphere microbial communities from Carex aquatilis grown in University of Washington, Seatle, WA, United States - 4-16-21 metaG | ecosystem: Host-associated > Plants > Roots > Rhizosphere...
GTTGTATTGAGATGAACGGCTTATCTAAAGAACTGAAAGAGAGATATGCTGAGTTTGGTCATAGCGTCTCATTATGGCGGGCAGGTTATAAAGCATTTCTAAAAGGTGCACGTAGGGTCATTTCGCCATCATATGATACTGGAATGTATTATCGTGAACATTATGATTTGGATAATCTAATTATTAAGTCTCATCCTGAAGAGCCTTATCACATAGCTCAAAAGATACTCCCACCTTCCTTTCCTGATGCTGATTTAGTGATAGCGGTGATCGGTGGGATAGGCCTGCATAAAGGATATAGAATTTTGATGAGTTGTGCGCAGAAGGCGTTGAAAGATCGACTCCCCATAAGATTTGTAGTCATTGGACATACTTATGACGATGAATTGATATGTGAATTGCCCAATGTCGAAGTCACGGGCGAGTATAAAACACATGAGCTTTCAACTCTAATAAACCAGTATGGATGTAAGATCGCTGTTTTCTTAAGTACATGGCCGGAAACATTTAGCTATACATTATCTGAAGCATGGATAAATGGTCTATATCCGGTAGCTTTGGGTATAGGAGCCATTTCTGAGAGAATTAAAGAAACAGGTTTTGGTGAACTGCTTCCGCTAGACGCAACACCAAAAGAAATTAACAACGCCTTGATTAATGCCGCTGGTAAACTTAAAAATGTGCCAGAAAAGCATCTAGGTAGAGAATATAGTTCAATTATTAAGGACTATTATGATTTTGATGCTTGAGAAAATTCATGTTTAAAATTCCCACTTTCCTAAAAAAACTGTTTGGCAGTGAACATCCCATATCAGATTCAGCTTTGGGTGTGAAAACTGAGTCATTATCTACCGTAGGACTTTATTATCCAAAAACTAATACGCTTATGATTAGAAATCCCAAGAGTGATGGAATTTCGATTGTTTATAACATTGACTTTCCTGGAGATATGTTAAGGCCAGTCAGTGGGAAATGGCTTACCAGTCAACCGGCGAGCATCGCCTTGTTTGATGTGGAGCGAAGCGTTTTTTTATTCAGACAAAAATTCACAGATGGCAAGCCAGAGGGCTTGATTCCCTTCGGCGATCCAAGTCGTTACTCTGTCCCTTTAGCGGGCGATTGGGATGGGGATGGTATTTCTGGTATAGGTATATTTAATTCTGAAAAGCGTACTTTCCATCTTAAAAATACAGCTGTAGCAGGACTAGCAGACTATATTTTCGCATTTGGAAGAGCTAATCAAGGCTTGATTCCTATTGCCGGAGATTGGAATGGCGATGGCAAGGACACTGTTGGTTTGTATGATCCAGTTACAGCAGAGTTCATGCTGAAAAATTCATTAAGTGGTGGAGCTGCAGATATCAAGTTTCAAGTCAAAAACAAGCCATCAATGAGTTTACCTCTTGCTGGTGATTGGCTTGGAAATGGTAGGGATTCAGTTGGCATATATGATTTAACGAATGGCTCGTTTAGGTTGATTGATGATTTAAATTATCCTGATAATACAAAAGAGTTTTCTTTTGGCCCATCAGGCCAGATATGTATACCTTTTAGTTTAAAATGGCATTCAGAGCACTAATGAGAGATTTAATGGAATCTGATGTAAACGAAATAAATCAAAGAATTACGGATTCTGACAAAAAGATATTCAAGGTATTTGAATCCCCGCAAATTTCAGAAAAAGATGTAAAAGACTATTTACCATATGCAAATAGTCCTGGCTACATGGTTGCAATTACCCCACGTTCAGGCAGTAGTTACTTTTGCGATCTATTAGCAAAAACTGGTAAATTAGGACGTCCAAATGAATGGATTAATCCTAATCTGATGCCGGGTATGTTAAAGGCAAGACCTGCCAATAATGCAGTACAACATTTAATTAATATGCGTAAGTTGACTGCTGGAGTTAATGGATTGTTTGGTATCAAAGCGAGTTTTTTTCAATTTGCACCAATGATAGATACTAAACTTGATGGAATATTGTTTAATAACTTCAAATTCATTGCTCTTTTTCGTAAGAACATATTGATGCAGGCTATTTCATTATATATAGCGACTGAAACAGATGTATTCCACACCAATGTACAGCATGCTCCTGAGAAGCTATCAAAAGTCGATAGCTTTGAATATGACGATGAGACCCTGCGAGAATGGGTGAGACATATTTACAAGCAAGAACTAGAATGGAATAAGTATCTAGTCAATAAATCTCATGTAACCATTTATTATGAAGATCTTATCCAAAATACGTCTGCACATATAGGTATGGTTTCGACTTACCTTGGAATCCCAATAGAGACTCCAGTAAACCCTGAAGACTCTGTATTTAAAAAGCTTGGGTTTGATAGAAGTGAATCGATATATAATCAATTCATGGATAATAAAACTAACATCGATATGATGAGTGAACTAAGAATAAGTCCTGAAAGGTACCTACTGTAGCTGAGAGTTATTGTTGAGATGCTGCATATCGTAATCACATTGGAGGGAATAAATGAAAAAAATTGAAGCTGTCATAAAACCATTTAAGTTGGATGAAGTTCGCGAAGCCTTGTCTGAAATTGGAGTTACAGGACTTACTGTAACTGAGGTAAAAGGGTTCGGTAGACAGAAAGGCCATACGGAGCTATATCGAGGTGCTGAGTATGTTGTTGATTTTCTGCCAAAAATTAAAATAGAGCTTGTTGTGTCTGATGGAATGGTTGATCCGGCTATGGAGGCGATTATTAAGGCCGCCAGAACAGGCAAGATTGGTGATGGCAAGATATTTGTGACTTCAGTTGAGCAAGTATTACGTATTCGTACTGGCGAAACTGACGAAGCGGCGATTTAGTCCCAACTAGTATTATGTTAGTCATATTGAAGACGGTGGGATTGTTAACGCTGTCTAATATTTTTATGACGTTCGCTTGGTATGCGCATCTTAAAAACTTGAGTGACAAACCGTGGTTTATTGCGGCATTTGTTAGTTGGGCGATTGCATTATTTGAATATATGTTACAAGTTCCTGCGAACCGCATCGGTTTCACGGTGATGTCACTTGCCCAACTAAAAATCCTTCAAGAAGTCATCACGTTAACCGTATTTCTCCCTTTCGCAATCATCTATATGAACCAGCCAATTAAGCTTGATTTTTTGTGGGCTGGCTTGTGCCTGATGGGGGCAGTTTATTTCGTTTTTAGGTCTTGATACTCATATGATTAAGATTAACAGCATGATGCATACTGGCTTGATTGTCAGCGATCTTGATAAGTCCCGAGCATTTTATGAAGGCCTGCTGGGCTTGGTCCCCAACCCGGCGAGACCTAATTTTGATTTTGAGGGTGTCTGGTATGACATTGGGAAGAATCAGGTTCACCTGATGGTAGTTCCTAATCCATATCAGGATATCAAGCGTCCTGCACATGGCGGAAGAGATAACCACATTGCCTTTTCTGTGGATGATGTGGCACCAATTAAAGCTGAATTGGACAAGGCTGGCGTTCCTTACTCAATGAGCATGTCAGGTCGTGCTGCCTTATTTTGTAGAGACCCCGATGGAAATGCGCTGGAGTTTTCTGCTGTGAAATAAGAGATTTAGAAGCCTAAAGCTCTTGCCCCTTGATAAAAAATAAAACTCACAAGCCAAGCCAGTGTTAGTGACCATCCAATTGAAAATAGCATAAACCCAGTGCTTTTTGATTCGTTCCTGAGCGTTGCTACAGTAGAGAGGCAGGGGGTATAAATTAGTGTAAAGAGCATGAAGCTCATTCCTTGTACCCAATCTAGGTGCTGTGCCATCAGATGCATTAAAGCATCACCTTGCAGGCCATAAATGACTGCAAGTGCGCCTACTACAATTTCCTTCGCAACAAAGCCGAATATCAAGGCAATCGCAAGCTGGTTGTCTATACCTAGTGGATCCAGCATAGGAGCAAGCATATGCCCGATTTGACCTGCCAGTGTGTCCGCACTAGCTGCAGGTACATTTGAAGGGTAATTTGTAAGTGCCCATACCATGACCACACCAATAACAATAAACTTGCTGGCCCTATTCAGAAAATGCCTTACTTCATTCCAGCCTCGTAACCAGATCTGCTTTGGTGTGGGGAAGCGATATGGAGGCAGTTCTAGTATGAAAGGTTCGTTATTGGCATAGTGTTTCTTGAACAGCATTGCAGTCAGGAACATGCTTGCAAAGCTTACAAGATAAAGACTGAATAGAACTACTGGCGCTTGTCTTGCCGTGAACAAGGTTGCAGTCATGAAGATAAAGACTTGCATACGGGCTGAGCAGAGCGATAGGGGAATTACCAGCATGGTAAGCAGGCGCATATTGCGAGAGCGCATCACTCTTGTACCCATCAATGCAGGTACGTTGCAGCCGAAGCCCATCAACATCATGACGAACCCGCGCCCATCTAGGCCCATTTTTGCCATAAGCGCATCAAGCAGGAAGGCCGCACGTGAAAGATAGCCACTATCTTCTACCATACTCATGACCAAGAAAAATAGCACTATGATTGGGACAAATGCAGCAACTGTACCAACTCCATTGAAAACTCCGTCAAGTAGTAAACCATGTAGCCACTCTGGAGCATTAATTAATAAGGGCTCAAGCATATTGTCACGTAACAGTTGTAGCAATAAGGCTACTGCGTCTTGCAACGGCTTGCCAACCGTGAAAATAAGCTGGAATAACAGATACATTGCGATAAGAAATATTGGTAAACCAAACCACCGATGCAATAGTACCTGATCAAGTCTATTGGTCAGTTGATCATTAAGTATAGCCGGCATTGCTACAGTACTTTTGACTATAGCTTCCATTTCCTGCTCAATATGACTATCTTTTTCCAATAGGCCTGCGATTTCTTCGGGGCTGACATGGTAGGATTTTTGAGAAATTAATCTTGCCGATTCATTCAGTGCTTTTTGATAACCATCACCATATTTTGCACTAATTTGTTGTACCGGGATTTCCAATTGCTTAGACATACTATCTAAGTCGATAGTAATTCCTGCACGTTTGGCTTCGTCACTCATGTTGAGTAGCAGAAGGGTTGGCAAGCCTAGCTCACGTATTTGAAGCGCTAGTGACAGTTGCCTATCAATTTGAGTACTATTGAGAACAATGATAATCAGATCAACAGGATGACTACTTAGAAAATGCCTGACTACCTGTTCATCATCAGAAAAGCCATGCAAATCATATAGACCTGGCAAGTCCACTAATTCGGCAATATGGCCGCCTAGTAGAATCTTGGCGCTCATCAAATCAACCGTGATGCCAGGCCAGTTCCCGACGCGGGCAGATGAGCCACTGATGCGATTAAATAATGTAGACTTGCCCGTATTGGGCATGCCGAGCAGGGCGACTCTTTTCATTAATTGGGATTGGCAAGCTGGATTCTGCTAGCCTCGGTTAATCTCAAAATGATGTCGGTTGTTCCGATACGGACATGCATGGGGCCATTGAAGCTTGCCTTGCGAATCAGCTCAATTTTTTTTCCTGCACGAAATCCTAAAGCAGACAAACGCTGATGCAGCGATTCGTCGGCATGGATAGCCTGAATAGTGCCTTGTTCACCTGGATTTAAATTGGTGAGAGTCATGAATTGATACGCTAAATGATAATAGTTCTTAATTATCGCATAAAATAAGAGTGAGGGTAATACGCACAAAGTGGATCCCTCAATTTTAAATTACGGTTCCTTGCAGCCAATCATCGCGTAAAGTAATTGCCTTTTTATTGGCATCCATTTTAAGAGCCAGTTTGCAGCCATTGGCTTTTGCTGCTTGGGTCGTCATGCCGATGGTCAGTAATTCATCACGCCGGAAGACATGTAAAATCAACTTGGTGCCTGCAGGGGTTTTACAGATAGTATTTTCAACGGTTTTTGCATTAACCCGAAGATGATTAACCGCAATGATGACATCACCTCCAGCGAGTCCTGCATCTTCGGCTGCAGTGTTGCTGTATACGGTTGCGATTTTTGCATCACTACCAGAGCCAACTTTAAACCCAAGATCACTGAGCTTTTCTCCATCGCTATTCCCAGATATCTCGAGTTCAAAGCCTATGCCAAAATCACTAAAAGAACTTGCAAATGGTAAAGCATCTGTGTCACGCAGCATTGCGTCCAGCTGTTTTGCTATCTTGGCTCCCCCTAGTTTTTTAATAATAAGTTCTATTGTATCTTCTGGGAGTGGTTTGTTTTTGTGCTCTTGCCATAGCTGGCGCATAACAACATCCAGTGACAAGCCTTTTTTGCGCAAGCTTAAATCCAGTAGCAAAGCGACTAGCGAGCCTTTTAGGTAGTAGCTGACTTGTGAATTTGGCGTGTTTTCGTCTGGTTTGTAGAGTTTGATCCATGCATCGAAACTTGAATCCACTAAAGCTTGGACTTCTCTGCCCGGTGTATTGAGAAAACGGGTGATGGATTTCGCTAAATCATTTAGGTAATCCTCACGTGAAATCAAACCACTTTTTACTAGCGCAAGGCTATCGTAGTAGGCGGTAAAGCCCTCAAATATCCATAGCTGTTTGGTATACGCTTCACTTCGCAGATCCGTCTCTGCAAAGGCGATAGGTTTGATTCTTTTTACATGCCAAGCATGGAAATATTCATGGCTGCATAGGCCGAGAAAGTCCTGGTAACCTTGTTTGTTCGTTGTTTCGCCTTTCACAGGCAGCCAGTTACGTGGGCAGATCAGACTGGTGGAGTTGCTATGTTCCAGACCACCATATTGATCATCCCCTGCCGCATAAAGCAGGAAGTCATATCGTTCGAAAGGTGCTTCACCAAAGAAATCAATATGATAATTACAAAGTGCTTTGAGATCCTTGACGATTTGTTTGAGATTGGCCCGATGCCTGCCCGAAATGATGATGCGATGCGGTTTTCCGCCAGCCTTGAACTCACCTACACTGAATTCACCGAGTTCGACTGGATAGTCAATCAATGCGGCATAGTTTTCTGCCTGATACTGGCCAAAGCCATCACTATTTGTTTTAGTCGCTGGCATGGCAGTTGCAACTCGCCAGCTTTTGTATGCTTTGCCAGGTGGCTTGATGCTGATACTACAAGGTAATTTTTCATATCCTTTTACCTGCACAAAAAGACTGCTGCCATTAAAATAGCCACGAGTCGTATCAAGATATGCAGTTCTGACTGATAGATCATAAGCATAAACGCTATAACGGATGGTAAGCGGTCCATTACATGCCTCACATTGCCATGTCTGTTTATCAAGCTTGTGAATGGCAATCGTGCCTTGTTTATCAAATGCATCAATGCTCACGATATGGCGAGAAAAGTCCCGGATCAGGTAACTGCCGGGTATCCAGGCGGGGAGCGAAATGATTTGGCCATCAGTATCTGGTTGCGATATGTGACAGGTGACCTGAAACAGGTGTGTTTGAGGTGAGTCGAATGATACTTCGTAGTGAATTTTTTGCATGATAAGGAATTGAAAAGTTATGCCTTCCAAGTTTAGCGGTGGAAAAGAATTGCGCAAGCACTGGATGCTGGATAGTGAGATGCATTTTCTTAATCACGGTTCATTTGGCGCCTGCCCACGCGTCGTGTTGCAAGTCCAGCAGGAGTTGCGGAATCGGATGGAAGAGCGTCCTATCAATTTCCTCGTGAGGGAGTTGCCGACACTGATCCGACAGTCAGCAGACAAGCTGGGAGAGTTTCTAGGCACAGATGGTCATGATCTTGCATTTATTGAAAATGCGACTGCAGCAGTCAATGCAGTGATCCGTTCCTATCCATGGCAAGCTGGCGACGAGATACTGCTGTCAGCACACGCCTATTATGCAGTTAAAAATGCAGCCAGATTTGTCGCCAGACAATTCGGCCTGACAGTACGTGAGTTTAGTTTTGCTTTTCCAATGCAGGATGATGCTAATTTGTTGACTGCTTTTGAGTCATCAATTACTCCCAAAACACGCATGGCGATACTGGATCATGTGTCATCTCCATTGGCCATTGTTTATCCATTAGAAAAGATGTTGGCGATATGCAGGCAGCATGGCATCAAAACACTGATAGATGGAGCTCATGTGCCTGGCATGCTGCCTCTAAATATAGAACAAGTAGGTGCTGACTGGTACGTGGGTAATTGTCATAAATGGCTATTCGCCCCTAAAGGCTGTGCCTTTATCTGGGCACATCCGCAACAACGTGACTTTTTGCAACCAGTAGTAATATCGCTACGTATGGATGAAGGCTTCCCTCTGAATTTTGATTGGGTCGGTACGCGTGATGCCAGCGCTTGGCTTGCAATAGATTCAGCACTGCAGTTTTATAAGGAGATGGGGGGTACTGATATCCCGGAAAAACTGCATATATTTGCGATCACTATGGCAAGGAAGCTTGCGCAGCGTTGGAGTATCGAGCTGCCAGCGCCTGAAGCAATGTTTGCAGCGATGGTGACTTTACCTCTGCCATTAAAACAAGCGAGTACTCAGGATGAGGCGAATCTCCTGAGAGATCAATTATGGCAACAGCATAAAATCGAAGTGCCACTTTTTATACTGGATGATGGCCAATTGTGGTGCCGTATCTCTGCGCAGCTTTACAACACAGAAGATGACTACGAACGCCTTGCCGCTGCCATTGTTGAGATGGCTTAATGCAGCACCGTAGAATTGTGAGTCTTATAACGGGTCTACTTTGCTATTCATCATCTTTTGCAGGTGACAGATTGCTAGAACTGATGAAAGATGATCGCCAATGGGTGAGCCAGCGTAAAGACTATGCCAATCAGGGCTATAGCCAACTGAACCAGATCAATCGTAGCAATATTGGACGATTGCACCTCGCCTGGCAGTTTGCTACCGGCGTGACGCGTGGTCATGAAGGTGCGCCACTAGTGGTTGGCAATGTCATGTATGTGCATACGGCATTTCCCAATAATGTCTATGCGCTTGACCTAGACCATCAGCAGAAAATTCTCTGGTCATATTTTCCTAAACAGGACGCCTCAGTGGCAGCCGTGCTCTGTTGCGATAATGTCAGCCGTGGCTTGGGCTATGGCGACGGCAAGATATTGCTACAGCAGAATAATGGCATGCTGGTTGCGCTGAATGCCAGGACTGGCCAGAAATCCTGGGAGGTGGAAGTTAATGACCCAAAAACAGGCGCTACTAATACCAATGCGCCACATGTTTTCCGCGACAAGGTGCTCACCGGCTGTAGCGGTGGTGAGTTTGGCATACGCTGCTTTATTGCTGCATATCAGCTTAAAGATGGGGCGTTGGCATGGAAAGCATATAGTAGCGGACCGGATAGTGAGGTTTTGATCGGGGAAGATTTCAATGAAGCTAATCCACAATATAGTGCTCTTTCAGTTTATGAGGATGTCAATGGCGGCAACAAGGAAGGTGGTTCTTTCAAGGCTTTAAGCAAGGATCAGCTTAAGTTCCCCGTGGCTGATTTAGGCATTAAGACCTGGCTCAAGCCGCAGGCCGCTGAAAGTGGTTGGCAGCACGGGGGCGGTCCAGTCTGGGGATGGTTTTCATATGACCCTGCGCTGAATCTTATCTATTACGGTACTGGCAATCCGTCGGTGTGGAATCCTGATATCAGGCCTGGCGATAACAAGTGGGCGATGACTATATTCGCGCGTAATCTTGATACTGGCATGGCGAAATGGGGATATCAACTGACGCCTCATGATGAGTGGGACTACGATAGCGTAAACGAGATTATCTTGTGGAATGCCAAACACAAAATGTTGGCAACGCATTTTGATCGCAATGGCTTTGGTTATACTTTTGATCGTTCCAATGGCACCTTGCTGGTGGCGGAAAAAGTCCATCCTTTCGTTAACTGGGCAACACACATTGATATGGCTACCGGCATTCCTGAGAAAGATCCTCGTTATTCAACACATGAGGATCACGTGGCAAAAGGCATATGTCCGGCTGCACTGGGAAGCAAGGACCAGCAGCCAGCGGCCTATTCGCCAAAGACCAGACTTTTTTATGTACCGCTGAGTCATATGTGCATGAATTATGAGGCTGTAGAGTCCAAATATGTCGCAGGACAGCCATGGGCTGGCGCCAGCCTGACAATGTTTCCCGGCTCCGATGGCGTGATGGGCGGTTTTATGGCTTGGGATGGTCTGCTGGGCAAGGCGAAATGGTATCAGCCTGAAAAGTTTTCTGTGTGGGGAGGCGCTTTGGCAACTGCTTCTAATCTCATTTTTTATGGCACGCTTGATCGCTGGTTCAAGGCTCTGGATGCCAATACTGGAAAACTGCTCTGGGAGTTTCAGGTGGGTTCTGGTGTTGTTGGCAATGCTATGACCTATGGCCATCATGGTAAGCAGTATATTGGCGTCTACTCCGGTATCGGGGGATGGGCTGCTATCGCGCTGAATCAGGGGTTAACTGAGGACTCGGATGGGGCGGGGACAGCTGGCGCATTCAAGGATCTAGCGAAATACAACGCTGCGCCAGGCGGCGGCGCACTTAACGTATTTGCCTTATAACGTTTAGGAGTGATGGGTCTAGTAGCCAATAAAAAAGCCTGCATTAGCAGGCTTTTTTATTGGCAATAGTTACTTCTTGGTATTGTCTACGATCTTGGCTTTGGTACGCAGGTCGGTCAATAGTTTTTCAAGCTGCATCTGCTGTAACTGCTTTTGCAAGCCATCTTTTACTTTGTCGTATGGAGGCGCCTGCAGATCACGTGTATCTTCAAGCTTGATGACATGCCAGCCAAACTGGGTTTGAATTGGCGTCTGGCTCACAGTACCTTTTTGCATCTTGGTCACTGCATCGCTGAATGGTTTAACCATGCCGGCTGGTGAGAACCAGCCTAGATCGCCACCCTTATCCTTAGAGCCAGGATCTTTGGATTTGTCTTTTGCGATTTTTGCAAAATCGCCCCCTTTGCCCAACTGAGCAATGATGTCTTTAGCTTCGGCCTCAGTAGCAACCAGAATGTGCTTGGCGTTGTATTCCTTATCGCCGAGTTCATTACGATATTTATCATATGCAGCTTTGCTGTCAGCTTCACTCACTGGGTTTTTCTTCAGATAGTCCTGTAAGAAAGTATTTACCAGAAGTTCACGTCTAGCGAGCTCTTCCTTAGCGATATAGTCAGGCTGTTTGTCCAATCCTAGACGTTGGGCTTCCTGATATACCAGCTCACTGCTGATCAGTTTGTTCATGATGACATCTTTGACACTGTCATCAATTTTCTGACCTCGCGCTGTTGCATCCTTGATGATGTAGTCGATTAATGACTGTTTGATTGGTTTACCATTCACCATCGCTGCTGGTGCATCTGCTGCCTGTGCAGTAGATAGACTGCCAATTGCAAGCAAGACGAGCAGTAATCTTGAGATATATTTCATTGAGGTTCCTTAGTGAGAAATTGAGAGGTTATTGTTCGTTGCTGGCGATTGCTTTGATACTCAAAGCATGAATTCGGTTCGGTATTAGGTCCGCAAGTGCTTGATAAATAGAACGATGACGCATTATCTGCGATTTTCCGCAAAATTGCGAGCTTACTAATTGAATCTTGAAATGACCTCCACCCATATTGCCAGCATGCCCGGCATGCGCAGCACTCTCATCCTGAATCTCGAGTGATGTCGGTTCAAGGGCGAGCAGTCGTTGCCGAATTTCTTCTTCTAAGCTGCTACTCATGGCAAAGTTTTGCGAAATGGTTTTACCACTACTTTTGCGTAGACACCGGAGGCCACAAAAGGATCTTCGTTTGCCCATGCTTGTGCAGATTCCAGAGAGTCGAATTCCACAACCATCAGGCTGCCAGTGAAGCCAGCGGTACCCGGGTCAATATTATCAATCGCAGGGAAAGGGCCTGCCAGTATGAGCCTGCCTTCATTTTGTAATGCCTGTAATCTTGCGAAATGAGCAGGGCGGTTACTTATACGCTTCTCCAGACTATCTGGAGTGTCCTCAGCTATGATGGCATAGAGCATTATTCATTGTCCTTTTCGATGATGTATTTGTTAATCGCCAGGCTTTGACCAACGACAAATATGAACATCATGCCCGTGGTACCAAACAGCTTGAAATTGACCCAGGCATCGGTTGAGTAGTGATATGCAACATACAGATTGGCAAACCCAAGAAAAAGAAAAAACAGACTCCAGGCCAGATTCAAATTATTCCATATCTTGTCCGGCATAGAGATTTGCTTCTCCATGAAGCTGCGTATGAGGTTCTTGCCCAAAAACCAATTGGAACCAATTAATGCGGTAGTGAAGAACCAATAGAGTATGGTGGGCTTCCACTTGATGAAGCTTTCATCATGTAATAACAGAGTCGCCCCACCAAAAATAACGATGATGACGCCGCTGGCAATCAGGGAGCCATCGACTTTGCCATGCCTGTATTTAGCCCAGGCGATTTGCAGGATAGTGGCAATGATTGCCGTTAATGTCGCGGCGTATATACCAAAAAACTTATAAACAATGAAAAACAGAATGACCGGAAACAGGTCGAAAAGAAACTTCATAACAGGCTTTGCCTTAAGGATTGCGGGTGTTGAATGCTGTATTTTGCTATGATTCGCAATTGCTCACAAGGCAGTCATCAAATATTCTTAATATGCCTACACAGATAGACCTACATAGCCACTCAACTATATCAGACGGATTACTTACGCCGGTTGATCTGGTGAAGCACGCCGCTGAGAAAGGTGTGCGTGTGTTGGCGTTGACAGACCATGACGATCTGTCGGGTCTTGCTGAGGCGGAACAAGCGGCTAATGAGCATGGTATCAAGCTGATCAAGGGCGTAGAGATTTCCGTCACTTGGCGCAAACGCACCATTCATGTTGTTGGTCTCAATGTGGATCCATCGTATCCACCATTGGCCGAAGGGCTTAGCCTGATACGTGAAGGCCGTCATCACCGCGCTAAAGGGATTGCAGCTGCGCTAGAGAAAGCCGGTGTCGAGGGTAGTCTTGAAGGCGCTTATCGTCACGCAAGCGAAGGTATTATCAGCCGTACTCACTTTGCACGTTATTTGATAGAAAAAGGCTACGCAAAGGACACCAAAGCTGTGTTCAAGCGCTATTTGGTAAAAGGTAAGCCTGGTTATTTTGAACATCAATGGGCAGAATTGTCCGAAGCTGTCAGCTGGATCACCGGCAGTGGTGGAGCGGCTGTTCTGGCACACCCTGGGCGTTATGATTTTGGCCGAACCAATATGCTATTGCTTCTGGAGGAATTCAGAAACCTTGGTGGCGCAGCGATTGAAGTTGTCACTGGCAGCCATACGCCAGACCAATATGGTGAATATGCCAAATATGCCAAACAGTTCGATCTGGCTTCCTCACTTGGTTCGGATTACCACGGCCCTGGCCATACCTATATCGAAATGGGTAAGTTGCCTGATTTGCCGACTGGTTGTGTGCCGGTCTGGCGTGATTGGCCAGAAGCGCAGTTGCTGGAGCATTAATGGCGCAGTATTTTGTAATACATCCGGATACACCGCAGGCCAGACTTATTAATCAGACAGTCGAAATCTTGAAGGATGGCGGGGTAATCGCATATCCAACTGATTCAAGTTATGCATTAGGTTGCATGCTTGGTAATAAGGACGCTCAAGACCGTATACGCGCGATTCGAGGCGTTGATGAAGATCATCCCTTTACCCTAGTTTGCCGTAACCTTAGCGAGCTCGCGACCTATGCACAGGTGAACAACAGTCAGTTCCGCCTGTTGAAATCCAATACACCAGGCCAATATACATTTGTGCTCAAAGCCACACGTGAAGTACCACGCCGCTTACAGCACCCAAAGCGCAGCACGATTGGGTTGCGCGTACCGCAGCATACAGTCACGCTGGCATTGCTGGAAGCATTGAATGAGCCGCTGTTGAGTATGACACTGCTACTGCGGGATGAGACCGAGCCATTGAATGAGGCTTGGGAGATTCGTGACAGGCTTGAACATCAAGTAGATTTAGTGATTGATGCCGGAGCATGCATGGCAACGCCTACTTCAGTGATTGATTTAACCGATGAAGCCCCCAAATTGATACGTGCAGGTGCAGGTGATTTGCAACCTTTTGGCTTAGAAATGGAATAAATATGTTATTTGATTTGCTGCAAAGCATGAGTGAGTTAGGTCCGGTTCAAAAAATCGCTGTCTCCGCTATCCCGATTATTTTTGCCATCACCGTGCATGAAGCAGCACATGGCTACGTGGCTAAATATTTTGGCGATATGACGGCTTACCAGATGGGCCGTATCAGCCTGAACCCGATACGCCATATCGACCCCGTTGGTACTATCCTGATTCCCGCGATTACGCTGGTATTGGGCGGGATACTGTTCGGCTGGGCAAAGCCAGTCCCTGTTGATTTTAGCCGCTTACGAAATCCCAAGAAGGATATGCTCTGGGTCGCTGCTGCGGGGCCATTTTCTAACCTGCTAATGGCAATTTTCTGGGCTTTTGTTGTCAAGACGAGTCTGTTGTTTCAGACAGGGTTTAGTGAACCTATGGCTTACATGGGTGCGGTTGGTGTGATGATTAATACCGTGTTGATGGTACTTAATCTATTGCCACTACCTCCGTTGGATGGTGGCCGTATCGCTGTTAGCCTCTTGCCTGCCCGTTTTGCTTATCAATTCGCAATGCTAGAGAAGTATGGATTCGTGATCATGTTGGTACTTCTATTCACTGGAGCACTCGCCATCATCATGAATCCTTTCATTGTTCTCACAATGAGCCTGATTTCTGCCGCCATCTTGTAGCGGTTTTTCGTATAATGTCATTATCTTATTCATGGATTTACAATCACTATGGCAGTTGAGCGCGTTTTATCGGGCATGCGTCCCACCGGTAATCTTCATTTAGGACATTATCATGGTGTTCTAAAGAACTGGATCCGTTTGCAGCATGAGCATGAATGCCTATTTTTTGTCGCCGACTGGCACGCGCTAACTACCCATTACGACACACCTGAAATTATTGAGGAAAGCGTCTGGGAAATGGTGATTGACTGGCTTGCTGCCGGTGTAGACCCTGCCAACGCTACCATCTTCATTCAGTCTCGTGTACCTGAACACGCCGAGTTACATACCTTGCTCTCCATGATTACGCCATTAGGCTGGCTGGAACGCGTGCCTACCTATAAAGACCAACAGGAAAAACTGTCCAGCAAAGATTTGTCAACTTATGGCTTTCTCGGATACCCGTTACTTCAGAGTGCTGACATTCTGATCTACAAGGCAACACAGGTGCCAGTTGGTGAAGACCAGATCCCCCATATCGAATTCACCCGCGAGATTGCCCGTCGGTTCAACCACATTTATGGCAAAGAAACTGGCTATCAGGAAAAAGCGGAAGCTGCGATTAAAAAGCTTGGCAGCAAGCGTGGTGCACTTTATGAAGAGTTACGTAATCGTTATCAGGAAGCTGGTGACGATGAGGCACTGGAATCAGCTCGCGCCATGATCGAAGAGCAGCAGGGTATGAGCTTGGGTGATAAAGAGCGCCTGCTGGGTTATCTGGAAGGTGGCGGCAAGATCATTTTGGTCGAACCAGAATACAAACTGACACCCGCTTCCAAGATGCCGGGCCTTGATGGGCAGAAGATGTCCAAATCATATAACAACACGATTTCTCTGCGTGAATCATCAGATGTGATCAGTAAGAAGATCAAGACCATGCCAACTGACCCGGCGCGTATTCGTCGTACAGATCCTGGCGATCCAGCGAAATGCCCGGTCTGGCAGCTGCATGAAGTCTATTCTGATGAAACTACCCAGCAGTGGGTGCAGAATGGCTGCCGTAGCGCTGGGATCGGTTGTATCGAATGCAAACAGCCAGTGATTGATGCTATGCTTGAGGAGCTCAAGCCGATTCAAGAGCGTGCTGCGCAGTATGCCGAAGATCCGATGCTGGTGAAGAATATCGTAGCCGAAGGTTGCGAGCGTGCACGTAAGCTGGCGCGTGAGACCATGCGCGAAGTACGCGATGCGATGGGCTTGAACTATTCATGAGGACACTCTGCGCGTGATCCCATCCAGCATTAGCGCGCGCATCCACGGTGAGGCGCTAAGCGAACTCCCGCAGGACCTTTATATCCCTCCGGACGCACTGGAAGTCTATCTGGAGGCATTTGAAGGTCCGCTGGATTTACTGCTTTACCTGATCCGTAAAAATAATCTCGACATACTCGATATCCCGATGGCGGATTTGACCCGCCAGTACATGCTTTATGTCGATAAAATGCGGGTACATAAGCTGGAGTTGGCTGCGGATTATTTACTGATGTCCGCTATGCTGATCGAGATCAAGTCGCGCATGTTATTGCCTAAGCCTGCAGAGATCGAGAGTGAGGACGATCCTCGTGCTGAGCTGGTGCGGCGTTTGATGGAATATGAAGCTATCAAGCTGGCGGCGCAGCGTATAGATGCCATGCCACAAGTTGGGTTGGAAATCATGGTGGCGAATGCCTATTATGAACAGATCAGCCAGATCGAACCGCCAGATGTGAGTTTCGAGGATTTAATGACCGCCTGGCAGAACGTGCTGAAACGTGCCAGCCATTTTGCGCATCACAAGGTTGGCCGTGCTGAACTTTCTGTGCGTGAGCACATGAGCCAGATTTTAAGAAGACTCAAACAGGACAGGTTCGTTGAATTTTCAGACCTGTTTGATGTGATCAATGAGGGGATTCCCAAGCTGGTCGTGTGCTTTCTCGCTATACTGGAACTTGCACGTGAAGGCTTGGTGAAAATGTCACAGCAAGAAGCCTTTAGTCCAATCTATCTGCAGGCAGTTGAACACTAGTTTAGCGCATGGAACAGAACAATATTCATCAGATGAAGCAGGTGCTTGAAGCTGCATTATTGACAGCAGGTGAGCCGCTTTCTCTGGATGATCTACAGCGTTTGTTTTTGGATCGCATCGAACGGGCAACTTTGCGTATGTTACTGGATGAGTTGAAGACCGATTGGCAGCAACGTAGCTTGGAGCTGGTGCAAGTCGCCAGCGGTTACCGTTTCCAGGCGCGGTCGGAGTTCTCTGTTTACCTCGCCAGATTGAACCCTGATCGGCCGCAGCGATACTCGCGCGCAGCCATGGAGACACTGGCGATTATTGCCTATCGGCAACCCGTAACGCGCGGTGATATTGAAGAAATTCGCGGGGTTGCTGTCAATCCGAATATCATGCGTCAGCTCTTGGAGCGCAACTGGATTGATATTGTTGGACAACGCGATGTGCCTGGCCGGCCTTCTTTATATGCGACAACCAAGATTTTTCTGGATGACCTGAACCTCAGGTCATTATCTGAATTGCCACCTATGGAGCAATTTGCTCAGACTGACGTTCAGCTGGAACTGTAAAATCCGGCTGAATTTATAAACCTTTAAGTATCGAAAGTAATATACATACATGGCTCGTCCTTTTAAAAAAAATCGTGAGGTAACACCGCGTCCTGTAGCGGTCGACCCTGATGCGCCGACGCAGCGATTGCATAAACTACTAGCATTGGCTGGGCTTGGTTCACGTCGTGAAATGGAGTTGCTGATTGCAAGTGGCAAGGTCACTATTAACGGTAAGGTTGCAGAAGTCGGTGCTGGTGTAGTGGCAAGTGATGTGATCCGCGTGGATAGCCGCCCAGTACATCTGCCTTTTGAAGCTGAGCTGCCTCAGGTCTTGATCTATCACAAGCCAGAAGGGGAGATTGTGAGTCAGGACGACCCGGAAAATCGTGCGACAGTATTTGATAAGCTGCCGCGCATACGTGGCGCCAAGTGGATCGCGATCGGGCGGCTTGATATGAATACTTCGGGCTTGCTGATATTTACGACGTCCGGTGAGCTCGCGAATCGTTTCATGCATCCAAGGTACGAAGTGGAACGTGAATATGCCGTTCGTATCTTTGGTGAATTGACTGAAGAACAGATGTTACAACTGACAGAAGGCATAGAGCTGGAGGACGGCCCTGCAAGCTTTGACAGTATCCGACCGCAGGGGGGGGAAGGCTCCAATCACTGGTATCAGGTAGTCTTAAGAGAAGGCCGTAATCGCGAAGTGCGTCGTTTGTTTGAGGCATTCCAGTTACCAGTCAGTCGTTTGATGCGTGTCAGATTTGGCCCTGTAAACCTGCCACCGAGACTCAAGCGTGGGCAGATGTTGCATCTGGATACCAAGGAAGTGATTGGCCTTCTGGAATCAGCCGGCCTGCCAGTCCCACATGTCCCCATGAAGCAACTGAGCACACGGGAAAAAGAAAAACTCGGTAAAGCCTTTACCCCAAAATCGCGTAAAGCTGAGGTGGCTGAAAAAGATAGCGGTATGGAAAAGGGGGAAGGCAGGCAAAAACCTGATATCCCGCGTAAGAAATCTGTCCGTGGGGATATGGCTGGTTTGCCAAAAGCCAAGAAACCAGTGAGTCGCCGAGTCAGGCAGAACTCTGATCTCAGTGCCCCCAAGATGCAGAAAAAAAGTGATCGCAACAGAGGTCGTGGTTAATTAGCGACCTTGCAAAATATTAGGTGAGGTGAAGCAAATGTTGAAATTGCTGGTAATGATAATAAGTGCCGTGCTTGTGACGGCGTGTGGCATGCCTAATACTAAGGTGGGTGATGGTCGCGACTGGGTACAGGTGAGCTGCAATGGCTTTTCTGACTGGACCAAATGCAAGGAAAAAGCATCCAAACTATGTCCGAATGGTTATGACTTTGCCGACCAAAAGGAAAGCCTGATTAGTCAGAACCGTTCAATGATGATTGCCTGCAAAAAGTAGCTTATTTCAACCTGCTAATTGTTCTTTGGTCAGCAGGAATACAAACTCATTACCTGATTCGACTTCCAGCCAAGTAAATGGCATATCTGGGTAGGCTTCAAGCAGGGCGTCCCGGTTATGGCCTATTTCTACAACCAGTATTCCGCCATCATTCAAGTAATTTGCAGCTTCACTCAATATGGTGATGGTGTGGTCTAGCCCAGCTATACCGCTACCTAGCGCGATTTGTGGCTCATTGCGATATTCTTGCGGTAACCCTGCCATCGATGGCGCATCCACATAGGGTGGATTGCTGATGATGAGGTCGTAAGTCTTGCCTTTAAGTGCCTTG
>Ga0265327_10002528_pt1 | contig 19069 bp, 10 predicted proteins | sample 41621metaG_FD_202089 | JGI IMG/M metagenome (GOLD analysis project Ga0265327, IMG submission 202089) | Rhizosphere microbial communities from Carex aquatilis grown in University of Washington, Seatle, WA, United States - 4-16-21 metaG | ecosystem: Host-associated > Plants > Roots > Rhizosphere...
TTACGATCCGGTCGCCAACAGCTGGTCACCGATCACCGTTTTTCCGCAATCTCAATTCGGTGACGATCCGACGCAGTTGCTGCCCAACGGCAAGGTTCTTGCTGGATTCATCACGGGGCCGGAGACGTATCTGTACAGTCCGTCGACGAACACGTGGACTCAGACGGGAACGAAGTTGAGAAATGACGCCAGTGATGAAGAAACCTGGTGTCTGCTGCCGGATGGAAGTGTTTTGTCGTATGACATTTTTGCGAGTCCCGATACGGGGCCGGGTTCTGCCCAGCGATATATTCCTTCGAAGGGGCAGTGGGTCGATGCGGGAGTCGTGCCGGTCCCGCTGACGGGGAATGCGTTGGGATACGAGTTGGGCCCCATGACACTGTTGCCGGATGGTCGGGTTTTCCTGGTGGGGGCCAACCAGAACACTGTGCTCTACTCGCCTGCGACGAACACCTGGGCCGCCGGCCCCAAGCTCCCGGCGAATATGGGGGCAGACGATGCTCCCGGCGCCATGCTGCCGAATGGACGATTCATTTTTGGTGCGGATTTCTCGTCGCCGAATCTGTTTACGCCACCCACCAAATTGTTTGAATTCGACTACAAGACCAACACGCTGGCAGATGTCACTCCCGGCGGAAATCTGGGAAATGAACTCGCCACGGGCCAGGGGGGGGCGGGGTCAAGTCTGATGCTGGTTCTGCCCAATGGTCACCTGTTGATGACGAATGGTGCGGGAACCGTTTGGGATTATGCCCCCAATGGGGCCCCCAATTCAGCATGGGCTCCCACGATCACGAGTATCTCCAAAGGGGTCGGGGCGAGTGCCAACATTTACACGCTCACCGGAACTCAGCTGACAGGAATTTCGGAAGGAGCATCTTTCGGTGATGATGCGGAGATGTCGACCAATTACCCGATCGTGCGGTTGACGGACTCGGGAAAGAAGGTTCATTTTGCCCGGACCTTCAATTGGACACCAGGAGTGGCGACGGGAACGGTTTCGACCACGACACAATTCACACTCCCGGCCAACCTGGCAAACGGGACTTATCAGCTCTCTGTGATCGCGAACGGGATCGCATCGACGCCGGTCAATTTCGTCTTCCCGTTTGTGAATCCACCTCCCAACTACAACTTTGTCACCACCAGCTATAACGCGATGACCAAGACATTGACAATTACTGGTGATTCAGGTCCGAATGCGATCGCAATCACCGAACGTGGCAATCAACTGACCATTGAGGGGGCAGGATTGACCCGAATTGGAACCGTGGGAAGCAACACGCAGCAGGTTTCGTATAACCTGTCTGGGGATCTCATTATCCATTGCCAGTTTGCGCAATCGGCGACTCCGCCAACATCGGACTCCATTACGCTCGTGTCGGTCGCATCATCGAACACGTCGGTCGTGTTTGGATCGGGCGCCGACAGCCTCAATCTGACCTATTGCACGGTTGGAACGCTGACGGTGGATGGTGGAACCAATCCGGCAGGATCTCCGGATACGGTGACGTATGTCGGGTCGCACATCACTGTGAAAAATGTGTCAAATGTTCCGTAACCGGCATCTTGAGCCGGGCTTCGAGATTTGAGTTTCCGGCGCGAGTCACAAATCAAGCTCGATGAATCTGATGTCGATGGATTAATCGTCTTGATGCAGTTTTTGCTGCTGTGATCGTCGTTCGACTCGTCATTCCGGCGGGGCCGATTGCCGGGGTCTTTTGTTTCTGGCAGGATGTGGCCTCAATTCTGATGACACACGTCCAATCCCCCTTGCGTCACGAGGCGCGAATCATAGTCACGAATTTGCAAGAATTTAATTGAAAACTGCAGGTTCGATGGGGAAAATCCTCCGCTTGTGCCTGTTCTTCCTTGATTGCGCTTAAATTGAAGGGCTTCACCATGCCGCTCGGCCAGAGTACGTTTCAAAGGACTGCCTTCACCAACCGATTGCCGAGACAGATTCTGAAGTGGGTTGGGGGTGCGGGCGTTGCCTTTGCGGCGTGCATGATCGCGGCGCACCCTGGCCATAATTCGAATGTCGCTGGCGAAACCGATTCCACTGTTGGAAATGGAATCGCGGCCTGCGGACACGATTCGTGTGAGTCATCGTCCGGATGCCAGCAGCTGGCGGGATTGGCGTATTCCGGGAAGCGACCTTGTGCATCACTTCCGGTCGACTTCAATCGGCTGGCAAAGTCACAGGCGCTGTCTGCCCCGCGCGTTGCTGCGGGGCCCGTGGGAGCGGGGACATTTCAGCTTCATAGTCGTCCCGGTGCGACGAAGGTGATCTATCTGGATTTTGATGGTCACGTCACGCAAAACACACCGTGGAATCAGTCGAACCCCACAATCACGACGACCGCTTATGACACCGACGGGAACCCCGGTGGTTTTTCGAATTCCGAACTGGCCAACATTACGGAAATGTGGCAGCGAGTGGCGGAATGCTATTCGCCGTGGGACGTCGATGTGACGACCGAAGCTCCCTCTGTCGCGGATCTCATCAATACCGGAGGCGGAGACACGAAGTGGGGGATGCGCGTCCTGTTTGGTGATTCCAATCCATCACCGGCGCCAAATGCTGGTGGTGTGGCCTATCTCACGAGCTTTGGATGGGATGTGGGAACGGGAGTTGACGTTCCGTGCTTCGTGCTGAAGGCGGGTGTTGGAACAACACCCAAGCCGAATGCGGATGCTGCAGTTCACGAAGTGGGCCATACACTGGGACTGAATCATGACGGACTGAACACCGCAACGGCCGCGAACGGGAATCAGTCGGCGTATTACCTGGGGCATGGCAGTGGCAAGGTGGGCTGGGCGCCCCACATGGGTGCGGGTTACTACGTCCCGATCGTGCAGTGGAGCAAGGGGGAATACTTCGACGCCAACAATTTCGAAGACGACCTGAACATCATCGCCACTCAGAATGGATTTGGTATTCGGGTGGACGACTTCACGAACAGCATGACGGCGGCGAAAGCGATCCCCGGGACGGCGGGAGCAACTTCATTCAGCGTCAGCGCCTCCGGCGTGGTTGAAACCAGGGCCGATGTGGACTGGTTCAAGATCACGGCTGGATCGGGAGCAATCAAGCTTGATGCCGTTGGCGGCCCCGCCAACACGATGCTTGATATTCAACTGAGCCTGTACGATTCCAAGGGAACATTGATCATCGCCGCGAATCCGGTGACAGATGTCATTGCCTCGATCAATCAGTCAGTTACGGCAGGGACGTACTACGCCAAGATCGAAGGTGTGGGGATGGGTGATCCACTGGGTGTTGGCTATACCGACTACGGCAGCTTGGGACAGTATACGATTACAGGGTCATTCAGTACCAAGGGCTTGAAAGGGGCGCCTGTGCTGACGGGGACAGGCGACCTGTTCTACGGAGTGAAGGAATTGCCGAAGCCGATCAATCCGAACATCAAGGTTGCGGATCCTGACAACACCACGCTCCCCAGCGCAACCGTCAAGATTACCAATGCCGTGGTTTCTCAAGATCAGTTGAGCCTGGTTACCAATCCCACCACGATGGGGAATATTACGGCCAGTTACAATGCCTCGTCGGCGACGCTGACTTTGACCTCGTCCGATTCCAGTGCCACACTCGCGCAGTTCCAGGCGGCACTGCGGGCAGTTTGCTATTCGAATTCCAGCTCGAATCCGACGAATACACCTCGCAAGGTGGACTTCACGGTCAGTGATGGAACGATCAACAGCAACATCCTGACCAGCACTGTCACGATCGGGTACTTCTATGTGACGGCCAATTACAATAGCGGGACGAAGACGCTGACAATCGCGGACGACGCGGGTGACAATGCCGTGGCGATTACCCAGCGTGGAAATGTGATCACGGTGGAATCGGCCGGCGCCACGCGGATTGGGAATTCCTCCAGCAGCGTCCAATCGGTCAGTTTCCCCTACTCAGGCGACGTGATCATTGTTGGAAACTTCACCGGCGGCAATGATTCGGTTTCGCTGGTCAGTGTGAAGTCATCCAAGACAACGCTGAACATGGGTGACGGAAATGACTCGGTCACACTGACCTATTGCAACATCACCTCGCTGCTGACTGTCAACGGTGGCAATGGAACCGATACGGTGAAGCTGGTTGGCAGCACTGCGGCCGCCACTTCGTATGTCAGTGTTCCCTGATCGGGATCGCCTCAAAGGGATTTCACGGGACCCCGGTTCGTGTCGAACCGGGGTCTTCGTCTTAAGCTGATGGAGAAGTCATGCGATCTGAATCAACCCCGATGTGGAAGCAATGGGTAACATCCTGCCTGTTGTGCATCGCATGCTTCTGCAGCCTCCTTCAATCATGCCCCGCCCAGGATGAACGTCCGGAACCGCGCCCGATTGCGGAACGTCCGTGGGCGACAGTCTGGATGTCGAGCCTGGCACGGTTTCTTGCTTCATGCGACGTCATCTATGACTCGGTGGATCGGCTCGATCTGGCTGACACGCTGGAAGAGCGGATGAAGTACCGGGAATTCGCAGGAATCGATCGGAATCGGCCTCTGGGAATGATGTGGACGTGGGATGATGTGCAGGATCCCCCGGCAATCATTTTCCTGCCGGTCGAGCGGATCGAGGAATTGATGAAAACAGCGACATTCGATGTCGTGGATTATCACAAGGTCAAGGACAATCAGTACGAGATCGAGCGGCCAGGAGTGCCGTATCATGTTGTCGTCCGGTCAGGATATGCGCTGTTCGGCGAAAGCGTCGCGTCCCTGGATGCCCTGAGGGACGCCCCGGATCGAATCACTCGAGAATTGCGTGACAAGTACGATGTCGTGTTTCTGCTTGATCAGCGGCAGGTCCCCAAGGCATCGCGAAAAGCCTGGGTTGAAGATGTCCGTCACCTGTTCGAACCCTGGCTGCAGCAGCAGGATGACGAGCCGGCCGAGTCTGCGACGGTTCGGCGGGCCATTGGCAAAGCATTGCTGGATGCCTACGAACTGCTCATCGAAGATGTTCAAACGGTCACGATTGCCGGGCGGATTGACCGCAAGACGTATCAGCTGCAGCTGGATTTGACCGTCCAGGCCGAACCGGGCAGCACGACGGCGGCCGAGTTGAATCGACTGGTTGTTCAGAAAAGCGAGTTCTCGGCGCTCGTCAACCGTGAAGCCTCTGCCGGGCTGGCGATCAACTGGCCGTTGATGTTGATGGGGAAGGACTTTCTGGCGGCAGCGGGCCGGAATCCGGCTGGAGGACGTCTGGATCTTGGCATCCAGCTGATTGGGGCGGACTGGAGCGACATGACTGTCATCGCCGGATTGCGCGGAACGGAAGCAACATCGTTGAACGCCGCATTGCCTCACCTGCTGACGCGAATGCAGAAATCGGCGGAATTCACTTCGGTCAAGACGTTTGTGGGGAAATACCGCGGAGTCGACCTGCACCGTTTGGCTCCCGCGCGGGTGCCGGAATTCCTGCAGGCGATCGCCCCGCCGCAAATTGAATTGTTGATTGGACAAGGAAAGCAGACCGTCTGGTTTGCCGCCGGAGCCCCCGACACGTTGCAGGAACGCCTGAATGCCGCGGTAGATGCAGTTGAGGATGCTCCTGTGGCAGAAAAGCCCAATTCGATCATGCAGGCACGACTTTCCGTGGGCAAATGGCCGTCGGTGATTCCGATCGTCGATCCTCAGGATACGCAGGCCGAACTGCGAGAATCCAAAGATGGATTCAGCATGTCGGTCGAGCCGATTCGGAATGGTTTGAAGATTCAGCTGGCAGCCGAAGAAGGGTTGCTGCGTGTCATCGGACGACATTGGTCGCGTCAGGTGGATCGGGAGCAGTCGATTCGATAATCGGGAAAACCGGTTCAATACGATCTCGTAAGAATCCGGTCGCGGAACGAATCCGTTGGAGAAACCGATTCCCGGGGGTCGAATTCTACTTGGGCTCAAGAAATTCAGGGGATTTCAAAACCTGCAGCGTGAAAAAACTGAAGATCCGCACGCCAGTTAAAACTGGAACAACAGAATTCGCGAGTTATATTGAAGAAACACGCGACACATCTGCAGGACTCTTTGCTGCAATTTCATCGGTGGAAATGACCATGCAAATCCAAATTCGCCCCCAGCCTGCGGTTTGTGGTTCGGGGACAGGTGTTCATCGTTTCCTGCATCGTGGTTGGGTACTGGGTCTGGCAGCGCTGGCGTGCCTCGTGAACAGCCCCTGCAAGACACAATTCGATTCTTCCGCAGGACACCAGTTTGCGTCGCGCGGGCAATCCGCCTGTCCATCCGCAAATTGCCGGGTGATCCGCAGTTTCGGGGGAAGCGACAAACACGTGTGCGCATTGCCACCCGTCGATTTCAAACGCGCCAGTGCTACGCAGGCGAATGCGGCCGCGCGTGTCCCGGCGGTTCCCGCGGCCAACGCGTTTCAGCTGCATAGTCGACCAGGTGCGACAAAAATCATTTATCTCGATTTTGACGGTGGTACCACCACAAACACCCCGTGGAACTCCAATGGCAATACGATCACCACAACCGCCTACGACATGGATTCCAATCCAGGTTCGTTCTCTTCGGCGGAACTGGCCAACATCATCGAAATCTGGCAGCGCGTCTCCGAATGCTATTCCCCGTTTGATGTCGACGTCACTACTGAGGCGCCTGCGGTTGCCGATTTGATTGACACGGGGGGCAGCGACGCCAAGTGGGGGACGCGTGTTCTGTTTGGAACGCCCAAGCCTTCCCCTGCACCGGGGGCGGGTGGAGTCGCCTATGTCGGCTCGTTTGGCTGGAACGTGAACACCGGCAGCGATGTCCCCTGCTTTGTTCTGCAATCGGGGGTGGGGACCTACCCGAAGTACAACGCCGATGCGGCAGTCCACGAAGTGGGGCACACACTGGGACTGAGTCATGACGGCCAGTTTCCCGCAAGCGCTTCAAACCATGTCGAATACTACGAAGGGCAGGGGTCGGGCAAGGTCGGTTGGGCGCCCCACATGGGAGCGGGCTATTACGAACCAATCGTGCAGTGGAGCAAGGGCGAGTACGCCAATCCCAGCAATACCGAAGACGACCTGAACATTATTGCCACTCAGAATGGCTTTGGAATTCGCCCGGATGACTTTGGAAGCACGCAGGTGACCGCCAACCCGATTCCCGGGGTCGCGGGCACGAATTCGTTCGCGGTGAATGTCAGCGGCGTGATCGAGACGAGGGCGGACGCGGACTGGTTCAAGATTGTTGCCGCAAATGGTTCGATCGTGCTGAATGCGGTGGGTGGCCCCGCCAACACCATGCTCGACATTCAAATGACTCTGTATACCTCTGGTGGCAGCCCGATCGTCGTCGCCAACCCTCCGGACGACGTAATTGCCTCCATCAACCAGACGGTCGCCGCCGGAACCTATTACCTGAAGATTGAAGGGGTCGGACTTGGTGACCCCCTGACAACGGGGTATACCGACTATAGCAGCCTTGGCCAGTACACGATTACCGGTAGCTACGTCACAGGGAGCGGGGGAGGGGGAACCGGGAGCGCACCCGTCCTCGGCGGGGGCAATAATCAATACTATGGTGTGTCGCAGGCACCCAAAAACATCAACGTCGGAATCACTGTTACCGACTCGGACAGCCCAACGCTGGCCAGCGCGACCGTCACAATTACGAACGTAGTTCCCGCGGAAGACGTTCTTGGGGCGAATCTCAAAGCAGGAACGACGGGAAACATTACCAGCAGTTACAACAGCGCGACAGGAACGCTGACGCTGACTTCCGCCGGGTCCACGGCGACGGTCGCTCAGTTCCAGGCTGCTCTGCGTGCGGTCACGTACTCGAATTCGAAGGCCAGTCCGACGTTGACTCCCCGTAACGTCGTGTTCTCGGTCTCTGACGGACCCAATCTCAGCAACCCATTGCCCGCAACAATCACGCTTGGCTATTTCTACGTGACCGCCGTGTACAATTCCGCTACCAAAACGCTGACACTGACCGATGATGTCGGCGACAACGCCGTGGCGCTGTCGACGCGGGGAAGCCAGCTGACGGTCCAGGGGTCCGGCCCAACTCGCATCGGCACCGCAGCCAGTAGTCAGCAGTCGGTCACATTCAACCTCAGTGGCGACGTCAAGATCATCGCCAATTTTTCGGGTGGCAGCGATACGATCTCGCTGACGAGTGTTTCGTCATCGAACAGTGTCTTCAATATGGGTAATGGGAACGACACCGTCAATCTGACTTACTGTTCCATCACCAACCTGACAGTGAATGGCGGGGCCGGGACCGATGCGGTGACAACGGTGGGAACATTGATCATCAATAAGACCTACACGGAAGTCCCCTGATCTATCGCAGCGCTTCCAGCGCGGTCAGACGCATGGCGGAGAGTGATGGGATCAGGCCCCCCAGGAATCCCATCACGACTGCCAGCAGCATCCCCATGGCGAGGGTGCTGAAATCGACCGTCATCCGCAGCACGATGAACTTTCCGCCACCAGGCCCCCCAGACACAACGCTGCTGGCGGTATAGCCATCGACCAGCGAACCGAGGGCACATCCAACCAGGCCCCCCAGGATGGCCAGCATGACTGATTCAAACAGGAATGAAACCAGGATCTGCCAGCGCTTGTAGCCCAGCAGCCGCATGACGCCAATATCCTTTGTTCTCTGCGTGATTGCCGCAAACATGGTGTTCATGACTCCGAAAACACCACCCAGCGACATGATGAAACACAGGAACAGGATGGCGATCAGGAATTGCAGATTGGTCGCCGTCATGGCCGAAAAAAACGTTGTCTCCACCTGCGGACTGAAACGCGACTTGGTGTACTCGTTGGCGAAATAGTCGCGCAACAGTTCGGCTCCCCAAGCGTCGTCGCTTGTCGGACGCTTGATGACTTCGAGCGTCGGCTTGGGGAGAGTCGGATCCGCCTCACGCTCCGCCAGCGCCTTCCGATATGCTTCTTCCGCCTTCTGTCGGCGGGATTCCAGGAACGACTCGCGCTGGTCTTTCCGGAAATCAGGATCCGCCCGGACGGCAAACGTTGTGTAGTTGGGCTTTCCAAACAAGGCGCCGATCTGCGATTGCTTGGTCCAGATTTCCGAATCGTACAACGACCCGGTCGGTTCCATGACTCCCGTGACAACCCACTGACGCCCGCCCACATCGAACATTTCACCAACATCCAGGCGGGAATTATTCTTCGCCAGCGCCAGCACGTCGCGCTTTCGATCTGCTCCCAGGTCGCGCGCGATTCCATCACCGAGCACAACTTCAATCGCGGTTTCCCCGGTCTTGCCAACTTCACGCACCCCGGCGTCCGTGAACCATTCGCTTCCGGCCTGGAGCTTCATGCCATGCACCTGGGCCGACAGTGAAGGTTCATCCACGCCCCGAACCTGCAGGAACCTTCGCATTGGTCGCCCGGGCTTGGGATCCGGGATGGGCTGGACGACATTCAGATACGTTTCCCGGCTGACGAGCGCCTTGCCGTCCACCTTCAGGACACCTTCCTGGGTTTCCAGATCGGTGGCATCCGCGAATCCCAGATTGCTGAATGTTTCGTCGGTCGAGCCTTCCGACAGGATCAGGATGTTTCCAGGTTGTCCCGTCGAATCCGTCATGGCATACATCCCATTGACGAAGGCGAGCATGAACGTTTGAACCCAGACCACCAGCGTAAATGCCCCGGCGGTCATTAACGTGGTCATCCAGCGAACCCTCAGGTTCATCAGGTTGTAGCTGAGCGGAACCTTGCCGATGAAGATAATGACCAGCAACAGCAGCGCGACAAAACTAACCGCTCCCAACAGGATCGGTGAATCGGTCGACAGAGCCCAGGGAGCCGCGGCAAAGGGAGTGAGCAGGAGCATAAGAAACATTCTGCGGAAGAGATGGAATTCAAAATGACCGCGAACAGGCCGGTGACGTCATGGCGAAGGCGGCGATGGATTGTTCAGGTCACACGGGCGAAGACTTCTGCAACTTTGACACTGCGAGCCCGTCGAGCCGGGCCGACGCTCCCCATGTATGCCGTTAAAGCTCCCATTCCCGCTCCCCACCAGAGCGCATCAAGAGGAACGGCAAATTTCGGAAAGAACGCGATGCGGAAGGGAAGCCCCCCCATTCCATTGACGACAAGGTATGTCAGCCCGGCGCTGAGTAACCCCGACACGGTTCCAATCAGCAAGGCCTCTGCAAGAACCAGCATCAGGATTTGATTCGGCCGGAATCCCAGCACCTTCATCACAGCAAATTCCAACTGGCGCTCGCGAACGCTGATGCTGATGGCATTTGAGATGACCAGCGACAGCGTCAGCAGACAGGCGGGAGCCATCAGCCAGCGTACGCCCCAAATAATGTCGCGCCACGCCTCAAGAAACCCGCCGATCCCTGTCGACGAAGTTTCGATTTTCACGGGTGGATTGGTGAACGAAGGGGATGCCAGGATTTGCCCGGAGACCTTGTTGAACGCCTTGCGATCCTTCAGTCGCAGCCAGACCAGTCCCAGCGTTTTCTCGGCCATCGGGTGAGGTTTGTTATTGTGCGACTGCTGATAAGCGTCCAGTTGGCGATTGAAATAGTCCCGGCTGATGACGGAACTGTCGGCATAGCGCGCCGGCTCGCGCGGGAACGTGCCGACGATCTCCAGTTCCAGGTTCATGTCGCGGTAGTTCCGACCGAATACCGTAATTCGGTCGCCAACCCGTTTCTTCATCTTGTCGAGGCGCTCCTGTCCGACAATGACACCATTCGGAACGTCCTTCATCCGCTGAATGGCCGTGGTCAGGGGGAGGGCTTCTTCATCTGACAACCCGTCGACCTCGTCCAGCATGGTGCGGGCTTTTTCCGGTTCCATGATGAAACTGAAAAACAGGTTTTCAAAGCTGCGCTTGGCGGGGTTTTCTTCCGTCGACCCGACGAAGAATCCCCACGACATGTAATCTTCGGGGCGGGCGGCATCCGGGTCGTCGGGCGCCGCGCCTCCTTCACTGAGCGCACTGGCATAGGAATACGGCATCATGCTGGGAATCTGCCACTTCTCGGTCACGATGGCCTTGAGATTGCTTTGCTTTTCCACCATCGATTTGTCGAGTGCCGTCAGGACCGTGAAGACCAGTGTCACGACGAGCACCATGACCATCGTGACAAGTCCCGTCAGGATCGATCGGGTCTTGTTCCGGCGAATGTTTTCCAGAACCAGGAATAAGTATTTCATGTCAGCAGCGATCCGGAAAGAGGCGTTCGCCAGGTCAAAAAACCATGATCAGAATTCGGTCAGCCCTGTGCAGTGGTGACCAGCTGGCCCTTGTCCAGGTGCACTTCGCGATCCGCCCGCGCCGCGGCGCGGGGATCGTGGGTCACGATGATGATCGTCTTGTTCAGGGTGTTGCGCAGTTCGCCGAGCAGATTCAGGATTTCATCTGCCGATTTGAAGTCGAGCGCCCCGGTCGGTTCGTCCGCAACGATCAGCGCTGGATCCGTGACGATGGCCCGGGCAATCCCGACACGCTGCTGCTGTCCCCCCGACAGTTGTCCAGGTCGGTGGTGCAGGCGATCTGATAAACCAACGATGTCCAGCGCCGTGGTGACCTGCCGCTTCCGCTCGCTGGCCGACAATGGCAACAGCAGCAGCGGCAGTTCGACATTGCGATAGGCTGTCAGGACCGGCAGCAGGTTGTAGAACTGAAAGACAAAGCCGATCGTGCGGGTTCGCCAGGTCGCCAGTTGACTCTCCGTCATTTTGGAAATGTGTTCGCCGCGAACAATGACATCCCCCTCTGATGGTTGATCCAGCCCGGCGATCAGATTCAGCAGCGTCGTCTTGCCAGACCCCGATGGGCCCATCAAGCTCACGAATTCTCGCTCAGCGACTTCCAGGTTCAATCCATTGAGCACATCGACCACTTCGCTGCCGCGGCGGAACGACTTGTGGACGTTACGGACTTCGACACATTTTTCAGCATTCGACATCAAGAATCCCTCGATGAATGACTGTCAGGTAAGGCAGGCTTGCGAGACGACGATTCGCAGGCGGATTATTTTCCGTCCACGGGCGTCTTTTCCGGGATGATCTCGCGCGGCGATCCGCGAGGCACGGGTGGAGCAGGAAGCAGCTTTGTCGGGGCCGCGTTGTCGGGTGAGGCCGTCGGTCCCTGGTTTCCTGGATCTGCGTTGAAAAAAGTGACCAGCGCCCCCATTTCAGGCTTCAAATACATCCCCTCTTCCTCCGCGGGCACGGTCAGGCGAACCCGAACTGGCAGCGCCCCCTTGGCTCGATCCGCGATTGGCATCAACCGTGAGACAACCCCTTCGTAATACCGCTTGGGAAATGCTTCCGCTCGAACACGGCACCGCTGTCCCTTGAAGACGCGCGAGATATCGCGTTCCTGGATGCTCAATTCCACTTCGAGTTTCGACAGGTCGGCAATGTCGCAGAGGCTGAAGGATCCATTGAACGCGATCGGATTGACGAGATTTCCCAGTTCGGCATTCTTCTTCAGGATGGTGCCACTGATCGGGGCGGTGATGACGCAGTTGTCGAGTCGCCATTTGGCCCGACGCAGATCGGCGTCGATCTGCTGAACTTGGGCTCTGGCCATTCGCTTGCGTTCCGTTCGAGCCCCTTCGTCCATCAAACGACTGCTGGCGGCCAGTCGCTCCACGCGTTTGGCCAGCGCCAGGTACTGAGACTCGGCCGCTTCAAAATCTTCCTTGGAGACGATCTTTCGCTCCATCAAGTCTTTCTTGCGTTGGAAATCGCGAGTGGCCTGGGCCAGATTCGTTTCCGCCTCGGCCAGTTCTGCCCTGGACTGTGCCTTTTCGTCGGGACGGTTTCCCTCTTCCAGTTCTGCCAGACTCTGAACTGCCGATTCGCGGGTGGCCAGCATCCGGTCGTACTCGGCCAGGTACTCCGTGTTATCCAGTACCGCCAGGACGAAATTCCGATCGACTCGCTGACCGGCGTCGAAGTTCAATTCGATCACTCGACCGCTGACCTGCGGACTCACCAGGATCTGCTGCTCTGGGATGATATATCCCTTGGCTTCGAGCGCGATCTCTCCGGCAGGGGCCGGCGTCGTGGACCCATTCGATTCTGAAGTGACATTGGCTTGCTTCGCCACGGGACCCGACTTTGCCGGCGACTCGTCTTCGACTTCCTTCGCGGCCTGGAAGGGATTCCCTGCGAAGATCACATAAGCCAGAGCGCAGGTGAGCACCGCGCAAAGTGTCCAGGGCAATCCGGAATTGCCTGGAACTTCCTTGCCAGAGGGCGGCAACCGCAATGCCTGCACACGATCAGCCAGTTTCGTGGGGGATTCAGTGGAAGCCACGGAGGATCTCGATGAGGTAGACGATGGAATTCCCTGCCTTGATTGGTCCGGCCGGTCACTCAATGATTACAATTCCACCACAAAAAGCCAGCCGACTTTGATGACTCAGGAAACCAGACAGACATGAAAGACGAGACACTTCAATTCATCCAGCAGGTTTACGGCGTTGAAAACTGGTCGAGCGGGTATTTCGACATCAATGCCAAGGGCAACATCATTGTCCGACCGGGACGTGATGACCCTCGATACGTCGACCTGAAGGAACTTGTCGATCATCTGCTGACCGAACGCAAGCTTCAATTGCCACTGCTGCTGCGGTTTCCTCAATTACTCACAGGTCAGCTGCGGACGCTTTCCACCGCCTACAGTGCTGCAATCCAGGAATATGGCTACCGCGGCCTCCATTACCCGGTCTATCCGATGAAGGTCAATCCGCGGCGCGAAGTCGTCGAGGAATTCCTGCGGGACAGTGCCCGGCTTCGAGTTGGACTGGAATGTGGTTCCAAGGCGGAATTGTATGCGGCCGTGGCACAGGAGCAGTCGCCTGAATCACTGATGCTGTGCAATGGCTTCAAGGACGAGCGGTTTATTGAAACGTCGCTGCTCGCCGTCCGCGCTGGCAAGCGGGTGACGATAGTCGTGGAAAAGCTGAATGAACTGAAAACAGTTGTCAAACTGGCGCAGAAGTCGGGTGTGGCTCCCTGGATTGGCCTTCGCGCCAAACTCTATTCGCGCGGGTCGGGCAAGTGGGCTTCATCAGGAGGCGATGCAGCCAAGTTCGGGCTGACGACGTCCGAAATCCTGGAATGCGTTCGCCTGTTGAAAGAAGTGAAGCTCGATGGTCAGCTGAAGCTGCTCCATTTTCACATTGGGTCGCAGATCACGGATATCAAACGCGTCAAAAACGCCATGAAGGAGGCGGCTCGCGTTTATTCCAAGTTACGGCAACTGGGGTGCGGAATCGAATTCCTGGATATCGGTGGCGGACTGGGGGTCGATTACGACGGATCACAGACCCGGTTCGAATCGAGTGTCAACTACACGGTGCAGGAGTTTGCCAACGACGTGGTCTATGTGATCCGGAGCGTGTGCGACGAAGAAAATGTTCCGCATCCGAATCTGGTGACCGAAAGTGGTCGCTTCATGACCGCGTACCATACTGTCTTCATTACGTCGATTCGGGACGAAATCGAAACGTTTGCCGAGGATCAGGCGGAAGTCACGATCGACTCGGACGACCCACAGGTCATCACGGAACTCAAGGATCTCTGCGATTCCATCAACGGCAAAAACTATGCCGAGTACTACCACGACGCGCTGGAACACAAGGATGAACTGCATACCCAGTTCAATCTCGGGCTGATCAGCCTGGAGGACCGCGCCAAGGGAGAAGTCCTATTCTGGGAAATCTGCGCTCGGGCCCTGAATGAATCGGAAGTCGAAAGTTTTCCGGACGATGAATTCCAGAATCTGAAGAAGATCCTGGCTCAGAAGTATCTTTGCAACTTTTCCCTGTTTCGCTCGGCCCCCGACAGCTGGGCAATTCACCAGCTTTTCCCAATTGTCCCGATCCACCGCCTGAACGAAAAGCCGCAGGATTTCGCGACTCTGGTGGATGTCACCTGCGACAGCGACGGCAAGATCGATCGCTTCGTCGACCTGAAGGACGTGAAAGAGACCCTGGAACTTCACAATTGGAAGGTGGGCGAGGACTACTATCTCGGGATCTTCCTGACGGGGGCGTACCAGGAGGTGATGGGGAGTCATCACAATCTGTTTGGGAACCCGAACGAGGCCCAGGTCGTGATCGACACGGATGGGCGCTACCATATTACCAAGCTCGTCACCGGCAGCCGGATTCAGGAGATGCTGCAGTTCGCCCGGTATGAAAAGAGTCAGCTGGTCGAATCGTTTCGGAAGCAGTTGCTGGCCCAGGTTGACGCCGGTGCACTGGCAAAGGAACTTGTGGAACCGCTGGTGGCCGAATACGAAGCAGGGGCTCAACGGAGCACCTATTTAGAGTAGTGGTGGGCCTGGACGAGGCCGCGCGGATCCGGTGCCGACGCGTGATCCGGCAGATTCTGCTGAAGGGGCGTTCGGGTCGCAGAATTGGCCGTTGATCGGTGTGGAAAGACCGTTACAACCGGAAGGACCCCGTTTTTCGTCAACTTCCGAACAATCGTTAGAGTTTGCCAAGTCACCAGTCCGATAGAAACGCTAGGCGCGGATTGTCGCGCTTGCGATGAGCCACCCATGGCTCACGAGGTTCCGGACTCTCGGCGTCCAAGTCAGGGAACGACTGATGCGGAAACGGCACTGGTTGACATGTCTCCTCAGCATGTGGCTGTCGGTTGTTGGCGGGCAGGCAATGGCCCAGCCTCCATCGGCACTACCGAACGACGTTGGCAATCCCGATCAAATCGGAATGCTGCCGCCGCCATACAGCGCGAACTACGGGGCATACCCGCAGCAATCGTACGGCGGAATGCCAGGTGGTTATCCACCGGGCGCCACAGCGTGGCCCAACGTTTCTCCGTACTACGGTCCTCCCGTGGACCAGACGTATAACCAAGGCGGACTCTGGTTCAACCGACAGATCTTCGGTGACCGGAAGTTCTTCTTCACCGCCGAGGGTCTCGTCGGATTCACGGGGCGTCCGAACAGCTACATCGGGGCTCAAGGGGTCAACACGTACCCCCTGAACATCAATCCCGGTGTGGTCTACACGGACAACAACCAGCAGTTCCAGGAAACTCCGGCCGGAACGTCGACGATTGGAACCCCCGATCGTGAGACGATTTCGACGGGCGGGAATGGGAATGGCGGAAACGCTTCCACCGGCGACATTGCGGTCTTCACGCCTCAATCCACGACACAACTTCAGGACAGGCTCAATTCCGCCGGTTTCCGCGGAACGTGGGGTTGGTGGAATCCCGATCAAAGCGGGTTCCAGGTTTCCGGTTTTTACCTGAGTCCAGCCAATTCCACGCTTTTCATCGGTGACCCTCGCGGCTTCGACGCCAATCTTTACCAGAACGCCACGTTCCTGCAGACCGACCTGCTGACGCACCTGCATGCCATCGCGGGGATCCCGCTGCAGGGAGCGGATACGGATCACAACGGGCTGCCAGGTGTGGTGCAACCCTTCGACATCTACTACCGGCTGCAGTTCCAAACTCAAGTCGGTGGGATAAATGCCGACTGGTACGCGGCGCCAATCTTCGAACGCCCCGCGTTCCAGATTCGACCCATGTACGGTGCCCGTTACCTGCGAGTCCGCGAAAACTTCACGTTCGACGGTGCGGATAGCGGACTTGGATACACGATTGGGATTCCCTCGTCCAACGGAAACAACGGGAACGGTAACGGAAACAACAATAACAACGGAACCGGAAGCACGGGTTGGTTGAGCCCCGTGACCCTGGAAGCCCTTTCGACTCTGAGCGTCATGCAGTCCCTGTTGTCATCGTCGGTGACGTCGGAACTCGCCGGTCCGGAAGCGGGTCTGCGATTCGACTTGGGGAAGGACAAATTCAAGATCTGGACTCAATCCAAGTTCGGTTTGCTCATGAACTATTCGTCCCGCAACCTGTCCGGCTACAACATCGGCGATGCCTACTATCCCAAGACGAACGGGACCATCACCGATCCGACGGTCATGCCGCGAAATGCTTCCGCCAACACCCGGTTTGCCCACCAGGATGCGAACACGGCTCTGTCTCCGATGTTTGAGCAGGGGATCTTCGGCAAGGCCCATCTGTTCCAGTATGTGCCGGTGCTGAAGAAATCCAAGATCCTGAGCGAGGCGGAGTTCCAGGCCGGTTACACGATGATCCTGGTCGGAAACATGTATCGCCCCTCCAACACGATTGACTGGCTCGCTTACCCTGCCAGTCCCCAATTGAACGACACTCGATCAACCTTCTTCACCAGCAACTACAGCTTCGGCCTGACTTGGGAATATTGATCCATCAGGCCCCGGTTCCGGAACCCTGCTGACAATGCCAACGCACCTGATCGAGAATTCGGTCAGGTGCGTTTTTTTTTAAGAGGTTATTCGGCCGACCCTCGGGCGATCCCGGAGGTAGTGGCCTGAACGATAGTGGCCATCGCCAGTGGCCATCGCCAGTGGCCATCGGGAGTAGACAACGGAAGCGGGATCCCGGATAGTGCCTGGGTCAATCTGCTTCCCTCCTTTGCAGACACGATCCCATGGCCGGCGCTGAGCAATTTCTGAAGCCTTCCGTCATCCGTACCGTGGCGCGCCTTGATCTGCGCGCCCGGTTCATTGTCGAAGGGTTCCTGACCGGGTTGCATGCCAGCCCCTTCCAGGGTTTCAGCGTCGAGTTCAGTGAGCATCGCCGCTATTCCCAGGGAGATGATCCGAAGGACATCGACTGGCTGGTTTTCGCCAAGACCGATCGGTTCTACGTCAAGAAGTATCAGGCCGAGACCAACATCTCGGGGTACATCCTGATGGATCTGTCGGAAAGCATGGGGTACACGTACCGGCAGGAACTGACCAAGTTTGATTATTCCACCTGCATCGCCGCCGCGCTGACGTATCTGATGATTCATCAGCAGGATCCGGTCGGGCTGATGACGTTTGACACTCAGCTGCGCGTCTGCCTTCCGGCCCGCAGCAAACGCAGCCAGCTTGGAAACATGCTGGCCCTGTTGTCCAAGGCCAAACCGAGCGGGAAGACGGACATGGCGGGAAACATCCGGCGAATCGCCGCCATGATCCGCCATCGCAGCCTGATGATGATTTTCTCGGATCTGCTCTGCGATTCGCAGCCGGTCCTGGACAGTCTGCATATGCTCCGGCATGCCGGTCACGATGTCATCCTGTTTCATGTCATGGACGAGGCGGAAGTCAAATTCCCGTTTGACGGGCTGTCGGATTTTGAAGATCCAGAAACCGGGGACCGGCTGACCGTTGATGCGGCGGGAATCCGTGGCGATTACCTGGGGGCCGTGGAAGAACTTCGCCAGACCTATCGCCGGGAATGTCTGAACATGGGGGCTGACTACGTCCCCCTGGATACGAGCATGCCGTTCGACAGGGCTCTGGTGGAATATCTTTCCCAGCGGAAAGCCCGCTTCTGATTTTCTCGGGACCGATTTGTGGCCAGAGTCGCCGACGGGATGCGGAGTTTCCCTGCGTTCCCTCCGCGTCGGAACTCGTCTGGACCAATCACCGCTTTCCCTGTCTAATCCCGACTTCAATTCGCCTGGAAGGATCGGCGGCGTGGATAGTCTGGTTCGTCTCATACCCTATGTCTGGCAACAGCGGGCGCGGCTGCTGGTTTCATTTACCGTGGCCGGGCTGATTGCGTTGATGTGGACCGGTGCGCTGCTGCTGGTTTTTCCCGTCGTCAAAGTCCTGCTGGAAGGTCAAAGCCTGAACCAGTATGTGACGACACAGCTGACTGCCGCACGGGCCAGTGTCGTCCGGGAAACGCAGCGCCGCGAATTGATCGATGCTCACCTGGCCGAACTGCGTCAAAACGACGATGCCGAAGCAATTGCCCGAGCAGAAAATGATCGCCTGGGGTGCGTCGCCAATCTGAACTCGGCACTCAGCAGCGAATGGAGATTCCGCTGGCTGGAAACACGCCTGTTGCCCCTGCTGGACCCGGATCGGTTTACGATGTTGGCCCGGGTGATGTTGATCCTGCTGATCGTCACCGCGGTGAAGTGCGTTGCCAGCTACTATCAGGAAACTCTGGTCAGTTCGGCCGTCGAGAGGATCA
>Ga0265327_10002529_pt1 | contig 19058 bp, 17 predicted proteins | sample 41621metaG_FD_202089 | JGI IMG/M metagenome (GOLD analysis project Ga0265327, IMG submission 202089) | Rhizosphere microbial communities from Carex aquatilis grown in University of Washington, Seatle, WA, United States - 4-16-21 metaG | ecosystem: Host-associated > Plants > Roots > Rhizosphere...
GCAAGCATGCCAAAGCTTATTTTACTGCCGAAGCGTTGGGCGTCGTCGATAAGGTTCATGCCGATTTTTTCGATGCGATACAAAACAAAAAACAAAACCTTGAGACTGAAGATCAACTGGCTAAATTCTTTGTCGCGCACGGCGTTAATGAAGCCGATTTCCACAACGCCTACAATTCATTTCTAGTTGACGCCAAAATGCGTCAGGCCACTGCCACGGCCGCCCGCTACGGCGTCAGTGGCGTTCCCGCGCTGATTGTTAACGGCAAATATAAAACCAACGGGCCTCTGGCCGGTTCTCAAGAAAAAATGATTGAGGTTGTTGACCGTCTGATTCAGCAGGAAAGCGCAGCAAAATAATTGCGTCATCAGTCGCTTAGCTCATCAAAGAGCGATTCATTCATCATTTTGTTTAAGCAACAGACGCTGTCCATGTGCTTATAATCAATCAACACGGGGCAGTTCATAGCTGCCCACTGCACTTACATAGTAACCGAAGTTAGTAAAAAATCCCCTAGTCCTCTGCCGCTGAAAAAAAGGGCTTTGCATCGCTTTACCCTCTTCGACGCTATACGAACAATCACTCCTTAATCATTGACAAGGTCTATCATGAGTTTTTTTAGTAAGGCGGGGGATCAGGATAAATGGAAAGAAAAATATTTAAACTTACTTGATGAACACGAACATTCGGGAGAGTCTTACCGAGAAAAAGAAGACTTACTGTGTAAAACCATCATCCGCTTAACGATTGCGACCACTGGGCTGGACCCGCTTCTGGACCCGCACCTGCAAAATATCCGCGACCAATTAAAAAGGGGGGTCAATAGCCAGGCGCTTAAAGAAGAACTTGAAAAATTCACTCATTCAGTCGCTCAAATCAAACATGCGCCGCCGCCAAGTCGTTCATTGGAAACCGATCTGCTATTCGATTTCCTGCTTAAGCACTATACAACCGACAAACAACAAAACGCGCTAAAGCTTCTAAGGCAGCAAGCGGAAACCGTAAAATTCGAAGCCGCCAATCAATTATTTATCGCCTTATTTGAGGCTATCGAGCCGGCAGAAGATAAACCGGCGCCCGCTATCCTTGCTAACCACATCGATATAAGCGTCGTCAGCAAGCAATTGTTGCTTTTGCTGGACGGCATCGAAATTCCGAGCATTTTCGATCAACAAGCGCAAGCCGCAAAACAATTGTTGGCCGCGTCTAATCAAACCACGGCGGTTTTTGAGCCTATTTTAGATAAGTCCTTTAAACTGCTGCTTAAAATCAAACAACACAGTCAATCGGAACAACAAGACATCGATAAATTTCTGTCTCATATCACCGAACAATTGGCGGCGCTGGACATCAGCGTCATGGGAGCCAGCACAGCGGCTCAAAAATCAGCCGAAAACAGAAACAAACTCGATCAATCCGTTTCCGAACAGATGGAGCAATTGCAGTTAAGCTCAACCAACGCGACCAAACTGGAACCTTTAAAAGGGATTATCACCAGTCGTTTAGCCAGTATTGCCAAAGAAATTCAGGAACACAGCCAAAAAGAAGCGATTCAGCGTCAAAAAACACAGCAGCAATTGGATGATTTAGCCAATAAAATAAAAGACATGGAATCGGAATCCTGCGAACTCAAATCCAAACTGAAAATTGCCAATACCCAGGCTTTACGCGACACCTTAACCGGCCTGCCAAACCGCAATGCCTATAACGAACGCCTGGAAACCGAACTCGCCCGCTGGAAGCGTTACCATTCCCCATTAAGCCTTATCATTTGGGATATCGATTATTTTAAAAGTATCAATGACAACTACGGCCATAAAGCCGGCGATAAAGTGCTGCTGTTAATCGCTAAACAATTATCCGATCATTCGCGCGCCACCGATTTTATTTCCCGTTTTGGCGGTGAAGAATTTACTATGCTGTTACCGAATACGAACAGCCAGTCAGCCTTAATACTGGCCAACCAGCTCCGGCAAACTATTGAAAAGACCGGATTTAATGCAAGCGGCGCTTCCGTTGCCATTACCATTTCCTGCGGCATTACCGAATTCATGCCGAATGACACCGATGAAAGCGCGTTTGAGCGCGCCGACCAAGCGCTTTATCAGGCCAAAGAGCAAGGCCGCAACCGGTGTTGCGTTTTATAAAGGCATAGCCAGCTCAAAACGGCGACTCACTGTATCGTCAATGTTAAAGAAATAGGCCAAAACTTGACCTGTGCGCTTAGCTTCTCGCTTGTTCCCAAGTTTAGATAAACCCCACAAGCAAAATTCAAATCAGCCCTTCTTCCGTCAACGCTTTTTGCACTGCGGGACGCGCGGTGATTTTAGCGACATAATCCACCAGCACCGGCCAGCGGGAAAGCTCAACATCGACATAAATACTCCAGCGTAAAGTGACGAATAAATAGACATCGGCCACGCTAAAATGCTCGCCCAGCAAATATGTCCGATTCGAAAGATGCTCGGCTACAGTATCCAAACGCGAAGTCAACGAAGCAATCGCCATTTTTTTTGCGGCTTCGGGCGTAGCCGGGTTAAACAAGGAAGAAAATCCGCCTTTATGAATCTCGGTTGAAATAAAATTCAGCCATTGCTGCAACTGATAGCGCTCGAACGTACCGGCCGGTGGCGCTAATTTTTTATCCGGCGCTTGATCGGCCAGATACTGCACAATAGCCGGGCCTTCGGTCAGTTTATTGCCGTCGTCAAGGATCAGTACCGGCACGTAACCGTTAGGATTGATCAAGCGGAAATCTTCCCCGGTTACGCTGAGCTTGCTTTTCAAATCCACGCTGACCAGTTCTATCGGCAATTCCGCTTCGCAGGCGGTAATATGAGGCGATAATGAACAAGCGCCTTTACTGTAATAAAGTTTCATGGTTTTTCCTCCGGGTTGTATTAACAAGATAAGGCCGATCAATCTTTAGTCGCTTCAATTTGAAGCACAATTTTGACGTCATCGGCCAGGGCGGGCGCATATTTGTCTACGCCAAAATCGGATCGCTTGATAGTTGTCGTGGCGTTAGCGCCGCAAACGTTTTTCAGCGCGATCATATTTATTCCGCAATGAAAATAATCTACCACCAAATGCACCGGCTTAGTAATGCCATGCAAGGTTAAATTACCCTCAACGGCAACGAGTTGGTCTTTATTAAAGCTCAATTTATCCGATGAAAAAGTAATTTTAGGATAGCGCGCCGCATCCAGAAAATCCTTGCCGCGCAGATGCTCTTCCAGCTCGGCGAGTCCGGTGCTGATCGAAGCCGTATCGATAGCGACTTGAATAGTGCCGCTTGCCGATTCCGGGGCCAGCATGATTTTGCCGCTGGTTTGATTGAATCGTCCCCGTTGAATGGAAAAGCCCAGATGGTTGATTTCAAAGCTGGGAAAGGTGTGCCGAGGGTCGATAGTATAAGAATCGGCGGCAGCGACAGGCAGGCTCAGCGTAGTGCCGACAATGAAAGCGAGGGTGGTTTTGTTCATGACGATGTCTCCATTTTTTAAAAATAGTTTTTTCGTTTTCTGGGGTATCGGACTGGCGACGTAGGGCGTGCCGTGCGCGCCTTATCACGCGCATGAAACCCGTTGAGCGACTTGAAACGCTAGCGTTATGAGCATCGAGCTGTTCAACGGCTACTTGGCTGAAGTTAAACTCTGTTTGTCTCTGAGCTCCCCACGGCGCGCACGGCACGCCCTACGCGAAAGTCTTCCGCGCTTTCCAAGATGACGATGTTTCGCGGATGCTTGTGTATAACGATGAGAGCTGGAGCGTAAAGTACGCTCGTCAATCACTTTACAAAACACCTACAGCGCGCCGCAAATGTAATGCCGCCAAAGCCGCATCATAATTCGCATCGTTAAAATTACCCTGAGTCATGGTGCGCAAATCTTCGGCCTTAAGCACTTCGGTATTGGTCGATAAGCCCTGCTGATAGCGATCAGTGGTGACTTTCAGGTTTTCATCGGCTTGTGCAATGGCCTGTTGAGTCACGGCGATGCGTTTTTGCGTCTCTTGAATATCCAGCCAAGCTTGGCGTACCTGCAAGCCGATTATACCGGCCAAGTCATCGCGTTGTTCTTTTAAAGACAATGCTTGCCGGGTCAGCGCATCGCTACGATGGCCGGAACTGCCGTCAAATAGCTTCCAATCCATACCGACATTGGCCATCCACATGCCTTCAAAAGCCTGGTAGCGATTTTGCTGATATTGATAGCCCCCGTTCACTGCGACTTGCGGCAGCAACCCGGCTTTTACGCTTTGCGCCTGTTGGCCTAGCGACTCTATTTGCTGGGCCAAGGCGAGCAATTCGGGACGTTGTTTTAAGGCATTGCCGCTCAGTTCGGTTAACGATCCTTGCGGAACTTCCGGAAATTGATGCGTCAATTTAACCGCATCGGCAAGATTTCGATCCAATAGTTGGTTATAACGCGCCTTGGCAATATCCAGTTGATTATTCGCCCGGACCACCAGCTGTTGAGCATTGACCTGTTCGACATTCGCGGCCAATACGTCGTTGCGCGCGACGATACCTTGATCGAACAAATCGCCGACATCCTTAACATGTGCGGTCAAGCTATCGACATGGCTTTGTGCTATCTGTAAAGCGCTGTCCATGCGCAACACCCCGATATAAGCTTCCGCCACTTGCATTTTAATGTTCAATACCGAGGTGATCTCATTCGATTGAACGGCTTGCAACGAAGCTTCGGCGGCATCGATATTATGGCTGATGCGTCCGCTGGTAAAAATAGGTACCGAAGCAATCGCCTGGGCTTTTACGCTACCGGCCTGAGTGGTATTGAACTGAGCGCTTTGCCCCGCTATTTGGGTTTTTGCCGCCGGCGTCTCGCTAAACTGAGTGTAGCCGCTGCTCACGTTAAGTTCGGGCAGGCGCTGTCCTTGCGCCGAATGCAATTGCTGTTCAACCGCGCGGGTATCGGCTTGCGCCGATTTGATTTGATGATTGTTATTAAGCGCGCTGTTCCAGGCGTCTTCCAGCGTTTCCGCGAAAGCGCCTGTCGCGGCAAAAAATAGAGCCGCGCCGATTAAATGATTTTTATGCCTTGGCATGAAGAATACCTCGCATATAAAAAGCGATGACCTGTGCAACCAGGTGATTTTTCTCCTCAGCGCACGGCCATAAGGTTTCGGTTAGCAGGCATCTTAAATGCAGATCGCCTTTCAACATGCTGAAAAATGCATCCGCCGCAAATACCGGATCGGCAATGTTAAAGCTATCTTCGGTATTCAACTGGCGAAAATAATCTTCCAGCTGGGTCAGAACGGTTTGCGGGCCGCTCTGGTAAAACAGCTGTCCCAGTTCCGGAAAATCAGGGCTTTCCGCGACGACCAAGCGGTAAATCGCCAAAGCCTCTTCGGAAAAAATCAGCTCTACTGCGGCGCTTGCGATTTTAGTCAGGTTGCTTTCCACGCCATCCGATTTGACCGTCACTTGGTTCATGGTCTGCAATAAAGACGCGCAACGTTCGGAGATAACGGCTGCGAACAGGGCGTTTTTACTGTCGAAATGGTTATACAGTGTCGCTTTGGACACCGGCGCGGCCTGGGCGATTTTTTCCATGCTGGCGTTACGGTAGCCGTGCGCCAGGAACATGCGGGTGGCGCCGTCAAGAATAGCTTGGCGCTTGAGATCGATGGGTTCTGAAGTCATTGAGTTGTTAACTTTAAGGGTGATGGCGATATAACCGTCCGTGGTGAATCTATAACTTTTTGCGTAATCCTAATTGATGAGTTAGACTAAACTAAACCGTTTAGTTTATCAAGGTCGTTTTATGTCCCGTTTCCGTTCCGTGTTACTGATTTTGTTGATTGCCGTCCCTTTGTTCTCAGGAGTCGGCTATTGGTTGCTGGAGCGTCGGCATTACGAAACGACCGATGACGCTTATCTGCACAGCAATATCGTGTTAATCAGTCCCAAAGTAGAAGGCTATGTAACAAGCATAGCCATCAATGATAATCAGGCGGTCAGGCAAAATGACGTTTTGCTGACGATTGACGACCGGGATTATCAGGCCAAAGTTATTCAGGCCGAAGCCGACATCCACGAAGAAACCGCCCATATTGAACGGTTGCGGGCAATGAAAGCCTCTCAACGGGCGCATATCGAAACCGCAGGCGCCGACATAGCCGCGGTACAGGCCAGGCGAGAGCAAATTCAACAAGATTTGCAGCGTTTTCATAACCTGATTGACCGGGGCTCGGCGGCCCGGCAGTCGCTGGACAAGATTCAATCTGAAGCCAAGCAGGCCGCCGCCGAATTAAGAGGCTCTCAGGCCTCGGCCAGCGCCGAAAACAGCCGACTGGCCGCGTTCGATATTGAAATCACCGAAGCCCAAGCGCGCCTCGAGAACGCTCAAGCGCAATTGACCTTGGCGAAAATCGACCTGGAACATACCCAAGTGAAAGCGCCGATAGACGGCATCATCGGCAATCGCGGCGTGCAACTCGGGCAACTGGTTCGCCCCGGCGTAGCCTTGGCCTCTCTGGTCGAAAACAGCAATATCTGGGTGGAAGCGAATTTCAAGGAAACCCAGTTGCAACATATGCGCTTAGGGCAAGCGGTGACGATCAAAGTGGACGCCTATCCCGATCTTGACTTGACCGGCAAAATAGACAGTTTCGCGCCGGCCAGCGGTTCCGAATTCAGCATCCTGCCCGAAGAGAACGCCACCGGCAATTTCACCAAAATCGTGCGCCGGGTGCCGGTAAAAATAGCCTTCGATGCGGCTGAGAACAGTCAATTACTAAGGCCCGGCTTATCGGCTGAAGTCAAAGTCAAGGTGTATTAATCCCGTGACGGACACACATTCGGAAACACCGCTGACGCCGGGCCAGTGGATCGGCTTTTTCAGCATGGCGGTCGGCGTGTTCATGGCGGTGTTGGACATTCAGATCGTCGCCAGTTCGTTACAGAAAATTCAGGCCGGATTATCCGCGACCAAAGATGAAATCGCTTGGGTGCAGACCTCTTACCTGATTGCCGAAGTCATCATTATTCCGTTATCCGGCTGGCTCGGCCGGGTGTTTTCAACCCGTTATCTCTATGTCTTGTCCGCGGGCGGATTTACCTTGACCAGCCTGCTGTGCGCCTTCGCCTGGAATCTGCCGTCGATGATCGTGTTCCGCTGTTTGCAGGGCTTTCTGGGCGGCGCAATGATTCCGATGACCTTTACCGTGATTTTTATTTTATTTCCGCCGCGTCTGCAACCGACCATGTCCATCGTACTGGGCTTGATCGTAACCATGGCGCCGACGATCGGCCCGGTGCTGGGCGGTTATCTGACCGAAACTTATAACTGGGAGTTATTGTTTTTAATCAACATCATCCCCGGCATCATCGTTTGCTTCACGGTGTGGCGGTATCTTGATATTGATCGGCCGGAATGGGCCTTGCTGCAAAAAATCGACTTTGTCGGCATCGCCCTGATTGCGGTGTTTTTAGGCAGCATGCAGTTCGTACTCGAAGAAGGCGCAAGCAAACAGTGGTTTGAGGACTCGCTGATCGTCGCCTTGAGCCTTGTCGCCTTGGTCAGCGGCATCGCCATGCTGGTTTGGGAATTAAAAAATCCTCATCCGATCATCGATCTTTACGCCTTTCGCAATATCAATTTTGCCGTCGGCTGCGCTTACAGTTTTGTGCTGGGCGTGGGCCTTTATACCATTATTTATTTAACGCCGATTTATCTGTCCAGCGTTAAAGGCCTTAACAGCCTGCAAATCGGTTATTACTTAATGGTGGTCGGACTCTTCCAATTGCTGTCGGCGTTTATAGCCGGTCCGTTGGAGAAAAAAATGGATTTGCGCTGGATGATGGGCTTAGGCTTTGGCTTGTTTGCACTGGGATCATGGCTGAATGGCAATTTAACCGGCGAATCCGGTTACTGGGAGTTTTTTTTGCCGCAAGCCATTCGCGGCAGCGCCTTGATGCTGTGCTTTCTGCCGATCAACACCCTGACTTTAGGCCGCTTGCCGCTCGAAGAAATCAAAAACGCCAGTGGGCTTTATAACCTGATGCGTAATCTGGGCGGCGCGATCGGTTTGGCGGTTGCCAATACCCAGATGATTTATTTGACTAAAGCCCATTACGCGGCATTGCGCGAATCGGTTACCGCGACGAATTATCAGGCGCAGCATAGGCTGGAAGAATTAAGCGCAGCAATGGCGCAGATGAATTTACCTAATCCCGACTTGGCCGCCTTAAAGCAAATCACCGGACTGGCCTTACGGGAAGCGGAAGTGATGACTTTTAATAACCTGTTCCACGTTATTGCGCTTATCTTCTTGGCTTCGTTGGCGGTTGCGCCTTGTCTGAAAAAGGTGGGTCGGGAAAAGGCGGTGCCGGTTCACGAGTGAGCCTGTTTCAGGCTGCGTTTAGTAACAACAGCGGAATCAAATGCGGCATGTCGAGAAACAAATAGATGTTTAAAAGTTACTATTCACCACGAAGGCACGAAGAGCACGAAGAAAAAACTTTGTGTCCTTCGGTGGTGCCGGTAAGTTCTTAGCCGAGGCAAACCGAGCCGCGTATTGAAAAGCGACATCGTTCCCACGCTCCGGCACTGCCAAGCCTCGGGATGCCGGAAACGCCGGTCCCGCGCTAAAGCGCGGACCGGCTTATTCCGGCCTACATCGAGATGTGTATAACGATGAGCGTTCCGGCGTGGGAATGCCGGAATACCGCTCCAGCGGTACGGGACGCAGGAGCGTCCCTAACTGCATTCCCACGCCGGAGCGTGGGAACGATCAAAGAAGACACGAAGCCTATAAAACTTCGAGCTCTTCGTGTCTTCGTGGTGAAATTCTTTAATTTTTTTAGTCGAGGCCAACAAAGTCCCGCATTAATCGATCGGTTTTTGACGCCTCTTTAACATTTGCACACAGCAACAATCAATCACTTAGCAGAGCTTTTAAATGAGCGCCGGAAAACCCGATAATACATGCTAAGTTATTGATATTTTAAGGTGTTATTGATTTGTTGAGTTTTTATACAATTTAACAAAAGCCCAACAAAAACCGCAAGTAAGCGTTCGATAAAACAATCAATCCACAGAGTTATCCACAGGTTTTGTGAATAACTCTTGAGTGCCGCTTAACAGATAATCCAAGCCGTGTTTTATTGTGCCAACGGCGGTTCCTACAAATTAAATAATTCCCGCATCTTTTGCCCCGGACTTTCCGCCCGCATAAACGCTTCCCCGACCAGGAAGGTGTAGATGCCGTTATCCAGCATCAACTGCACATCGTCATGGCTGTGAATGCCGCTTTCGGTGATGATTAAGCGGTCTGCAGGCACATCGGCCTTTAGCGTCAAGGTGGTCTGCAAAGAGGTTTCAAAAGTGCGCAGATTACGGTTGTTGATGCCGATCAGTTTGGTATCCAAGGTTAGCGCTCTTTGCAACTCTTCCGCATTATGCACTTCCACCAAGAAGTCCATGCCCAATTGGCTTGCCGCATCTGACAGCTCGTGCATTTGGCTGTCGGCCAAGGCGGCGACAATCAGCAATATGCAGTCCGCGCCCAAGGCTCTGGCTTCATAGATTTGGTAAGGGTCGATCATGAAGTCTTTTCGAAGTACAGGCAGCGGGCAGCGTTCCCGGACCATTTGCAGGTAAACTTCCGAACCTTGGAAAAAATCCTTATCGGTTAATACCGACAAGCAAGCCGCACCGTTCATTGCGTAATCCTGACCGATCGCGATAGGCTGAAAATCCTCCCGGATCACGCCTTTACTGGGCGAGGCTTTTTTGATTTCCGCAATAATGGCCGGTTTTTTTGCCAATACCTTGCTTTGCAAGGCGTTATAAAATCCGCGCGGGCCTTCCACGCTTCCGGCAATTTCTTCCAGATTGGCGATGGTCATGCCGACTCTTCGTCTGGCAACCTCTTCGGCTTTTTTATCGAGGATTTTTTTTAAAATATCGGGGGTATCAGTCATGGTTTCTAGTCGTTTTATGAGGTTTTTGAATAGGCGATTAATGCGGCAAATTTGGCTTTTGCCGCGCCATTGGCGATAAGGGCTTGGGCTTTTTCTATGCCCGCGCTTAAGGAATCGGTGATATTGGCCGCATAAATTGCCGCTCCCGCATTGAGTGCGACAATGTCCCTGGCGGCACCGGCTTTATTATCCAGCACCGATTTTACCATCACCAAGCTCGACGCCGCATCTTCAACGGCCAATTCAGCCAGACTGGTGCGTTGAAAACCGAACTGTTCCGGGGTAATGGTGTAAGTAGTAACGACGCCGTGTTTAAGTTCGGCAACGGTGGAGGGCGAGGCAATGCTGATTTCATCCAGGCCATCGTCGGCATTAACCACCAGCACATGCTCGCTGCCGAGTTTTTTTAAAACATGGGCCAACGGTTCCACCCATTGCTTGGCAAAGACGCCGATCAACTGGTTCGGTGCTCCGGCGGGATTCGATAACGGGCCTAAGAGATTAAACAAGGTTCTGACGCCCATTTCCTTGCGGGCATTGCTGGTGTATTTCATCGCGCCGTGATGTTTGGGCGCGAATAAAAAGCCGACGCCGATTTCATTGACGCAGTGCGCGACCTGTTCGGCGCTTAAATCCAGATTAACGCCGGCGGCTTCCAGCAAGTCGGCGCTGCCGCAGCTGCTGGATACGGAACGGTTGCCGTGTTTGGCGACTTGGCCGCCGGCTGCGGCGACGACAAAAGCGCAGGTGGTGGAAATATTAAAGGTATTCGCACCGTCGCCGCCGGTGCCGCAAGTATCGATGACATGGCCGCCGGTTACCGCGACTTTGGCGGCCAATTCGCGCATCACTTCGGCGGCGGCGGCGATTTCGTCGATGCTTTCGCCTTTGCAACGCAGGGCGATCAAGAAGCCGCCGATTTGCGCGTCGGTGGCGTTGCCGCTCATGATTTGCCGCATCACCTCGCGCATTTGCTCGGAATTTAGGTTTTGTTTATTGAGCAGGGCTTGCAGGGCTTGTTGTATTTGCATTTTAATTAATTTTATTTATCGAAAAAACAGCACAGGGAGGACACTGATTAGACGGATTTAAACGGATGATTTCTTTTACATGCTTTCTAATAAGGCGCGCTACGCTCTACCAAATGCTTTATCTGTGTCTATCGGCCGAATCCGTGTCATCCGTGTTCCATCATTTAAAATCAGCTATTTAACTCATCCTGCAAACGCCGGTAAATGCCGCCGAAGCCGCCGTTGCTCATCAACACAAAATGGCCGCCGTAACGCGCTTCGAATTTGAGTTTATTAATGATCTCATCCAACGAGGCAAGGATTTCAATATTACCGGCGTACTTTTTCAGTTCGCCTAAATCCCAACCCATCGCTTCCGGTTGGTAGATAATCGCCAGATCGGCATTGCCCAAGGATTCGGCCAAGGTCTTGGTATGCACGCCCAGGCGCATGGTGTTTGAGCGCGGCTCGACGATGGCAATGATGCGCTGTTGCCCCACCTGCTTGCGCAAGCCGTCCAGCGTCGTTTGTATCGCGGTCGGGTGATGAGCGAAGTCATCATAAAGTGTCACCCCGTTGATTTCAGCGATCACTTCCATCCGCCGTTTTACATTCTTAAACTGTCCCAGCGCGGTTATCGCATCTTTGGGTAGAATGCCGACATGTCTTGCCGCGGCTAGCGCGGACAGCGCGTTATAAACGTTATGATCACCGGTCAACGACCACTCGACACGACCTTGCAGTTGACGGTCCATCAATACGTCAAACCGGCTGCCGTCGTTGTTGATCAGCTGGGCATTCCATTGAGCGTCTGAATTAATCGAAGTCTTGACGACCGGTGTCCAACACCCCATCGCCAGTACGTCATTGATATTGGCGTCGCATTCAGGACCGATAATCAAGCCTTCGCCGGGTACCGTCCTGACCAGATGATGGAATTGTTTTTTGATAGCGTCCAGATCGGGAAAAATATCGGCATGGTCGTATTCGAGATTATTTAAAATAGCGGTTCTGGGCCGGTAATGGACAAACTTTGAGCGCTTGTCGAAAAACGCGGAGTCGTATTCGTCGGCTTCAATCACAAAAAAATCGGATTCGCCCTGACGCGCCGAAATGCCGAAATTTAATGGAATGCCGCCGATTAAAAAGCCCGGCTTAAAGCCTTGGTGCTCCAATATCCAGCTGAGCATACTAGTCGTGGTTGTTTTACCATGAGTTCCGGCAACGCCCAGCACCCATTTGTCTTGCAACACATGCTCGGCCAGCCATTGCGGGCCGGATACATAACGCAGCCCTCGATTAAGCACCGCTTCGACTTCCGCATTACCGCGCGACAGCGCATTACCGATAATCACCAAATCGGGTGTAGCATCCAGATTTTCGGCCCGGTAACCGTCCATCAATACGATGCCTTGTTGTTGCAACTGCGTACTCATCGGCGGATACACATTCTGATCGGAACCGCTAACCTGATGCCCTAATTGCCTCGCAATCACAGCCAGTCCGCCCATGAATGTTCCGCAAATACCTAAGATGTGAATATGCAATGTTTTGTCCTTACTGATTTGTGATTGTTAATAGTCTATTCATTCGCTTATTCCCAAGCTGCTGAGACTGTGAAAGTATTCGTTTTAAAATAAAAGCATTCACCACGAAGACACGAAGGACACGGTAGTAAAATACCGACTGAGGTGAATGAAAAGTCGCCTTATTTTAACGTTGAGGTTATTTTTTAGCGGGTGGTTTGGTTTCCGGTTTTTCAGCGGGCTTCTCCGCCGGTTTGTCGCCCGCGCCTTCTTTAGCATCCGCTTTCCCTTCCGCGCCCTCGGTGCCCTCGGCGGCTGCCGGTTCCTCTGCCGCTACTTCAGTGCCTTTTGCCCCGGCTTTTTCCAATATTTTAATAATTTTTTCGTAGCCGTTTTTCTTGGCTCTGTCCATAACCTTTGCATTCTGTTTATCCACCGCGTTGACATCCGAACCGGCTGCAACCAGTAAATTCACGATATCTTCATTGCCAAATACCAGCGCATCCATTAGCGCGGTGGTTCCCGAATTGTCGGCAATGCTGACGTCGGCTCCGTAGCCCAACAAGGCTTTAACAATGTGAACATTGCCGTTAAAGCTCGCCGCCATCAGTGCGGTGCGGCCGCCCGCCGTTTTGCTGTTAACATCAACCCCTTGCGCGAGCAAAGCCTCGGCCCGTTCGAGCTTACCCATCATGGCCGCCGCAAATAAATCTTTGCCGTCTTCCGCATAAGCCGTTGATGACAGCGACAACAACAGGATTAAAAAGCCCTCTTTGTATTTAATACTGAATAGTTGCTTGCGTTTAAGGAAAAGTTACGATGAAATAATCACCATACAACTCTATATGATCTAATAATGAACGAAAAAAACAAAATAATAGTTGAAGCGACTCCGCATTTCATCGAAGCGCAATCTTCCCCCGATGAGAATCGTTATGTGTTCGCCTACACCATCACGATCACCAACGCCGGCGAAATACCGGCTAAGCTGCTTCAGCGGCATTGGCTGATTACCGATTCCAACGGCAAAATTCAGGAAGTCAGAGGCGATGGCGTTATCGGCGAGCATCCGTACCTTAAGCCCGGCGAGTCTTTTTGCTACACCAGCGGCGCGATGATAGCGACGCCGGTCGGCACCATGCAAGGCAATTACACCATGCATTCGGATGAGGGCGATGATTTCCTCGCCGCCGTTCCGCGCTTTACCTTGTCGATTCCCAGAACCCTGCATTAATCATGGCTATTTATGCGATCGGTGATATTCAAGGCTGTTTTGATGAATTGTTAAGGCTACTTGATACGATCTGTTTTAATGAGCACACCGATCAGCTGTGGTTTGCCGGGGACTTGGTCAATCGCGGTCCTAAGTCTTTAGAAACGCTCCGCTTCGTCAAAGCGCTGGGGGATGCTGCCGTTACGGTATTGGGCAACCATGATTTGCATCTGTTGGTTGCTTCTTGCGCGCCCAAAATAGCCCATAAAAAAGACACGTTGCTGCCGGTGCTTGAAGCGCCGGATCGGGATGAGTTAATCCATTGGCTAAGGCATCGGCCGCTGTTTCATTGTAACGATGATTTTTGTTTGGTTCACGCCGGTCTGCCGCCGCAATGGGATTTTAAAAGAACCCAAAAAATGGCTTTGTTGGCGGAACAGGCCTTGAAAGCGCCGGATTATCAGGTGTTTTTAAAACAGCTGTACGGTAACAAGCCGAACGTCTGGTCATCCGATTTAAAAGGCGTCGACAAGCTGCGTTTTATCATCAATTGCTTTACCCGAATGCGCTATTGCGATGCGAACGGCCGTTTGGATTTTGTTGAAAGCGGGCCGATAGGCTCCCAGCCTAAAGGCCTTGTTCCGTGGTTTGCCGTGCCTAAACGGAAAAACGCAGACATGCGCGTCATCTTCGGCCACTGGTCGACCTTGGGCTATTACGAGGGGCCGAATTGTTACGCGATTGATACCGGCTGTCTTTGGGGCGGTCAACTCACCGCATTAAGGCTGGGCGAACCGGTGCAGCGTCTTAGTATTGATTGTCCACAGGCTAGAAAACCGCGTAAGAATAATTTGGCGGCGGCGGGTTAAAGATTTTTTATTCACCACGAAGAACACGAAGTTTATTTCTTCGGGGGAACTTCGTGGTAATAATTTTTTATGTTTTTTCAATCCCTTCGTTTTTCCAGCTTCAAAAAACTATAGCTGAAGGCAACATCAGGATCGTCCTGAATATCTTCCCGTTCCACTTCAATCCACTGGTTGGCGTCAAGCTCCGGAAAAAATGTATCGCCCGGAAATTCCCGATGTATTTGCGTTAGGTAGAGCGTATCGGCCACAGCCAGCATCGACCGATAAAAATCCGAGCCGCCGATGACAAAAACCTCATCGCGGTCACGGCAACTTTCCAAAGCCTGTTCAATACCGTTAAAAACCAGACAACCCGCTTGCCGGTATTCAGGATTCCTGCTGATAACGATATTGCTGCGTCCCGGCAGCGGCCTGCCTATCGACTCATAAGTCTTTCTGCCCATTAAAATGGGCGCGCCCATGGTTATTTTTTTAAATTTTTTAAGATCGGCGGATAAATGCCAGGGGATTTGGTTATTCAGGCCGATAGCCCGATTGCTCGCCATCGCGACGATAAGTGAAATTTTCATGTGAATGCGGCATTGCTTGAGAGATTAAAAATCATAGGGTTAAGCCTGTTTTTGAAAACAAAGATGTTGATACCCGTAGGAGCGGGCCATGCCCGCGATAGTGGACAGCGATTCGGCCTCTCGCGGGCATGGCTCACTTCTACTTAATGGCAGTGACGCTGTGTAATAGGGGCAAACGACAGACCTCAACATCCCTCTTCCATAATTGCGAGATTATCGGTTTTGCGCTGTCGAGCCCGTTACTGGTCCAAAAGCATTCCGTGCCTGTTGTTGTCTCCGTTTGCGTTGCCGCAACCACGCCAGCGTTGACGGCCAACAAATTCCCCACTTCAAGCCGGCGATACAATTGCCGGGCAACGGCCGCGGCGGAATCGATCACCGCCACTGCGGGCCCGGCTATTTCCTGGATCAGCGGCGCCAAAAAAGGATAATGGGTGCAGCCCAATACTATCGTATCGGCGCCTTGTTCCACCAAGGGCAACACATAGTGCTCCAGCAATAAGCGGGTTTTGTCGCCCGACAAATCGCCCGCTTCCACTTGCTCAACCAAGCCGGGGCAAGCCTGACCCAATATCTCGACCTCCGCGCTGTAACGTGCGAACAAACGCACAAAATTATCGCCGGCCAAGGTCCGGCGGGTCGCCAAGACCCCGATAATCCCCGACCGGGTATTCGCGACCGCCGGTTTAACGGCAGGTTCCATCGCAATAATCGGCATCGAAAATCTTGAGCGCAATGCCGTTACCGCCGCGCCGGTTGCCGTATTGCAGGCCACGACGATAGCCTTGGCTTGTCGGCTGATTAAAAACTCGCTAATCGCAATCGACCGGTCTTCGATAAATTGCCGGGATTTATCCCCATACGGCGCATGGGCCGAATCGGCCACATACAACAGATTTTCGTTGGGCAAGGTCCTGCGAATTTCATGCAGGACCGACAACCCGCCTACACCTGAATCGAAAACACCAATGGGATTTGCGGCATTCATGTTCTATTTCTTCATTAATAGTTCTAAATAATGCGTTCTTTTATTTTAAAAAATGATGCCCTATTTCAAACAGCTTTTGGCGCTTTTAATGGATTTTGCAAGCCGCCATTATACGTCATAAGACCGGCTTTTCTTGTCCCTGCGTTAGGGTAAATAGCCAAGCCCACAGGCGGCTATTTACCCGCCCATTAAAAAAACCGCGCCCTTATTCTAAAGCAAACGGTTTTACCGGCTGGCGATCAAGCACATTTAACATTTGCCGGGCTAACTATTTCCGTTAGAATGCATCGCGCTTTTGGAATCGTTTTATCTTGGAAGAGGCTGCCGATTGATCACGTTTCACATCCGAAGCGCATCATTTTAGCCGGATAGGGCGAAAGCCCACGGAATATCTATTCTCCTCGATTCTTAAGCGCTAAACAGGCTCCCGGATCAAAATCGGCGCAATAAAAGCCGCTCCCAATCTCCGCCGCCTAATATAACAATAACTAAAGAGAGATAATGCATCATGTTCACTATCAAGACCGTAGGCCTAGCGGCCACGCTTGCGCTGCTGATAGGATCCGCCCTCGCCGATCCCTCGCCAACCGCTTCCGCAATGCCCCAAGACGCCGTCCACGCCTGCCCCACCGGCGAGTATGACAAGAATTATCCCGGAGTCCCGACGCAATGCGTTAAATGCGCCGCTCCCGGTTGTCCTTCCTGCCACAACGAACGCACCAAAGCGACCGTTGCCGATACTGACGCGGCCGAGCGTAACTGCCCGCCCGTCAAGCCTCACTGAATCAGGAGATAACCATGTTCTATTTCACCACTCGCACCACCTTGCTCACCCTGATCGCCGGCCTCAGTTCCATGCCGATACTCGCCGCTGACAACGTAGCGCCCGACCCGGCCTGCATCTACCAGGAAACCGATCTTAAAACCTACGGCGGCCAAGCTTACGTAGCGCCCAAAGAAATCAGGTCGAACGCTCAAGGCCAGCTCACCGCCAAGTTGAATGTCGTTTTTACCAATTCTGAAGCCGCTAATGCCTTTAAAAAAACTGAGGAAGAAGAAATTAAAGAAATAAAAATCGCCGGTTGCAAAGTCAGTCTGCGTTCCTATAACGGCAATTTGGTCGGCCCCACCCTGCGGGTCAAGCCCGGCGATACCTTGAATATCACCCTCACCAACCAATTGGGCCAAGAAGGCAAAGCCAAACCGGAAGACCTTTGCAACAATCCTCATGACGCTTTCGGCGGCTCGCCGTTGCCCGATAATTTCAATTGCACCAACCTGCATACCCACGGTATGCATGTTTCGCCCAAAGGTTTGGAGGACAATGTCCTGGTCAAAGTGCCGCCGGTGCCCTACACCAATCCCGACAAAAAAGTCAGTAACGGCATAAGCTCCAATCCCCGGCAAATCGTCATCAACATCCCGAAAAACCATAGCCCCGGCACTTATTGGTATCATCCCCATGTGCATGGTTCCACCGGCGTTCAAGTCGGCAGCGGCATGGAAGGCGCGATTATCGTTGAAGACGATCCGGCCAAAACCCCGGATTCGATCCTCAAAGCCAACGCCAACGAAAAAATCTTCATGCTGCAAACCATTCCCTACGACGACACCGGCAAAGTCAACGACTTCCTGGCCTTGGGCGACGACCGGGCGTTTGTGCGTAACCGCTATTTGCTGGTCAACGGCCAAATCGCGCCGACCATCAAAATGCATCCCGGCGAAGTGCAGCGCTGGCGTTTTATCGACAGCTCGTTTAACCGCACCGCCCAACTCAGCCTGGAAAAACACGACTTGCACGAAATCGCCGTGGACGGTAATTATTTAAGCCAGCGCGATACTTGGGTGAATAATTGGGAACAAAAAGACTACTGCTGCACCGGCAAATGGGATCAAGAACAAACCTTTAAACTAAAAAGGCAAACCGTGGAATTAATCCCCGGCAGCCGCAGCGACATACTGGTGCAAGCCAGCAAAACGCCCGGCCGCTACAAACTGGCTGCCGACACCTACATCACCGGCCGTTTGGACCCGTCTACCGCCAGCTTTACCGATTACGTCGTGGCTTGGATCGAAGTGGACGGCGACCCGGTTGCCGACACCGGCCTGCCGAGCAACGAAGAAATGGCGAAACTGTATCCGTATACCGACGTTAAAAACAGCAACGTCAAATACAATCAACTCGCCACTTTTAACCGCGATCAACCGCTAGGCGGCAACGATGGCGGCATCGCCTGTAACCCGATAAAGGACAAAACCCCGTGCTATCCGATAGGTTTCCAGGTCAACGGCCATGTGTTCGATGCCAGTCAACCGCGCCTTTTAGAACTGCGGCCTAATGCCGAAGAGTTGGCCAAAGCGCCGGAAGACGACAACGGCCCGCAAACCGGCACCGACAGTTGGCTGATCACCTCCGCCGATCCGACCCGGAACCATGTTTTCCACATCCACACCAACGATTTCCAAACCACCCGCACCGACCCGCAGGGCAAAACCGAAACCCTGTGGCGCGACAGCCTGCTGGTCAAATACGGCCAGCCGCAAACCATCCTGACCCGTTATGAGGATTTCGACGGCACCACGGTGTTGCATTGTCATTTGTTGTCGCATGAGGATATGGGCATGATGCAGGTGATTAAGTTTGAAAAGCGGAATGCGGCGATGGTTGGGCATTAAGCCAGATTCGCCTCGCCAACGCCATATCGTTCCTACGCTCCATCGCTCGTCGTTATACATAAGTGTCTACGGGCTAGCGTCATACCGATATACAGACCTTCCAGGTTTTAAAAACCTGGAAGGTCTAACTTGCGACATTCTGAACAGGCGGGATGTTGCAGGAGACTCGAACCGGCTTATTCCAGTCTACTTCGAGATGTGTATAAAGACGAGCGCCGGAGCATGGGGGGCTATAAAAATGTAATTATT
>Ga0265327_10002530_pt1 | contig 19057 bp, 20 predicted proteins | sample 41621metaG_FD_202089 | JGI IMG/M metagenome (GOLD analysis project Ga0265327, IMG submission 202089) | Rhizosphere microbial communities from Carex aquatilis grown in University of Washington, Seatle, WA, United States - 4-16-21 metaG | ecosystem: Host-associated > Plants > Roots > Rhizosphere...
ACCTGCCCGAAGCCCACACGGACTTCATCTACGCCGTCATTGCAGAAGAGGCAGGCCTCATCGGGACCGTTGCCATTTTGGCGCTGTTTGTCGCCATCCTCTGGCGCGGGTACCGCATCGCCCGCCGTGTGGGGGACGGCTATCTGAAACTGTGCGCCATGGGGTTCGTGCTGCTGCTGGTGGTGCAGGCCCTGATGAACATGAGCGTGGTGCTGTCGCTGGCGCCGAACAAGGGCATCCCCCTGCCCTTCATCTCGTTCGGCCCCAACAGCCTCATCACCAGCCTCATCTGCCTGGGGCTGCTGCTCTCCATCAGCAAGGACGCCTCAGCCTAGGCGGATGGGCTCGTCATCGTCCTCGTCCACGAGCACGATGTTCGATCCACCGCCCAGCACCACCGCGTCCTCGTACATGTTCTTGAGCTTAGGCTCGAAGCGCTCGCCCTGGTCCAACCGCCGATCCGGCTTCAAATCGATGTGAGTGCGTACCACTCCTTCGAGGTGCTTCGGATCAAGGTCAAACAGGGCGCCGAGCCATTTAAGGGGATTGATGGCCTGGTGCTCGCCCATGGTCGACACGAACGTGAGGATGCCCGCTTCCAGATCCATGTGCGGGACCAGCACCTTCAGGTCGAGGGAACCCTCCGCCTGCGAGGCCCCGCGCTGCCAGGGCCAAGTCTCAGAAGACAGAAAGGCCGAGACCTGCGCTGCCACGGACGCGAGACCCGCAGCGGGAACCTCCCAGCGCCAGTGGGACCTCACGGCCAGGTCACCCATCTCCGAGGCGTAACTCGGTAGGGGCTGCCACTGATGAAGGCGAAGGCCCACCGGCAGTCGGAGGTTCAACCGTGCCAGGAGCGCGGATGGCGCTTCGCTTGGTTCCTGATTCAGCACCACGTCGAGGGATTCCGCCCAGCCCATCGCCTGCGCTGGTAGGGGTAGGCCCACGGTCAACAGTGGACGGGGCCGCTTCCCGAGGTCCAGGGCTGGGTACAGACCCTCCAGGCGAAAGGCATGGAGAAAGAGGGCATGCAGGTCCCCATCATCCAGACCGAGAACCCCCGCCTCTTTTGCAAAACTCAGACGGATCCGCAAGCGCCGAGTGTCCAGCTGCCAGCGTGCCGTGCGACGCTTCAGGGCCATCGCAGCCAAGGGCATCAGCTGGTCACTCACCTCTGTGAGGCGCGCCGGATTCAATGCCTCGCGACGCAAGGTCCGCAGCAGGTCGCATGCCTCTTCCACCAAGCCTACAGAGGTGATGGTGGCGACGGCAGCCTTGAGATCCCATGCATCGGAAGTGTTGATCGCCCTGCGAAGGTTCAGTAAACACGATGGTTCCCGCGAGGGGCGCTTCGCTTCCATCTCCCGCAGAGCCGCTCGGAGGCGGTTCTGCCGAGCCAAGGCCTCGGCAGGTATGGAGGAATGAGGTGCGGGCTGGTTCACGTCTTCAGCATAGTGATCCGGCGGAGCGATGGTACAGAAACGCGGACACGATGGTGGGAGAAATCGGAGAAAAACATCGGATGGGTTACCCATCCCGGCGGCGATTTCCACATCCACTGTGGGAACCCGGAGCACAAATCTAAAGAATTCCTTCCAGCACAAGCCACTTGGGTCCGTGCCCAATTTTGGTGGCAGGTGGAAAGCCAACTCCCGGTTGACAGGTGCTCCCGGGTTCGTTCCAGCACGCTTCCTTTGCCTTCTCGGAGGAGAAGCCCCAAGCTGGAAGTCCCCCTCATGATCCACGACCCGTACATCATCCCCCCTCTCCCACCGCACTGGCCTTTTGAGCCCGGGACCCCTCTGCGTCCGCTGGGTTGTCGGCTCAACCTGGATCTGCCCGGCCTGGGCGGCGGCTGGCGCGTGTGTACCCCGGGCGGCATCGTGCCGCAGGGTGAGGCCGTACCGTTATCAGGCGTGTTCGGGCGCGGTGGCATCCTTCGCGTGGGCGACACAGTTCTGAGACCTTACCGCCGCGGTGGATTCCTCCGCCACTTCAACGAGCGCACCTACCGCACCCACTTGCGTTTCGCGGCTGAACACGCCGTGCACCGAGGCCTGTGGGAGGCGGGTTTTCCCACGGTGGAACCCCTCGGTTATGCCTGGCGCCCATGCGGCATCGGTGTGGAGGGTGTGCTGATCACGCGAATGGCCGAAGGCGAGGCCTGGCCCCTGCGCTGGGACCTGAGCGCCAATCGCCTCGAGGACATCCGCCTGGCCATCGACTCGCTGTGCGACTGGGGGCTCTGGTCTCCCGATTTGAATGCCACGAATGTGATCCTGCCGGAGAAGGGCGGCGCGCTGCTGCTCGATTGGGATCGCGCGCGCTTCGAACCCACGGGCACGGACCTCTGGCCGCGCTATCGCGCCCGGCTGGAGCGCAGCCTGCGCAAGCTGGACGCGCCGAAAGAGGCCTTCGACGTCATTGGATCTGGGTGGCGTCCGTAATCACGATGGGTTTCTCAGGCAGGTTCAGGAAATCGCTGCGCTTGTTGCTGGTCTTCACGCCCTTGATCCGATCGACCACATCCATGCCCTGGGTGACCTTGCCGAACACGCAGTAGCCCCAGGTCTTGTCATTGGTCTTGCCCTTGAAATCCAGGGCGGGATTGTCCACCACATTAATGAAGAACTCCGCCGCAGCACTGTTGGGATCCGGCGTGCGAGCCATCGCCAGCGTGCCGCGCTTGTTCTTGAGCCCCGCAGCCAGGGCACGGTCGGCTTCATTGAGGATCGGGTTGTCGGTCCGCTTCTTGCCGAGGTAGTCCACATAGCCGCCGCCCTGGATCATGAAGCCGGGGATCACACGGTGGAAGATGGTGCCTTTGTATTGCCCCTTCTTCACGTATTTCAGGAAGTTCTCGACGGTCTTTGGGGCCGCGTCGGGTTCCAGTTCCAGGACGATCACGCCCATCGAAGTCGTCAGCTTAACCTTCGGCTTAGGGGCCGCGCTGAATCCGAGCGTGGCAATGGAAAGAAGGACGGCGATCAGGGGACGCATCAGGATCTCCGGGGGGGGGGGGGGGTACCAGCATAACCTGACCCGACCATCCGGCACTCAGTAGGCTCCCAGACTCTTGGCGAAGGCGTCCCGCTGGCCCTTGAAGCCCTGCTCATCCCGTGCTTCCTTGATGAGTGCCTTGGCCTGATCGCGCTGGCCCAGCTTGAGCATGGCCTGGGCCCGCATCAGGGCCACCCAGCCCCGCTGGTCTGCCGCGGAGGCCTTCGGCGGATACATCGCGAGGGCCCCATGGGCATCACCCCGCTGGAGGCGAAGGTCAGCGACCAGGATCATCAAGGGCTCTCGGGCCTCGCCCTTCTCTGGTGCCCGGGCCAACCACCCCTCAGCCTCAGCCAGCCGCTGACCATCGGTCTCGGGTTTGACGAGCGGCCGCTGCAGCAGCCGGAGGACGGCCTTGATGCGCTCCGGGCCCGGGCGGGCCCGACCCAGCGCGGCACGCAGCGGTCCCCAGTGCTCCAGCGCCGCTTCGGCCCGAGCCCGTTGCAGGGCCTCGTCCGGTGTCTCCCCTTTCGCGGGCAGCAGGTGGAGCACGGACTGCGCCTGGGCCTCAGGTTCCACCTTGGCCAGTGCGGCTTTCCGGAGGTTGGCGCGCTCCGTGGCAGGCGCCTCGGCGATGAGCCTAGGCAGTACGTCCAGAAGGCCCCGACTGGCCAGCAGTTCCGCCACACCCACTCGGGCCTTGGGCTCCAGAGCGGAGAACGTTCCTGGCTTCAGGCGTGCCAGCAACTCACCTGGGTAGCCCTTCTCCAGCCGCTGACCCACCCAGGCATTCCAGGCTTCGGTCCAGAGCTTCTTGACGTCGGCCTGGCCCTCCCGTGTGGCCGCGTCCATCTTCTCTACGAGGTTGAGGGCATCCTCCCACAGGGTCTTGCCGACCAGGAGGCGCAGCTCGACCACTTGCGCGGTGCCTTTGGGCAGCCCCTTGCCCCCCTTCCTCACTTCGGCGAGCAGTGACTCGGCGCTGGGCAGCCCCTTGGTGTCCGGCAGGCTGCCATCCGTCAGCAGGTTCGCCAAGGCCAAGCGCGCATCGTCCGCCTGGGCGGATTCTGGGTGGTCCTTGATCAGTTTGCGGAAGACCTGAGCGGCCTCCTTCGCATCCCCAGCGCGCCCAAGCAACCGGCCCCAGGCCAGATCCACCCGCGGCATCTGTTCACTGTTGGGGAAGAGCTTCTGGAAATCCTTTCGGCTGCCTTCGGCCTCGGCCTTTTCTCCGGCGCCGGCCAGCACCTCGACGATCGCCGCCAATCCCTTCTCGCTGGGTTTCTCTTTTTCGCCGAGGGGTCGAAGCGCTTGCACGATGGAGAGTGCCTCCTGCGGACGCTCCTGCTCCACCAGGGTCCAGATCAGCAGTTCCTGAGGCTTCCGTTTCAGCTCAGAGGGGATGTCGGAGGCCAGGGCCTGGTGGAGGCGAGTCTCCGCCTCCTTGTAGCGCCGGTTGTTCACGGCATCTTCCGCGAGGATGATCTGCGCTTCACCCATGAATGGCGAGGTCGGCCACTGTTTTTCGAGTTTTTTCAGCGCCACGGTGGCCGCGGGGAGGTTGCCCATGCGCGCTTCCAGCACGCCCTGGACATACAGCACCAGCTCCCGTTCCGGCACTTTGCTGCTCTTGAAGGTGTGGCCCTTCAGGCGGGCGAGGGTGGCTGCGATGGAGGCATTGCTTTCCGAACCCAGAGCCTCCTTGGCCAACTCGGCGGCTTGGGCGTCGGTCAGTTTGGCGTTCAGCTTGGAGGTGGCCTTGGGCGCCTCGGCTTTTGCCGGTGCCGTGTCGTGCTGAGAGAGCAAGGGCATCGCGACCAGCAGGAAGGTCCAGCCTGCGCAGCGCCCCCGGAAGCTCACGCGAGCCACCGAGCCAGGAGGTTCTTCTTCCCCTGCTCAAACTCGTCATCCGAGAGCATGCCCTTGGCCTTCAAGCCGGCCAGCCGCTCGAGATCGGCCAGGGCATCCGGACGATTGCCCGCACTGGTGGGGGCCATGGAATTCGCCAGGATCTCCATGCGTCCCAAGGTGGTCTCGAGGCGCTCGGCTCGCTCAGTGAGCGCCTTCACCTTGGTGCGCAGCTCGTCGCGCTCATGGGTGAGCGTACGACGTTCCATGAGGCGGCGGAGGGTGTTGCGGAACTGGTCGATCTGCATGGGCTTCGTCACGAAGTCGAAGGCCCCGAGTTCCATGGCATCCGTGGCCTCGCGCACGCTACCGAAGCCCGTGAGGACCAGCACGGTGCAGCTGGGATTCCGGTTCAGGGCGCACTTCAACACATCCATGCCGGTCTTGCCAGGCATCACCAGATCGGTGATCACCAGGTCGAACGGAGGCTGTTCGGCCTTGAGCTTGCGCTCGGCCTCCTCGCCACTGGTGGCCGTGACCACCTGGAAACCTTCGGCCGACAAAAGCGTGGAAAGGGTTTCCAACGGCATCGGATCGTCATCCACCAGCAACAGGCTGGGGGCGGGCATCTGGGGGGGCACGATGGGGCGGGTCAAGGGCGGTCCTCGGGATGGCCTAACGATACCCTTTCGGCCCGTCGATCGGGGGGCTGGAACTTGAGCCTCATGCAGCACCCCGGAGACGGTAGACGAAGGCGAGCACCTGGGCCACGGCCTGATAGAGGTCCCGGGGAATGGGTTTATCCAGGTCGACTGACCGATAGAGCGCCCGCGCCAATTCAGGGCGCTCAAGGATGGGCACGCCAGACGCGCGAGCCTGTTCGCGGATTTTCAGGGCCAGATGATCCAGCCCCTTCGCCACGCACACAGGCGCAGCGCTCTTCTCGTCGTATTTCAGAGCCACCGCGACGTGGGTGGGGTTCGTGACCACCACCGTCGCCTTCGGCACCTCTGCCAGCATCCGACGACGGGCGGCAGCCATCATGATGGATTTCTGTTTCTGTTTGACCTCGGGGCTGCCATCCGCATCCTTGGACTCATCCTTGATTTCCTGTTTGGTCATCCGGATGCTCTTCTCCCAGGAAAAGCGCTGCCAGGCAAAGTCCGACAGCGCCAGGATCAGCATGGCCAGCATCACGTTCCGGTAGAGGGCGAACACCGCGCTCTGGAAGATATCCATGGATTGGCCCAGGGGCAGCTTCAGCGTGGCCAGAAGCAGGGGAATCCGGGGCGTCAGAACGAGATATGCCACCCAGGCCAGAAGGCCAAACTTGGCGAGGCTCTTGATCAAGTCCACCACGGCACGCGTAGAGATGATCCGCTTGAAGCCCTGGGCCGGATTCAGGCGGTCGAACTTGGGCTGCAGGGGCTTGGTGCTGAACGAAAAGCCACGCTGGGCAATGCCCGAGGCCAGGGCGATGAGGAGGTTGAGGCAGAGGAAGGGCAGGAGCAGCCGACCCAGGATCGAGATGACGTCCCGCACCAACGTGATAATGCTGGCCTCGGCCAAGGCACCGGGCCGGGCCAGCTGGAGGAAATGGGCAACCTGCTGGGTCATCAGGGCCAGGGTGGCCCCACCCAGGCCAAGGAAGAGGAAGAAGTTCCCCCAGAGCAGGAGGGCCCCATCGAAATCCGCACTGCGGGGAACCGAGCCTTCCTCGCGGGCCTTCTGCCTTCGCTTGGGGGTGGCCTTCTCCGTGCGGCCGGGATCGTTGGCCACCTCAGCCTCCCAGCAGCTTCAGGGTGAGCCGCGGTGCGGACTCCAGCATGGGGATGAGCCATGGCCCGAGCTCGCGCAATACGAAGCCGAGGATCACCGAGCCAAGGGCGATCTTCAGCGGGAAGCTGAGTTGCAGGAGCTGAAGCTGGGGCATGAATTTTCCGGAGATGCCCATGGTCAGGTCCAGCATGAACAGCACGGCAATCACCGGGAAGGCCAGCTGGAACCCCTTGGCCAGCAAGTGCCCGATGAGAACCACGAGGCCCATGGCCTGGAAGGGGATCCCCTGCCCCATGGGTGCGATCCGGTAACTATCCACCAGCGCCAGGATCATCTGATGGTGCAGTCCCGTTATGAACACCAGAAGCGCGGCCATCTGCATCATCAGAGAGCCCGATACCGATGTGCTTTGTGAGGTCGCCGGGTCGATGATCTGGACGAAAGAAAAGCCCATCTGCGTGTCCATCAGCACGCCGGCGAATGCCACCGCCTCCAGGATCCAAGCCACCACGGTGCCGAGCAGCACCCCGATGGCGAGTTCCGAAGCCATCAGTCCCACAAGTTCAGGAAGCCCCGCGGGCATGGTGGCGGGCACGGGAAGGACCGGCAGGATCACCGTCGCCAGCATGGCCGCCAGCCCCGCACGGAGTTGCAAGGGCATCTGCTCCGAGCCGAGGATGGGGAAGATCGCCAGGAGCCCCGTGATCCGCGTCAGCACGAGCACCCAGAGCGCCACCTTGGCGCCCGTGAAGGCCCAGAGGGCGGAACTGGAGAGTGTCGGCGTCACAACCCTATCAACTCATCTGCCGCACAACGGTGTTGAATTCGGTGAACATGCGCGTCGTGAACTGGACCATCACCTGGATCATCCAGGGGAAGCTGAGGGCCACCACCGCCATCACGGCGATGACCTTGGGAACGAAGGCAATGGTCTGGTCCTGGAGGCTCGTGACCACCTGGAACACCGAGATCAGCAGGCCGACTGTGAGCGACACGAGCAGGGCTGGGCCGGCCACCATCAGCGCGGTACGGAGTGCATCCTTCCCCAGCTGGGCGATGATCAGTTCGTTCATCCGGTGTACCCCTTCACAAGCGAGCCGACAATCAAGTACCAGCCGTCCACAAGCACGAACAGCAGCACCTTGAAGGGCAGCGAAATGGTCACGGGTGGCAGCATCATCATGCCCATGCTGAGCAGAATGCTGGCCACCACCATGTCCACGATCAGAAATGGAAGGAAGATCATGAACCCGATCTCGAAGGAGGTCTTCAGCTCGCTGATGAGGAAGGCCGGCAGAAGGCACTCCATGGGAACATCGGCCTTGGTCTTGGGCGCCGGGGCTTTGGCGATCCGAAGAAACAGCGACAGATCCTTTTTCCGCGTATAGCGGAGCATAAAGACTTTCAAGGGCGCAGAGGTGCGATCCAGCGCCTGCTCCGTGGTGAGTTCATTGCGCTGCAGCGGTTGCAGGACGGTACTGTTAATTTCGCGCGCCGTGGGCGCCATGATGAAGAAGGTCAGCACCAACGCCAAGCTGATGAGCACCTGGTTCGAGGGGGTCTGTTGCTGCCCCAGCCCCTGCCTCAGGAAATGCAGCACGACGGTGATGCGGGTGAAGCTGGTGGCCGTCATGAGGATGGTGGGCGCCAGGGTCAGGATGGTGAGCACCAGCATGGCCTGCAGGCTGGTGCTGAGGGCTGGTCCCGAAGGCGACTTGCCGAAATCGACGGTGACGGACGGCAGCGGGGCCGGTTGCTGGGCGCAGAGGCTCAGCCCGGCCAGCAGCAGAAACACCATGGGCAGCCAACGCAACAGGCGGTTCATTGACCACCCCCGCCCTGCTTCAGCATGGCCTCCATCTCTTTTACAGGCACCGGTCGGCCCAGATCCACCTGCCGGGAGAGGGCGTCGTCGAAGGTTCCGGGTTCGCCCCGATCCCCAGGATCGAGCTTGGTCAGAAGCGTGATCTGCTGAGGCGTCAGCGCGATGAGGAAGCGCTCTCCTTCGATGTCGAGAATGGACACGAATCGCCGGTCGCCCAGGGCGAGGGATTCCTCCACGCGCAGCTTGCCGCCGCCCCCGCCCGGGAGGCGACCGCGACCATACTTCTTGAGCGCCCAGAGGCTGACCCCGGCCAGACCAAGCACAAGGATCAGGGAGCCGAAGGCGCGTAGCCCCGAGGGCGGCGCTTCAACGGACTGCCCCTGCGTCGGTTTTCCGTCCTCAAGCGTCAAGGGAGCCTGCAGTTCCTTCTCGGAAGCGGTCGGCGGGGGCGCCGGCCGGTCGGTCCCCTGGGCCCCGAGACCCAGGCCCACCAGCAATCCGAAAGGAATCACCCACCGTCGAAGCACGACAAACTCCCGACACAACACGGGAGTAGGGCGAGATGGATGCCAGGGCTACTTGGAGGGAGCTGGGTGCGGCAATTTCACGTCGAACATGACTTTCCAGGCATCGGCGTCCCGGGTCCACACCCGGAGGAAGCTCGCCGACACCCCCTGGTCATCGGGCCCGGTCTCCCCGCAGGTCCAACCCAGATCGCCGCTGGCCGCCACCTGGACCTGTACAGGCGTCCAGGTGGCCCCTGGGCGGTCTGCCGCCAAGACTTGGCGAAGAGCCGCCTCCTGCGCGATGGGGGCGGCTTTCGGGCGCAGCACTCGGGCGTCCTTGGCCAAATGGGGCAGGAGCGCCTGCCCTCCCTTGAGTGACCAAGCCGTCGAAAGGTCTGCCTCACACTGGCGCAGTGAAGTCTGCGCCGCTTCAAGCGGATGATGGACCGGTGCCGCCACAGGCATCTCCCAGGGTGCGAAGGGCTTGATGGCCTGCTCCGGAGCGGCGTGGGGCACGCCAATGTCCGCCTCCACCCACCAGTGGCCATTCGACTGGAGGCGCCAGATGGACAGGAAGTGGCCGTTCACGAGGACGGGCCCACCCTTCTTGACCGCGTAGGTCCAGGGACCGAGGCTCCAGGCCAGATCACCTGCGGTGGAGATCCCCATGGCTTCGGGGTACCAGGCCAGGTGGCCCGCGTCTCCCGGCTCCGGCTCGTACTGGCGCTTGGCCGTGACCATCCGCGGGGTGAACACGGCGGCATCCGGCTTCAGATAGCTCAAAAAGGCCGTCCGGATGCCTTTCTGATCCGCCAGTCGGGCGAAGGCCAACTCTTCCCTCAGCACCGGCTGCAGACTGGGGCGCTGGGCCCACGCCGTGCTCGCCAACATGCCCCACACCACCACCATCTTCGCTCGCCGCATGGTTCCCTCCGGGTGGAAGCACCCTACCACCGTTGCGGGGGGACGCCCCAGGGCGTAGGGTGAAAGCCTCATCACCCGATGGATCCAGGAGCTGTCATGACTGCTTTCCAGCTCACCGTGAACGGCCGACCCCGCACTGTGGAGGCCGACCCCGACACACCCTTGCTGTGGATTCTCCGCGACACGCTGGGCCTCACCGGTACCAAATTCGGCTGTGGTCAGGGCGTCTGCGGCGCCTGCACCGTGCACCTGGATGGCAAGGCCGTGAAGTCCTGCCAGACCAGCCTGAAGGAGGCCTCCGGCCACGCCATCATCACGGTGGAAGGACTCTCGAAGGATGGCTCTCACCCCGTGCAAAAGGCCTGGCTCGCCGAGGACGTGGCCCAGTGCGGCTACTGCCAGCCCGGCATGCTCATGAGCGCCGCGGCGCTCCTTTCCCACACGCCCCATCCCACGGATGGCGATATCGACGAGGCCTTCGCCGATCATGTCTGCCGCTGCGGCACCTATCCGCGCATCCGGAAAGCGGTGAAGCGGGCGGCGGGAGGTGTGAAATGACGGATCGTCGCGACTTCCTCAAAATCACCGGCGCCACCGGTGCTGGCTTGCTCATCGGCCTCCACCTTGAGGCCAAGCCCAAGCCGGGCGAGACCGCCAAGCCGGAGTTCCGGCCCAACGCCTTCCTGGCCATCCGGCCCGATGGCACCGTGCGGATCACGGTTCCGAAAACGGAGATGGGCCAAGGGGTTCGCACCGCCCTGCCCATGGCCGTGGCTGAGGAATTGGATCTGGACTGGTCCCGCATCGAGGTTGTGACCGCCCAGCCAGGGCCTGATTTCAAGTCCATGCAGACCGGGGGCAGCACCAGCGTGAGCACCACGTGGACGCCCCTCCGCAAGGCTGGTGCCACCGTCCGCCTGATGCTTGTGGCCGCCGCCGCCGACCAGTGGAAGCTCGACGCGAAGCTCTGCCGCACGGAGAAGGGCTTCGTGTTGGGACCTGGCGGCAAGAAGCTCAGCTACGGCGCCCTCGCCGAGGCCGCGGCCAAGCAGCCCGTGCCCAAAGACGTCCCACTGAAGAAGGCCAGCGAATACAAGTTGCTCGGTCGGCGGATGCCCCGCTTCGATGGCCCTGCCATCGTCACGGGTAAGGCAGTCTTCGGACTTGATGTACGCCGTCCCGGCCAGCGCTTCGCCACCGTGCTCCGCTGCGAGGTGCCGGGCGGCCAGCCCAAAACATGGGACGAAGCCAAGGCCAAGGGCGTGACCGGCGTGAAGGCCGTGGTGAAGGTCCCCACGGGCCTCGCCGTGGTGGCCGATACCACCTGGGCCGCCATCAAGGGGCGCGAGGCCCTGGCCACCAGCACCACCTGGGACGAGGGCGCCGGCCAGGGCTTCAATTCCGCCAGCCTGGAAGCGAAGAGCCGGGCGGCCCTCACGGGCCCTGCCGACGAGGCCCGAAGCCAGGGTGATGTGGAGAAGGTCCTGAGCGCCGCAGCCCGTGTGCTCGAGGCCGAATACAGCTTCCCCTACCAGGCCCACGCCACCGTCGAGCCCATGAATGCCACCGTTCAGATCCAAGCCGATGGCGCGGAACTGTGGACCGGAACCCAATCTCCGAACAAGGCCCAATCGACCGCAGCTACCGCTTTGGGCCTCAAGGCCGAACAGGTGAAGGTGAACGTTGCGCTGATCGGAGGCGGCTTCGGCCGTCGACTCGGAACGGACTTCAGCACCGAGGCGGCGCAGGTCGCCAAGGCGCTGGGCGGTGGCCCTGTCCAGGTGGTCTGGGACCGCGAGGACGACTTCCGCCACGACCTGCACCATCCCGCCACGCTGCATCGCATGCGCGCCGGGCTGGATGCGAACGGTGGTCTCACCGCCTGGGCGCATCGCATCGCCGGTCCTTCCATCCTCCGCTCCTGGCTGGGTGGCCAGAAATCGCCGGGCCAGGCTTCCGCCGAGGCCAGCGGTGCGCTCGACATCCCCTACGCCATCCCAGCCCTGAAGATCGCCTACGCCGAGGTGGAGGCTCCCACGCCCATGGGCTGGTGGCGGGGCATCGAGATCGTGCCCAATGTCTTCGCCCGGGAGTGCTTCTTCGACGAGGTGGCCCACGCCGCCGGCAAGGATCCCCTCCAACTCCGGCTCGACCTGCTCGGCAACCAGGAGCTCGTCAAGTTTGGCCGGGACGAGGCGGACCTCCGTCGTCTCAAGAAGGTTCTGCAGGTCGCTGCAGACAAAGCCGGCTGGGGTCGTGCCTTGCCCGCTGGGCGGGGCCTCGGCCTTGCCTGTCACGCCTACGATGGCCGGTCCTATGCCGCCCAGGTGGCCGAGGTCTCCGTCGAAAAGGGCAAGCTGCGAGTCCACAAGATCACCTGCGCGGTGGACTGCGGCTTTGTGGTGAATCCCCTCGGGCTCGAAGCCCAGGTGGAAGGCGGCATCACGTTCGGCCTCTCGGCCCTGTTCACGCAGATCACCTGGGACAAGGGACGCACCGTGCAGACGGGCTTCCTCGACTTCCCCCTGGTTCGACAGGGCGACATGCCCGTGATCGAAACCCACATCATGCCGAGCACCGAGGCGCCCTCCGGCATGGGCGAGCCGCCGGTGCCCCTACCCATCCCCGCGGTGCTGAACGCCGTCTTCGCCGCCACCGGCAAGCGCATCCGGCGCGTGCCCCTGGTGGCTGACAGCCTCGCGTGAAGGAGCTCCAGGACATCATCCGCCTTGTGCGCGAGCGCCCAGGCCCGCTGGCCCTGGCGACGCTCGTGCGCGTGGAGGGATCCAGTTACCGAAAACCCGGCGCCCGCCTCCTGGTGAATCGGGACGGCCCCATTCGCGGGTCGCTGAGCGGCGGCTGCCTGGAAGGGGACATCCACGCGCGCGCCTTGGAAGCCCTGCAGGAGGGACAGCCGCGCCTGATGCGCTACGACCTGCGTGGCGATGCCGACCTGGTCTGGGGCAGCGGAAGCGGCTGCGAGGGCCAGCTCGAGATTCTCATCGAGCCCCTCACCGCCTTTCCCGAATGGATGGGTTGGGTGGAGGCCGCCTGGGCTTCCCGGACCGCGCTTTCCATGGATCTTGACCTGAGCCCTAAGCAGCTCGGGCAACGACAGCGCTCCAGCGGCCGGCCTTTGGGCAGCGCCTTTCAAGAGACGTTTGCACCACCCACCGCCCTGTGGATCCTCGGCGCCAGTGACGACAGCCGACCCCTGGTGCGCATGGCCAAAGAACTGGGCTGGTTCGTGGGCCTGCTCGATCACCGCCCCGCCTTCGCCCGTCCGGCCCGGTTCCCTGAAGCCGATGTCATGCGCGCCGGACATCCCGCCCAGGTGCTTCCCGACCTTCCCCTGGATGCCCGCAGCGCCGTGGTCCTCATGACCCACAACTATGGAAAGGATCTCGAGGCCCTGCGCCTGCTCCTGCCTTCGTCAGCCGGGTACCTGGGCCTCATGGGCAGCCGGGCCCGCAGTGCGAAGCTGCTCTCCGAACTCGCTGAGGAGGGGATTCAGGCCGACGCGCGCCTGCATACCCCTGTGGGCCTCGACCTCGGTGGCTCCGAGCCCGAGACCATCGCCCTCGCTGTGCTCGCCGAAGTGCAGGGCTTCCTCCACGGAAAATCGCCCAAATCCCTCCGGGCCACCCCTGTGGCCCTGACCTCCCGATGATCCCTGCCGTGATTCTGGCGGCGGGTTCCGGACGCCGCATGGGTGGGCCCAAGGCCCTGCTCTGCCTCGGTGGGGAGACCCTGCTCCGTCGGGCCGCCCGGGTCGCGTTGGAAGCGGGCTGCAATCCCGTACTGGCCGTAATCGGAACCTGGGATCCAGAGTTGGAGGGCCTCGACGTCCAGTGCCTGGTCAACCCCTTGGCCGACGAAGGCATGGCCAGTTCCATTCGTGCCGGTGTGGCGGCCTTGCCTGACGGGGCCGAGGCGGTGCTCCTCCTCACTGTGGATCAACCCTCGGTGGATGCCTCCCTGCTCCGCCGACTGATGGACCTCGCCACCACCGCGCCGGAGCGTCCGGTGGCCTGTGCCTATGCGGGGACCCTGGGGGTTCCGGCAGTCATCCCCCGCCGGCTCTTCACAGCCCTGCAGGACCTGCGAGGTGATCGCGGCGCCAAGGCCATCCTCCTGCAGGAAGACGCCCTCACCCTGCCCTTCACTGGTGGCGAAGCCGACCTCGATCGCCCCGAAGACCTGGCGTTGTTCAAGCGCTGAGGGTGGCCTTCTTCTGAAGGTGGTCATAGCGCTTCCGAGCCTGCTCCAGCTCCGACAGATGCGTGCCTGCCCACTCGCAGAGGGCGCCCATGGGCTCGATGAGCGTGTGCCCCAGCTTCGTCAGTTCGTACTCGGTGCGGGGTGGCACCTCGGGGTAGACATGGCGGGCCACGAGTCCGTCCCGCTCCAGCTTGCGAAGGGTCTGGGTGAGCATCTTCTGGCTGATGCCACCCACCTGCCGGTGGAGGTCGCCGTACCGCTGCTTGCCCCTGGACAACAGGTAGATCAGCAGGGTCGTCCATTTGTCGGCGATGAGGTCCAGCGCTTGCCGGGTGGGACACTGGGCACTGAGGACGTTGGGTTCAAGGCTGCAGGCTTTACGAACCATAGGGTGCCTACCTTCCAAAAAGGTGCCTACTTTCGTTTTGATTGTAAGCATCTAAAGTTTGCATCACGGGCCAATCGAATGCAAGCGCCCGAATCGGAGGCAAGATGAGTCAGATCGCCATCGTGTACCACAGCGGCTTTGGTCACACCAAGGTCGTGGCCGAAGCCGTCAGAGCAGGCGCCGAATCCGTGCCAGACACCCAGGTCAGTCTGTTCCCGGTGGAAGAAGTCGAATCCCACTGGACCGACCTCGAGGCCGCGGATGCCATCGTCTTCGGGAGCCCCACCTACATGGGCAACGTCAGTGGCCCCTTCAAAATGTTCATGGATGCCAGTTCGAAGGCCTGGTACGAGCGGAAGTGGCAGGACAAGTTGGCGGCAGGTTTCACCATCAGCGGCAGCCCCAGTGGGGACAAGCTGAGCACCTTGCAGTCGCTCACCACCTTCGCCCTGCAACACGGCATGATCTGGGTCGGGCTCACGGACCTGCCTCAGAACGCGGAAGGCACCAACCGCCTGGGCAGCTTCACCGGCGTCATGGCCCAGGCCGGCCAGGTGCCGCCGGAGGTCGAGCCCAACGAGGCCGACCGCTCGGGCGCTGCGCGCCTGGGCCAGCGGGTGGCCACCGCCACCGCCCGCTGGGCCAAAGGTTCCTGATTTGGAGATAATGTCATGACCGAGAATCGTCCAGGTACCGCTACCCTGGATGGCTGTAACAGGAGCCCAGGCATGTCCGATCTCATCCAGCACCTGACCGACAAGACCTTCTCCAACGCCGTGGCGAAGGGTGCCACCGTGGTGGATTTCTGGGCCCCCTGGTGTGCCCCGTGCCGCGAGTTGGCCCCGCTGATGGAAACCCTTGCCTCCGAATTCACCGGCAAGGCCACGTTCGCCAAACTGAATGTCGACGATTTCACACCCCTCTCCGAGCAGTACGACGTCCTGAGCATGCCCACCCTCGTGATCTTCAAGGATGGCCAGCCCACGGACCGCATCGTGGGCTCGCTACCCATCGACCAGCTCAGGGCCCGCATCCAGCAGGCGCTCTGACATTCATCCACCCCTTGATTTGAGGTACCCATGAGCACCATCACGGGCGACAGCCTGCTCCAACAGCTGAAGTGGCGCTACGCCACCAAGAAGTTCGATGCCACCAAGAAGATCTCCAGCGCCGACTGGGCCACGCTGGAAGAGGCCCTGATCCTCACCGCCTCCAGCTATGGGCTGCAGCCCTGGAAGTTCATCGTCGTCACCGACCCCGCCCTCAAGGCCAAGCTGCGCCCCGCCTCCTGGAACCAGGCTCAGGTGGAAGAGTGCAGCCACCTCGTGGTCTTCACCGCCCAGCAGAATGTCACTGAAGGCGACGTGGACCGCTTCATCGCCCGCATTGCCGAGGTCCGCGACGTCACGGCCGAGAGCCTCGCCGGCTACAAGGGCTACATGGTGGGCGATCTGGTAAACGGCCCCCGCCACGCCATCATCGGCGAGTGGGCCGCCCGCCAGACCTACATCGCCATGGGCAATCTGCTCACCTCGGCCGCCCTGCTCGGCATCGACGCCTGCCCCTTCGAAGGCATCGAGCCCGCCAAGTACGACGAGATCCTGGGCTTGAAGGGCTCCGGCTTCGCCACCGTGTGCGCCTGCCCCCTGGGATACCGTTCCGAGGATGACAAGTACGCCAGTGCCCCGAAGGTTCGCTTTGCGGCGAAGGACCTGATCGACCACCGCTAAGCCGTGCTGCTGTCCAGGCCCGGGATTCGGCACGCGCCGGTCCCGGGCCTCATACTGGAAGTTCAGATGGAGGTTCCCATGTTGACCCGCACCCTCGGAACGCAGGGCTTGACCGTGTCCGCGCTTGGCCTCGGCTGCATGGGTATGTCCGATTTCTACGGCCATAAGGATGATGCCGAATCCACCGAGACACTCCATCACGCGGTAGAGCGGGGCATCACCTTCTTCGACACCGCCGATATGTACGGCCCCCACCTCAACGAGATCCTGGTGGGCAAGGCCCTCGCCGGCGTGCGGCAGCGCGTGGTCCTCGCCACCAAATTCGGCATCGTGCGCGATCCGAACGATCCTGGCAAGCGCGGCGTCTGCGGGCGCCCCGACTATGTGCGAAGCGCTTGCGAGGGCAGCCTCAAGCGCCTGGGTGTCGAGGTCATCGACCTCTACTACCAACACCGGGTGGACCCTGACGTGCCCATCGAGGAGACGGTCGGCGCCATGGCCGACCTGGTGAAGGCCGGCAAGGTTCGCTTCCTGGGCCTCTCGGAAGTCAGCCCCACCACTCTGCGGAAAGCCTGCGCCGTCCACCCCATCACCGCCGTGCAGTCTGAGTATTCCCTGTGGACGCGGGATCCCGAGGACGGCCTTCTGCAGACCTGCCGCGAGCTGGGTGTGGGCTTCGTGCCCTACAGCCCCCTGGGGCGTGGCTTCCTCACGGGCCAGATCACACGCTTCGAGGACTTCGAGCCCGGCGACTACCGCCGCAACTCGCCCCGCTTCCAGGGTGAGAACTTCCAGAAGAACCTGGACCTCGTCACCCGCCTGAGGGATTTAGCCGCCGCCCGCGGCTGCACACCGTCCCAGCTGGCGCTCGCCTGGGTGCTGGGCCAGGGCGGTGACCTGGTGCCCATCCCCGGCACCAAGCGCCGGGACCGGCTGGACGAGAACCTCGGGGCCCTGGAGCTGGTGCTCGCTTCCGCCGAATTGCAGGAACTGAGCGGCCTCTTTCCGCCCGGCGCGGCCGCAGGCACGCGCTATCCCGAGGCCGCCATGCACACGGTGAACCGCTAGCCAGCCTTTTCAAAGTGGCAAGCCCAGGCCCCAGGCAGGCCCACCTGGAGCCGTCCATGGGCCCCGTGCGGAGCTCTTGATCGCGATCGAGGCCCAGCCGTGGGAAACTTGGGGGTTCCGCTGGAGCCCCCATGTCCACCGCTTCCGACTCTCCCGTCATCACCGCGCCCCGCGGCACCCATCTGCACTGCAAGGGCTGGGTGCAGGAGGCGGCCCTGCGCATGCTGATGAACAACCTGGACCCTGAAGTGGCCGAGCGCCCTGAGGACCTGGTGGTCTACGGCGGACTCGGCAAGGCTGCGCGCAACTGGGACTGCTTCCACGCCATCGTCAAGGAACTGAAACACCTCAACGACGACGAGACGCTGCTCGTGCAGAGCGGCAAACCCGTGGGCGTGGTGCGCACCCACCCCGACGCGCCCCGCGTCCTCATCGCCAACTCCAACCTCGTGCCGAAATGGGCCACCTGGGAGGTCTTCCGTGAGCTCGATCAGAAGGGCCTGATGATGTACGGCCAAATGACCGCCGGCAGCTGGATCTACATCGGCAGCCAGGGCATCGTGCAGGGTACCTATGAGACCTTCGCCGAGGCGGGCCGCCAGCACTTCGGCGGGTCCCTGGCCGGTACCCTGACGCTCACCGCCGGCCTCGGCGGCATGGGCGGCGCCCAGCCCCTGGCCGTCACCATGAATGGAGGCGTCTGCCTCGCCATCGACGTGGATCAGACCCGCATCCAGAAGCGCATCGACACGCGCTACCTCGACGAATGGACCGACAACCTGGACACGGCCCTGGCCCTCGCCCAGCAGTACATGGAATCCGAGGAACCCCGCAGCATCGGCCTGCTGGGCAATGCGGCCGAGATCCTGCCCGAGATTCTGAAGCGCGGCATCATCCCCCAGCTGGTGACGGACCAGACCTCGGCCCACGATGAATACAACGGCTACATCCCCGCTGGCATGACGCTGGAGCAGGCCGCCGTCATGCGCAATGCCGAGCCAGAGGCCTACGTGCAGCGCGCCCTGGCCTCCATGCGCACCCATGTGGAAGCCATGATCGAGTTCCAGCGCCGCGGCTCGGTCACCTTCGACTATGGCAACAACATCCGCGCCCAGGCCCAGCGGGCGGGCCTCGAGAACGCCTTCGCCTTCCCTGGCTTCGTGCCCGCCTTCATCCGCCCCCTCTTTTGCAAGGGCATCGGCCCCTTCCGCTGGGCCGCGCTGTCCGGCGATCCGGAAGACATCGCCGTCACGGACGCCGCGATGATGGAGCTGTTCCCCGAGAATGAGGGCATGATCCGCTGGCTCAAGGCCGCCAAGGAGAAGATTGCCTTCCAGGGCCTGCCCGCCCGCATCTGCTGGATCGGCGCCGGCGAGCGCCATCTGGCGGGTCTTAAGTTCAATGAGCTGGTCCGCACCGGCAAGGTGAAGGCGCCCATCGTCATCGGCCGCGATCACCTGGACAGCGGCAGCGTGGCCAGCCCCAACCGCGAGACGGAAGCCATGAAGGACGGCTCCGATGCCGTCAGTGACTGGCCGCTGCTTAACGCCCTCACGGCTGCCTCCGGGGGCGCCTCCTGGGTGAGTTTCCACCACGGTGGCGGCGTGGGCATGGGCTTCAGCCAGCACAGTGGCGTGGTCATCGTGGCTGACGGCACCGACCGCGCCGAGCGCTGCATCACCCGCGTCCTCTGGAACGATCCGGCCATGGGCGTGTTCCGCCATGCCGATGCAGGCTATGAGATCGCCCGGGAACACGCGGAGACCAT
>Ga0265327_10002531_pt1 | contig 19054 bp, 7 predicted proteins | sample 41621metaG_FD_202089 | JGI IMG/M metagenome (GOLD analysis project Ga0265327, IMG submission 202089) | Rhizosphere microbial communities from Carex aquatilis grown in University of Washington, Seatle, WA, United States - 4-16-21 metaG | ecosystem: Host-associated > Plants > Roots > Rhizosphere >...
GAACCATTATTTACTGCAATAGCTCCACCATTAGACGATGTATTGTAATCGAAAAAATTGTTTTGTATAGATGTAGATGGAGTAATATTTGCACTGACAAAAATAGCTCCTCCGTTAGAAAATGCTGAACAATTTGTAAAATGCGAATTTTCTACTGTTACATCTTGTTTTTCTAACCACATTGCTCCTCCATTCGATCTACCAACTGCTGATGCACGTTCAAAAATACAATAAGCGAATTGTGATTGTGGGCTTGCATCTGAAGAACTACTGTATTGAATACCGTTCCAAGTAATACCAACACTATTTGTTGTAAATAAAATAGAATCATTAACTGCACCATTTGCCAAAAGTTGACCATTTACAATTATACCATAATGCCCCAAAAATGTAACTACAGTACCCGCACTAATGTTTAATGTTGAATTTGAAGGAATAGTAATATTTCCATTTACATAAACATTATTACTCCATGTACCAGAAACATTACCGGAAACAGTACTGCTTGGATTTACCGTCAAAGCAGCGGATGAATGCGAAACATTACCGGCAGGGTCAATAACAAAAATGTAATAAGTATCCGGATTTGTTGGAGCAACTATACTCGTGGCATTACCTGCCACAGTTGTCATATTATTGCCTGCTGCAAAAGTGGTAGTTCCATTTGGCGCTAACCATATTTGGTCAGTTGCGAGTCCTACCGGCTGGTTCAATGTAACTGTGGCGCCGGTAAGAACAGTATTCGGTAACGCCGGATTTGCTAATAAGTCTTGATAAGTTGGTGCTACCGGATAAAGAGAAATTGTTGATGGAGGAAAATTGTCTGCGGCTGCATTGCCTACCGGATCAACTACATTGGTGATTTTAATATTTAAAGGACCTGGTGCACTTATTGAACTTACTGTATATGTTCCTGTAAAATGAGTTGGATTTACATTGGACATTAGAAAAGAATCTTGAGGAGCATAAGGATTATAATATACTTTTGGCCAAGTACCTAATGGTCGGTCAACAGCAATAGATACGGTTATTACATCTCCAACTTTTGCTAAATGAACCGGATCGATTGCATTATTTGAAAGAACAGTAACTGTATTGATGACCGGTGGAACGTTTTCAATACCCGTATAATCAAAAACCGTTGAACTTATATTTGTGGTCGTAGTAATTGTACCCGATGTAACAGTTCCATCCTTAAACCATGCTCCTGAAGTATAATAAGCTCCAGTTAAATTTGCAAGTATTCCTTGCACATCTCCAACTTGCAAATATCCGGTTAAGGATAAAATTGGATTCATACCACCACTTGCATCAACTGACCAATATCTGTTAACATAATCTGGTCCATAAGTATTGGGTTGTCTCATATTAGTGGATCTTACTTTTATATTACCATAACCACTGGATAAATTTACATCTAAAAGTGCAGGTATCGTGTTATTACCAACAGGGAATGTATTAGAAGCATTTAATGCAAAATTTATAATTAAACTTCCGGTACCATCTGTGGCAACAAAGCTGGTTGTTGGAGCACCGGAATTAATAGTTGTTGAAATTAATAAATCATTATTCCCAATATTTACAATACCGGCAGATAAAGAAAGATCGTGTATTTGCACAGTTTTTGTAAGAACAAGTCCTGCCGCATTGTTAAGCGTTACACTTATAGGTATATTAATTGTACCTGCGGAAGTATTGCTAATAATCTGTGTCGTCAATCCTGTAAGCATTAAAGCGCCGCCACCTGTTATAGTACCGTCAACATTTAAATTACCATTTAAAATTACGGTATTAAAAAATGTCAAAGTCGAACCGAAAAAAAGATTGAGCGATTCATTAACTGTAAAACCCGGCGTTTGACAATTTGAATTCGCTGTAATGTTAAGTTTTGCATAAGTTGTAGGGTAAACATCTGTTGACGTAGCGCCGCCATATTCCACTATATTACCTGCTGCGCTTGCACTAAATGTACTACCGGCAGTTTGGAATATTGGAGTTGCTTCAAAACGAACGACTGCACCACTCATATTTACAAACGACGAACCAGAAGTACCATCAATGGTACTTTTAAAAGTAACTTTTCCTGTATTAGAATTATTTATTGCTTTTGCTAAAGGAATATTTACAGTTCCTAAAAAATCAATTGGTCCTGCACCATCGAGATATTCACCATCACCTGATAAAGATGCTGCACCAATTTCGCATGAAAAGGCAGCAACATTATTATTTTGCAAACCGCCGATAAAAACCACTTTTGTAGGGTCTATTAATACTGTTGCTGAATTGAAAACACCTCCATTATTAATTGTTACAAGTCCAGTAAATGTTGTAATTTCATTTTGGGTGCTAATGTACAAAGTACGATAAGAACCAATATCAGTTGTTCCTGTTACATTAAAATTGCCATTAATAAGGCTAAGCGTCGAATTACTACTTATGCCTGTATTTAAATTCAAGCTTGCAACATTAAAGTAGCTGCCACTTGAACCGCTTACATTTACCGTAACACCATCATCTAATTTCACGAACGATGAAACGGTAAAATGATTCGTTGAATTTACTTGAAAACTTGTTGTCCCTACTCCTTGAAAAGTTATACTGTTACAAGAAAATCCGTTTTGGTCAACATATACAGTAGAGCCTGCCGGTATAAGAACATCATCTGTTGATAGTGGCAACGCTCCACCTTGCCAACAAGCTGTGGTGCCCCAATAATTAGTACTTCCGTCGCCTTGCCAGGTAATTGTTGATCCAAAACTTTGTGTTGCAAAAAAAGTAAGGCTTAAGACAAACACAATGGTCGCAAGCCTGCTGATATTTTGTGCGAAATACTTTTTTATTCGCCAAAACTCATTTAAGTAATAATTATTTTCCATGATAATAAAAATTAGTGAGTATTTATATAAAAAATTAAAAATTTGCTGCCGAATATTTATGCGAAGTTCATCAATTTAAACATCAATGTCAAATTAAAGTAACCTAAATCACCCCACTTTTGATGAACGCATTTTTTTCGATGATTAATGATTTAAATTAGATGACAGATGTGTTTATAAACCATAGAATTTTTGACACGCCATCTGTAGTTATTATTGTAAACAAAAAAGCCCTCGATTATTGTTTTCAAAAAAATCTTGGGCAGTTTTAGTATAACTCATTTAATAATTAATTATTATTTTCTTTACAAAATATTTATTGTTAATTCTACTTTAAATAATTGATAATTGATAATGGACAATTGACAATTTTGCTTTTACTTAATAATGTGTCAATAAACAAACCAAATTAATGTCGATTATTTTTACTGTACTTCTTACTAAGGTAGCTTAGCTTAATTTTGGTCTCAAAATTTTGTTTTTACATGTTCCATTTTTGTTTTTATATGTTCCATTTTTGTTTTTACATGTTTCATTTTTGTTTTTATATGTTCCATTTTTGTTTTTACATGGTCCATTTTTGTTTTTACATGTTCCATTTTTGTTTTTACATGTTCCATTTTTGTTTTTACATGTTCCATTTTTGTTTTTACATGTTCCATTTTTGTTTTTACATGTTCCATTTTTGTTTTTAGGTCATAAAATTTAGTTTTAAGACAAAAAAAACTATCTTTAAGGCATAAAATTCTATGTATAATATATTTTTTAATAGTTTAAGCTAATTTTAATTTAAAATATTAAATTTAAAATTAACTTATTTTTAGCTATTAACTGTAAATAGACGTTCAAGTAATACAATAAAACAAATATACAAAATTAAAAGTAATTAAAAAGATACTTTTAAAATTAAATTACTTAAAATTACCTGATTTTAGAAAAAATGTAACTGTTTAGGTCAAAATAATAGAACGCGGATAATCGCAGATTAAAAAAATCCGTTCAATCCGCGTTCCAATATTAAGCGCCGAAAAAGCTACGGCGTTATCTTTCAAAGACCAATTATTACTTTCTTTACAAAGAATTTATTGTTAACAGTAACTTTGATGATATAACAACCGTTTACAGTATTCAAATAGACTTGATTTGCGCCCTCGTGCAAGTTAGTTTTTGCGGCGATTAAATGTCCAAGTAAATCATACACTTCTATACGCGCATCTTTTTGAAACTTGGTTGTTGTTATGTCAACGTTTACGTATTTATTATACGAATAAATGGTTGCATTTGCTTCGTCGGCGCTTATATTTTGTATGCCCGAAAGTTGTGCGTTAAATATAAGCTCGAAACGTTTAACAGCGTCGCCAACGTTGTAATTAAACAGGTACGGTGTTGCGCTGCGGATGTCGTAATTTGCATTCGTTAATAAATCGTGCAGTAAAATTAGCGAATCTGCGTAATAAATAATTCCCGACGCTTGTATGGAATATTGTCCTGAAACATCGCATTTAAAATTGACCGGCACTTTTTGTTGATGCACTGCCGCCGACGCCAATGTTTGCAAAGCCAGCGTGTCAGAATTGCTGTTCAACGAATATAGTTGCGGAATGTTTTTGGTGTTCGAGAACATTTTAAACGCATCTTGTGTTCCGTCAAATTTACCGTCGCCTTTTGCTGTAAAACGCACAGCAGTTTCGTCCGATAAATTATTTGCAGTAACTTTCATTCGCACCATTTTTTGTTGCACAACCGGAGCAAAAACAAAATCGTCGTAATGAACGCGCGTAGCATTATTTATACCGATGCTTCCAACGCCATTACTGCCATTTGTTCCGTTTGGTACAACCTTTACCCAAAACGCCTGATGCGCATTTATTAACGGACTTCCGTTGTTGATGCCGATACCGTTCATGCCGGTACTATTCGGCACATAAACTGCATAGTTAGTTCCATTCCAGGTGTAGAGCGTATTATAAACGTTTGTCTTTGTCCATCCAACGGTGTCCCAACTTATTGCCGACGGATACGGATTGCCAACTAATTGCCAGCCGTCGAAATATGGATTGTTAAACAAATTGGTATAAGACAAATTTCCGGTTGTCAATGCACCGTCATTAAATATTGTATCGACAAAAACATACGACGTATCGCGCGAAGGCAACATTTTATAACCTTTCATAACTTGCAAACCTGCGCCGGTTGTAACGGTTGTCCAAAGATGACTTGTTTCGACGTATTGCTGAATTTGCGCATTGATAAAGAAACTTGGCGATTTTGTTACCGGCGACGAAATAAGCTGCATTGCATTTTTCTTTGCCGTAATATATGTAACAATATTTCCAATAACGCCGCTCGACGCATTATAATCGATAATCGAAGCGCTGTCGTAAACAGTAATCAAACCGGGATTTAAATTTCCTTTGCTTGTTTCTGGTTCGACAGTTATACTCGAACCGGATTGCATTGTCAACTTACTTCTCGATTCTATGGTTATGTTACGCGAATTGGCAGTAGCTTTGCTTGTCTCCGGCTCAACAGTAATACTCGAACCTTTCGACATAGTAACAGAACTACCGGATCTGAAATAAATATTCGCATTATTCGACGTCGCAACTTTACTGGTTTCGGGTTCAACAGTTATAGACGAACCTGTATTCATGGTCAACTTTGCACCCTTGCCAATACTAATATTTCGCGAACCGCTGATTACTTTACCTGTCGGAATATTCATATCGACTTTTGCAGAATCCATCATCACAAAAACACCACCGTCCCAAATATCAATATTTCCAGTTCCTGAAACTTCACCTTTCGACGTTTCGGGTTCAACCGTAATACTCGAACCTTTGCTTAACGTCAATTTACCACCGGCAAGTTTACTTGTTTCTGGCTCGACAGTAATACTGCTGCATCTAATTTTTGTAACTTTTTTAGATTGACTTTGAATAAGCTTCACACTCGCACCTGCATAAACAATTATATTTCCGATAAAAACGCTGTCATTAAAAACTACTGTAGCGCTGTCGCCGGTAACATATAGTTTGTTTAAAACAATATTCGCGTCAAAGTTTAACGAAATATAGTTGCCTTTAATTTGAATAATGCCAATACTGTCTTGAATATTTAAGTTGACAACATTTACACCTTGCGGAATTGTAACACTGTCGTTCCACGAAGGTATGCCGGGTGGCGACCAACCGGGAATACTGTCCCAGTTGAAGCTTGGCAATTTAGCACGATAACTTATTCCGCGTGTTATTATCAAACTGTCCGAAGCGCTACCACATTCATTTGTAACTGTCCATTTGATGGTATTGTCGCCTAATAAAAATCCACTTGCAAGAGTATGAATCAACGTTGGACTTGCAAAAGTTGCAGCGCCACTCGAAACTGACCAAACGCCTGTACCAAGATATGGTTGCGCCGCCGTCAGATAAGTATGTCCGGCAAACTGTGTGATAGTCGAATCGTAAATCAATTGTGGTGTTCCGGCGAAAGCATAGGGCGCTCTGTTAAAAATGTTTATTGTATCAGTTGCCTTACAACTTTGATTTGTTATAGTCCAGATTAAAACATTGTTGTTGAAATCGAGATTATAAACCGTCGCTGTGTTTGATGTTGTATCTGAGAAAAATATTTGCGGATTCAACGCTTTCCAATGTCCAGTACCTTGGAAAATTGTATTGGCAGACATTACAAGCGAATTTGTACAAACCCATTGATCGGCTCCGGCATTAATATTCATCGGATAATTATTATATATCGACACATAGTCAACGTAAACATAACCACTGTCAACTACCGACCAACTAAAGATGTTTTGCCCCATTCCAAGTTTTGTAACCTGCGTATTATACAATGCTGCATTTGCAATAAGAGCCGAGCCCGAAATCAAAGTCCAGTAACCTGTTCCGTTTGTTGGTGGTTGGGCATTCATAAATGTATTGTCGGTGCATAAATTTTGATTTGCGCCGGCATTTGATGGATTCGTCAATTTATATTGTACGTGCACGTCAGCATAATTTGAACAACCACCATTGCTGACAGTCCAGCGGAAAGTATTTGCACCATTAGTTAAATTTTGCGCCACCGTATTATTTGATGTAGGATTAACAATTGTCGCTTTTCCCTGAACAACTGTCCACTTTCCTGAATTTGCTCCAACCGGATTTGCATTTAATAACATACTGTTATTTGTTCCATACGTAATTGTATCATGTCCAGCAAAAGCTATCGGTTGCGGTTTAACAGAAACAACAATATTATCAGTTGCTGTACAATTAAATTGGTTTGCGACTGTTACGGTATATGTTGCAGTCTGCGTCGGAATAAAAGGAATACCTTGTACAACTCCATTTGACCAAGAATAATTCGTTCCACCGGTAGCATATAAAGAAATAGCAGTACCCGCGCAAATGCTTGTATCGTTGCCTGCAAAAGCAAGCGGAATTGGAGATGCAGCACCGGTTACCGTTGTAACATTGCTTGTACAACCAGTAACAAGATTAGTAGCGCGATATGATGCCGTAACATTTGTATTTGTCAACACATTTGTCATTGTAAGCGTATCGCCGGTTGCAAAAACGTTAAGGAAATTATCAATCGACCATTGAATGACTGAACCCTGTGTGGCATGTGCAACAAAAGTCAAATTACCGCTTCCGCACCGAGTTTGTGTCGATGCCATTTGTGTAATTACCGGCGTTGGATTGACATTTACATTAAATGATGATTGTGGACCAGAACCGCAAGAATTTAATCCGGCGACTTGTATTAATCCGGTCGTTGCAGAATTACTCAGCGAAGCAATCATTAAATTCGATGTACTTGTTCCCACAAAACCAGTAGGCATTGTCCAAGTATAGGAAGTTGCATTATTAATTGGCGACAAAACAAAACGTAAATTGGTAGCGCCTTGGCAAGCATCAGTTGTTCCCGAAATTTGACCAGCCGAAGTAACCAACGGTAAAACATTAATCAATGCTTGCGACGAATCAGCGCAACCATTTACATTTACAACCTTGTACTGTATGGTATGCGTACCGGAACCTGCAACCGATGGATCGAAAATTCCGTTTGTAATTCCAACGCCACTATAAACACCACCTGATGGTGAACCATTAGCCAACGCCAATTGACTTGCGTTTTGGCAAATATTGTCGAACGTTTTTAGTGTAACAGCAGGGAAAGTTTTAACGCTGACTGGAAATACTGCCGACGGAACACCGCCACCGCATGAATTTTGTCCGTAAACCTGAATATTACCGGATACAGCATTGTTCGTAAAATTAACAGTTATCTTACTTGCGTTTTGACCTGAAACAATACTCAAACCTTGTGGCAATGTCCAAACATAATTTGTAGCATTTGTAACTGACGGAACTGTATAAGAAATATTTTTTTGTCCCTGACAAACCAATGATTGTCCTGTAATAGTTCCAGCCGTTCCGGGTGCATTGGAATTTATTTTAACGGCAAATGTATCTGATGCCGCACCAATTCCGCAAGCGCTTGTTCCTTTAACCGTAACACCAACTCTGGTAAACGATGACGTAAATTTTACAGCAATCGAATTTGTACCATTACCAGCCAAAACAGAATATTGCACTGGGAAATTCCACAAATAAGACGTCGCACCAAGAATAGACGGTACAAAGAAAATCAAACTATCGCCAACACAAGCTTCACTGCGTCCGGTAATAAATCCGGCTGCTTTAGGATTATTGCTGACAGTCAACAAAACGCTATCGGGTTTACTGTAACAATTTCCACCTGTAACAGCATACACGCGATAATATCCGCTTTGGGTTGTTGTTGTATTAGTCAATGCCGGATTTTGCACCGTCGAACTAAAACCATTTGGTCCATACCACTGATAAGTCGCTCCGTTTACAGTGGTTGATTTTAATGTTACCGGTTTTGTTTCGCAAATCGATGTATCATTACTTGCCAATGGTTGAGCAGGAGGTACGCACAGCATAAAGTTACTCGAACTGATAATATTCCAATTTCCTTTGCTGTCTTTAACTCTTACGCAAACAATGTTCGAACCTTGCGGCAAACCGGTTACTGGTAAATTTGCAGCAATATTAACAGACGAACTTGGTGTACTTACGTTAAGTGGTGTTCCTTTGCCAACGCCCGGGTCTGCATTATAAAAGTATTCGGCTGCAACAATGTAAGGCAAAGTATCCGCAGGTATTGGTTGACCGGCAGGCTGCAAGATATATATTTGCTGCATCGTCGGCATTGACCATAAACCGGTATTATCTTTAACCCTGACGTATAAATAATGAATACCCGAAGTCAATCCAGTTGTGGGTGCATTAAAAAATGTATTTAATGTGTCGCCAAAACTAATATTGATTTTAGTAGCCAACCCTAATCCGGGATCAGTATCATAGAAATATTCGCCTTTCGTTAAGCCGGTTGTTGGAATTGGATTCGCTGGAATTGTCAAACTTAAATTTACAGGACAATAACCATCGGTAACGTTCACAGTGTATGTTCCTGAAACAAGATTTGAAACAGATGGTAATGTATCATGGGTTGACCAATTGTAATGATAAATAAAACTGTTGCCACCAGAAACTGCCAGACCAATGCTTCCGTTTGACAGACCTACGTTTGCCGGGTTTATTGTCGGAACAATATTCATAAGCGGTAAAACTGTTACACTCATCATATCAGAAATTGCATAGTTGCCATAAATGTCAGTATAAAATACCTGATAGTTTCCGGCAATACTAACTTGAATAGATGCCGTTGTATCACCGGTTGACCATAAATAGTTTGTACCATTCGGCGCGTTTAATTGTATCGACGAATTTTGACAAATTTGTGTACTGCTTTTAATGCTTATCAAATGTGGTGCAACCGGACCGACAACAATTCTTTCGATGTCCGGCGATACGCAATTGCTGCCGTTGCTGACCGTCAATTTAACTTTATAAATTCCCGGACTGGCAAAAGTGTAATTGGCATTGAATGTCGAAAAGTCAATTGTACCGTCATTAAAAATATCCCAAGAATAAAGTGTATTTACATTGACATTTGACGTAGTATTTGTCAACGTAGTTGCATTGCCAAAATTGACAAGGTTGCTTGTAAAATCTGCTTTTGGCGTTATACAACCAATTGGACTGACAATTGAAATTGTTTGGCTGTTTATTACACTCCAGTTTCCTGTCAACGTTTTTACTCTGATGGCAACGATGTGATTTCCTAACGTCAAATTCGAAACATCAACTGTAAATGTTTCGTTGATGCTGTACGACGGTGTAATTGGTACAGGTGTTCCTTGACCAATTCCGGGATCGGTGTCGATAAAATATTCAGCAGCGATAATTGGAAAATCAGTAGAATTAACAACCGGATTTGCTATGCCGTTGTTTATTTCAAAATATCCGACCGACGAGATACTCCAACCAGTAAATTTGTCTTTCGCTCTCACATTAATAACATGTCCACCTATTGAAAGTCCTTTGGTATTAATGGTCGAATTATAATTCAAAGTGTCAGTTGGTATAATTCCTGAAATCGGAAAAGCTTTACCGGCGCCCGGATCGGCAGCATCGAAAAAATATTCGGCTGCAATAATTCTGTTATTTGCCGACGAATCAACAACAACAATTAACGAGTCAGTTACGCTGAAAGAAATTTGCGATGGAAAACTGTATAATCCATAAATGTCTTTAACTCTTAACCAAATTGTGTGCAATCCTTTTTTTAAACCGACAGTCGAAAACTGGAAGAAATTATTAGAAGTATCCTGTTGGCTTACCATAAACGAAACCGGTTTACTATGAATCGTAACCGAATCGATAAAATATTGACCTAACACAATTCCCGATGGTGTACCGATTTTATTTTGTATAGCAAAGTTTTTCGAAACAGGGCATTTCCCGTCGCTTATTTGCACGGAATAATTACCGGCGCTCAATCCACCTATTGTTTGTTTTGTCGAATTGGTTGACCAAAGATATTGGTAAGCATAAGCGCTTCCGCCAGAAACAATAGCTCCGGCGCTGCCATTCGCCAATCCATTATTTGCCGGATCAACTTGCAATACAACATTCATCTGCGGATTTACTTTGACATTTACGTCATTGGAAATTTTTGCAATTCCATTCTGGTCAATATAAAATACATGAAAAAGTCCAGTTGCATAAATAGTAATTTTCTGTGATGTACTTCCGTTATTCCATTGGTAATTTGTTCCCTGTGGCGCGGTAAGAACGATGCTGTCTCCGGCACAAAATTCCGTCGAACGGCTGGTTGTAACTTGTGTTGAATAGGGCGTCCCAACCGTAATATATTTTATAGCAGAACTTACACAATTATTTCCATTGCTGACAGTCAACTTTACCGGATATGTACCATTGTTTGCAAACGTATAATTCATATTTGCAGTTGTGAAGTCAATTACGTTGTCATTGAAAATATCCCACGAATAGGTTGTCGAAATATTTGTCAATGTACTTAAATTAGTAAAAGAAACTGGAACAGTTGCCGCTTCGGGAACAAAACTGAAATCGACATGCGGCGTAGTACAATTTGTTGTTGACTGAACCGTAAACGTTGCCGATTGTATGACGCTCCAAACTCCTTTCAAATCGCAAACTCTGACATACGCATTGTGCGCACCTTGCGCAAGCGTTGAAGCATCTAAAATGTAAGTCTGATTCAACGTATCTGCCGGAATAATCGCTAATTTATTTCCAAAACCAACTCCCGGATCAGCATCGAAAAAATATTCTGCTTTCGCCAGTTTATAGGTTGTTTGATTAATGGGTGGAAATAAATCTGCCGGTGGTTGTATTTGAATAAGTTGCGATGTAACAGTATTCCAACCATAGATACTATCTTTCACGCGAATGTTTAATAGATGAAATCCGGGAAGTAACGTATCAGATAAAGTAATGCTGAAATTTTGATTGACACTATCTTTATTTGTTAGACCAACGAAAGGTGAAGCTTTACCACCACCCGGATCGCTGTTGTCCCAGAAATATTCTGCGCGAACTATTCTATGAAACGGCTGAGGCATCGGAGCCGTAGTTGTTGTATCATGTGGATTAACGCCAAAAATTAAATTTGTAAAAGAACTCCAAAGTCCATGTACATCTTTCACTCTGACATATAAATTGTGAAAACCGCCTTTTAAATTTCCAATAGTAATATTATTAAAGACATTTATCGTGTCATTGAAAGTTACGGGCAAAACGGTATGTTTTCCGGTAATGCTGTCAATACAATACTCGGCAAAAATAATTCCATGTAGCGTTGATGTATCGTTTGCAATAACAAAACTATTTGTTACCGGACATACGCCGTCTGAAACCGTTACGGAATACGATTGCGGTAATAAATTTGCAACTGTTTGTGTCGTTCCTCCGTTTGACCATTTATAACTGTAAGTAAATCCTGTTCCACCCGTCGGATTTACCATTGCGCTACCATTTGCATTGCCTTTATTTGCATTGCTTATTGTCAGATTTGTTGTTAAAACCGGATCGACTTCGATATAAATTGCGTTCGAAAAAACATAATATCCATAAGCGTCGATATAAGAAACCTGATAGGTTCCTGCATTTTTTACGACAATTGATTGTGTAGTTTGACCTGTACTCCACAAATAATTTGTACCAGACTGGGCAGACAATAATACGCTGTCGCCATTGCAAATTTTAGTTTTGCCGTTAATCGATATATTTCTTGATAAAATTGGCGCTACAAAAACTTTACTGATTGCAACAGAAGTGCAAGTTCCTCCATTACTTACCGACAACTTGGCATCATAAATTCCGGGATTTAAAAATGTCTGCGTAGTATTTTGCGACGAAATGGTATTTGTAACACCACTTGCAGTTATTTGCCAGACATAACTCGTTCCAGTATTTGTATTGGTTGACAAATTTTTAAAATGCGTAACATTTCCGGCATTTACGGTGTCATAAGTAAATTGAGCGGTAGGAGTGATGCAAGCAGTCGTAGCAATTGTAAACGAACTCGACCCTATTACGCTCCAATTTCCACCGGCATCTTTTATCCGCACACCAATAATATGAGTACCAACTGTTAAATTATTTGTGTTGACAGAATAAGACTGACTAATGCTGTCGCCCGAAAACATATATAAGTGAATACCATTGTTTACACCCGGATCGTTATCAATAAAATATTCGCCGTTTGTAAGTTTCAAATTAATACTCACAAACGTCTGCAATGCAACAAGTGGATTTATATAAATCATTTGCGAACCAACAATTGTCCACAAATTATTAGAATCCATTGCTCTGACTGAAACGCTGTGTATTCCTGCCGCCAGTCCAATAGCGCTGGCATTGAAAGTGTAATTCAAAAGGGTGTCTTGCGTAAATCCTGTAATTGCAGTTCCTTTGTTAACACCCGGATCGGAATCAAAGAAATATTCCGCTCGTGTGAATGTCTGACCATCGGCATATTGTAATTGCAATATAATACAAAACCATATAAGCCAAAATATGACTTTTACGTTAGCTCTTTTCATAACTCTTATGTATGAAAAGATTATTTACGAGTGTTTGCTTTGATATTGATTTGAAGTGTTCCACCAACCGGCACAGACGAAACCGGAACAGTAACTGATGTAACAATCGGCATTTTTGAATTTCCCTGTATCTGAGTGCATGGCGAATTACCACCGGTCAATCCGATATTTGTGCTGTTCGTTCCGGTACCAATCGCAGGAGAGCCGGCTACCAAACCAAAATTTTGCGCCCATGCAAAGTTAGCTCCTAACAAAGGGTAGTTAACAAAATTTGGGTTGACATTATTTAGATTGCCGCTTCCTGCATTATTTCCATAAGGTAATCCGACGTTGTTGTTGAAATAAGTAATGTTGTTATTAAATGTGGATGAAGATGCTCCTGTGGGTTGTGCTGCATAGAAAATACAATTTTCAACAACCATTCCTGCCATGCTAAAAACATTACCAACTCTGTTTAAAAATACACAATTTCTTATAAAAAATTGTCCGTTCATATTCATGCCATTGTCAGAATTCAAACTAATGTTGCCGGAATTACTAAAGACGCAGTTTGTTACTAATATATTAGTCATTGAGCTTGGATTTTGTACATAAATATAACCCGTAAAAACACAGTTTCTAAAAGTAATATTATTGTAAATCTGTCCACTAAATGCAATAGAGTTTCCAGCCCAGAAAGCGCATCTTTCAAAAGTAATATTTGATAAGGTATTTTGACCACTGCCCTGACCGGTGAAATTCCCATAAAGATTTACTGTATAATTGAAAGCAATACCATAAAATTTCGTGTTACTTGCTCCAAAAGTACCATTTACATTTGTTAATGACGGTCCATACCAATCAATTGTGGTATTGTAGCCATTAGGATTATTGCAGCCTTCGCCTATAAGTGTTAAAGATCTGTCAATTATCAGATTCCCATAAGAGTATGTGGTTGCAGAACCGGCTATTAAAACTGTATCGCCGGGTAGCGCGGCATTATCTGCTGCCTGAATATTACTAAACTGCGCTGGTTTATCTGAGCGGTTGCTAACTGTCCAAACAGTTGCGAATGAATTAATGCTCAAACCAAAAATGGCGAGCATGAAAATAATTGTAAACGTAAATTTTTTCATAAAATTAATTTTTTAAAGATTTCTATTTGATTTGTTTATAAACGATTTTTTGGTACTTAAATTTTACAAATATTAATTTTGATTATTTGACTAAGGTACAAAAGCTTTAAATACAAATCAAGTATTTTTACAATGAATGGGTTGATTTATATCAACAGGAATTTTTAATTATCATATTTGTAAATATTTGGTGTTTTTTTTTGACAAAAATTTAACAATCATTGCAAATAGGAGTGGAGCTTATTAATGGTTTTGTAAGTTTAAAATGCAAATTTTTTTAAGGAATTTTAGTTACTTCTTTTTTTGCCCGGATAATATTTTGTGCTGGTCTTTACGCTGGTTTAAATATCTGCATCGCTAATGGATTTGCAATTTGTTGAAATAAAAATGTAGGTAATCTTATTTAACATAATATTTGTTATACGCCATATTATATAATAAAAAAATTTAAACTCATAAATGCAACAAATAAGTTATACTAATGAATTTTAAACCACGAATCCTGAGCACGCATGACTTGTTCAATAACATCGCGGACACAACCATAACCACCATTGCAATGTGAAATATAGCGCGATATTGATTTGATTTCTTCCACGGCATCAGCCGGACAAGCTGCAATTAAAACACGTTTCATAATTTCGTAATCCGGTAAGTCGTCGCCCATATAAAGAACATCTTCATAAGTAAGTTCGTATTTAATAATAAAATCTTCAAAATCATCACGTTTATTAGGCGATTTAATGTAAACATCCCCTACTCCAATATCATTAAATCGTTTGCGGACAGCTTCTGAATTTCCGCCTGTAATAATCGCAATAGGAAATCCATGGTCAACTGCAAATTTAACGGCAAAACCATCTTTAATATTCATAGTCCGCATCATTTCACCATTTGGATGCAGATAAACATTAGCATTACTAAATACACCATCAACATCAAACGCAAACGCCTTTACTTTCTGAAGATCTTCTTTATAATTCGACATAAATTTGTTATTTTATAAAATGCACAAGCTGTATAAATCCCTGTTGAATAGTTCCTGTATGAACATTAAGTTGCGACCCAAATAAACTATGCGGAATTGAATAAATTAGCAATAACAACACTGCTGCAAAAACTATCCACATAGGGCGTTCTTTTTTCAAATTTAAGACTACAGCAACAACCCAACCTAAAATAGCGATTAATGTTTTGTTGTCCGTCAAATCCCAACCCCATGGAATACCAGTCCAATATTCGCCAAATGCAAATTTTTGAACAATCGGTCCTAATATACCACCACCAATACATAATAATACAAATGCAGTCATTCCCCAAAATTTATATTTCGGATGTCCTGCTAATGCCATCAAACCAGCTAAATTTGATAACAACATCGCAAAGAACATCATAAAAATATGTGGTGCTAAAACGAAGGTAGGTACGGGGTCTTTATAACGAATTACAACATGCTGCTCTTGCGCCAATGGAATAACATTTCCTTTTGATTGGAACTGCAAGTAATATTCCAGTTTGCCTGCCGATGGTTGTTTAGGCAAAGTAAAAACCAAATTGTTTCCGCGACGTATCATTTGCTCTTCAAAAAATTTCTCGTTCGTTGGAAAACGTCGGTAAAAAGCAGTGCCACTAACCGAAGTGTCAGGAATTTCAATTTCCATTTTGCAATCTTCTATGGTCTCTTGCGAGCGCATAAGTTTAGTTTCGTAGGGTTGCCCATTAATTTCAAATGAAACATGTTTTGGATATGTCGGACCTGTCATTCGTTGATAAATTGCTGCAGTTAACGTAATAACTACCGCTAAAATCCATAATATTGCTGTTTTTTTCATCGTTATATTTTTGCTTTTTATTTAATCATGCAAATATTGAAATTATTTTTTACAATTATCAAATTGACTGAAAAAAAAATTCATTTATACAAAAAATATTAACCAAAAATATAAATTTACATACGGCAGAATTGTTTATTTTATTAACTTTACAGATACATAAATGACAATAACAAATTAAAAAATGCCAACTCGACGCGCTTTTATTTTACAATCTGCATTAGCTACTGCCGGATATATTGCAGGATCAACTTTACTTAATTCATGCCGTTATCCTGCGCACAGCGAAAATGTTTATAATAAACCAGATAATTTTGTCCGTGAACTACACGAAAGATTGCTCACAATTGATTCGCATTGTGACACGCCTCTCAATTTTTTGCATCAAGGGTTTGATATTTCGAAAAACAACAGCAGTTTACCTTACAATTCGAAAGTCGATTTTCCAAGAATGAAAACCGGCGGATTAGATGCCTCATTTTTTGCTGTATTTCTTTGGCAAGGAATTATTGATACAGAACATTATGCGAAAAATTACAATAGAGCAATTAAAATTTTTGATGCGATTAAAACCAATATTGCAAATAATCCAACTCTTGCGGAACAAGCTTTCGAACCCGATGATGCCGATCGCATAGCCCGAAGCGGTAAACGCGCTATTTTTATTGGTGTCGAAAATGGATATCCGATTGGTGATGATTTAAATAAAGTCAAAATTTTTTATAAGCTTGGTGCGCGCTATATAACTTTATGCCACATAAAAAATAATCAAATCTGCGATTCGTCAACTGACAAAGCCGGTGCAGTTTTTCATGGTTTAAGTCCGTTTGGCGAAAAGGTTGTAAAAGAAATGAATCGACTTGGCATTATGGTCGATATTTCGCATACCTCGGACGAAACTGTTAACGATGTATTGAAATTGTCAACAAAACCAATTATTGCATCGCATTCCTGCGCGCATTCAATTTGCGGTCATCCACGAAATTTGAATGACGAATTATTACAAAAAATTGCAAAAAATGGAGGCGTTGTACAGCTTTGTTTTTTGAGTAATTACATAAAAAAAGCACCCCATAATCCGCAACGTGATTCTGCATTAGCTTTGCTACGAAATAAATTTGGAACCTTTTCCGAGCTTCTCGAAGAACAAATGAAAATTGCAAGGGCAGAAAGAGAAAATATCGACAAAATATTTCCTGAGAAACTTGCAACAGTTGCAAATGCAGTTGATCATATTGACCACATTGTTAGAATTGCAGGCATTGACCATATTGGTATTGGAACCGATTTTGACGGCGGCGGCGGATTAGCCGATTGTTTTGATGCAACCCAACTGCCAAATATTACTGGCGAATTAATGAAACGTGGTTATACCGAAGAACAAATGCGCAAAATCTGGGGTGGAAATTTGTTGCGTGTTTTCCGCGAAGTAAGCAAAGTTTAATATTATTTGTTTACTCTGTACCGGGTATTTGGTAATATGAATAATAATACAACTGGCTACCCAAAATCCAAATTTTTGAAAACACTCTGGCTATGATAAATGCTTGTTCTATTAAGAATATGAGTAGCATTGTTACCAAAGTTGTCATTCCAAATACTTTATAAAATAATACATATAAAATAAATAAGCCAACCGGTGTAACCATCAACATTAAAAACAGCAAATAGGATTGAATAATGTGCTTGAAAACAAAACGGAATGATTTTAGTAATGATTGGTAAACATTCGTGCCACCATCTATCATCATAATAATTTTAGCATAATCTGCAACCATCAGAAACCACCAGAATATTATTAAATGCAAAGTAACTACACAACCATAAAACCAAACCATGGTAACTTCGCTTATGGCTTTTGCTTTGATGGCTTCGCCAATCATTCCCATCGGAATATAAATTATTAAAGCAATAACAACCTGAACCAAAATCATCACCAAAGCCAATCTTAAAAAACGCCAGAAATATAAGCCACAGGCTTGAAAAAAATCGCCCAATGTTATTATTTTATCTTCTTTATAAAGATATGTGAACACACCACCGGCAAAGAAAACTGAAAAAAATAAATAGAATCCTGCAAACCAAAAAACTTCATTAAATATAAGCGAAAAACCACCTTTGTAGCCACTTATCAATTCATAAATAACTGAATAATTGAAATTTTTAAACAAGGTTGCGATAGCCATTGTTTTTCCGGCAGAATCTCCCAGTAATTTGAAAAATGGCAAAGCTAATAAAAGCGCAATCAAAAGATTAATTGCATATATAATAAATGTAATTTTTAAATTAAATGCGCCGTTTTTTAAACCTTTAAGATATGCTTTTATCAGCTTCATGTTTTATAATTTTGGTTCGGAAATTTAAAATTAATTTTGTTCAGCAATTAAATTTTCTGTTGACATTGTATTTTGAATGTCGCCACTTTCGAGTAATTCTTTTTTTCTGAATTCGATTTTGACATTTTCTTTCTTTTCGTCCATTTCTACTTCGATTGACGAACCTTCTGTAACCGTTGCCGTGATGATAACTTCAGCCATTGGGTCTTCGAGGTATTTTTGAATTGCTCTTTTTAATGGACGTGCACCGAACTTTACATCGTACCCTTTATCGGCAATAAAATCTTTTACATCTACCGAAATATTTAATTGATAACCTAATTTTTTAACGCGATCGTAAAAATATTTCAATTCAATGTCAATAATTTTA
>Ga0265327_10002532_pt1 | contig 19053 bp, 11 predicted proteins | sample 41621metaG_FD_202089 | JGI IMG/M metagenome (GOLD analysis project Ga0265327, IMG submission 202089) | Rhizosphere microbial communities from Carex aquatilis grown in University of Washington, Seatle, WA, United States - 4-16-21 metaG | ecosystem: Host-associated > Plants > Roots > Rhizosphere...
CCAAGGAGGTCAAAGACACCGAATATCCGTTCAACACCCAGAACAAGGGACGCATGTCCCTGAAGCGCTACATCGACTCGATCATCGCCAACTCGGCCAAGAACATCGCGCTATGGTTCGGCAAGGTGGCGGGACAGCGGTGGGGCAATGGCAAAGGATCTCGGCCGTACATGCCAGCGACACGTCTCTGGGAAGACGTCCAACTCGACGGCCACAAGCTCGATGCGCACTGCACGATCCAGCTGCGTACGCGCAACGGCAGCTGGGTCGACGTTGTCCTCGAGCGGATCTGGGTCCTGGTCCTGGTGGAAGTCGTATCGGAAGCCGTGCTCGGTTGGGCGGTCTCCTACAAGCGCAACTATGACGCGTCCGATGTGATCCGCTGCATCCAGCGCGCGCTAATCGCGCAAGGGCCACGCGAGTACACCATCAAAGGCCTGAAAATCCGCGACGGTGGCGGATTTCCTGTGGACCTTCATCCAGAACTCGAACGCGCCGGGTTTGACCGGATCAAGCTCGATAACGCGCTGTCCCATAAGGCCGAGCAGGTAATACGGATGCTGAACCGCAAAGTCGGCAGCGCCGTGCATTTCGGCGCGGTGGCCAACCCCAACGCACGACACCTGGTCGAGAATATCTTTGGCCGCTGGCTCGCCCCGGAAATCCAACGCCTTCCCTCCACCACCGGCAGCCGCCCCGGCGACCCGAAGAACCAGGGCTCGGTCGATGCCGCCTTGACGTTCTGCGTAAGAGAGTCCGAGTTGCTGCAAGTGGTCGACGTCGTTTTGGCCAATGGTAATGCGGAGCCGACCCGCGGGGTGGACTACAGCACCCCGAATGCCGATATCAAAACGCAACTGAACGACCCGGACAGCAACTTCCTTCCGCGGCCGATTCCCGAAGACGCCTGGGGCCATGGCGGGCTGGCGCCACAAATCATCTTGAAGAGAGTGTCCGGCAACAAGAAAAAGGGGGCGCGTCCCTTCATCTATTTCCGTGGGGCCAAATACACCAGCGACCTGCTGGAGTGCTCCTATGAGCTGGTCGGGCGTTCCCTCGTTATCCATGCGAATCCTGATAAGGGACAAACCGTGATGGCGTTTTTCCAGGACGGTACGGAGTTCGGTCCCCTGCTGGCGAAGGGGAAGTGGGGACTGGTCCCCCACACGATCGAGATGCGAGAAGAGATTAACGCGCTGTCTGCCAAGAAATTGCTGCCGCCCGACGACGATCCGGTGCAGGCGTACATGCAGTACCTCGGCGTAAAGGCCGCTGCTCGCGGTCGCGCCTCCAAGCCGGACGGGACGGCAACGACCTCTCAAGACGCCAACAAGATCGCGGCTGCAATCAGTCGCGGCTCGTCCATGCCCGACATCGACACGGCGCCGCCTGACGGCAGCGGCCAGCCCTCGCCTGGAAATGCCCATGCCGCACCTTCAGGGCGGCAATCCCAACCGCCGTCCACGCCCACGGCGCCGCCGTCGCGTGCCTTCGCCCTGAAGCCGGGCACGCTGCCTGGTTGGGTGCGCCGGCCCATTGCCAAAGCGCTGAATCGCTGAACGCCTGGATTTCTCCAACTCCATTCAATCTTCACACCTCATCCATTATGCTCGATACCGATACTCATGATCCCGCACCGGAGGATGCGTTCGCTCGTCCCCGCATCGACGAGGAAACGCATCCTGTCTTCAACGGCTTGTTCGTGTTGCCAACGCGCGCCTGTCTGGCCTTGCTGGACTACATCATTTTCTTTGTGGCCATGCGCATGTCAGCGGCGTTCGTCGCACCACCAAGGTATGGCAAGACCATGGCCGGCGAATTTATCAAAATCCATATCCCGAAGGAAGGTGCCAAGGGCGCGCGCGTCTACAAGATAGACATGGCGTATTACAAACATTCGACCAAAAACAATTTCTTCGAGCATCTGCTCAAGCAGGTGAAACACGCGTTGTGGAATGAGGGCAAGCATGCGGCCAAGGTGGACCGGTTCAAGGCGTTTCTCATCGATGCGGCCCGGGCAAACAAGGTGACCCGTGTCGTGCTGCTGTTTGACGAGGCGCAACTGCTGACGATCGAAGACTTCGAATGGTTGAAGGAAGTCCATAACGAACTCGAAAAGGAGCACGTGAAGATGATTACCTTCCTCTTCGGCCAGCGTGAGCTCGAGGCCCGCCGGGAGGTTCTCAAGGACCTTAACCGGCCCGACATCACGGCGCGCTTCATGTTCAAGATTTTCAATTTTCCTGGTATCGACAGCGAGGACGACCTCCAGGTGCTCATGGATTGCTACGATCACGAATCTGAATTCCCTGAGGGCAGCGGTTGGAGCTACACCCGCTTTTTCTGGCCGGCCGCCTTTGAAGCAGGGTGGCGTTTGTCGTCGGAGGCGAACACGCTCTGGAAGCACCTGACGGCAGCGCGCAGCAAGGCCGGCCTGCGGGGGCCGTTCACGATGGAAATCGTCGTACGGGTGATCGAGTATGTGGTGCGCAGCGCCCAGTCGATGGAGTCCAAACCGCCTGCACTGGCCGAACTATGGCCTGACGCGGTAGAGTCGACCTACTACGCGGACGCCGGGCAGCATTCCGAGGCAGGCGAATCGGCGGCCGAGACGCTTGCCCTGACCTGCGGGGTTGAACATGCTGCCGAATAGCGTTCCGGTCCGGCCTTCGGCTGCTGGGCTCTATGCGAGAGATACTCAGCTGGTCAACAGTTGGGAGGAGCAACACAGAAAGCGAGAATCCATTTATAGCCGCTGGCCGCAACATCCCGCGGAGGCGGGAATGCGCTTGAGCGGCGCCTCTCTTCCGGCCTGGCCGACCGAGTCACTATTCTCGCTAAGTTGGCGATTGGCGCAAGCCAACTGCTGCCCGCAACTGACGATCGCGCGGTTACTGGCCCAAAAATGGGGAGCAGAGGTCACGCTGACTCGAGCGCAAAGCGACGAGCTTGACCTGGAGCGCTTCGAACAAATGGGCAGCGCGCCGGTTCGTCTGCTCCAGGCAGGATTGGCGGAAACGTATCCTTTGGGGACAGGGCCATGGATGGAGATTGGCCTGACGGTATGCCCGCAATGCTTGCGCCAAGGTTTCCATTCCGCACTTCTGCAGCTGGGCTTTTTCGAGCGCTGTCCGGTTCATGATATTCGTCTGGAGACCCACCAGCAGAGTTACGTTTACGGAAAATCCGTGAAGCAGTTTGGCGAACATACGCCTATGTGCGAATTGTGGAATGCGCATCCGGCACATCGCCAGGAGACGCCACTTCAGCCGATGGTCAGGCCGCCGGATGAAGCGTCCGTATGGGCGGAGGTTCTCGACCAGATAACCCGCGAGCGGTGCAACTTCCGCACAGTGGCTTGCAAGGTCGGACGGGCGGGAGATGGTATTCACTTCAGCCCGGTGCTTCTGCACTTTCTCCTGTTTGGGCGGGAGCGGGCGGGACCGCCGAAGTCTTGGGCAGAAGCGCTGGACCAGATCAAGGGATTGACTTCCGGCGACTTCAAAGGCACCTCGAAAGCGGGAGACGACGACCACATGGAAGCGGCGCTGCCGGTGTTTCGCAGCGTGTTGCGCCGTCATTGGCGGCGAACCCTCGGCACGCACCGAGCGTGCGTCCTGGCGATCATGCGGGCCTCAAGCGAATGCTGGCGCGGTCATGACCAGGGTCTGCTGGAGGTCGCGCGCGATTACTGTCCGGTGGCCTACGGATTTCTTGCGCAACTCTACGCGCGCCGTCCGCATGTCTGGCGGGGTAGGCGACAAAACGATCATGGCGCCATCCTGCGCCGCATCACGCGCGAGGACCTGGAACATTGGGTCAGACAACTGCCGGCCGACTGCAAAACGTGCCCCGAGGCTTCCTTGCGAGCGGTGGCCATGAATACCGCGCTTGAGTTGGAACTTTCGCGACCGGCGGCTTCGGTGTTTGTCGTTCCGCGTCCCCTGGTAGACCTCAAACTCGAAAACTGGACAAAACCCTTTGAACGTCAGATCTGGCGGTGCGAGGGGAGGGACGTGATCGATAGCGACCAACACAAGCCTGTTCGCGGATGGGAGCTGGCGGAAAATCCGGAAACGGGCATGATGCGGCTACGCATGGCCGTACGGCTGCTACCTGCTTTGGATCGCGACGAGCGACCCCCCGGCGTCTTACGCATGAAGATCAGCGAGCGGGATTGTCCGCCACCGCGCGATCGGCGCCACGCGACGGCTCTCGCCCGGGCAATCGAGATCTACTGCGAACCTAAAGGAAATGACGACTACTTTTTCGCGCGGTTATATCGCTTGCGCGCCAACGCTATGTGAAGGGACGGTCATGTGCCTCGCCCGCCCCGTCGAAGTCTTCGATCCTGGATCCCTGCGCTGCTCGGCGATTGCAACCTTCGCGGACATTCCATCGGCTTACGATGGATCAGCAGGAACCAACCGCCGCCCGGCAGCGGAGAATACGCTTCTCGCCAACCGCGATTGGGACGCCCTCCAGCGATGGCTCCAGCAACTTGGCTTGCGCCAACCCGCGTTGGAGTCCTATGGGCGTGAAGCGGAACGGTTATTCCGCTGGTCCATCGGCGTTGCAGACAAGCCGCTGTCGTCGCTGGATGCCGATGACCTGCGGCGTTACGACGCCTTTGTGCGATCGCCCGATCCGGATTGGCGCATGCGTAGCAAATACCGGCGCAAGGATTCGCGCTGGCGCCCCTTCTTTGCGCAACGATCTGAAGCCGGCGCGACTTTTTCCAGGCACGTCCTGCGGCGCCTGTTTGTGTGGCTGACCGCGCAAGGTTACTTGCGTAGCAGCCCGTTGCAGGCAGCGAGGAAATGAAGAAGCGGACGTCGGCCGGGTGCGGGGGTTCGCACGCTTATAGGTGCAGAAGGTTAAATTGCACCTTGAAAGCATAGTGCAAGGCCAGGTTGGCGGCTACTGGAGCGGTTCTATGAACAAATTCCAGAGCATTTCGGCCGCGCCTTCATTGCTAAGCAATTGGTCGCGCCGATTCCCGAAGGCGGATATACCAAGGGGTTTCAGCCCCAGGGTGTAATCGTCAGCATGGATACTGAGACTCTCGTTGAAACTGCCACGCGTGACGCCGTTGCGGCTGTAGACGATATCCCCGCCGAACCGATCCTGGCTTGAGGTCCAGATGCCGCATTGGGTTAGCCGGTTACCTTCCCGATAGACGGAAGCCTCGAAGCTTTGCGAATCGATCCGTTCGAAGTTTATATCGACACCGGTATTTCGTGCCTTCAGTTCGGCCAGCGAGTTCTCGAAAAAGCCGGCGATGTAGTCATAGGCATCGCGGCGCGCCCGGTCGCGGTCCAGGTCACTGAATTGACGTGCGATACGCAGGTTGCTGGAGCGGGCGACCCTGGCCGGCTCGCCCATTGCAGGGCTTTGTCCCATCATTGCTGCCAGCGCCGCCGGGGTAGAGGGCGCGGGTGCGGCGGCGGCCGGCTGGGCGCGGCCCGCCAATGCCGCCTTGATGGCCCGTACTACCTGCAGGAAGCCGTCATCGTGCGTCGGGAAGTGAACGATGGCCTTGCCATCCCGGGTGGCCGCCTGGAGCCTGCCGAAGGGGAGGGCCTGCCAGTCGCAGGGCCGCAGGATCACCGGGATGACCACCGCTTCGCCGCGCACATGGCGTTCCAGCGCGCCCTTCATTTCGATCTCGAAACAATAGTTGGATGCGATGAAATCCGGGCTGACCAGCAGCAAAACAACATCGGCGGAGGCGAAATGCCGATCGATCTCCTGCGCAAAGTCCTGGCCCGCCAGGATGCGCCGGTCGTGCCAGGGCTCGATCAGTCCCTGGCGCTTGAGGCCGGTGAGGTGGACCTCCAACTCGTTGCGCAGGTCCTCATCGGCATGCGCGTAGGAAAACACCAGTGTAGCCATCGTGATCTCTGGATATAAAAGACAGTCGAAGAAGGCGCTTGCCATGTTACCCGACGAATGGGCTTTGTCGCCGGTGCGCCCGGGACACGCTTGCAGAAATCCAGTCCCCGTTCTATTATACGGAACTTCGTAAGTTACGACACGCCGTAATATGACGGATGCATTGGACCTTACCGGGCGTCTTGGCTTGCTCAATCTCCTGCTTGAGTGGGAAGGACGGCTCAACAACGGCCGGCTTCGCGCGCTGTTTGGCTTGAGCGTGGTGCGGGCGAGCGAGTGGATTCGCGAGTTCCGGGAACACAGTCCCGACGCGGTGACCTGGAACTCCAAGACCCGGAGTTTTCACGTCAACAAGGGCTTTTACCGGACCGGCAGGCGGTCGGGAAAGGCTGGAGAGGCAGCGGCGGAGTCCCTGTCCCGATACCTATCCCTGGTGGGCTTGCCCAGGCTGGTAGATGGAAGTGCAGGAGCCCGGGTGACTTGGTCGGCGTTCCCGGATCTTTCGTCGCCCGCCCCGCGCGTGTTCTCGGCCTTGTCCGAGGCGGCGGCGTCGCGCCGCGGGGTGCGCATTGGCTATCGATCGATGCGCGAACCCAAGGAACATCAGCGGACGATCTTTCCCCACAATCTGGTGCGCGCGGGGCGTCGGTGGCATGTCCGCGCCTACTGCGAAGATAACCAGGACTTTCGGGATTTCGCGCTCGGAAGAATTACCGGGATCGACTTGCTGGCCGAGTCCGCCGTCATGGGCGAGGAGGAGGATGCCGCTTGGATGGCGCGCGTGCCGGTCAGCCTGGTGGCCCATCCAAAGCTGGCGCCGGAACAGCAGGGACTGATCCGCTTTGAATACCTGAACAACACCGCCAGCCGTACCGAAACCTGCCGGGGCGCCCTGGTCAGTTATTTCATTCAGGACGTGCGCGCCGCTACGGATACGTCCAGCCAGGTACCGCCGGAGTATCAGTTGGCGGTGGAGAACATCGAGGAGATCAAGGCGTGGCTGTTTCCGACCCGTCCGGCGGGGCGCTGAATCCGGCCATGGGCGCGCTGTTGTTCGAGCGCCTCCCAGACCGGATCTTTGCCCCCCTTGCATCGACCAATCGACGCCGCTACTGGGGCCTGCTCTGCCGGCTGCACCAGTACCGGTTCGGCCCTGAGGCTCCCTTGCCGCCAAGCACGGGCTTTCCACCGCGGGTCATCGTGCAAGACATCGAGCACGAAATGATGCTGCACGACGATTGGGAGGATGAATCCCAGGGTGAGGCGCTGACGCCGTTGAACGTGCGCGCGAACAACGCGTTCACCTACCTGGCCGACAGCGGCTGGTTCCGGTTGGAGCGTCACGGCGTGGAAAAGCGGGTGACGATGCGACCGGCTGTCAGCCAATACCTGACGCAACTCATCGCCTTTGCCGATCGCGGCCCTGTCTTCATCTCCGGGAAAATCCGTTCCATCGATTTCAACATCCGGTCCGTCCTGGAAGGCGAAGCGTCGGGCGAGTCCCTGCAGGAGGCGGCGGAACAGGCACGCAATCTGCTCGAATACGTTCGCAACACCAGCACCAACATTCGCGACCTGATGGAGCAGTTGGGTGCGGAATCGGCAACACGCCAGTATGTGCAGAAGTTCTTCACCAGCTATATCGAAGAGGTGTTCATCGGCGATTATCGCGATCTGCGCACGCGCGAACACCCGTTATCGCGCCGCTCTCAAATCCTCGCGCGCATCGAAGAGATCGACGGGTCACCGGCGCATCGCGCGAGGCTGCAGGCCTGGTACGAGAGCATGCGGGCGCCGGGGGACGCGAAAAAAGCCGCACGTCTGTTCGAGCGCGATATTTCGCGCTTGCTTGAGATTTCGCGTATCGACGAGTACCTCGACCGGCTGGATGACGAGATCCGGCGTGCCAACAAGCGGGCTCTGACCTATCTGGACTACCGTCTTCGGTCCTTGCAACCCGTCGATGCGCTGATCCGGCAGATTGCCGGCCGCATCGCGGCTGGCGGCTTGAGCACGCTCGGCGATCCCTTTCCAGCAGGCGAACTGGTCTCAGCCGAACGACTGGCCGAGCCAAGGATCGTCGCCAAGCGGCCGCCGCCGACCGCCCTGATTCGCCAAGTGCCTTCGGAGCGGGAGATTGCGCGCGCACAGATCATGCTTCGTGCGCGGGCGGCACGGACGATGACGCCGGCCCGGTTGTCCGCGTTCGTGCTGGCCAACCTGGCAGACAAAGAAGCGATCGGCCACGACGAACTGAAGATCAGCGGCGTTTCCGACCTGCGCGCCTTTCAGGTGCTCCAGATGCACAGCCTGGCACTGGCGGCGCAAAGCCGCCGACTGCAGTTTGCCGCCCTGAGCGCCTGCAGGGGATTTCGCGTCACCGCTTCCGACCAGAGCGAGTCACCACATCCCCTGATTTCGGGGGCTCCCTTTTTAGTTGCTGCAAGAAAGCCAAAAACAATGACGGAGGAAAAACCGTGAACCAGATCTGGGCGAACGCGGCGGCGCGGACCAACGGGGAGAGCGTCCCAGAGGACTTCGAGATCGCCGCCTATCGTTTAATTACCGAACAGGTGTTGTACTACGCAGATCGAGCGAGTCGTGTCGCTTATTGGCTCATCGAGCGCCATGAGCGAGATTTTCGGCAGGTCCTGGAGCCGTTCGGCGTCGATGTTCAGGTCAACCGCCAACTGCAATATGTTTACGCACTGCCGCGGCACGCCAAGATGGGAACGGCAACGGTCGGGCAGACGCTCCTTGCCCTGGTATTGCGGGGTCTGTACGACGATGCGGCGCGATCGGGGAACCTCAACGACAACGGGGAAGCCAGTTGCGACCTGGTGGAACTGGCGGAAAAGTATCGCCTGGCGACCGGGCGGGATCTGCCGATGCGGGGAGAACTGGAAGCAAGCCTCCGGGTTCTCCGGCGCTGGGGCATCGCGCGCAAGGAGGAGGTGTCGTCGGACGGGGGGGCGGAAGAGGGGAGCGGACAGCCCTTCGTGGTCACCATCCGGCCCGCGATTGCCGACGTGCTGGGCGAGGCGGCGCTGCAGAGGCTCGCCCATTGGAACGACCATGTGCGCGCCCATGGCACGGCGCTGTCGGATGAACAGGTGGCCGAAGACCCGGCGGGAGAGACCCATGTGGAATCTTGAAAGCATGCGGCTGGTGCATTTCTTCCTTCTCAGCAAGGAGGAAATTCGCTTCGGCGAGGTTACGGGCATCTTCGGCCCGAACGGCAGCGGTAAGAGCACGCTCCTCGATGCGGTGCAGATTGCCATGATGGGCGGAAATACCCGCCATATTGCGCTCAACGCGCAGGCTGACGAAAACAAGAGTACCCGTTCGATCCGCGGGTACTGCCTGGGGCAGTACGGCGAGATGCCGGAACAGCGGGCTCGCGACCAGGCGCTGACCTACATCACCTTGATCTGGCGCCATAGCGGGACCGGCGAGCCGATTTCCATGGGCGTCTGTATCCAGGCCAGCGCCGATGCCGACACCCACGAGGTGTTGGGGCGGTACATCCTGCGTGGCGCGGAACTATCCCTGGGCGACCACCTGGAAACCGTGGATGGCGAGGAGCGCCCGCGCAATTGGCCTGCCTTCCGCGTCCAGTTACAGGAGCGCTCAAAGGTGACTGGGGACGACCCGTTGTTTCCAGATTCCGAGCGTTACATCCGCGCCGCCCTGATGGCGCTCCGCGGTTCGTCGGGCGTGCCGTCGATGGATGCGTTCACCCGGGCGTTCCGGTTCGCGCTGCGCATGCGGTTCGATCGTAGCGTCGACGGCATCGTGCGGCATGATGTCCTGGAGGCAAAGCCCACCAACATCAAGAAATTCCGCGAGATCACGGAGTCGTTTCGGCGGTTGGTGGAACTGGTAAAGAATATCGAGGACAAGATCAACGACGGCGCCCAGATCGAGGAACACTTTGAGAAGGCGCTGCGCGCTGCGCGGGAAGCCAAGGTATGGGAAGTGCTGGAGCAGGACGTTGCCGTTGAAATGGCGACGGACGCGCTCAACGCCGCGCTTGAAGCGCTGCTCAAGGCCCAGGAAGACCACGAAAAACAGGAAGAGACAGTCGCGAAATTACAGGCAGACGCGTTGGCGGCCGCGGCCGACCAGGTACGCATTCGCCAACTTCGCGAGTCCCACGCCTCGCACCAGACCCATGGCGCGCTGCAAGGTCGGCTGGATCAGGCAGCCACCGAGGCGCGGGACAAGGAAGGAAAAGTGCGGCAATCCGTGCAGTTCCTTGCCAGAACCCTGGAAAAATCCTCCAAGGAGCCAGCCCTGTCGGACTTGGCCGGGACTCTGCGCGAGCATGCGCGGATTCTGGATAAGAGCGCGGGAGAGCTTGGCGAAATGGCGCACGACGGCTTCGAGGCCGTCCTCCGGCCGGCGCTCAAGACCGCCGACGCAGCATTTCAGCAAAGTATGCAGGGCGGGGCTGCTCTCGAATCGGAGATCAGCGAGATCGAGGCGCAATTGCGGGATGCCCGTTCTGGCCTGGAGCGTTCGCAGCAAGGTAAGCCCCCTTTGAGCGACCACGTGCAACGCCTGGTCAACGCACTTGGGGACGACGGTGTGCAAGCCCAACCCGTTTGTGATCTGGTGAGGATCACGGATCCGACCTGGCAATCGTCGATCGAGTCTTTCCTTGGATCCAACCTCGAGGCGCTGTTGGTCCGCGACGATCAGGAGGCGAAGGCGTTCAGCGTCTACCGCGGCCTGCGCGGAAAGATGGCGGTTTACGGGGTCAAGCTGGTGATCGAGGGCAAGCAGCGTAACGGCGGCGCTCCCGAGCGGGGCTCGATTGCCGAACTGATCGAGGGTTCGAACGCGGCTGCCGTCGCTTTCCTGCGGCGCCAGTTCGGTGCGTGCAAGCAGGCGGAAGCGGACGGCGAGGCGCTGCGGGGCAGCCACACCCTGACGCCCGACGGGATGTTGAACAAGGCGGGGGAAATCGAGCGCCTGCGGCCGGTACCGGCCGAGAGGTACCGTATCGGCGCAGCCGGTGCGGGACAAAGACACCAGATCCAGGCAGAGATTGATCGGCTTGTTGTACGTCTGCGCGACCTAAGGGCGCGGCGAGAGGCCATCGGGCAGATTGTCCAGTTGCTGCGCCTGGTAGGCGGGTCTGCCGCCACGTTGCAGACCTTCCTGGCGGACTGGACCGCCTTTATCCAGGCCAAGGCGACGACCGAGACGCTGACTGTCCAACTGACCGATGAAGCGGACGCCGAATACGTCCGTCTTGGCGAACTCCAGCAGCAGGCAGAACAAAGGATTGCTGCGCTGAATGCGCTACTGCCAGACGAGTTGAGGAAAGTGGGCGTGACCGAAGCCCAACTCAAGCAGTGCAAGGAGGTGCGCGAGGACAAGGAGAACGCTCACCGGCAGAAGGCGGCGTCGGCTGAAGAACTGCGAAACCATGCGGATTTCGATGCCGAGGAGGCGGCGCGGCGGTGGGACCAGGTACGCGAGCGCTTCCCCGCCAACTATTCGGCCATGCAGTCGCATTGCGCCGCGCAGAAGCGGACCAGCGCATCCCAGTCCGAACACGCTGCCAACGCTGGCTCGCAAAAGATGGCCGCCTTCCTGGTCACCCATCGAGAACACGCCGCACCCGCGGTCATGAGCAACTGGCGCACGATGGCCGAGTGGATGACCGATTTCCTGAAGAAGCTTCGGGACACAGAACTTCTGGAGCAAAAGGCCCGGATGGACCAGGCGTACGAGGCCTCTCAGGAGACGTTCCGCACGGATGTCGCGATCGCGCTCAACAATAATCTCGACTGGCTCGAGTCAACCATGCAGCGCCTGAACAGCGTTCTCGGCACTTGTCCAGTGTTCTCCAATGGGGAGCGCTACAAGTTTGTCAGGAGCGTCAAGCCCCAACTGAGGACCCTGCTGGACTTCATCAAAAACGTGGCGACGCACGGTCATACCGAAGATCTGCTGGGTGGCCCCGGGCAGTTTCCGGAGCAGTTCAAGGAGTTGCTGGAAGAGAAAATCTCCACCGGCGGCGGGAGCGGTCCGAGCCCGCTTGACGACTATCGCGAGTTCTTCGAGTTCGACGTTGAGATTTTGCGTGAGGAGCCATTGACCAGGGCCTTGAAGCTGATCGGCCATCTGAGTAAGCGCCTGGGCCCCGGTTCGGGTGGAGAACACCGGGCGCCCCTTTATGTGATCGCCGGGGCCGCGCTGTCGTCCGCCTACAGGATCGACCAGGGCGTCGCCGATGGAATGCGGCTGATCTTGCTCGATGAAGCGTTCAACAAGATGGACATGAACAACATCGTGGCGACCATGCAATATTTCGAAGGACTGGGGCTGCAGGTTTTCATGGCCAGCCCGGGGGAGAACCAGGGAATCTTGAATGCCTTCCTGCACCGCTACTACGAGATCCTCCGGGACGCGGACAACAATGCCCTGATGCTGCAAGGCCACGACTTTTCTAAGGAAGCACGCGAGTTGGCCCGATCCGATCTGGTGGAGTTTAATCCGGAACTCATCGAGGAAGAATTGGCGGCAATGCGCGCGCAGCGGGCCGCGCGTGTGGCGCAGGTAGCCTGATCCGTCATGGACGCGTTGGCGCGGACGTTTCTGGAAAAGCTGCTTGCCGCCGGCGAGCGGACCACGGCAGGCCGACGCAGCCGGCCGCCTGTCCTCACGGCCGGGCAGTTGGAGCCCTATCGATCCGGAAGGTCAATCCAGCAAAAAGACAGTTTCGACGCCACCATGCGCGCCGCGCAGGCAAGCGGCGCGATCCGCCTCGCCTGGGATGGTGATCTGGCCGACAACGGCTTCGTCGAACGTGTCGAGTTGGAAGATGCGCGGATACTGGCGGGGTTCCTCGGCAAGGCGTTGAATGCCGATCAGGTCGAGGCTGCCTTGCAAGTGTTGCAAGCATACGTCGGGACGTTCGCGGTGCTGAGCGAGGTGGTCGAACGCTGGCGGCGATTGAGTCCCGTCCGGGGTCTGGGGCCCGAGAGCACCGCCGACTGGATCGACGCCATCCGGGTGATGCAGTACGCGCAGGAGACAGGTGGGCCGCTCTCCGTCCCGATCCGAGAAGTCAGTGCGCGGTTGTTTAGCGACAGCAAACGGATCGAGAAGCTTGCGGGCCCCCTGGATGTGCTTCTTTCTGGACGCTGTGACCTGGGTGGTCGTCCGCCCGTTGAGGTGTTCCAGGAACTGGGGTTGTTCCGAGAAGAACAGCCGGTGCGGCTTGCTGGCAAGGTGCTGCTGCGGCGCGAGCGGCTGACCGCGCTGGTCGACCGTCCCTACATCGCACTGTCCGCGCCGACCGTGCTCGGCTTCGGCGAAGCGCCGAAAGGAATCTTGTCGATCGAGAACCTGACCACCTTCCACAGTGAGGCGAAGGCCCGCTGCGACGAGGCAAGGCTGTTGATCTACACCGGTGGGATGCCGACGCCGGCGTGGCGGGCGATGTATCTGCGGTTATTGCGCGAACTGTCCGCCGGCGTCGACGTTTTTCATTGGGGCGACGTAGACGAGGGCGGATTTCGCATTGCCGCGCTGTTAGCTGGTGATGCGCGCAGCGTCGGCGCGACGCTCAAGCCGTGGCGCATGGCGCCCGATGATGTCCCGCAAGCGGCGCGCCGGACTGCACAGCCGGGAACCGTGGCCCGCATGGCGCAGTATGCCCGCGCCGCGGGCTGGGACGATCTGGCGGCGCAGATCGAGCATGCGGGGTTCACGGCAGAGCAGGAAGCGCTGTCTTGAGGGGCGAGGATGAGGCAAAGAGTGAAACTTGTTCATGCGATGCCGCAGCTTTTGGGGCGGGCCGGCCCCAGATCATGCGTTCTTTCCGGCTCAACCAAAACCAGGAGAAATAAAAATGCCCGACTGGGAAGATGAAATGATCCGTAGCGGCGCAGCGTATCGCGCCCGTAACCAACCTGCAGCCGATCAAGGACAGCCAGCGATGAACATTCTTCAACGATCCACGAATCGCTTCATTTCAGAGGTTCGTAATGGTATCGTCTTGAGCTTTCAAAAAGTCGCCGAGCAGGGCATGGCGAACTACGGCATCCACACCAACGTAAACGACATAGTGCCAGAGCGTGTTCAGTTTGAGCCCACGATCGCCAAGTACAGGGGTATCGATCAACTCGTACTGCGCATTACGCCCTCAGGAGCGGTGGAAGGCGTCGATGTTTTTGATCACGACGGCAAAGAAGCCCAGCTATTTCAATATCCCTTTGATCGCGTCAACGCCGAATTCTTAATGCGGTTGGCCGGCGAGTATTTGAACAAGTTGACGCGGCTTTACTGACTCTCCATTGCTTCGCTTGTTCCATCAACACGACGCTGACGTGGTTGGAAAAAGCCAGTGAGCTGTTGCTCGGGTAATCCGCGAGCAGCATCAAATAGTCTAACGCGCCGCAACGCCGGGCGCCCACTTCGGGGATAAAGTAATGCCTGCCTATTGGCTTGCACGGTCGAAGATTCATGACCCTGTGGAATACAAGAAGTACACTGACCTGGTCCCGGCCATATTGGCCAAGCACAACGGTAAAGTATTGGCGCGTGGTGGCCGCTTTCGGACACTGGAAGGCGAAGACAAGTTCGAGCGCTTTGTCGTGGTGGAGTTTCCGACGCTGGAAGCCGCCGTGGCTTGTCACGAATCGATGGAGTACAAGGCGGCCGCCAACTTTCGCTTGAGCGGCGCGGGTACCAACGAGCTGACTATCGTGGATGGCGGCGACGCGACACCTCGTTGAACGAATAAACAAAACGCCTGCACGGTCCGCCACCTTGCTTTAGCGCTGGGTGCGGTCTTGTACCTGCCCCTGGAACAGCGGGCGGGGACGGGCGGGTGCTTCTCAGGCAGCGATCTTGCCCGTATCCGGGAAGTTCGACGGAAATCGGCCCCGTCTTGTTTCGTCGTTGTTCACTTTCTGGAAGTCATGATCCTGCCCGACATTGCGGGCGCGCGCGGCCGCCGAACGGGCGTCGATTTTCTTTTTGGTGGGCCAAATGGTCGTCAAACTGCAAGTCAACGCTTCCGGAACCCGGCGCCCACGGGGACCTGGCCGGTCAATTCGTCCTCGGCCACCGGGGCGCAACTGATCGAATCTGACGAAGGCCCGGAACCGGAATACGCTACCGACGAGGAAGTCGAAGCGGAGAAGGCGCGAAAGAAAACCGAGCGCGAGGAAGCCAACGGCTCAAGGAAGAGGAAAAAGTTGCAGCGAAGGTGGAGAAGGAGCGGCTGAAAGAGGAAAAGCGGCGAGAAAAGGAAGAGGCGAAACGGAAGGCAAGTGACAACGGCCAAGGGAGTCTGTTCTGACTTTCCCTCCACTTCCCCATACTCATCTCGCGGATTTTCGGGCCGCGCCACGCTGCGGCGACTGACCGAGATCCATTACGAACCGATCGCGCAGGAATTGCCGGGTCTGCCCTGGGGCGATGCGCAGACTCTCGAAACGCGGAATGGCTTATGCCACCAACTTCTTCTCGACGCAGTCTATGCCGACCACGTCCAGAGTCTGCAGATTTCGGTCAAGTCGAATACGTTTTGCCTGTTCTCGCAGGTACTCGATCATCTTGCTGAACGTGGCCTGCGGTTCACCAGGAATCGACCAGGTCCTCTTGTCCAAACGGAAGACCACCATCATGCCGTTCTTGCTATTTTCGCCGCCCTTCAAGTAGCGATCGACCAACTGGTCGGACAGCGCCCTGACGAGCGCGGCCGTCGAATACTTGCTTTTCATGACCGGCTTGATCTCGATGCAGACCTTGAATCCGTGCGTACTCACCTCGATGTCGGTGCGGTTATCTGCATCTACCTGAGGTTCTCGCGTCACCCCAAACCGAGCGGTATACCTCCGGCGCGCACCGTCCTGCAGCCGTGCGGCCAGCCATAACTGCAGTTCCTTTTCCTGGGTGTCCGGCGAGAACAAGATGCGTTCGCTGAAGGGACCGAATTCCATCCCTCTCTTGATTTCAATAACGCGTGCCATGACCAGTTCAAAAAGTTCGGCTTCGGTCTTCGGTTCGCGGGAGTACACATCACCGATCTGAACAAGCTCCTTGGGAGAAAGGACAGGTCTCGCTTCTGCATCCTTTGCTGCCTGGCTAACGATTAGCCCTTGAAGCCACTGTTTCTCATTGGAGTCAACTGGTTCCTGCGCAGCAAGGTCTTCCAAGGCTTGATGCGCATGCGGGCCCGGCAGCGACGCGATGACCATCGCCATTGCCTGACGAAGCCGAGCAATCGGATGACCTGGACCGCTACCTTGGTCGGTGAGGGCAAGGTTACGGTAGGGCTCAAGTAAGTGGAAGATTGACTTCAGCGCATCGACTTCTTCGGCCGTTCCCGTCAATCGCTCATTCCATTTGACCCCCATCATCGCCCAGCTCAGACAGGTCGCCAGAACAGCATCGTGGTCTTCGCCTGATCGCTCCTGGGCCTGGATCCAGGCCCAGGCCGCGGGTAGATCGAATGCTAACCAGGTCCCGAGCCATTCCTGTCGACGGGAGATCGACATCTGCTCGCCATCCTGCGTCATCCGATCCACGGCAATTGTCGCCAGCGTGTCGTTGTCCACGAGGTCAAGCTTGAGCGCCTCCGGAAACAGCCGTGCTTGCGTGCCGAGGCTTGGGATTTGATTCTCTCGCAGCAGCTCGACAATTTTGCGCAGAAACGGCGTCCGTACGACGTCGGGACAGCGGACGAGCAACTCCACCGCTCTGGTAACGCCCATCTCCTCCTTGTATTCACGCAGCTCGTGCTCGGCCCAGGGCAACAATGCCTCAAGCACGAGTGCTGCGTGGGCCTTGCAGATCGCTTCGAACGCAGGGGATGGTCCGTCAATGTCCCAGACCGCCAGTTTCGACAGACGCATCACGTCGCCGGGGTTCAGACTGGAGGGGGCCAGTCCGGCCCGAAGGGCGTAGTTCATACTCGTCACGCCGATCAACCCCATCCACGGCAAGGAATTAGGCGCATAGGTGGTCAGGTTCGGCGGATCGATTGCCCGCCAAACGAGCGGAAGTCCAGAGCGAGCAGCGCTGGCAACCTCGACGCCAAGGCGCATTCCCACTTTCGCAAGGTCGATGGCGCTATAAGACACGCGGCCGTCGGATTTTTGAAAGACCTGCAACAACCAGACGAACAAATCCGTTGCTTGGCCACTCTGGACATCGGCAAGTCTGCCGAGAAACACCCCCTTGTTCTGTTCGTCCTCACCAGCCCGCTTGCGACGATCTGCTTCCTCCTCCTGCTCGTGCTCACGCTCCGCCTGCACGTGCGCATCAATGTCGGACCGTCGCCGTGCGAACCAATCCTTTCGGACGGTCACATCAGGGGGCGAAATCTGAAGAAGCGCGACAATCGCCGTTTCGTTCGGCGTCCCCACGATTGGCAATGCGATTTGGGCGGCCAAGTTGAACCAGGCTTGTCGATCCGACGTGGGCAGGTCGACGCGCCCTGATTGCTCGATCATCCAGGGCAGTTCCTCGGCCTGGATGGCGTAGATATGGGCGGGCGTCAGTCTGCGCCGGTGGGCAAATCCCCCTGCCGGCGGCAAGGATGCCGCAAGTATGAGGGCACGCCGCAGAGGCGGCCTTTGCGCGACTTCCTTGTGAATCTGGGAGATTTCGTCGCCAAAGCCGTACCCCTGCATCGACAGGCGTTCGACCAAGACCTGGGCGTCGACAACCAGCTTTGGGACAGGGTCAAGCATGGCTGGCAGGAAGGTAATGACGCGCAGCACGCAAGCGGGCAGCAAACGGTATATCCAAGCGTGCGCACCATCGAGGGGGCGTTGGGGAATCACCGGTTCGCCGTCCGATTCGACAGGCAAGATCTCGAAAAGGGCTTGCAAAAGGATGCGCGCACCGTCTCGGCTGAGGTCGGGGATGACGTCGTGCTTTAGTGCTTGATGAACAGGTCCACCGCCGTACGTATCTTCACCCTCGACAAGCCGCAGGATAGACTTGAGCTCATCCAAGGTTAGGCTATCGAAAAAATCAATCACCGCCAACGCTGGACCGATGAGCCGGCCAGTCGTCAGCGCTCCGGTAACGAGGTGCTCCCGCACTTTGGCACGCTGCTCAGGGGAGGCAATCGCCGCGAGCGTAAGGAGCGCGCTGTGCCGATATCGATCATCTGTTGTGGTGTTGTTGTAGAGGTCGAAAACAGCCTTGGCACAATCCTTGATCTCGCCGTGGCATATCAGGGTAAGAAGCCGGTCCGTAACCTTAAACGATGCCGGATACTTGACGAGCAGTGCATTGCACAAGGCGGGAGGAATACTCCGCCCTACGCGCCGTAGTTCGCCAAGATTGTTCACCCAGTCAGGCTCATATCCTCGTTCGAGCGCTTCAAAATATCCGATCAGCGCTTCTGACACGTCGTCAGGGCTCCATTGCGAAGGATCGCCTTCGAACATGAGCATCTCGGGGAAATTTGCGACAACGTAATTTCGCACCGAATGGTTGAACACCGCCAGCCAGCATAGCGTGGACCGCCGAGCACTGATCAGCACAGGGATGTCGAATGGCGCTCCGCCGAAAAGCGCCATCGCCCGGTCAAATGGCAGGCCCTCCTCAATGCGCTTGTTCAGCCACGCGGCGGCGAGATATTCCCGGGTGTCCGGCTGGAACTTCAGTTGGCCGAAAGCCGCCCAGTCGTACAGGGCCGCTTCAAGCAGGCGCTCCAGCGCTTTCGATGAAAATTGCGGTAGAGCGTCGGCAGCCGCCAATAGACGTCTGCCGCTGGGCTGTCCCGGCTGGCCAATGTAGGGCCTGCCGCAAAAGACGCTCGCTGCGGCAAGGACTTCGGAGCCCATTCGCAGCTCCTCTGGCGACATCAGCGTGTCGGCGTCGCGGTGCTTCGGATTCAATTCGATCAGGCGATGGGTGATGGAATCCCCAAGCAGTTCGAAGTAGTTTCCCAGGCCTTGGCGATCGTTCCAGCGATCGACGAGCCATTCGAGCTGACGCGGTATGCGCGCCATCCGTTCATAACTGCCTTTGTCGACCGCATCCCAAAACGCATCGGCGCGAACTACACCATAATGTCCAGCGAGGGTTTTCGCTTCCTTGATCGAAAGCGGCGCGAGCTCGTACGCCTTTGTCGTGGTGAACTCGACCTCGACTTGACGTGCTTGCACCGAG
>Ga0265327_10002533_pt1 | contig 19042 bp, 11 predicted proteins | sample 41621metaG_FD_202089 | JGI IMG/M metagenome (GOLD analysis project Ga0265327, IMG submission 202089) | Rhizosphere microbial communities from Carex aquatilis grown in University of Washington, Seatle, WA, United States - 4-16-21 metaG | ecosystem: Host-associated > Plants > Roots > Rhizosphere...
TTCGTGAATTAGCCGTTCGAGAACTTCGTGACCGGCCAGAGAACGACACCTTTGGGGTTTGTTCCGCCACAAGGAAAGCTGGGAGCGGTATTTGGCACGGCCGCATCCTCAGCCAGAACTGCGACGACGCCGCCGCACGAAAACAGTGTGAAGCTCAACAGTGCAATTACAGATCTCGTCATGCCATGCCCCTTTTTCATGCCGCACGTGCATCAACAAGATCTTTTTTACACACAATGAGAACTTTTTTCAATCACTCATGCACACAAGATGATTGTTATCGATACACACCAGATCGTCAGGATTGACGGCGGAGCGGCACTTCACCATCTCAACCTTCCTGGCTGTCGATCCTTGGAGCAGAGGACTTGGAAGGTTTGCAGGTGTTTGGTCAGCGGCTAAACTAGCGCTCTGTCACAGTCAGAAATCCGGGTGCCACTGCTTGGCCGCCCTCGGACACGCGGTGTGATTGCAACTCTGCGGAATGCCAAAGAGTGCTGTTTCCCAAGAGGGAAGCGGTGGCAAAACGCCCGAAAATCAAGCTGTGACAAAGCACTCGAGGCCTCTCCTCAAATCCTACTTGAATCGGAAAGCCCGCCATGAAGTTGCCATTGCCAGTCATTTTCGCCCTACTAACCGGATTGTTCTGGGGGACTTATGGTCCCACGCTGGCAAAGGCCCGGGCGTTTGAAGGGAATGTCTTCAAGCCCTACGTGATGATCGGCGTCGCCTACCTGGTCTGGGGGATTCTCGGCGGCTTGATCGGGATGGCCCGGACGCAAAAGGAGGGGGAAGCCTTTCTGAGCTTTACTCAGATGGGAACTTTCTGGGGATTTGCCGCTGGAACCCTTGGCGCCTGGGGGGCTCTGACACTCACACTGGCGATGTTCACCGGGGGAACCGCGATGCCCCAGGTGGTCATGCCGATCGTTTTTGGAACGGCCGTTTCGGTGAGCGCCATCACGGCGGTTCTCACCACCAAAGCGGAGACCAATCCGATGCTCTGGGTCGGGATTGCAGGAATGACGATCTGCATCGTGGTGGTCGCCTATTACACACCTCATGCCGGGCCTCACGCGAAGCCAAAAGCACCTCAAACATCGGAAGCCAAGGCGTGATGCGGATAAGCTGAAGATCGATGAAGTTCCATCGCGGACCTCCCCGTCAGTGGCAGGTCAGTGCGTGGTGATCTACAATCGCAGTGTCGCGTTCAAGGCGGACGCGCGATTGGTGCGATGTCGTGCGTCGTGATCCTCATGGCGGGGAATGGAGTTCGTTTCCGGATCCTGAAGGAGAATACGTCATGATGAATTTCGCTCGGACCGTGGCAATTCTGGCGGTGTTTGGCGGGCTCGCCCTCGCAGTCGGCATCTGGGGCCCCAACCGGGCCTCATCTCAGGACAAGAAGCCCCCCAAGAAAGCTCCCGACGCCAAGCTGGACCTGGACCAGGCCAAGTTCATGCGTCAGAAGCTGGATGCGTCGAACCAGATCCTGGAAGGACTGGTGACCGAAGATTCGGACCTTGTGATCAAGGGGGCCAAAATTCTTGTCGAAATGAGTTCCGCCGAAAAATGGCAGACTCAGCACAACGTCATGTACAAGCAGTACAGTTCCGAGTTTCAGCAGGCGGCCAAGAAGCTGATGGAAGCCGCCGAGAAAGAGAACTTCGACGGAGCGGCACTGAAGTGGATTGATACGACGATGAAGTGCATGGAGTGCCATAAGTTTGTCCGGGGCGCCCGCGTGGCCGAGGCTCGTTGAATTGCTGATTGAGCGACCCCTGTCGCTCGATTAGACTGTCTCGGTGGGTGACCCGTGAGCCATCACGGGTCAGCGAGTGGGGACAGGCTGGTTTTCACAGGCTGACGAGAGTTCAATCAGGCGATGTGCCGATAGAAATCGGTGGATTTCGTCCTGAATGACGTGTTTGCCGCAGTGAATCAGTGCCAGCCCCAGCCCGCAAACGGTGACGATTGCCCGCCTGAAAACTCCCCTCCGAGACACGCCGTGAGTCGATATCGATCGCTGGTTCTCAGTTGCGCAATCACTCTGCTCGCATGCCAGGTGGCAAGTGCGGATGGCCTTCCTCCTTCGTTCGTGAATGACATCGAGCCAATCCTGACTCGATTCGGGTGCAACCAGGGGGCCTGTCACGGCAAGGGCGCGGGGCAAAACGGGTTCCGACTGTCACTGCGCGGCTATGCGCCGGAACTGGATCACGCCTGGATCGTGAAAGAGCAGGAAGGGCGACGGGTCAGCCTGGTCGCTCCCGAAGACAGCCTGCTGCTTCGCAAACCCCTGGGCGAAGTTCCCCATGGTGGCGCCAAGGTCTTTCAACCCGGCTCGGCCGCCCACCTGGCAATCCTCGAATGGCTGAAGGCGGGGGCGCCCGGTCCCGTCAAAGACGAGCCGAAAGTGACCAGTTTGAATCTGGTGCTGAGGGGCGCTGCCGCACCCAACGCGCCGGCTTTGACCTGGAAAGTGGGTGACGAACAGCAGTTGGCCGTGACCGCCGTTTATTCCAATGGCAGCACACGTGATGTCACCTGGCTCACACAATTCGCCTCAAACGACTCGGGACTCGTCGAAGTTGACGCTGCGGGTCGGCTGAAGGTCCACCGACATGGCGAAACCTCGATCCGCGCCCATTATCAGGGGCAGGTCGCAGTCCTGGTGATTTCGGTACCGTTTGATCGGGCGCCGATCGCCCTGCCGGTCGGCGTAGCGATTCCCGAGCCTGGCAACTTTATCGATCAACATGTTCTGGCCAAGTTGACGTCGCTTCGCATCCCGCCCTCAGCGCGCAGCAGCGATGAGATGTTCATTCGGCGCGTGTACCTCGACACGATCGGGGTTCTTCCAACAGAAGCCGAAGTTCAAAACTTCGTGTCCGATGGTCATCCCGACAAGCGGTCGCGCGTGATTGACCAGTTGCTGCAGCGACCGGAATTCGTCGACTTGTGGACAATGCTGCTGGCGGACCTGTTTCAGAATCGCAAAGAGCGCGACCATGATGTTCGGGGCGTCAAGGGTGTTCGGGCGTTTCATCAGTGGCTGCGGTCTCAAGTCGCCGCCAATCGCCCCTGGAATGAACTGGTCCGCGAGGTCCTGACGTCGACAGGAAATACCGACGAGCATCCGGAAGTTGGATACTACGTGGTGACAGTGGGGGAATTCCGCCAGACTCAGCAATCGGACGTCGTGGCGAGCGTGGCTCAGGCGTTCCTGGGAACCCGGATTGGCTGTGCCAAGTGCCACAATCATCCGCTCGAGAAGTATACTCAGGACGACTATTACCACTTCGCGGCGTTCTTTTCGCGTGTGGCGTTCGAACGGAAATCTCCGCAGGCCGGCGCCACAGAACTGATGCAGGCGACGGAACATCAGCAGAACCAGCAGCGGCACCTGACGAACCTTCAGAAGCAACTGACAGAGAAGGAAGCGACCGCGATTCCTCAGAATGAGCAGGAACGAAAACAGCGGGAGCAACAACTGACCGATCTTCGGCGTCAGATCGAAGGGGTCACGACCGATATCGAGAAGACCCGCACATCCCCTGTGACGGTTTCCCAACCGCGGACAAATGAACAATTGGCGGCTCGTCCCCTGGACCGCTCGGAGCTGGCGATCGAACCGGGTTCCGATCCCCGTGTGGCTCTTGTCGACTGGATGACCTCTGGCCGGAACGAATCGTTCAACGGCAGTATCGTCAATCGAGTCTGGAAGCATTTCCTGGGAGTTGGCCTGGTTGAGCCCGTCGATGATTTGCGGGCCAGCAACCCTCCATCGAATCCACAGCTTTGGAAGGCGTTGAACGAGGACTTTGCGGCAAATCGATTTGACCTTCGGCAGTTGATGCGTACGATCCTGAATTCCCGGACGTATCAACTCAGTTCCGAAACTGTTCCTGACAACGAAACTGACGTGAAGTTTTACTCGCACTACTATGCAAGGCGGCTTCCCGCCGAACTGCTGCTGGATGCGCTCAGCCAAGTCACGGCGATTCCCGATCAATTCCCGGGGTATCCCGAGGGGATCCGGGCTCAGCAGCTTCCCGACCCCGGTTTGGACTCGTACTTCCTGCGTTTGTTCGGTCGATCGGATCGTGTCACCGCCTGTGCCTGCGAACGATTGGGCGACGTGACGATGTCTCAACTGTTGCATCTTCAGAACGGCGATACGATGTCCCGCAAGATTGAAGCGGGGAATGGATACCTGGCCGAGATGCTGAAGTCGACGCCGGACAATTCGCTGGCGATGGATCGATTGTTCCTGGTGACCCTGGCTCGCAAGCCGCACCAGACCGAGGCCAATGCGGTGACGGCTCAATTGAACGCCGGTGCCGCACGTGAGGAAGTCTTCCGTGACTTGCTGTGGGCGCTGTTGAATTCTAAGGAATTCTCGTTCAATCACTGATTGAATTGTCACGACGGATGCAGGTTTGGGTTTCTCGTTCCTGGCGTGGGAAGGCGTGCAATGCTCGAAGTTTCCGTGGGGTCAAACGGGGCGGTATCCGATCGGAATTCGACGCGACGCACATTTCTGCAGGTGGGAAGCCTGGGGCTGTGCGGCTTGTCGCTGGCCGAGATCCTGCAGCAGGAATCCCGGGCGGCCGAGGCCAGGAATCCGACGTCGCCTGCGCGGGCCAAGTCGGTGATCCTCGTTTACCTGGGTGGCGGACTGACGCATCACGACAGCTTTGACATGAAGCCCGAAGCGCCGGCCGAGATCCGTGGCAAGTATTCGCCGATTGCATCGAGTGTTCCCGGGACGCATGTCTGCGAGCTGTTGCCCAAAATGGCCGCTTGTATGAATCAAGTCGCTCTGGTCCGATCAGGAGCGCACAACAACGATCATCATGAAACCGCAACCAATTGGGTCTTGTCCGGCCGATTTGGTTCGCCGTTTGGCGATTACCCCGCGATCGGCGCCGTCGCGGCGCACGAACTGGGATTCAACGGGGTGCTTCCCCCCTATGTCGCCGTCCCGCGCAATCCGTCGTTCACCTGGGAACTTGGGAAAAGCGCGTTCCTGGGAGGGCGTTACGAGTCATTCAAGACCGGCGACCCCAATTCCGAGAACTTCAGCGTCAAGGACGTCGCCGTCGCCAGTCGAGATTCCCATCGTGCCGACCGCCGCAAGTTCTTCTTGTCGACGATCGATCAACTGGGAGACAAAGTCCGTGGCAACGATCAACTGGCGACGTACGACGAATTCCGTGGTCGCGCGGCGGAAATGATCCTGTCGCCCCAGGCTCAAGCGGCCTTCGCCGTGGAACGGGAAGACTCAAAACTGCGCGATCGATATGGTCGAAACACGTTTGGTCAAAGCTGCCTGCTCGCCCGGCGACTGGTCGAAGGGGGCGTTCGGTTCGTGACCGTCAATTATGGCGGCTGGGATCACCACGGAAAGATCTTCGAGAACTGCGACAAGAAGCTGCCGGAATTTGATCTGGGCTTCTCGGCGCTGATTGAAGACATGGCCGCGCGCGGGCTGCTGAAGAACACCCTGATTGCCTGTTTCGGCGAATTTGGTCGAACTCCATTGATCAACAAGGATGCAGGGCGAGACCACTGGGGGCCGGCTGCCAGCCTGCTGTTCGCCGGCGCCGGCGTTCAGGAAGGGAAATTGATTGGCGCGACAGACAAGCAGGGAGCACACGTCACCACTCGTCCTTACGCCCCGGCGGACGTCTGCTTCACGATTCTCGACTCACTGGGGATCGATCCTCATGTTTCGTTGATGACTCCCGATGGTCGTGCCATTGATGCGCTGGAAGAAGGGGAACTCATGACATCGCTGTTCGCATAGCGCCTTCCCCGTTCGCAGTCACGCGGGTAACCATTCACGGGTAAGCGAGGGGACAGACCCATTTTCACGGACAAACGGCGTTTCGGAGTCTATTCGCGTCCATGGAAGATGTTTGTTTTCCGCCGTGAAAATGCGTCAGTCCCCGACCCGTGAGCGGTTACTCACAATGCCAGCAATTCTCCAGAAGGAATCGGATTCAGAACAACTCACGCACGGAATTTTCGATGGAACGAACTGGCATGCCGAGTGCTCTTTCGAAATTCGCTGAGCGTGATCTGTAATCCCATGACTTCGGAGAACCGAAACATGCAACTGACCAGCGAAATGACCGCCTGTGAGGAATCACGATCTGGAGAAATGACCCGGCCCCAATTGGATTTCTGCGTTTTACGCAGTCCCCTGAATGCACAATGCGTGGTCGCCAGACCGGGCGAGCAGGGGACGGCAGGCTGGCAGAGTCTTTATGGCCCGGATTCCTCCGACGGCTGCTGGGCCTGGATCAACAGCAAGCCGCGGCCTGGAATGCGGTTCTGAACGTTCTCGAATGTCACTTCTTTAGCCACATTTCTCGGCCAAATTGCGTAACGCGTTCGCAGGGGTTTGGACAATCGCCAACCCCATCGGAAGAGTTCTTTCCAGAAATCCCTCGATCAATCGACCTGAAAACCGAGTTTTGTAGACACGGTAAAACGACTCGACGCGGAACTTTGGAAGTTCCGCGTCGAGTTTGTCGTGTCTGGTCAATTCCTCGCGAGCCGTGAGCGCCGCGATGTCCAACGTCCTAGAAATCGCCCAGGACCTCGCCTCCGGCGCGGGTTGCCAGTGATTCCAGGATTCCTGGATCGATGTTTTGCGAAACGAACCGCACGGATCCGTCCGCCATCAGGACATGGAATCCTCCGACGTGCGGACTGCCGATCCCATCCTCGCCGTTGACGTAAGGCTTGCTCGTCAGGGCACGAATCGTCGACTTCCCTCCTTGAGCCCACGGACCATGGGTTTTTGGCAGAACGTCACTCACCATCACCGTATTGCTGGTGCCGTCAGTAATGTTGGCGATTCGGCTGACACGGTCATAGCCGAAGATCCCCATTTTGTCCGGCTTGCACTTCTCAGTCGGGGCATCCTTTCCAACCCCGGCCCAGCCGGCATAGTCCGTGAATCCCGGTTCGCCGACCCGGTGAGCCACAGTACTGGAGGGATTCATGAACATCGCCATTTGAACGTTCGACGCTTCCTCGTTGTCATCCCATTTGGCCGAATCCTGCAGATTGACGTTCATGGAATTATAAAGAGGCGCCTGATCGAGATACGGGAGCAACGGAACCAGCCAGCTTTGCCTCTCTTCAACCTTCAGCGTCTTGCTCGGAATTGTCCCCTGCGGGAAGTGGTTCCAAGTGTCATGGAAGTTATGCAAAGCCAGACCAAGCTGCTTCAAATTGTTCTTGGACTGGGTCCTGCGGGCGGCTTCACGGGCCTGCTGGACGGCCGGCAGTAACAAGGCGACCAGGACGGCCGAAACCGCAATGGTGCTTCCATCGGCTCCCCCGACAAGCGGAATGGCGGGAGCCGAACTGCGGGATGTCATATGGATCCCGGATTCATCCACCACTGTCCAGGAGACATTCGGGAACAGCGGTCGAATCACCAGTTCCGCGGGCGGAATCTCAAGCGGCATCGATGACAAATCAATGGTGGGCCCGCCACCGAACCGACTGAGTTGTGTCAGCCCTGCCTGGGCAAATCCGGCCACCAGCGGAGCGGCGGAAACCAGACCGCGGATCATCTGGCGGGGATACGCAACGGCGATCGAAGAAAACTGCTTGGGAACTTCAGCCAGGACTTCCGCCGTTTCGGGATCCGGCTTCCAGGAAGGAAGGTCCCCCTTCAAGCGGAGTGCGAATGCTTCTGCCGTCTGGGACGAAGCCCCCAGGCAAAACCACTTGTCGTCGATCAGGAAGGTCGGGTTGAAACCCCCTCCGGCGATTTGCACGGTGGTTAGCGACTGTCCGTGCTTCTTGCGTTCAATTCCCCGCGCGAATTCCACGGGGACTTCGTCTTCCAGGCGATTCAGCAATTTCTTGACTGTGGAGCGAAGCTTTTTGGCATCCTTCACCTGTACAACCAGACCGTAATCGGCCCCCAGGATTCCCTGGTTGGAATCGGAATAAAGACAGTAGACGGAGCCGAGCGCACCGAGCAGGTCGGCCTTCGGATCAAAACCCAGGAATTCCGGGATCTGTTCCAGCATCCCTTCGAGTTCATCGGATGCGGACGGGGGACCGATCTTCGCAACTTCCCGTGCGAGCGCAATGATCTTGTCGTACGAATCACCCAGCGAAATGCTCTGAGCAAAGAATCCGACATTGTTGACCGGCAACGGAGGAAGGTGATTCAACGTCATCGTGGCATCGGGATCCACCAGACCCATCAGTCCCTTGCGGGGACCGGGAGCATCGATATCGACCGTTGACCAGAGAGCCCGACCCTTGTATCCCGATTGCACGAGCAGGCTGTTGAGTGAATCCAGGCCGATCAGTCCCAGCACGCTGCCCACGGTCTGTGGCTTTTCATTGGGCCCCGGTGGAAGGGGAATGTCGCTGAACCGTTCGCGGAGCGAGGCAAAATCCATCCAGACCAGTCCGGTCCGATCGAATGTCGGCTTGGCAGCCAGCTTCTTCCCCGCTGCGGTACTGGCAAAACTCGGACTTTTCCCGGACGCGACGGAAATGGCAGCGTCGACAGCGCCAATCCCGACAGTGAAGACCAGGTGTTCACCTTCGGACCACCAGGCCAGTTCAACCCCGGGGGAATCGGGAATCAGGATGCGCGACACCACGCGTCCCGAGACCTTTTCGCTCTTCAATTCCACGTCAGGTCCCAGCCCTTCGGCAAACTGCTCCAGAACTCCCTGATGAGGCCCGGCCTTGTGAGCGATGGCGGTCATGTAGGGAATGGCCGGTCCATCACCCGGCCCAAACCCAACCGAGATGGTCAGGCCATTCTTCAAGACGAATTCGAAGATTTCGACGGCGGAGCGAGCCCGTTCGTCAGGCATCTGATCCAGCACTTCGCGAGCCGCCTTCGTCAGGGTGTCGAGCAATCCCGACTTGCGGAACGCGTCATAGGCGGCCGTCTTTTCCCAGGCGACCTGATGTTTGTCGTCGCCATCGGAACTGGCGAAGAAGAAGGTCCCGGCGGGGACAAGCGCCAGCGGATCCGCCTGCTTTTGCTTGCCGGGCTGAGCCCATGTCAAACTGAGCGCGGCGGCGCCCAGTAACAGCCCGAAGGCAAGTACCATTTGACTGAATCGTTTCATCGGGGACTCCAACACTTGAGGGGACTTGATTGGGGAGACACGAAGTGATTTGTGATGAATCTGGCTCCTGGCCCGAAGCGGCATACCAGGACCCTGTCAACGAAGGGAGGGCCCTGCCTGGATCATTCACCACGCAGTCGCTTCCCGAGCTGATTGATGGCATCGCCGCAGGCTTTGCGGGCCGCGTTGAAACCGGCCACATTGACGTCGGACTGCTTCAAGTAGTCCAGAATGATCGCCTCGGCACGGGCAATTTCACGACAGACCTCTGGAACTTCAGACGCGATCTCGGTCGGAATTGTCGTCACACCGTTCAGATCGCCGTGCAGCAGGTCACCCGGATAGATGATGATTCCGCCCACGGTGATGGGAACGTTGATGCTCAGGATGTGACAATATCCGTGAGCGGCAATCGCCCCGTTGGTAAACGCCGGAAACCCCAGGCCCTCGACCTGCGCCAGATCACGGCCGGCGCCGGAAGTGATCAGGCCCTGCGCGCCAAATCGCTTGTAGGTCGAGCACATGACTTCGCCGAATGTCGCCGACGCGCAGGGTTCGTCCAAGTCCTGGAAAATGATCACAGGAGGCCCCGGAATAGCAGCGAAGGCATCCAGCTGAGCCCCGATGCTGCCGTAGACGTCTCCGCCACGCGGTGGGGCGACACTGCGAAAGGTGGACGTCAGAGCGTATCCGACCATCGGCGGAAAGGCTGGAAAACAGGCCTTGATCGACGAATTCATATAGCCGGTGTTGCGAGGGCGAAGATTCCAGAGTTCAACGGCATTGCAGACAGTCGGCGAATCGAACTGGCGAAGTTCGGCAAGTTGATCGGGCGTCAGACCGGAGGCCATAGTCTTCCTTTCGGGGTTCCATCAGATCTCACAATTCGCACACAACTTCCTGTGCGAGAGCGATTTTGCCGCTAATGTCTGACAGTTACAACGTCGCGCGTTTCCGATTTTGCCCGGAACGCCGCCAGGGCTCGATCGGTCCTGATCAGAAACCCCTGATCATCGCCCAGGACATCCAGCAATTGCTCGTCGCGGGAAACAGTCACGCGTTGCAGAATTCGCCCCGTCGCTGCGTCGCACACGATGACGAACGGACGCGATCGCCTCGCGCCGGCCCCGCGAGCCATCAATGGCCAGGTCGCCACAAGCCCGTTCCGCACGGCAATGCCCCATTGATCCGCCGTGCTGTCCAGGTATCGCTCCCAGCGACTCACTCCATTCACAAGCGAGACGGATTTCAACATGCCTTGGCTGGCGGCGAACGCGGCATCGCCATTGGCGACTACCTGGCGGCGGGGATCCGACAAGGGCGAATCCGCGATTCCGACCGACCAGTCGGCGCGTCCGGTTGAGCGATTGATGCTGGCCAGAGTCGTCCCATCTACCGTCAGGAGCAGATGATTGCCGGCGGGCCAGAGAACAGGATCCGTATGAGCAAATGACATCCCCCCCTGGTAGCGCCAGCGACTGCGACCGTTGACTGTCGAAAGTCGCTCAATCCGTCGATTGACGTTCATGGTGATGGCCATGTCTTCGTCGATGTAGGGCCCCTGCAACCAGGGTTCGAACGTGCCAGGACACTCGGTCGCACGAAAGCTTGCCGCAATCTCAATGACCCACATGGTGGAGGGTTGAATGGTCTGAATGGCAATGCGGCTTTCACCGCACGACCAGGCTCGTTGCAGCCTTCCCCGGGGCGGGTGAAAGTCCCACGCCACGCGACCTGTCCGGGCGTCAATCGCCGTCACCCCCATCCGTGGCTCAAAGGCCAGAACCCAAGGCTGACGAATCGCGAACTGAGTCGGCACGGCGGCGCCATGCGTTCGCGCATCCCCCTCCCGTTTTGTCGCCGCGGCGGATTTTGCGGACGGGACGCCCGACGTCGGCTCGGCCGAAAGTCGAGTTGCCCAGAGCGTCCGACCATCTTCCAGGGCGACGGCAATCAGCTGGGTCTCGGTGGCCACAATCAGGTGAGTCTCTGAATAGGCAGACCAGACTGGCAACTCGGGGATCAAACGCGACCAGCGAACCTGTCCGGTCGCACTGTCGAGGCACTCCCAGCGGGATCCTTCGGCAGTCAATTCGGATTGCAGGATCAGAATGCAGGCGAGGCTTGGCGCAGGGGGATTGCCCAAGGGAATCAGCAGTGTGGCACGCGGTCTGTCATCGACTTGCGTCGCCAGTTCTTCAACCCGGGTGGTTTCGGACTTCAATGGGATTGACCAGTCGCGATCGAGGTACCTGGCTGCCGATCGTTCAGTCTGTTCCAAGTTCCGATAGGCGGGAAGCTCCAATCGCCGCGTGCCGACATCGCTCCCCTTCAATTTGACCCCGCCAAGTTCCACCACCTGCCTGGCCGAATCCCCGGTGGCCAGTTGCTTCCACGCCGCTCGAGCCGGTCGCCAATAACCGGCCGCCTCCAGTGTCTCGGCCCAATCGGCCAGGGGCTGGGCATCGTCGGCAGAAGCGGACTTCAGCAGCCGCGCATAGATCAGCAGCGCCTCGTTGATTCGTCCCGCATCACGGTCAAGCAGGGCAAGCCGGCGCCACGCCTGCCGCGCCGCAACCGAGTTGGGATATCGCGGTAGTAAGCGTGTCAGTTCATCCAGGCTCTTTGCTTCCAGCAGTTCCGCGATCTCTTTTGCCGCCCGGTCTTCGATCTTCGCATAAACATCCAGGCCCTGTTTCTTGATCAAATCCGTGATTGCCGCTTCGGCAGCGGCCCCTACGCTGGTGATGCGGCCACCACGTTCGCGGATCGAATCTTCATTCAGGATCTGCTGCCAGTATTCAGCTGCCGTGGCTGGGTTTCGCGGCAATTCCGCATTGGCGAGATCGACCAGGACAACCGCCAATTCGTCGGGCGTCACAGCCAGCTGACGCGCTTCGAGCAACTGCGCGACACAGCTGTCCACGTCGCCATCCGCAAGGGCGATGTCACTCGACTGACGCAGCAGTTCGACCAGGCGGCTGCGGTTTCGAGCGGTTGCCAGCGCGTCACCATTTGCAGCCGAGGTTCCCTCGACAGCCTTGCGCAAGGTGGCGATCGCCGCTCCCAGGTGATCCTGGGCCAGTTCGATGTCGGCAAGTTGGCCCAACAGGCTTTCCGTCGTCATCAACCGGGTTTTTCGTCCTGGTTCCACGTGCGATGCCAGCAACGGATTTTCTGTCGCCGTGGGATTCAGGCGTTCCGAAAGCTCCCTCTCCAAGCGCTGCTTCAGCAGACTGTATTCGCAATAGGCCACCAGTCGCTCGGGCTGAGCGACCAGTAGCATTCCGTCCGCCACGGTCAGGTTTCCCCCCACCTCGGCTGCTCCCGGAACATGCAGGGGTTTGTAACCGATCACCGCCCCCGTTGTAGCATCGACAATCTTGATCGCCTCCAGTGTCGGCCAGAGAATCACCTTGTCGGCGATCACGCCGCGGCCGTAGCCCAGGTCGGATGGAGGCGTGCGGTGACCCAGCCCATTGGCGCGGGCCCCAAAAACAACCGTGTTCTTCGCGATATCAATTGACCACAGCGAACTGCCACTGACGATCAGTCGACCGGCGTCGCCCCCTGGAACCACCCCCAGAAGATGTCGCCATCGCTCGGGTTCGGGCTGTTTCCGCTGCCAGCGAACCCGCCCCGAGTCTGCTTCGATGCAGAACAGGCGGCTGCAGTCGTTGGGAGCGACAAACAACAGCCCTTCGTGAAACATCGCGGGCAACAATCCCTGGTGCAGATGACTCGACAGCATGATCGGCTGTCGCGGCTGGACCGTTTCATAGGTGATGGCCCATTCGAGTCGACCGTCCCGCGCATTCACCGCGACGATCGCTCCGGCATCCGTCGACAGGAACAACTTCCCGGCTCCGTGGGTCAGCAGCAGGTGACTGATCCGATTGTGATGGTCCTCAATCGCGCCGCGGGCCGAGACCACGGGACGATGCCACAACAGGGCGCCTGTGGCCGAATCGAGGCAGGCGATTGCAAATTCAAGCTGAGGACGGCGGCGGCTGAGGGCAACATAGGCACGGCCCGCGACAACCACGGGAGCCCCTTCGAATCGCCACTTGTGATCTTCCTTGATCAATTCGTTCGACGCGATCTTCCAGACCAGCTTCCCCTGGCCCCGGACCAGATCCAGGCAGATCAGGTCACTCTCCAGGGACTCACTTCGGGTTTCATTCTCAGCCGGGTTGGTGACTGCTCCCATCCGGGCATACAGCTTTCCGTCCGAAATCGTCATCGTATGGAAGGGGACACCGCTGCAGACGTGATTGGGAACCCCCGAAGCGTCCTCACGGGCAGGAGGATAAATCTCAGCGGTCCCTGGCCAGGCGGGTTCACCCGTCAACAGATTCCACGCCCAGATGGACCGGGCACTGTTCACAAGAACGATGTCTCCAAACGTGACGGGATGGTAGCTGAGCGGTCCTCGATCCAAGGGGACTCCACCCCGCTCAGGAAATGACAGCTGGCTGGAAGGGAGGCCATGGGACCACTTGGATGCCCCCAGTTCGAGACTGGCTGGCAGCGTGCCGTCGCGGGCGGGTGTCAGACCGAACGTGACAATGTCTCCGACATCGGTCGAAGGGTCCCAGGCAACGGATTCAACAAGAATTGCCTGTAAGAGATCCGACAGCACCCCCTCGCGACCGGCCAGCGTTCCCGTTGCTCCCGGCGCCAACTCCTTGAAGCGGACCAGTTCGGCCATGGCGCGGTCCCGCTCCCCTTCCAGCAACGTGCACAGGACCAGTCGCGCCAGAACTTCCGCTCGGTGATGATCGCTGTCGGGATATCGCAGAACGGTTGGCAGGTTTTCCGCACGGGCCTCGTCACCCAGCGGAACCAGTTGCGTCCAGTAGAGTCGCGCCGAGGCCAGGTCGCCTCGATCCCAGGCCGACTCACCCAAGGCCCACAGCGCGTCATCGCCCAGGCTGCTGAGGTAGGCTTCTCGAACAATGCGCTGCAGTGACGCTTCATCATGGGTCTGGTTCCAGTGATCCATCCAGCGACGGGCCTGCGGGTCGACTTTCTTCCGATAGGCAGCCAGTCCCTCGGGAGGCAACTTCGCCAGAAGGATGTTGCAGCGCGTGGCGACGCTCAGGTAACCGGCAGACTCGTTGAAGGCCCCCGGTCGGGCCTGCACCAGCAGTTTTCCGTCGGACTGGGCAATCTCCAGCAGCACATCAATGGCTTCAGTCCAGCGTTTGTCTTCCAGATACTCATCAACAGAGCCGAATCGCTTCTGGACATTCATATCGGCGGGGACCGTGGCAGACTCGCGCATCGGTTTTACCGGCCGATCAGCAGCACCGCCAGTGTCCCAAAACAGGCAGGTGCTCACCGCGAGGACCATGGCGAGCTGAATTCGTCGAAACGGACCGTCGTTCACAGGAACCTCTTTCCGCCCGGGGATTTTCTTAGCGCGATTCCCGCAATCGCGTCCCGATCCAGAACAGGACCGCTGCCGTCGCAAGCAGGCCGGGCATCCAGATCAGGCTAAAACCAAATTGCAGTTGCCACCAGGAAATCAGCGGCGTTGCCGTCAGGACTACAAACTGCAGGACAAATCCAATCTGTTGCTTCATCTTCACTTCCGAATGCACGAGAACCTGGCTGAAACCGCCAGGCCCTCTGTCCGACAAATCGTCGCGGTTGCGGGTCATGTACCGTCTGTCCGGTCCTATCCCTTCGGCTTGCGATGGACTACCCAACCGGGGACTTCGACACGAACATGATACAGCGTTTTTCCCGCGGTGATGTACAGCGTCTTCAAGTCGGCGCCACCCCAGGTGCAGTTGGTAATGACATCTTCAAAGACCGGGATTCGCCCCAGCAGCTTTCCATCCGGTCGAACGACATAAATCCCCGGCGGCACATCCCCCGTCTCGTTCGAATGACGAGGCCGGGAGACTCCCGCGGCAATGTACAGCGTCCCCTGCGAATCGACGCACATCCCGTCGCCGCCGCGGCCTGGCGCGAAGTCGATCACCAGACTCTGGCTGGACAACGAGCCATCATCCGCCAGGTCGAATGCCCAGATCTTTCGATTTCCTCCCGCAACAGGACAGCTGTCGACGACATACAGCGTCCGTTCATCGGGACTGACGGCGACTCCATTCGGCCGCTGGATCTCGGGTTGAGTCAGGACTCGTGTTACCTTGCCGTCAGGATCAATCCGGTAGACCGAATCATGATCGAGGAGCATTGTGGACCGATCGAAGTAGCAGGGGTCCGTGAAGAACAGGCGACCATTGGAACAGGCGGCAATGTCATTGGGCGCGTTGAGACGCTTCCCGTCCCATTGATCCACCAGGACCTCGATCGCTCCCGTTTTGAGGTCTGTCCGGGTGACCCGTCGATTGCCGTCGTTGGGACAGAATTCATTCCCTTCGCAAGCGAGTAACCGCCCCTGGGCGTCAAACAGCAAGCCGTTGGCCCGCCCGCTCGGTTCGCGAAATGTGGAATATCGGCCCGTTGCAACATCCAGCTTCAGGATGCGATTGTTGATGATGTCAGAGAAATAGACATCGCCATTGGCGTCGCATGCCGGGCCTTCGGTAAATGCGATGAAGGTCGCCGTGGTTGGCGGCGCGGCAACGCCGGGAGGAAGTCCGAGATTCTGCAGCATGGATTTCGCACTCAAGGTTGGGTTCGTCGAGATGGATCGCCCTGCTCAGACAGGGCTTCATAGAACTGCTTGACCAACTGCTGGTACTTGGGAAGCATCCGTTCGCCATAGGTATTAATCAGTTGCTCGCGCAGGTGAGGCGGCAGATGCCCCCAGTAGTCCATTTCCAGTTTCTTCTTGCGCGCCGCTTCTTCTTTCGCCTTTCGCTCAGAATCATTCCGTTCCTCAGAACCTTCCGCGACCTTCTTTTCCTGTCCCCCGCTACCCGATTCCGCGTTTCCCGATTCCGCGTTGCCTGACTGCGGCATTCCCTGCTGGCGGCCCGACGCCCCCTTCTTTTGCCCCTGCCGGCCAGACCCGGATTTCGCACTCCCCATTCGTGCCTGAGCACCTCCGCCACCGCCGCCGGATGATGAGGCTCCCCCACCACCACCGCCGCCCCCTCCGCCACCACCTTGAGGGGGCGGGTTCTGCAATTGCTTGATCAGGTCATCCAGGTCCTTGATGACCTGCTCCTGAATCTTCCGAGTCTCGTCACTGGTGACATTTCCATCAAGCTTTTCGCCAGCCTGCCGCATTCCGGATGCCGCACGGTCCAGCTTGTTCTCCTTCCTGGCATCCGCCCCCTTGGCAGGTTCATCATCGATGTCCTTCAGCAGTTCTTTGGACAGCTTGTCCAGCAAAGACGGCTCGCCGGGTTTGGACTCTTTTCCGCCGCCATCTCCGTCTGCCGGCTTGGACTTCTCCGCAGGCGAGTCCCCCTTGGGTTCATCCTGGGCAGGCAACACCCCGGGTGACAGGATCACCAGCGACAACCCGGCGAGCAGGATCACGGAAAGCATCTGTCGAGTTCTCATTCGATCGGTTCCCCCTTCGGTCCTGCAGGCTTGGCCTTTGGCGGCTGATCGCCTTCCACATCCAGATTCAGCGGATCCGGCTTCTCGACCGGTTTGACGGGTTTCTTCGGTCCACCTGCCTTGTCGTGTGCTTCATCCGGATCTGGCTGGCTTTGCAGAATTTTGACCACCAGATCGCGCGTCAGGTCAGCGAGCTCGACTTGTTCCTTCGCCAGCTCTTCCAGTTCCTTCGCGGCATCCGGCGGCAGATTCCCCTCTTTGTCACGCAATCCGTCGATCAGCGCGGTTCGTTCCAGGAACTCCTCCTGCAGCGCCTTCAGCAACTTCAGCTGCGCCAGTTGCGGCAATGATTCACCCGGCGGCGGAGCAGACTCGGGCTTCTCCGGCTCATCCGGATTCTGTCCACCCGGCGGTGGCTGCTGACCTTCTGGCTTTTCCTGAGGGGCATCCTGCTTGAGCACCGCCAGCAGGCTTTCAATTTTCTTGACGGCATCCCGCTCGATCGCCACGACGGCAGCATCGCACTGCTTGTCTGCCAGTCGATCCGCCGCCAGTTTCAAAGTCCGTTCGGCTCTGCGGAGCACCAGTGAGAAGACTTCGGCAACCTTGAGTGACTTTTCCAGTTGAGCGACGTCTCCCTGCAGCCCTCGTTCCACCTCGGCCAGATCGCGCAGCGTTTTCAACTGTCCGCGCGACAGGCTCCCACGCTGTTGGCGTTCTGTCTCCAGTCGCTCGGTCTCGGCGATCACCCCCTGCTGCTGGGCGAGGATTGACTTGAGCTGGTCTTCGATCTTTTCGAGTTCCTCGACGGCCAGGCGTTCCTGGGCGAACCGCTTCTCGGCAGCCAAGTCCCGTTCAACCTGCTCCAGATCATCGATGACTTGTTGCATTTCCTCGGCGGCAGCGTCGGCCTGATCGGGATCCTGCAGTTGCTCATTCACGCGATCCAGTCGTTCCTGGGCACGTTCGGCGGCCTCCGTGGGGGAGCGAAGTCGCAGGCGTTCCAGCCGACGTTCGGCCTGAGCCAGTTTCTCACCCAGTTCCTGCTGTCGCTGTTGAAGCTTCTCCAGACCTTCCCGTTTCTGCGGCGAGTCGGGTTGACCCGCCAATTGCAGAGTTTCGTCCTTCAGTTCGGCCTGCTCTTTGCGCAGGGTGTCGAATTCGTCCTGGGCCTGTTCGATCTGCTTGACGAGCATTTCCACATCATCGGTTGGCTCGCGTTTCAACTGCTTGTCGAGTTCCTTCAAATCGTTCAGCGCCTGCTGTTGGATTTGCGATGCGGAACCAATCTGATTGTCGGAAATTCCCTGGGCCGCTTCGCGCAGCTTGCCAGCGGTTCCGTCATTACTCAGTTCATCGCGGGCCTCGTCGAATTTCTCGGCGGCGTCGGGGTCGCGTTTCTGCAGGCTGTCGGAGGCCTGCTGCAACTGCTTGCGGAATTGATCGACCCGTTCGGCGACCTTCAATTGCCGGGCCGCCATCTTTGCCAGATCCGCCTTCTGCTGAGCGGACAGATCCGAACCCGTTTTCGACAGAGTCTGCTGAGCCAGTTCAGCGGACTCCTTTTGAATCTGTTCCTGCTCGGCGATCATCGAATTCAACTCACGTGAGACATCACGCTGATCGCGCCATTCCGAGAGCAGATCCTGCAACTCCTGCAGCGAATCCAAGGCGCGCTTCTGCTGGGTTTGAGCGTCCGCCAATGACGATTCGAGCGCCGGGTTGGGCGTCTTGTGACTGGCTGGCTCGGCAGGCTCCTTCGATCCCGCTGGTTCCTCTCCCTTCCGCGGCGGCTCTGGATTCGACGGAGTTGGCTTCTCTGGAGTCGTTTTGTCGGACTTGGCGGCAGGTGTCGTTTTATCGGGCTGAGTTCCATCAGGCCGGTTTGTTTCCGGTTTTGTACCGCTGTCTGCAGGTTGCGTATCGGGTGAACTCCCCTGACTGGCTTGCTCTTCCGCCTGCTTGGCCGCGCGAGTCAGCGCCGATTCAATCTCTGGAAATTGCTCTCGCCCCAATCGGGAAAGTTCTTCGACGATCCGACTCAGCCGCTGCTGCATCTCGGGATCATCCAGCTTGTTGGCCCGGAACTCCTCCTGAAGCTGCTGTGCCTGAGACTGCACTCCGTCGGCAGGACGGTTCAATCGCGATGCGGCCTGCCGCTGGTCAAGCTCGATGCGATGCAACTGATCCAGATCCTGCATCCGCAGTTCTCCTGCCGTCTCCAACTGCGTCTGCAGTTCGGCTGTCTGCTGACGAGCACGCTGCTGCAGCGTGCTCGCCTGTTGCAGATCTTCCAGCAGATCTCCGACGCGTCCCGCCAGTTCCTTTTGCTTTTCTTCTTTCGAAACAATCGAGATCGTGCGCGGCGAACTCTTTCCCAGGTGTCGATCGGACCCCAGATCGTACGCATCCCAGGCTTCAGC
>Ga0265327_10002534_pt1 | contig 19040 bp, 17 predicted proteins | sample 41621metaG_FD_202089 | JGI IMG/M metagenome (GOLD analysis project Ga0265327, IMG submission 202089) | Rhizosphere microbial communities from Carex aquatilis grown in University of Washington, Seatle, WA, United States - 4-16-21 metaG | ecosystem: Host-associated > Plants > Roots > Rhizosphere...
TCAATGCCGCGGTCGATCTCGGCATCGCCGTCGACACCCCGGACGGCCTGTTCGTGCCGGTGCTGAAGGATGTCGGCGGCAAGGACGCCGCGACCCTGGCCGCCGAGATCGAGTCCCTCAAGGCGGCTGTGCGCGACCGCGCCATCCCGCCCGAGGCGCTGCGCGGTCAAACCATCACCCTGTCCAATTTCGGCGCCATCGCCGGTTGCCACGCCCAATTGACGGTGGTACCGCCGCAGGTGGCGATCATCGGTGCCGGGCGCCTGCGCGCCCGGCCGGTGGCGGTGGGTGGCCGCGTCGAAATCCACCGGCTGCTGCCGCTGTCGCTCACCTTCGACCACCGCGCCGTCACCGGCGGCGAGGCCACCCGCTTCCTGGCGGCGCTCACCGCCCATTTGGAACGGACGAGCGCTTAAGTCGCCGGGTCCGCCTTCACCGCCAGCCCCAGTTCATCGAGCAGACCGATGACCTCGCGCGAGGCGTCGTTCATCCGCGCCGCTTCGGCGAAAGCCTCCTCGACGCTGCCGGCCGCGTAGAGTTCCAACGCCCGTTTGCCGTGGGCGTGGACCCGCTGATGGGGATCGAGCAGCCGGGCATAGGCGGGATGGTTCTTGAAGCGGAGATCGGTGACGCTGGCGTACCACTTGCCCAACCGGCACCCATGATGATCGGCGAGTTTGTCGGCGGTGAGCGTACCCCGGTCGGCAAGCCGCTCGAAGATGCCGCGCTTGAACTTGGTATGATCGTTCTTGGCGATCTCCACCACCGCATCCGCCCCCATCTTGGCGGCGAAATCCTCGACCCTGGCGTCAAGCAGCCCGGCGACCTGGCCCAAAGAGGTCAGCACGTCGTCGATCTGGCTGGAATTGCTTCGCGACAATTGGGCGATGCGCGCCGTACCCGACGACACCTCGGTCGAGGCCTGGGTCTGCTGGGTCAGAATCCCGGCGATATCGCGCATATGGCCGGTGACGCCATCGACCTTGGCGGCGATGGCGTCGAGGCGGCCGGTGACCTGGGCGACGGCGCCGCGTCCCTGCTCGGCGGCACTGCTGCTTTGATTCATCGCCAGGGTGGCGGCGTCCATTTCCTGGCGCAGCATGTCGATGCGGGTACGAATGTCATCGGTGGCCCTGGCCGTTTGGTTGGCCAACCCCTTGACCTCGTTGGCGACCACGGCGAAGCCCTTGCCGGCCTCGCCGGCCCTGGCCGCCTCGATGGTGGCGTTGAGCGCCAACAGGTTGGTTTGCGCCGCGATGTCCTCGATCTGGGCCGCCATAGTGCCGATCTGGCTGGTGGCATCGGCCAGGGCATGCACCTTGCCGCCGACATCGGCGACCGCCACCATCAGCGCGTCCGCCGCGTTGCGCGCCGATTCGGCGGCCCCGACGCCCTCGCGCGCCTCGGCTTCGGCTTCGCCCGCCTCGGTGGCGGCGACTTGGGAATTCTGGGCGATGGTGTTGACCGACGCCACCAGTTCCTCGATGGCGGCGGCGATGCCCTGGCTTTCATCGGCCGTCCGACGGATGCCCGCCAGCATATGGGCGATCGAAATATTGGCCTCGTTGCTCTGGATGGCCGCCTGCACCACCCCCCGCAATTGGAAGGTCATGCCGGCCTGCAACGCCGCCTGCGCCTCGCTCAACCGGTCCAGCGTCGCCCGCTGCTCGGATTCCAGTCGCGCCTGGGCCTGGGCGCCCTCCTGCACCACCCGGACGCCGCGCGCCAGATGGCCGATCTCGTCGCTCCGCTCCAGACCGTCCAACTGGAAGTCGTAATCGCGGCGGCTGATCCGCTCCATCAGCTTGGTGAGGGTCCGAATCGGTCGAGCGATGGCGCGCGCCACCGGCACGCCGACCGCCACCGACAACGCCATTACCAGCAAAGCCACCAGCAGGATGGTGCGATGGGCCTCGGCCAGTTGCCGAGCATAGGGGCTGGCGTCCAGCGCGATTTCGGCGACGCCGATCGGCTGGCCCGAGAAGTCCTTGATCGCCCGTCCGTAGATGGCGACCCGACGACCGTCCGCGTTCACCTCCTTCATCTGCTCCGTGCCGGCCAGCGCGGCGGCCAGCTCGTCCGTGGACAACGCCGGAGCGGCGAGGGTCGAGGCGAAGACTTTCCACTCGTCGCCCTTCTTGAGGTGAAGCGCGGCATCGACCTCGGCCGATTTCTTGAAATCGTCGAAGAATGGCTGGCCGAAGGACAGCCCGGTTTCCACCGAACCGACATGGCGGCCGGAATCGAAGACCGGAACGACACCCCGGACGCCAAGGCCAAAGACGCCGAATTCCAGGCCACGGGTCGCCTTCTTCGTCGTGTTGGTTTGCAGAACCGTCGGCCGTTCGCGCGACAGATCGTCACCGAATTTCTCGGGCTTGTGCAAGCGCAGGAACGAGGTGGCCGGCGGCAGGTGGTACTGCATCTGCTCGACCGCGTAGGGACCGCTGGTCGCCTTGAAGATCGGCAGCGTCAGTTGAAGCAACCGCTCGCGGTCGCCGGCGCCAAGCGCTTGGGCGGCGCCGGGCAGAGCGGCCAGCTGGGCGGCAAAGCCTTCGGCCCGCGCGGCGGCGGCGTCGATGGCGTCGTCCAATTGATCGAAGCGGCTGCGCAGTTCGTTGGTCTCGGCCCGCGCCACCAGCGACCCGGCATAGCGGTCGGCGATGAAACCGAGACCGACCGCGCCACCGAGCGCAACGATGATGATGGCGGCGCAGATTCTGGCCGTAATCCCGAATTTCATCCAAGCCTCTCCCAGAACACCCGCCGCCTTTTTTTTGCGGCTTATTGGGTACATCCGGCGCCAAGGCCGGCACGGTTTCCGCACTTTTTTTGCCGTGCAGATGTAGAGGCTCACCCGGTAAATATCCATCGCTTCTTTAGTATGAATCCAGTTTGGCGCGGCCCTCGCGCCTCGGCACTTGCCCGGCCGCCGCCATCGCCTATATTCTCGCCCCTCAATTCCCCCCCCATGCCGAGGGCTTGTTCCATGAAGGGCGACGTCAAGAAGGTTGTGCTGGCTTATTCCGGCGGCCTCGATACCTCCATCATCCTGCGCTGGCTGCAGGACCAGTACGAATGCGAGGTGGTGACCTTCACCGCCGACCTCGGCCAGGGCGAGGAACTGGAACCCGCCCGCCAGAAGGCCCGACTGATGGGCATCAAGGAAGAGAACATCTTCATCGACGATCTGCGCGAGGAATTCGTCCGCGACTTCGTCTTCCCGATGTTCCGCGCCAACGCGCTGTACGAGGGCGTCTATCTGCTCGGCACCTCGATCGCCCGGCCGCTGATCGCCAAGCGCCAGATCGAGATCGCCAACCAGGTCGGCGCCGATTCGGTGGCCCATGGCGCCACCGGCAAGGGCAACGACCAGGTGCGCTTCGAGATGGGCTACTACGCCCTTCGCCCCGACATCAAGGTGATCGCCCCCTGGCGGCTGTGGACGCTGAATTCCCGCACCGCGCTGCTGGACTTCGCCGAGAAGCACCAGATTCCGATCGCCAAGGACAAGCGGGGCGAGGCTCCCTATTCGACCGACGCCAACCTTCTGCACATCTCCTACGAGGGCAAGGCGCTGGAGGATCCCTGGATCGAGCCGAACGAGGACATGTTCACCCGCTCGGTCAGCCCGGAAAAGGCCCCCGAGAAGCCGACCTATGTCGAGATCGAGTTCGAGAACGGCGACGCCGTCGCCATCGACGGCCAGCGCCTGTCGCCGGCGTCGCTGCTGACCAAGCTGAACGCGCTGGGCGGCGCCAACGGCATCGGCCGCCTCGATCTGGTCGAGAACCGCTTCGTCGGCATGAAGAGCCGCGGCGTCTACGAGACCCCCGGCGGCACCGTGCTGCACGTCGCCCACCGGGCGATCGAAAGCATCACGCTCGACCGTGGCGAGGCGCATCTCAAGGACGACCTGATGCCGCGCTACGCCGAGCTGATCTACAACGGCTTCTGGTTCAGCCCCGAGCGCAAGGCGATCCAGGAGATGATCGACAAGGTCTCGGAGAACGTCACCGGCACCGTGCGGCTCAAGCTCTACAAGGGCAACGTCACCGTCGTCGGCCGCAAGAGCCCGAAGAGCCTCTATCGCCTGGACTTCGTCACCTTCGAGGCCGATTCGGTCTACGACCAGCGCGACGCCCAGGGCTTCATCAAGCTCAACGCGCTGCGCATGCGCCTAGCCAAGTGGGCGCGGGGATAACGCCCCCCCCTGTTGTCATCCCGAGCGAGCGAAGCGACGAGGGATCTTTCGGGCAGGGTGCCTGAAAGATCCCTCACTTCGTTCGGGATGACAATTTAAGCCGGATTCAGCTCCACTTCCTCGGCTCGATGTTCCACACGCTCTTGGCGTAGTCCATCACCGTGCGGTCGCTCGAGAACTTGCCCATGCGGGCGATGTTGAGCACCGCCTTGTGGTTCCAGGCGTCCTTGTCGGCGAACACCGCCGAAACGCGATCCTGGCAGTCGATGTACGAGCGGTAATCGGCCAGCACCAGGAACTCGTCGTGGTTCATCAGCGCGTCGACCACCGGACGATGGCGGTCGCGCTCGCCCGGCGAGAAGTAACCCTCCGAGATCATCGCCAGCGCCATGTGCAGTTCGGAATCGTCCTCGCGATGGCGCCAGGGGGTCTGGCCGCGGCTGAAGCGGATCGAGTTCGCCTCGTCGGCGCCCAACCCGAAGATGAAGATATTGTCGTCGCCGACTTCCTCGTGCATCTCGATGTTGGCGCCGTCCATGGTGCCGATGGTCAACGCCCCGTTCAGGGCGAACTTCATGTTGCTGGTGCCCGAGGCCTCGGTGCCGGCGGTCGAGATCTGTTGCGACAGATCGGCGCCGGGGATGATGATCTGGGCCTGGGAGACGTTGTAGTTGGGGATATAGGCCAGCTTGAGACGGCCCGCCACCAGCGGATCGTTGTTGACCACCTGGCCGATGTCCCAGGCCAGGCGGATGATCTTCTTCGCCATCTGGTAGGCCGGCGCCGCCTTGCCACCCAGGATCACCGTGCGCGGCACGAAGTCGGCGTCGTGATTCTCGCGGATGCGGCCATAAAGCGTCACCACATGCAGCAGATTCATCAGCTGCCGCTTGTATTCGTGGATGCGCTTGACCTGGACGTCGAACAGCGAGGCCGGATCGACGACGACGCCGGTGGTTTCGAGAATGGTCTTGGCCAGACGGCGCTTGTTGTGGGCCTTGATCTCGCCGATGACCTCGCGGAAGGCGGAATCGTCGGCATAGGGCTCAAGCTTGCGCAATTGGTTGAGGTCGCGCGGCCATTCCTCGCCGATGCAGTCGCTGATGGCGTCCTTGAGACGGCGATTCGACAGCATCATCCAGCGCCGCGGCGAGACGCCGTTGGTGACGTTGAGGATGCGGCCCGGCAGGCACAGGTCGAGATCGCGGAACAGCCCGGACTTGATCAGGTCGGTGTGGACGCGGGCGACACCGTTGATACGGTGCGAACCGACGAAGGCCAGATGGGCCATCCGCACGCGGCGCCCGTGGCTTTCGTCGATGATCGAAACGCGGCCGAACAGATCGAAGTCGCCGGGGAACTTGAACTGCACCTCTTCCAGGAAGCGGCGGTTGATCTCGCAGATGATCTCGAAGTGGCGGGGCAGCAGCCGCTCGAACATCTCGACCGGCCAGGTCTCCAGCGCCTCGGGCATCACCGTGTGGTTGGTATAGGAGAAGGTCTCGACGCAGGCCTTCCAGGCATCGGCCCAGGGCAGGCCGTGGATGTCCATCAACAGCCGCATCATTTCCGGAATGGCGACCGCCGGATGAGTGTCGTTCAACTGGATCGCGACCTTGTTCGACAGCTTTGTCAGGTCGGGATTCTTTTTCAGGTAGCGGCGCAGGATGTCCTTCAGCGAGGCGCAGACAAAGAAGTATTCCTGCTTGAAGCGCAGTTCCTTGCCCGAATGGGTCGAATCGTCGGGATAGAGGATGCGCGACAGGTTCTGCGATTCGATGCCGCCGCGCACGGCGTCGACATAGTCGCCGGTGTTGAAGCGCCGAAGGTCGAACTGTTCGGTCGATTCGGCCCGCCACAGGCGGATGGTGTTCATGGTCTTCGACAGATAGCCGGTGACCGCCTGGTCGCGACCCACCGCCAGCACCCGTTCGCCGTCGACCCATTCGTGGCGTTCGCGGCCCTCGGCATCGCGGAAATGCATGACGCGGCCACCGAACTGCACCTCGAAGACGTGCTTCTCGCGCATGAACTCCCACGGCGTGCCGTTACGAGCCCAGTCGTCCGGGTCTTCGACCTGGACGCCGTCGGAGAGGCGCTGATGGAACATGCCGTAATCGTAGCGGATGCCGTAGCCCCAGCCGGCGATGCCGACGGTGGCGAGCGAATCCATCAGGCAGGCGGCCAGGCGGCCGAGGCCGCCATTGCCCAATCCCGCCTCGGGTTCGGTGAAGGCCACTTCCTTCCAATCGAGGCCGAGCAATTCGTAGGCTTCGCGGCAGACGTCGTAGAGGCCGAGATTGACCAGATTGGCCGACAACGAGCGCCCGATCAGGAATTCCATCGATAGATAGAAGACCAGCTTCTCGTCGGTTCGGTAATACTCGTCGTGGCTCGCCAGCCAGGTCGGCGTCAACAGATCGCGGCAGGCGTGGGCGGTGGCCTTGTGCCAGTCCTCGGGCTGCATCGTCTCGGTGTTTTCGCCCACCGTATGGGTGGCGTGTTCCAGAATCTTATCGCGCAACTGCTCGGGAGTGATCCCGTGCGGCTTGATCATGTTCATGTGCGAGTCCCCCACTCCGCTTCCTGCCGGCAGAGCGGGAGTTTACACATTTTGGCAAAAATTTCGGTTACAAGTTGTCGTCAGTGGAACAATTCTCACCGCCGCCCGGCGCATGGCACGGACGCCGCCGGCCAATCCGGCGAAAAACCTATTCCTGCGAAGCGCCGACCCGCTCGTCCGGCATGATGGCGCGGAAGGTGGTGCCGCCGTCGTAGAACCGGTACTGGGTTCCGCCGGAGAAGGTGGTGGATGGGCTGTAGCCCTGGGCGCAGCCGGCCAACACGAGGGCCAGCGCCGCGAGAAGGATTTGCCGGGAGCGTTTCATGGCGTCCCCCTATTGCCGCAATTGCGTTCCATGTATGACCATATTGGACCGCCACACCCGCAAGTCAAACCCCCGCCCGCGTATGGCAGGCCTGTCCAAAGACCTGGGGACGTCCCCAGGCCTCGACCATGCCGCCGCCGGATGCCGCCCCCCCGCACGAAATCCTTGCCAAATTCCTCGCGGCGGCCCATTTATGGGCAATAGAATGTTCTGTGGCATTGGCGCGTTCAATAGGTGGACGGCGCCACTCTTTTTGTTTGGCAGGTGGTAATGGCGAAGGAAGAGATGATCGAATTCGAGGGCGTGGTCAGCGAAGTGCTGCCCGACTCGCGCTTCCGCGTGAGCCTCGAAGGCGGCCACGAGGTGCTGGCCTACACGTCGGGCCGGATGAAGAAGAACCGCATCCGTATCCTGGCGGGTGACCGGGTCACCGTCGAGATGACCCCCTACGACCTGACCAAGGGCCGCATCAACTTCCGCCACAAGGAAGACCGCCCGATGCAGTCCACCGGCCCCAACCGCCCGCCGCCGCGCCGCCGCTAGCCCTCGCTTCCCAGCCTCGCCAATTCCGCCAGGAAGACTTCGCCGAAGCGAGCCAGCTTCGCCTGGCCGACGCCGTGGATTTCCGCCAGTTCGGCCAAGGTGGCTGGACGGGCGGCGGCCATCTCGATCAACGACCGGTCGGGAAATACCACATAGGCCGGCACGCCCTCGGCGGCGGCCAGCCGGGTCCGCAGCGCCTTCAACCCCGCCAGCAACGCCGGATCGGCGTTTCCCACCGGTGCCGCTTCGGCGGCGCCCCGCTTGCGCGCCGTCTTGGGCCGCAGCATTTCGGTGCGCAATTCGACCTTGGCGCGGCCGCGCAGCACTTCGCCCCCCGCCTCGGTCAGCGTCCAGCGACCGTATTCAACGATGTCCTGGTTGATCAGCCCGGTGGCGTAAAGCTGACGGAACACCGAGCGCCACCGGTCCCGCCCCGCCTCGGCACCGACGCCGAAGGTGGGCAGCAGATGGTGACCGTACTGGCGGATGGAATCGGTCTCGGTGCCGACCAGGATGTTGACCAGATGCTCGGTACCGAAACGCTGCCCGGTGCGCAGGATGGCCGACATCGCCTTCTGGGCGTCGATGGTGCCGTCATAGACGGCGACCCCGTCGATGCACAGATCGCAATTGCCGCAGGGCGGCGTGTCGCGTTCACCAAAATAGGCGAGCAGCGTCTGGCGGCGGCAGCGCGGCGCCTCGCACAGCGCCAACAGGGCGTTGAGGCGCTGGCGCTCGACCCGCTTCTGCTCGTCGGGGGATTGGCCCTCCTCGATCTGCAGGCGACGCAGGCGGATGTCGTCCAGCCCGTACAAGGTCAGCGTCTCGGCCGGCAATCCGTCGCGACCGGCGCGGCCGATCTCCTGATAATAGGATTCGATGTTTTTGGGCAAATCGGCGTGGCAGACGAAGCGGACGTCGGGCTTGTCGATGCCCATGCCGAAGGCCACCGTCGCCGCCATCACCACACCGTCCTCCTTGAGGAAGATATCCTGGTTGGCGTCGCGCTGCCGGTTTTCCAGGCCGGCGTGGTAGGCCAGCGCCCGGATACCACGGGCCGACAGCGACGCCGCCATCGCCTCGGTACCCTTGCGCGAGGCGCAATAGATGATGCCGCTATCGCCGGCATGGGCCGCGACGAAATCGAGGATGCGCGCCCCCTTGCCCCCTTTGGGCTGCATCGCCAGACGCAGGTTGGGGCGGTCGAATCCGCCGATAAAGATTTCCGGCGCCTCGGGGAACAGCCGCTGGGCGATGTCGGCGCGGGTGGCGGCGTCGGCGGTGGCGGTGAAGGCGATGGTCTGCAGGTTCGGCGCCAGCGCGTCGCGTACCGATCCCAGCGCCAGATATTCCGGGCGGAAATCGTGACCCCACTGGCTGACGCAATGGGCCTCGTCGATGGCCAGCGTCGCCACCCCGGCATCGCGCAGCAGTTCGACGGTGTCGCCGCGCGCCAGCCGCTCGGGCGCCACATAAAGCAACCGCAGGCGGCCGGCGCGGAGGGCGTCGAAGGCTTGGCGCGTCTCCTCGGGCGAATTGGCGGAATTGAGGGCGGCGGCTTCGACCCCCAGCGCCCGCAACTGGGCCACCTGGTCGCGCATCAGGGCGATCAGCGGCGACACCACCACGGTCAGCGAGCCGCGCAGCAGCGCCGGCAGTTGGAAGCACAACGACTTGCCGCTACCGGTCGGCATGATCGCCAGCACGTCGCGGCCGGCCAGCACCGCCCGGACGATGGATTCCTGGCCGGGACGGAACCCGTCGAAGCCGAAGACCTCGCGCAACACCTCTTTCGGCATCAGCGCCCCATGGCGTCGAGCGCCCCTTGCAGGATGTAGGCGGCGGCCATCTTGTCGACCACCTCGGCTCGGCGTCGACGCGAGGAATCGGCTTCGAGCAGAGTACGGGTAACGGCGGCGGTGGACAGACGCTCGTCCCAGAAGCAGACCGGCAGATCGCGGAGCGCCAGCAGATTGCGGACGAAGGCGCGGGTTGATTGGCAACGGGCACCTTCATTGCCATCCATTTCGATCGGCAGGCCAACCACCAGACCGCCGACCTCCTGGCGTTCGACGATCGCCAGCAATTGGGTGGCATCCTGGGTGAACTTGACCCGCCGGATGGTGTCGAACGGCGTCGCCACCGTGCGCGACACGTCGGACAGCGCCAGCCCGATGGTCTTGGTGCCAAGGTCGAGCCCCATCAGCCGCCGGTCGCGGGCCAGGAGGGCGAGAATTTCCGAGGGGGGAAGGACGGGCATGACGGTTGCCAGCCTCGGGGAAGCGAGGCCAAAATGCAAGCCATGACCCACTGGCTCCGTCTTACCGTCCTGGCGACCCTCGCCCTCGCACTGCCCGGCTGCGGCGGCTGCGACGGGCGAATCACCAATAGCGGCGCCAGCCAGGAGCATTGCCGGCTGATCTCCTGGCCGCTGTAACAGAAGACTCTTCCTACCGCCGCCCCTCAAAGGGTAAGGTCCCGCCGGACGAGAAGATTCCATTGTTGCGGCCGGGGGAATGCCCCTTCACGGCCAAGGGAAAGCCGACGACATGGCTCGATCCGACATTTTGCGAATGGCCCTCGCGGCGGCCTGCGCGCTTCTTTTCGCCACCGGCGCCTCGGCCGAATCCTGCGAAAGCCCCAAGGCGTTGCGCTTCGCCCTGGTGCCGGCCCAGGACACCGCCGGCGAACTCGACCATTACCGCCCCATCCTCGACCTGCTCGGCCGCAACACCGGAAAGCCGATCGACGTCTACGTGCCCCCCTCGTACTCCGCGCTGATCGACGCCATGGTCGACAAGCGGGTCGATGTCGCCATGCTGGGGCCGGAATCCTATGTGCGGGCCCACGCCAAGGACCCGTCGATCGAAGTCTTCGCCACCTATTGGCGCGAGGTCGACGGCGTCCAGAAGGCCGGCCCCGGCTACCAGTCGATCCTGATCACCCGCAAGGGATCGATCTTCACCTCGGTCGAGTCGCTCAAGGGCGCGACGTTGACGCTGGTCGATCCCGCCAGCACCTCGGGAGCGCTGATACCGGCCATGATCTTTCCCAAGGAGCGGCAACTGCCGCCGCTCCAACAATTTTTCCAGCGCGTGACCTTCTCCGGCGGGCACGACCGTTCGGTACTGGCGGTGGCCGAGGGCGGCGCCGACGCAGCCTTCGTCGCCACCCCTCGCTTCATGGAAGTGATCAATTCCGGCAAGGCGCGTCAGGATCAGTTCAACGTGCTGTGGACCTCGCCGCAGATTCCGCTCTCCCCCTTCGTCATCCGTACCGGCCTATGCGGGGATCTTCGGAAAGTCGTTACCGGCACCTTTCTGACCGCCGACCGTCATGAGGAGGGGCGCAAGTTCCTGTCCAACGTGCACTCCCTGCGCATGGTGCCGATGACCGATTCCGATTACGACATCATCCGCACCATCGCCCGCTAGTTTCCCAGGCGCGAACCCTCGGTTTGCTTGGCCGCCCGCCAAAGCGGCGCCAAACCCCGGTTGCCCTCGCCCGGCCCGGCTGCTACCCTTCGCCCCCTCATCGAGAATTCCACCGGAGTTTTGAGCGCCCATGTCGCTTGACAAGAAAGCCGTCCGCTCCATCGCCGAGCTGGCGCGCATCGAAGTGCCCGAGGACGAGTTGGAAAGCCTCGCCGGCGAGCTTTCCAACATCCTGTCCTTCGTCGAACAGCTGGCCGAGGCGAACACCGACGGTGTCCAGCCGATGACCTCGGTGGCGGCGATGACGCTGCCCTGGCGCGCCGATGTCGTCAATGACGGCGGCTATCCCACCAAGGTGCTGGCCAACGCCCCCGAGCCGGTGACGCTCGACGAGGGCGGCTTCTTCACCGTGCCGAAGGTGGTCGAATGAGCGCGCTCGAAAATCTCACCATCGCCGAGGCCGGCCGCCGGCTGGCCAAGGGCGATTTCACCGCCGTCGAACTGACCGAGGCGCACGTCGCCCGCATGGCCCGGTTCCGGCATCTCAACGCCTATATCACCGAGACGCCCGAGGCGGCCATCGCGGCGGCCAAGGCGTCCGACGAACGCCGCCGTCAGGGTCAGGCCGGCGGCCTGGAAGGCATCCCGCTCGGCATCAAGGACCTGTTCTGCACCGAGGGCGTCCAGACCACGGCGGCCAGCCGCATCCTCGAAGGCTTCAAGCCCCAGTATGAATCGACCGTCACCCAGCGACTGAAGGCGGCCGGCGCCGTCAGCCTGGGCAAGCTCAACCTCGACGAATTCGCCATGGGCTCGTCGAACACCACCAGCGCCTTCGGCCCGGTGGAAAACCCGTGGAAACGCAAATCCGCCCCGGCCACCAAGCTGGTTCCGGGCGGCTCTTCGGGCGGTTCGGCGGCGGCGGTGGCCGCCCGCATCGCCATGGGCGCCACCGGGACCGACACCGGCGGCTCGATTCGCCAGCCCGCCAGTTTCTGCGGCATCGTCGGCATCAAGCCGACCTATGGCCGTTGCTCGCGCTGGGGCATCGTCGCCTTCGCCAGTTCGCTCGACCAGGCCGGCCCGATGGCCCGCACCGTCGAGGATTGCGCCCTGATGCTGAACGCCATGGCCGGCCATGACGCCAAGGACTCGACCTCGGCCCCCATCGCCGTGCCCGATTTCGCGCGTGCGCTGACCGGCGACATTCGCGGCCTCAAGGTCGGCATCCCGGCCGAGTACCGCCCCGCCGGCCTGTCCGACGAAGTCGCCAAGGTCTGGGACCAGGGCATCGAATGGCTGAAGGCGGCCGGCGCCATCCCGGTCGAGATCAGCCTGCCGACGACCAAATACGCGCTGCCGACCTACTACATCATCGCCCCGGCCGAATGCTCGTCCAATCTGGCCCGCTATGATGGCGTCCGCTTCGGCCTCCGGGTGCCGGGCCAGACGCTCGACGACATGTACAGGAAGACCCGCGCCGCCGGCTTCGGCCGCGAGGTGCGCCGCCGCATCCTGATCGGCACCTACGTGCTGTCGGCCGGCTATTACGACGCCTATTACGCCAAGGCGCAGAAGGTGCGACGCCTGATCGCCGACGACTTCGCCAACGCCTTCAAGACGGTGGACGTCATCCTGACCCCGACCGCCCCCACCCCGGCCTTCGCCCAGGGCGAGAACACCGACGATCCGGTCACCATGTGGCTGAACGACGTCTTCACCATCCCCACCAGCATGGCCGGCCTTCCCGGTCTGTCCCTGCCGGCCGGTCTGTCCTCCGATGGCCTGCCGCTCGGGCTGCAGCTGATCGGCCGGCCCTTCGACGAGGAAACGCTGTTCCGCGTCGCCGGAGTGATGGAAACGGCCGCCGACTTCAAAGCCCTGCCGGAGGGAGTGTGACCATGACCTATCTTCTCCAGGGCGACACCGGCGACTGGGAGGTCGTGATCGGCCTTGAGGTCCACGCGCAGGTGATCTCGAACTCCAAGCTGTTCTCGGGCGCCGCCACCGAATTCGGCGGCGATCCCAACGCCCAGGTCAGCTTCGTCGACGCCGGCTTTCCCGGCATGCTGCCGGTCATCAACGGCGTCTGCGTCGAACAGGCGGTGCGCACCGGCCTGGGCCTGAAGGCCCGGATCAACCTGACCTCCGTCTTCGCCCGCAAGAACTACTTCTACGCCGACCTGCCGCAGGGCTACCAGATCAGCCAGTACGAACTGCCGATCGTCGGCGAGGGCGAGTTGATCATCGACCTGGCCGACGGCACCAGCCGCGCCATCGGCATCGAGCGTCTGCACCTGGAGCAGGACGCCGGCAAGTCGATGCACGATCAGCACCCGACGAAATCCTACATCGATCTCAACCGCTCGGGCGTGGCGCTGATGGAGATCGTCTCCAAGCCCGACCTGCGCTCGCCGGAAGAGGCGGGAGCCTACATCGCCAAGCTGCGCTCGATCCTGCGCTACCTGGGGACCTGCGACGGCAACATGCAGGAAGGCAGCTTGCGCTGCGACGCCAACGTCTCGGTGCGGCCCAAGGGTTCGACCGAACTGCGCACCCGCTGCGAGATCAAGAACGTCAACTCGATCCGCTTCGTCCAGCAGGCGATCGAGTACGAGGCCCGCCGCCACATCGAGGTCTACGAATCGGGCGGCACCATCGACCAGGAAACCCGGCTGTTCGATTCGGCCAAGGTCGAAACCCGGTCGATGCGTTCGAAAGAGCACGCCCACGACTACCGTTACTTCCCCGATCCCGACCTGCTGCCGCTGGTGCTCGACCCGGCGATGGTCGAGACCATCCGCGCCTCGCTGCCCGAACTCCCCGACGAGCGCAAGGAGCGCTACATCAAGGATTTCGGCCTCAATTCCTACGACGCCGGCATTTTGGTGGCGGAGAAGGCCAACGCCGCCTTTTTCGAGGCGGTCGCCAAGGGCCGCGACGCCAAGCAGGCCGCCAACTGGATCATGGGCGACTTCTTCGCCGCGCTCAACGCCACCGGGCGGACCATCGACGACCCGCCGGTCACCGCCGCCGCGCTTGGCGAGTTGCTGGACCTGATCAAGGACGGCACCCTGTCGGGCCGCCTGGCCAAGGACGTCTTCGCCCTGATGGTGGAAACCGGCAAGGGTCCGGCCGTGCTGGTCGAGGAAAAGGGCCTGAAGCAGGTCACCGACACCGGTGCCATCGAAGCCGCCATCGACGCGGTGATGGCGGCCAACCCCGACAAGGTGGCCGAGGTCAAGGCCGGCAAGGACAAGCTGATTGGCTGGTTCGTCGGCCAGGTGATGAAGTCGACCGGCGGCAAGGCCAACCCGGCGATGCTGAACGAATTGCTGGCCAAGAAGTTCAAGGGCTGAGCCGGGGTTGCCGGCAACGCCTCGGGCGGCCAAGTAAGCACGATGCGAGGATGGCCCGGACTTGATCCGGGTATCCTCGCGTCACCAGTTCAGATCGGCGAGGATCGATTTGCCCCCAGTCCTTCTCCCCCACCCGATCACCATCTGCGGTCTCAGCGAACTCGGCGAGCACGAGGCGGCGGGGATCAGCCACGTCGTCACCATCATCGACCCCGACTTTCCCGATCCCGAGGACTTCCAGCGCTACGCCCCGCACCGCCGCGCCCTGTGGCGCTTCCACGACATCGTCAACGAGGCCAAGGGCATGCGGGCGCCCAGCCGCGACGACGTCGCCGCCATCCTCGAATACGGACGCCGGCTGCGGGACGAGGCGGTCGACCACCTGCTGGTCCATTGCCACATGGGTATCTCGCGCTCGACCGCCACGGTGGCGATCCTGCTGGCCCAGCACCATCTGGGCCGCGAGCGCGACGCCTTCCGCGCCATCCGAGCGATCCGCCCCCATTCCTGGCCCAACAGCCGGATGATCGGCTTCGCCGACGAATTGCTGGAGCGCGGTGGCGCCCTGGTCAAGGCGATGCGCGAGCACCACGTCGCCATGGCCCGGGCCTATCCCGACTTGGCGGCGCTATTGAAGCAGAGCGAACGGGCGGCGGAGGTGCCCGACGTCTGAACTACGGCTTCTTCTTCTGCGGAGCCACGCAGCTGTAATCGACATAGGTCATGTCGGGGCTGTCGGCGAAGCGGGTGCGCAGCTTGGCCTCCTTGTCCCAGCCCATGCAATGGGAGATCGCCACCGCTTCGGCCTCACGCGGATCAACCGTGGTGGCGTCGTAGCGGATGGTGATCTGATTCTGGGTGGCGGCACTGATGTCGGGGCCGGCGCCCCAGGAAGTGCAGGCGGCCAGGGACAAGGCCGCCAGGATGACACGCGATTTTGACATATCTCCCCCTTCGCCGGACGATTTCCGCATCCTAGCGGCCGGCGAACAACTTGGCTACCATCGCGCAAGGCATTGTCAGAGGAACTCATGGCGCGAACGCTGATCCGCATGCTGCCGCTGCTCGCCCTAGCCGGCTGCGGCTGGTTCGAAATGCCCGAGATGCCAGAAATGCCCAGTTGCGGCTTCTGCCAGCTGCCGCCCTGCGCCGCCTGCGCGCTGAAGCGTGACGAGGCCTTCGGCCCCGGCGCCGATTTCGGCCTGCTGGTGTTCGGGATCACCGTTCGTGGCGGTTCCGCCGCCGACAAGAACCCGCTGGAGGGCCAGGTCGACTGGATGATCGAGACCGCCACCGAAACCTTCACCGACCTCCGCACCATTGAACTGCCCGATGGGATCAAGCCGAACCAGCGCGCCTTCGTCGTCTGGCGGGTGCCGGCCGGCGTTTGGTCGTTGCGCCAGGCCGGATGGCACCAGGGCGGCCAGGGGAGCGCCACCCGGCCGTTCGGCGGCCGGGCGTTGGCCACCCAGGTCAACAACGGCGAGGCCACCTATGTCGGCGACTTGATCCTGGACGGCAACCAACTTGGCCTGGGCGGCGACGAGGCGGCCGCCCGCGCCGCGCTGGCCGCCTACCCCAAGGTGACGGTGCCGCCGCTCTACCGGCCGCTGCACGACCTGCGGCAGAAGGACGGCGGCACCACCCGATCCTACCGGCACCAGCAGCAATAGGGCCCGACGGACCGCCCTATCCCAGCCGATTGACCGCCCCCGCCACCGCCATCAGCGCCGCCATGGTGACGTTGGCGTGACGGGCGGCGCCATGCAGCCGGCGCCCGCCCGCGCCTTCCACCTCGACGGCGCAGAAGGCCTGGGCCTCCGAGCCGGCGCCGATGGCGTGCTCGTGGTAGTCCTTGACCGTCGCGACGACGCCCAGATCGTTCGCCAGCGCCTGGACGAAGGCGTCGACCGGACCGGTACCGGTCCCCTCGATCCGCCGCTCGGCCCCGTCCACCCTGACGGTCGCCGTCAACGACCGTGCCTTGCCGGCGGGGCGGGTTTCGTAATCCACCACCTCGACCCGGCCGGGCGCGAAATAGGTGTCGGCGAAGGCGGCCATGATCTCGGCCGGCTCCAGCTCACGGTCCACCGCGTCGGCGCGGCCCTGCACCACCTTGGCGAACTCGACCTGCAGCGAGCGCGGAATTTCGATGCCGAAATCCCGTTCCAGCACATGGGCGACACCGCCCTTGCCGGATTGGCTGTTGATGCGGATCACCGCCTCGTAGGTGCGCCCGACATCGGCCGGATCGATCGGCAGGTAGGGCACCTCCCACACCTCGTCATTGGCCTTCTTGCGGGCGGCGAAGCCCTTGTTGATGGCGTCCTGATGCGAACCGGAAAAGGCGGTATAGACCAGATCGCCGGCATAGGGATGACGGGGATGCACCGGCAGCCGGGTGCATTCCTCGGCCGTCCGCTTGATGGCGTCGATGTCCGACAATTCCAGGCCGGGATCGACGCCCTGGGTCAACAGGTTCAGGGCCACGGTGCAGATATCGACGTTGCCGGTGCGCTCGCCGTTGCCGAACAAGGTGCCCTCGACACGGTCGGCGCCGGCCATCACCGCCAGTTCGGCGGCGGCCACGGCGGTGCCGCGGTCGTTGTGGGGATGGGTCGAGACGATCAGATGTTCGCGCCCTTTGACGGAGGCGCAGAACCACTCGACCATGTCGGCGTAGACATTGGGGGTCGACATCTCGACGGTGGCCGGCAGGTTACAGATCATCTTCCGCCCGACTCCGGCGCCCCAGCGGGCGGCCACCTGTTCGACGATGGCGACGGCGAAATCGGGTTCGGTACCGGTGAAGCTTTCCGGCGAGTACTGGAACAGCACCTCGCCGGCCTTGCGTTTCGCCGACAATTCCCGCACCAGCCCGGTGCCCTTCAGGGCCAGATCGACGCAGCCCTGGCGGTCGACGCCGAAGACGATGCGCCGCTGCGCCTCCGAGGTCGAGTTGTACAGATGCACGATGACCCGTTCAGCCCCCTCGATCGCCTCGAAGCTTTTGGCGATCAGGTCGGGGCGCGACTGGGTCAGGATCTGGATGGTGACGTCGTCGGGGATGTGGTTGCCCTCGATCAGCAGGCGGACGAAATCGTAATCGGTCTGCGAGGCGGCGGGAAAGCCGACCTCGATTTCCTTGAAACCCATGCCGACCAGGGTCCGCCACAGGCGCATCTTGCGCTCGGCGCCCATCGGGTCGATCAGCGCCTGGTTGCCGTCGCGCAGATCGACGCTGCACCAGATCGGCGGCTTGGCGATCACCGCGTCGGGCCAGCGGCGGGCCGGCAAACGGATGGCGGGATAGGGGCGGTACTTGCGAGCGGCGGTCATCATGGCCGGTCGTCCTTTTCTTCGTCTGTTGAAATCCGGTGGGAAGCGGCAAATACGGCCGCCGGGACGCCGCTTCGGCGTCAGTTCCGACGACCGCCGCTAAGTCGCGGTCCGACGGACAGCGGCACGGCAAAGAAAACCGGTAGGTTGGAACGGGGAATCATGGAAACGGACCTGGGAAAGCTGCCGACGGCGAACGAACGCGAAGACCCCGGCGTCGAGTTACGACACCGGGCCGGTAAGCAGCAGCAGCGAGGTCACCTTGGTTTCCATGACCCAAGACTGGCAGAAGCGGGGTGGCCTCGTCAAGCGGCGCCGCCATCGCTATCTTGAAGGCGTCACCACCGGAGGCGAACGATGATCGATCTCTACACCTGGGGCACCCCCAACGGCCGCAAGGTCTCGATCTTTCTGGAAGAGGCCGACCTGCCCTACCGGGTCCACGCCATCGACATCACCAAGGGCGACCAGTTCACGCCCCAATTCGTCGCCATCAACCCCAATTCCAAGATTCCCGCCATCGTCGACCAGGACGGGCCGGACGGCAAGCCGCTGGCGGTATTCGAATCGGGCGCCATCCTGATCTACCTGGCCGAAAAGACCGGGAAATTCCTGCCCGCCGCCCCGCGCCGCCGCGCCCTGGTGCTGGAATGGCTGATGTTCCAGATGGGCGGCATCGGCCCGATGTTCGGCCAGACCCACCATTTCCGCCGCTTCGCCCCCGAGCCGGTGCCCTACGCCATCGAACGCTATTCCAAGGAGACGCGGCGCCTTTACGGCGTGCTCGATGCCCGCCTGGGCGAGGCCGAATTCATCGCCGACGAATACTCGATCGCCGACATGGCGATCTATCCGTGGACCATGCGCAGGGAGTGGCAGGGCGTCGATCTGGCCGAGGTGCCGAACGTCAAACGCTGGATGGATACCCTCGGCGGGCGGCCGGCCGTGCAAAAAGGCATGGCGGTTCCTTGAGTTCATCACCCGAGGGCGATTGACGCGCCCCCGCCCTTTCCGCTAGAAACGTGCCTCCAGCCGGCGGCGCATCCCGTCGCGCCGCCCTGCGGAGGGGTGGGTGAGTGGCTGAAACCAACGGTTTGCTAAACCGTCGTACGGGGTAAACCCGTACCGAGGGTTCGAATCCCTCCCCCTCCGCCATTCAGTCTTCATGACATTGCATTCTCCGCGATCCTGCGCCGAAAGGCGCGGGGTTCCGGCGGTTTTCGAGAGTCTTCTCGGAGCGGAGAGAGCGAAGAAATGCGCCGTTTGGCGTAAA
>Ga0265327_10002536_pt1 | contig 19031 bp, 14 predicted proteins | sample 41621metaG_FD_202089 | JGI IMG/M metagenome (GOLD analysis project Ga0265327, IMG submission 202089) | Rhizosphere microbial communities from Carex aquatilis grown in University of Washington, Seatle, WA, United States - 4-16-21 metaG | ecosystem: Host-associated > Plants > Roots > Rhizosphere...
GGGCCCACGGCGGTGCCTAGTCCCTTCCATCCCGCACGAGGTTTCCATGAAGCTCTACACGCGCACCGGTGACGATGGCTCCTCGGGGCTCTTCGGGGGCGATCGGGTGAGCAAGTCGCACCTGCGTCTGGTGGCCTTCGGGACGCTCGATGAACTCAACAGCCTCATGGGCCTTCTGCGCCTGCACGCGAACCCCGCCTGCGCGGACGAGGAGACCCTGCAGCGCATCCAGCATGACCTCTTCGTGCTGGGCGCCATCCTGGCCACGCCGGCTGCCCGGCAGGAGCTGCTGGGGGCCCACATGAACCGGCTGACCTGGGAGCTGGCGGACATGGAGGCCGACATCGATCGCCTCACGGCCCTCGCGCCGCCCATGACGGCTTTCGTGCTGCCCGGAGGCACGGCCGCCTCGGCCCACGCGCACCTGGCGCGCACCGTCTGCCGGCGCGCCGAGCGCGAGGTCGTCGCCCTCACGCATGAGGAGCCCATGAACCCGGCGGTGCTGGCCTACCTGAACCGCCTCAGCGACTGGCTGTTCTCCCTGGCCCGCGCGGAGAATGCCACCGCGGGCGTGAGCGACATCCAGTGGAAGCCGAAAGACTGAAGCGGCAGCGGCACCAACTCGCTACATGAGCCAACGGTCCTGGCGATGGCTCCAGACGTAAAAGGGGCCCCTCGCGGGGCCCCTTTGGTGGTGCAGGTGGTGCGTTAGAACGTGACCTTCACGCCCCAGCGGTAGCTGCGGCCGGCCAGCCACTGGTTGGCAGAGCCGAAGGCGGGGTTCTGAAGCGCCGAAGCGTTGGTGTAGTAGTCGTCGTGCTGGGTGGCGGTGCGGGTGTTGGCCGCGTTGAAGATGTCGATGCTCGGGGTCAGCTTGACCTTCTTGCTGAACTTGTAGGCGTAGTCGAAGTGGAGGTTGACCAGCCTCTGGGTGTTCTCACGTCCGTTGTTCCCGTAGGTGAAGTTCATGGGGGTGGCGTTGCCGTAACCGCCCCAGTCCAGGCCATTGGCGGTGCTCAGGCCATTGATGAAGGTGGCACCGGGGTGAGCCGCGAGGGTGAGCGTGCCATCGTCGAAGATGGTGCGCGGGCCACCGGTCAGGATCGTGGCCGAACCGCCGGCGGAGAAGGAACCGCCCCACAGGTCCCAGGTGTAGGAGCCGTAGAGCTTGAAGTTCCAGGTGTGATCCAGGGGCAGGGGGCCGTTGCCCACGTAGGGCGCGTAGTCCCAAGTGGAGGTGATGTTGGCGTCGGACTGGCCGTTGCTGGTCTGGCCCACGCCCTCATAGTTGCCGTAGACATGGGACCAGGTGAGGCTGGCGCTGATGGAGTAGCGGTCCGTCCGCTTGTCCAAGGTCAAGTCCATGGACTCATAGACGTTCTTGGGATCCGGGAAGACGGTGTTCTGCCAGGTGTTGAGGGCGCCAGGCGTGCCGCCGAAAGCGGAGATGTACGAGTTGTTCGCCCACTGGTAGGTCTTGCCGGCCTGGGGATTCCAAAGGATGGAGAAGCCAGCACCGTCGATGGGGTTGCCCTGGTTGTCGGTGGGGACGGTGTCCTCGATGATGCGGAGCAGCTTGCGGTACTTGGCGTGGAAGCCGGCGGTGATGCCGTTGCCGAAGGTGTGATCCGCGCCGATGACGAATTCCTCGCGCTTGGGCACCTTCAGGCCATCCAAGGGCTGCGGATCGTCGCGGAAGAAGCCGGAGTAGTCGGCGTAGGGCAGGGCGGGGAAAGCACCGTGGGTGTAGGTGCCGTCGACGGGATTGTAGGTGGCGGCCCCGGACGCGAAGCTGAACCGGTACTGCTTATAGGTCTCGTTGCCACCCGTGCGCAGGGCAGCCTGCATGGGGAAGCGCTCATTGTAGACGGCATAGTTGGCCGAGAGCTTGGTCTTGCCGTCGTTGGCCACATCCCAGGTGATGCCGAGGCGGGGCTGCAGCTGGTCGGTGAAGTTGTTGAACTTGAAGATGGTCTGATCCCGGTTGCCCTTGACCGTCTGGTATTCCTCGCGGAAGCCATAGGAGAGGCGCAGGCCGGGCTGGATTTCCCACTGATCCTGCGCATAGAAGGCGTCGTAGCCCAGGGTGGCCTTGGAACCCAGGTTCGCGTACTGGGTGACCGTGACGCGGGAGGCGCTGATGGTCACGCGGTCATCGGCGTTGATGAAGTCGACGACCTTGGAGGTCGCACTGTTGTGGCTGTAGCCGAACTTGAGGGAGTGGTCGCCACTGAACCAGGAGAGGTCCGCGCGGAACTGCTGGTTGCTCGTATCCGTCGTGTCATTCCAGTCGCCGGAACCGCCGTGGCGGAAGATGTAGGTGCCATAGGCGCTGCCGTAGGTCGGATCCGCATGACCAGGGCCCTGGGGATAGGCGGCGGAATTGTTGAACCACAGGTAGTCGGTGATGCTGGGGGCGGTGGAGGTCGGGGTGGTGTGGGAGTCACTGACCGAGGCGCCGTACTTGATGCTGAACAGCAGGGTGGGGTTGATGTTCCAGTCGTAGTTCAGCGACCAGTTGGTGGTGTTGTTGGTCGAGGAGAAACCGAAGTCACGGTTGCCCAGCGAGGTGGGGTACTGGTGATCCTGGCTGATGGGATTCTGCGTGTACTGGATGGTGCCCGTCAGCTGCTGGCCCTGGGCCAGGTAGTAGTTGAACTTGCCGTAGAAGTTGGAGAACTTGTTGTCATCCACCGAGTCCTTGAGGCCGCTCAGGTTGGTGGTGGGAATGCTCTGGGTCTGGATCTGGTTGAAGCCGACGAAGTAGAAGAACTTGTCGGGGACAATGGCGCCGCCGGCGGTGAAGCCGAAGTCATAGCGGTTCTGGGGCGCGGAGTAGGGCAGATTGGCAGAGGGCAGCTGAACGTAGTAGTTGTTGCGCTCGACGGCACCCTGGAGCTGCGCGGCATCGGCCGTGATCCAGGCGCTGCCGGCGAAGTCGTTGGTGCCCGACTTGGTGATGGCGTTCACCACGCCGCCGAGGGCGCTGTACTCGGGCTTGAAGCCGCCGGTCTGGACTTCCACCTGATCGATGAAGTCGGTGGGCATGAAGCTGCCCTGGAAACCGAGGCGATAGTCGGTGGTGTCGAGGCCGTCGATGACGAAGTTGTTCTCGATGGCGGAGCCGCCAGCGATGGACTGGCCACCCATGGCGCCACCGCTGATGGTGCCGGGCGCGAGGAGGACGAGGTTGTTGAAGTCACGGGCCACAGGCACGGAGCTCAGGGTTTCCATCTGCAGGACGGAGCCGGTCTGCGTGGTGGTGGGGTCCATGGCGGCGGAGGCGGCCATGACGGTCACCACGGCGGAAGCCTCACTGGCCACCTTCAGGTTCACGGTGGTGGTGTTGTTCAGCAGCAGCGTGATCTTCTGGGTGGGGGCCGTCTGGCCAGACTTGGTGGCCTTGATGGACCACTCGCCGGGATTCAGCAGCGCGAGGCGGAAGGAACCGTCCGCGGCCGTGGTGGTGGTCCGGGTCAGCTGGTTCGAGGTGGCGGTGATGGTCGCCCCGACGAGGGGGTTGCCGCTTGAGTCTCGAACGATGCCGGTCACCGCACCGGTGGTGGCCGTCTGCGCGTGCGCGACGATGCCACTCCCGGCGACGATGGCCACGGCAGTAAAGCCGAGCCGGGTAAAGATTCGATTCATAGTGACTCCTTTGGGAGGGGAGCGGCGGGGGGCCGCGAAAAAGGCGTGATGAAACTCGGCCCATCCCAATGCAGGGTCGCCCTACAGCGTGTGCGTAGGGCGAGACACAAAAGAATGGCCAAAGATCGGGGGGTGTCGAAAGGATAGGACAGGTTCCCCACGTTACACAAATTTTTTTCCAGGGCATCGCGATATAACATCAATAAGCGATGCTTTAAGGCGATATAAATATCCCCTTTGTTCGTGAATTGGGGCTCTGAGCGTACATAAAAAACGAGGCCCGCAAGGGCCTCGTTTTGGTGGTACCGGGATCGCTTAGAAGCGGAAGCCGGCGGAGATGTTGACGGTGCGGCCGGTGCCGTAGTTCGAGGCGCCGGTGGCCTTGCCAAAGAGAGCGGGCGAGGAGGCAACCCAGGGAGAATACACGCCCTGGTTGGCGACGCCATAGGTGCCCGTAGCAGCGGCGTAAGCCGTGTTGAAGCTGATCTGCTGCTGGTGGTTTAGAACGTTGCCGATGTTGAACTTGCCGAAAGCGGTCACAGGCGTGCTTCCGACCTTGAAGAGGGGGAAGTCGTGGGTGACAGCCAGATCCAGGTAGGACTGGGCCATGAAGACACCAGCGCCGCGGGTCTGATCTTCGTACTGGGTGATCGGGGAGCCGATCTGACCAGAGAGGGTCGGGCCACCCAGGCGGCTGGCGCTGATGGTGCGGGTGTTGCTGTAGTGGGCGCCCGAGTCAAAGCGGTAGATGAGACCCAGGGAGGTCTTGCCCCACTCGCTATTGAAGGTGCGGCTGCCGGTGAGGCGCGAACGGATGGGCACATGGCCGGTCAGGTAGCCGTAGGGGGTGGTCCAGTTGTGGTCATACATGGCCACGCCGTCCTGCGTGTCGAAGTTGTGGATGCCTTCGCCGCGGGCCGGGCTGCTGGTGCCTTCACCCTCGTAGTTGCCCTTCAGCGAGCTCCAGGTGATGTTACCCAGCAGGCTCCACTGGTTGACGTTGTACTGGGATTCCAGTTCCAGGCCGCGGTAGGCGCGCTGGGCATCGGGGTTGTTGTTCCAGACCTTGACGTAGAGAGTGTCGCCGGCAGGATCGGCCACGGTGCCATTGTTGCCGTTGCTGTAGTCGATGAGGTTCTTCCAGTCCTTCTTGACGGCCGTCACCTTCACATAGCCATCGCCCAGGGAGGCGAAGTTGAAGGAGTAGGCGTAGCTGGCCTGGATCTCATCCGTGGTGGGGGCCTTCAGGTTGTTGGAAAGCTTCACGTTCAGCTTGGGGTCGTTGTAGTACAGGATGCCCGTGCTCGTGAGGTTGTAGTTGGCCAGGTTCTGCAGGGTGGCGAAGCTCTGCGCGCCAGCGGGGCCACTGTAGGCGTAGTCGATCTCGGTGGGGTTGCCCTGGCTGGTGACGGAGTTGGTGATGCCTTCCAGCACCTTGGCGTTGTAGCGGGCGAAGCTCACACCGAAGATGTGCTTGCTGTCGCCGAACAGGTCGTACTTCACGCCGAGGCGGGGGCTGATGCCATTGGCGCCAGCGGTGGAAGTGCCGCTCTCATTCTTGGCTTCGTACTTGTCGAAGCGCACGCCGAACTGGAAGTTCCAGTTCTGGTCCAGGCTCCACTTGTCGTTGACGTAGACGCCGTAGGAATCATTCTTGGCGGAACCTTCACCATTGTGGAACGTCCAGATGGCGCTGCCGGCAGCGGTGCGGTTCGTGAGGTTGACGTCGGTGACTTCGACGATGAGGTCCGTGGGGGACTGGGCGTTCTTGGCCTTGCGGGTGCCCTCGTAGTAGTCGATGCCGAAGTCGGTCTGGTGGCTGCCGGCGGCATTCCAGAACAGACTGGCCTTGAAGTTCAGGGTCTGGTTGTCGCGCTCGTCGCCACCGTCGGTGCTGCTGAAGATGCCGTTGTTGTAGAAATAGCCCGTGTCGTCACTGACGAAGGGGCTCTGGCCGTTGGCGGCGCCGCCAGCGGACAGGTTCTGGTGCTTCTTGCCGTAGCGGACTTCCGTGGTGAGGTTGCTGGCCCAAGCTGAGCGGAGGGCCAGGTTCAGGAAGTCAGAGGTGCTGATCTGGGGCACCAGGGACAGGAGCTCACCGGCCGAGTAGTTGCGGTTGGTCTGGTTGACCGCGTTACGCATGTAGGAAGCGACCAGGGTGTGATCCTGGTTGATGGACCAGGTCAGCTTGGCCTGACGGCGGATTTCAGCATTGGCCTGGGAGTAGCCAGCGTTTGCGCCATCGGGGATGTTCGGGTTGGGGCCCGAAACGGCAGTCACAGGCAGGATGGCGCCGGCGGCGATGTTGCTGGCAAGGCTGTTCCTGGTCGTGAAGTAGGAAGCGGCGAACCAGAGCTTATCCTTGAGGATGGGACCGCTGACGAAGAGGGTCTTCGTCTCATTCATGACGTTGGCGATGGCGGCGCGGGACTGCAAGGGCACCATGGAATTCCAGGCGGCGTCGCTCAGTTCCCAACGCAGGGAGCCGGAGAAGTCGTTGCTGCCGGAGCGGGTGATGGAGTTGATGACGCCGCCATCCACGTCGCCGTATTCAGCGGACATAGCGCCGGTCACGATCTGGGTCTCTTCGATGGAGTCATCGATGAGGGCCACGCCGCGGTTGTTGTAGGCGTTGTCCGCGATGTTCTGGCCGTCCAACAGGTACAGGTTGCCGGAGGTCTGGGCGCCACGGATCTGCACGCGACCGCCCACGCCGGTGGTGACACCGGGGGTGAGGAGGGCGACGCCTTCCTGGGTGCGGGCGTTGGGCAGCATGTCGACGTTGTCAGCGCGGTAGTTGGTGGCGGTCTTGATGTCGGTCTTGTCAACGGCGGGAGCGGCCGCGATCACTTCAACCACAGCGCCGCCCACCTTGGACAGGGTGACTTTGGGGCTGAAGGTCTGGTCGATGCCGAGCTGTTCGGTGATCTTGCGGGTCTCGAGGCCATCCTTGGTGTACTGGATGGTGTAGAAGCCAGGAGGCAGCAGGCGGGCAATGTACTTGCCGTTGGCGTCCGTGACGTAAGTGCGGACACCCTGCAGGGAGGGGGAGGTCAGGCGGACGGTGACGCCGGCAATGGGGGCGCCCGCGTTGTCAACGACCGAGCCCGTGACGTTGGCGGTCTGGGTGCCCTGCGAGTACAGCGCTGCCCCGCCCAGGGCGATGAGGGCCGTCAGACGGCCCAGGCGGTTGTTCAAGAGATGCATAGCATCCTCCAAGAGATCGGGACTCTAGATGGGGGGGTCCCGAGGGGAAAAAACAAATCCTCAATCCGTTGGGTGGCACAGGGCCACCACCTGGAAGGGGTGTGGCATCTGGTGTCGGGAGCGAGGAGGGTTGAAAAGATCAAAGAGACTTGTGAGTAACTTTACCAGAACGGACAAGGGAATCTGGTCTGACCGCAAATAATCCGGGAACCATGTCCCAGCAGCCAGCACTTGGCCGGAATTGCGAATCGCAACATCAACAGCCGATGCTGGCCATCAACCAGGGAGCCCGCGTGGTGGGGGCTGAGGTGATTCGCAGGGTGGCCAGGTATAAATCCGATGAGAGTGTTTGGTCGGCCTTGGCATAAACCTGGAAAAGAAGGTCGCCCTTGGCCACCTTCTGACCCACCTGGGCCAGCACCCGGATGCCCACACCCAGGTCCAGAACGTCTTTCTGGTCCCGGCGTCCGGCGCCGAGGTCCATGGCCAGGATGCCGAGGGCCCGGCCGTCGATGTCGGCAATGTAACCATCCTGGTCCGCCCGCACATCCACGACCTTCCCGGCCTGGGGCAGGCGGCTGAAGTCATCGAGGGCCTTCGCGTCGCCGCCGTTGAGGGCTACGAAGCGCCGCAAGGTCTCCAGGGCCGACCCGTTCTGAATGCTGGCCTGGACCTTGACCTGAGCCTCAGGCAGGGTCTGGGCCGCGCCGCCCATGATCAGCATCTCGGCCGCCAGGCGGAAGCTCATCTGGGCCAGCTCGGAGTCTGCATGCTCGCCACGGAGGATTTCCACGGACTCGATGATCTCAAGCGCATTGCCGATGGCCCAGCCCAGGGGCGCGTCCATGCGGGTGATCAGGGCGCGGATCTGCATGCCGTGCGCGGTGCCCACGTTGACCATGCTCTGGGCCAGGGTGGTGGCGTCCTCGAGGGTCTTCATGAAGGCGGTGGGACCGCACTTCACGTCGAGCACGAGGGCATCGGCGCCGCCGGCCAGCTTCTTGGACATGATGCTGGCGGTGATGAGGGGGATGCTCTCCACGGTGGCGGTGGTATCGCGCAGGGCGTAGAGCTTTTTATCCGCTGGGGCGATGTCGGCGGTCTGGGCCGAGTTGGCGAAGCGGGTCTCCGCCAGGCTGCGGATGAACTGAGCCTCGGACAGCTCCACCTTGAGCCCGGGGATGGCCTCAAACTTGTCCACGGTGCCGCCGGTATGGCCCAGGCCGCGGCCGCTGAACATGGGGCAGGGCACGCCGCAGGCGGCCACGATGGGGCCGAGAATGAGGGTGGTCTTGTCGCCCACGCCACCCGTGCTGTGCTTGTCGACCTTGAGGCCAGGCACCGACGAGAGATCCAGCCGCTTGCCGGAATCGCGCATGCCCAGGGTGAGGGCCAGGGTCTCTTCGGTGGTCATGCCGCGCCAGCAGATGGCCATGAGGAGCGAGGCGCTCTGCTCATCGGGGATGCTGCCGTCGGCCGCGCCCTTCACCCAGAACGCAATCTGTTCGGGAGACAGGGCCCCGCCCAGTTTCTTGGTGTAGATCAGGTCGTACATCCGCATGGGATGACTCCTTGGCGATGGGCTGTCAGATGCTGTGGAGGAGGCTCTCCAACGCGGCAGCATCGCCGCGGCCCTTGAACTGAGCCTTGTAGTCCGCGAGATCCTTCAGAGCCTGGGCGCGGTCGCCGGCCAGCCGGTCCGCATCCAACTGGCTCGTCCAGAACGCCTCGGCCCAGGCTTCGTCCGGCTTGGCCTTGGCACGGAGGGGATCGAGCTGGGCGCGGGCTTCGCTCACCTGGCCCAGGGCAAGGGCGCGCTGGGCGAGACGGATCTGGCCCCAGGCATCCTGAGCTTTCACGGGGGCCGAGCCCTTGCCGTCGAGGGCGAGGTGCCAGGTGGCCAGCAGTCCGGCCGTGGCGGCTTTCTGGGCCGAGGGCGCTGAGTTGACCAGGGTCTCCAGACGACCGAGGCGCTCGCGCATCCGCTTCTCAACTTCGGCGGACGGCACCGACGTCAGCCCATCGCCTTCCACTTCCATCTGCAACGCAGACAGGGCGGCCTCGTGCTTCTCAGCCGCATTGGTGCTCCAGACGTTCCAGGCGCCATACACCAGGCCCAGGGCCAGGATCGAGGCGGCGCCGATGAGGATGGGCTTCAGCAGGCCCGCGTCCTCTTCCTGCCCCTGGCCGAGCTTGGTCTGGAAATGAGCCAGGCTCTGGGCCGGTTTCTGAACCTGGATCTCGCGAACTTTGGTGGGACGGGCCATGACGAATACCTCTTCGATGAAACAACACTCGGACCATAGAGGATGCACCAATCCCCACCGGACCGGCACTTGAAAATGCGTTCCCGGCTGGTATCCTGGTCCTTCGTGCCTGGGTAGCTCAGTTGGTAGAGCAATGGATTGAAAATCCATGTGTCGGCGGTTCGATTCCGTCTCCAGGCACCACATCCCAAGCGCTTTCAGCCCCGGTCACCAAGCCGGGGCTTTTGCTTTGTGTTCTGCCGGTGATCTACCCCAATCGTGACGTGTGCCTCAATCGGGCGCTGCGAAGCGGACGCAGGTCACAGGCCCGTCGGAGGGGGGCTCAAGGTCCAGGGTTCGGGCGCTAAGCTGGTCCTTTCTGTCCGGAGTGTCCCATGCCTGCCTGGTTGCTCGCCGTGCCCGCCCTGATGGTCGTACAAGCCCCAGCCCCCACCCCGGCCCTGGATCAGCTTCAGGGGCTGATGATGGCCATTCCCGAAGCCCTGGTCGATGGCAAACGCACGGCCACGCCTGGCCTCGTGGTCAAGGCCAAATCCAGCTGGGATGCGTTGAAACCCGAGGTGGGCAAGGCCCTGCCGGAAGCGGAGCTCACCTTCATCGACAAGCAGTTGAAGGCGATGCTGAAGATGAAACCCCGCGAGCAGGCGGCCGGGGCCCTGGGCATCTCATCGGCCCTGAGCCGCTACCAGCCCCGCTCCCGCAAGCAGGACCTGCTGCAGGCGAACCGCACGGTCATGCTGGCCTGGTGTGGGGTGGATGGCGCCCTGTGGGAGCCCATGCCCAGGGTTGAGGTGGCCTTCAAACCCCTTATCGAGCAGGACAATGGGCAACATGCGCTGGCCGTCGTCAGCATTCAGGAAGCCATCAAGCGGTTCCAGGAGAGCACCAAGAAGCGTAAGGCGGTGGAGGCCAAGAAGGCCCTCAAGGAACTGCTGAACCTGTCGGCGGTGCTTGAGAAGGCTTGAAGCTGGGTGGTGAACGAAGCAGGGCCCCCGAACGGGGGCCCTGCTTCGTTCTGGGGGGAGTGGACTATTCGCCGGCGGGGCGGTAGTCATCAGCCAGGGTGACGGGCACCTTGGCCTTGATCTCCTTCTGGATGTCCTGGCTGATGACGGCCATGCGCTGCTGCTTGTAGCCCTGGGCCACCTGCGCCTTGACAGCCTCAAAGGGAGGCACATTGGCTCCGCCCTGGGCCTTCATGCGCTCGACCTGTTCCTTGTAGAAGGCCAGGAGCTGCTCGTCGGTGGGTTCAGCGGTGCTCGCGCGCTTCTTGGCCAGGGCCTGGAAGTAGACATTGGCCTGCTGCTGCTCGAGCTGGCGCTGCACGCTGGGCTCCTTGTCCAGGCCGGTCTGCTTGGCGTAGGCGGTGATGGCCCGGGACATGGCAATGCGGTTGGCCAGCTGGGCGCGCTCTTCGCGGGCGGCGGGATCAGTCAGGAACGTCAGGGCTTCTTTGGGATCCGGGGAGAGGGTGGTCACCACGTCGCGGAACTCGGCCTCGGTGATCTTGTCCCCGCCCACGTTGGCGATGACCCGGCTGGTGTCCGGCTTGCCGGTTTTGCAGGCCAGCGAGAGAAGGAGGGCCGGCCCGACGAGGAGGGCGGCGAATCGGGTCAGCTTGGACATGGAATCTCCACTAAGAGCATCAGAGGATCCAGAATGACAGGTCCCGGAGGATCCCATGAGCCGAATTGATGAGCTGGCAGGGCTGGAACTGGCGGTCTACAGCGCCACCTGGTGCCCGGATTGCCGACGCCTGGAGTCCTGGCTGGCCGAGCACGGGGTGGCCCACACCAAGGTGGACATTGAGCACGTGCCCGGGGCCGCGGAGAAGCTGGAAGCCGAGACCGGGAAGCGGGCCATCCCGTTCGTGCTGGTGGACGGGAATCGCTGGGTCCGGGGCTATCACAAGGAACTGCCCCAACGGCTGGATGGGGACCTGCTGGTCGAGGAGCTGCTGGCAGCCAAGGGCTGACACGGACCACCTGCCTGCTAGCGGTGGCCGAGGAACCGGGTTCGTGGCACCCTAAGAGGTTCTCCGGGAGTCCTCTGTGGCCAGTTTTTTTTCCAGCCAGTTCTGGTCCAACCTGTTCAATTCGGACCTGGCCATCGATCTGGGCACGGCGTCGACCCTGATCCATACCAAGCAGGCTGGGCGCATCGTCATCTATGAACCCTCCATCGTGGCGGTCAACACCTTGACCCATGAAGTCGAGGCCGTGGGCGACGAGGCCAAGCAGTTGCTGGGTCGCGCCCCCCAGGGCGTGCGCACCATCCGCCCCATGAAGGACGGCATGATCTTCGAGGTGGACGCCGCCGAGAAGATGCTGGCCTCCTTCATCCAGAAGGCCCGCCCCAACCGTGGCATCGCCCGCACCCGCATCGTCGTCAGTGTGCCGCCCCGCGCCCACCAGGTGGCCCGCCGTGCGGTGAAGCAGGTCTGCTATGACGCCAAGGCTGGCGAGGTCTTCCTCGTCGACCAGACCATGGTGGCCGCCATCGGCGCCGGTCTCGCCATCAACGAAAAGCGCGGCTGCATGATCGTCGACATCGGCGGCGGCACCACGGACGTGGCTGTCATCAGTTACAACGGCAAGGTGTTCTCCGATTCCATCCTCATCGCCGGCGATGAGATGGACGAGGCGGTGATCAAGTACATCCGCGAAAAGTACAACGTGCTGATCTCGGAAGCCTCGGCCGAGGAAGTGAAGTGGACCCTGGGTTCCGCCTCGCCTTCGGAGCTGACCCGCACCATGGAAGTGAGCGGCCGCGACCAGTTCGAGGGCCTGCCCAAGACGTTGACGCTCAACGACGCGGAAATCCGCGAGGCCCTGGCCGAACCCATCAACGCCATCATCGACCTCGTGCGCAAGGCGCTGAACGAGACTCCGCCCCAGCTGGCGGCGGACCTCATCGACCGCGGCATCTGCCTCACGGGCGGCGGCTCGCTGATTCAGGGCCTCGATGAGCGGCTGCGCAAGGAGACGCACCTGCCGGTGTTCCGCGCGGAGGATCCCCAGACTGCCGTGGTGCGGGGCACCGCGCTGCTGCTGGAGAACATCCCCCTTCTGCGCCGCATCCAGATCCTCGACTAGCCGGGAGGACGCATGGTCGTCCGCGCAGCCAAGTGGGGTTGGAGCCGCGCGGGGTTGCAGCGCCTGGTCCTGGTCCTGCTTTGGTTGGGGCATGGCATCTGGGTGTTTCTCGGACCCAACCCCGTCCGCCACTGGACGCACCTGGCCGATGCCCTGTCGCGCCCCTCGCAGACGCTCGCCTCGCGCTGGGCGGGATGGCGCGCTTCCCGCCGGGAGGCGGGTCGCACCCTTTCGGACATTCGGGCGGACAACGCCCGGCTGACGGCCGAGCTGTCGCAGCTCAAGACGATGGATGCCCAGCAGGCGCCCCGGCTCGCCGAAGCGGATGAGGCCGTTCGGCTCCTGGGGCTGAAACGACAGATTCCTTTGGAGCTGGCTTCGGCGCGGGTGATCTTCACCACCCGGCCGGCGACCTTCGGTGGCTTGATCCTCGACCGAGGCCAGGATGCGGGGCTGGTGCCGGATCAGGGGGTCATCGTACCGGAAGGCATCGTGGGTCGGTTGTGGTCGGTTACCGGAACCCAGTCCAAGATCCTTCCCGCGGATGCGCCCAACGCTTCGGTGGCCGTCATGCTCATGCGCAGCCGCGCCACCGGCGTACTGCAGGGCTTGGGCTCGGGGCGTGCCCTCATCCGCTACGTGAGCAATCAGGAAGTGGTGCAGGTGGGTGAGGCGGTGCTGACCAGTGGCCTGGATCGTGTTTTCTCCCGCGGATTGCTGGTGGGCTACGTGGCCGAGGTGACCAAGGGGGATCTTGAGCTGCGGGTGATCGTCAACCTGGCGGCGCCCCTGGATCGTCTGAGCGCGGTGCTGCTCCTGCCGCCGCAGCCGCCCCTGGAGGTGCAGCCGCCCTTCTTCGTGCCGGATCAGAAACCCCAGCGGAAGCGGGGGGTGACATGAGGATCGCGCCGCCCACCCTCACCCGCCAGAACCTGCTCTGTGGCGCGGGTCTCGGGCTGATCTTCCTGACCGCGCCCTTCCCACGCCTGCAGTTTGTGGTGCACGCAGTGCTGGTGCTGGCCCTCGCGCCCCGTCCAGGCGCGCCCCTGGCAGCGGCCCTGTGGGCCCTGGCGGCGGGCTGGGCGCTGGAGGGCTCCTTGCGCCTCTATCCCCACCTCGGGGGCACCGCCTGGGCCGACATGACGGTGACCCTGGTGGCGGGTTGGATGGCGGGGCGCTGGCCGTTGGAGGATCTGAAGGGATGGCTGGCGCGGCTGTTCCCACTGTGCCTCCTGCACACCCTGCTGGTGCACGGTGCCGTGCGGCTGGCGACGAACCCGCATCCATGGGGATGGAGCTGGTTCTGGACCTTGCTCACAGTTCCCGCCTGGGGCTGGCTCACCTGGCGCCTGCTGCACGCGGGCCCCGCTCTCGGGCGGCGCTGAGCCATGGATCCCCGCAACCGCCCACTGCTTCGCCGGAGGCTCGGGGCCTTCAAGGTGATGACGTGGAGCCTGGTGGCCCTGCTGGTGATCATCTATGCTTGGCTGCAGCTGGTACGGCACAGCGAGTTCAAGCAACTGGCCATGCAGCAGGCTGTGAAGGTGCGGCCGATCCCTGCGCCCCGAGGCTTGGTGCTGGATCGCAATGGAAACCGCCTTGTGGACAACCGGCGGGCGCTGCACCTCGTGGTACAGCGGGAGGACTTGCCCACGAAGCCCGAAGTGGTGACGGCCTTGGCGGAGGCCCTGGAACTGGATCCGCCCGCCCTGGCACGCAAGATCCAGAGCTACCGGCTGGCGGGCAAGGGCCGCCCCCTCGTCCTGAAGGAGAACCTCGACGAGGCGGGCATCGCCCTGGCTGAGCGGGTGCGCGCCCGGTTCCCCTTCCTCAGCGTGGAAGTCGCGCCTCGGCGGGTGTATCTGGGCGATGAGCTGGCGGGCCATGTGCTGGGCTACGTGGGGGAAGTCGATGAGCTGATGATGAAGGCCAAACCGGACCTCTACCGGTTGGGCGAGACCATCGGCAAGGAGGGCTTCGAAGCCAGTGGCAACGACAAGCTCAAGGGCACCGACGGCCAGAAGCGCATCCTGGTGGATCAGCTCGGCACGGAAGTCGCGAACTTCGGGCAGAACGACGCCATCACGGGTCGCAGCCTCTTCCTCACCCTGGATGCCGGCCTGCAGAAGGTGGCCCAGGATGCCATGGGCGAGGAGGCGGGTGCGGTGGTGGTGCTGGACCTGCGCGATGGCGGCGTGCTCGCCATGTATTCGAGCCCCTCGTACGACCCGAACCTTTTCCTGAACCGGCTCAGCCAGGACATGGTGGATCGCTACCTGGCCAACAACGTCACGCGGCCCATGGTGAACCGGGCCATCCAGGGCATCTACGCGCCCGGCTCCACCTTCAAGCTGCTGGTGGCGCTGGCGGCCCTGGAGAAGGGCGTCGTCACGCCGCAGACGGTCATCTACTGCGCCGGCAAGAAGAACTTCTACGGCCGCGACTTCCGCTGCGACAAGCCCACGGGCCACGGCGGCCTCTCCATGGTGCAGGCCATCGCCCAGAGCTGTGACGTCTACTTCTACGAACTGGCGTCCCGCATGGACATCGACGACATCTACGCCACTGCCGAGAAGTACGGGCTCACCGAGCGCACGGGCATCGACCTGCCCCAGGAGAAGCGCACCCGAATCCCCAGCCGGGCCTGGAAGCGCAAGACCTACCCCAAGGATCCGAAGTGGTACGGTGGCGAAACCATCAGCGTGGGCATCGGGCAGGGTGCCGTGGGCGTGACGCCCCTCGGCCTGGCGCGCTTCTACGCCCTGCTCGCCACCCGCGGCAAGCTCATCACGCCCCATCTCTTCTACGGCTTCCGCAGCGACCAGACCAACTCGGTGGAACCGGCCCCCGTGCCGTCCACCAAGGACACGCCGCTCGACCCCAATGCATGGAGTGTGCTCGACGAAGGGCTCCATGAGGTGGTGCAGAGCGGCACCGCCTCCACCAACCCCTTCGTGCGCGAGATTGCGAAACAGACCCCCTTCTCAGGCAAGACGGGTACGGCGCAGGTGGCGACCTTCGTGGACAAGGCCCACTACGCGCGGCAGGCGAAAAAGCTCAAGGACCATGCCCTCTTCGCGGGCTATGCGCCCCGCGAGCATCCGCAGATCGCCTTCGTGGTGGTGGTGGAGAACGCGGGCTTCGGCTCTACGTCGGCGGCGCCCGTCGCGGCGAAGCTGGTGAAGTACTGGTGCCTGGATCGCCTGTCGAATCCCCTGCCGCCGCCTCGCGGGAAGATGGTGGATCCCTTCGCGCCGCAGCAGACGGAGGCCCCGGAATGAGAGAGCGCTTCCGGGCCCTGGACCCGCGCCTGCTCTGGGTGTTGCTGGCCCTCATCGCCCTGGGGACGCTGACGCTCTACTCGGCGGGGCGTAACACCCCACAGGCCGGTATCTGGCTCAAGCAGACCCTGTGGAACCTGCTGGGCAGCATCCTGATGCTGATGTTGGCCACCACCGATCCCCGGCGCATCTTCCGCTACAGCTTCGCCTCGTACCTGCTGGGCCTGGTGGCGCTGGCAGCCGTGCTAGTGGTGGGCAAGAAGATCGGCGGTGCCACACGCTGGTTCATCATTGCAGGCCAGACCTTCCAGCCCTCCGAGCTCATGAAGTGGGTGACGCTGCTCTACGTCTCCCACCGCCTGGGCTCACGGAATGCAGACACCGTCGGGCGCCTGGAGCTCTTCGGCGCGGTGGGCCTGGTGGTCTTCCCCATGCTGCTGATCCAGCGGCAACCGGACCTGGGGATGGCCCTTAGCTTCCTGCCCATCCTGCTCATCATCCCGCTGATGAAGGGCCTTCGGACCAGTTGGGTGGTGGCCCTACTGCTCTTCATCGGCGTGGGTGGATTCGGCGCGTGGAAGTTCGTGCTGAAGCCCTACCAGAAGCAGCGGGTGATGATCTTCCTGGATCCTTCGGCGGACCTCCAGGGCAAGGGCTATCAGGTGAACCAGAGCCGCATTGCCATCGGCTCCGGCGGCCTCATCGGCAAGGGCTTCACCAGCGGCTCGCAGACCCAGCTGAACTTCCTGCCCGTGAAGACCACCGACTTCGCCTTCAGCGTGTGGGCGGAGGAACGGGGCTTTCTGGGCGTGCTCCTCGCGCTGGGTCTCTTCGGCCTGCTGCTCAGCCGCATCCTGGATGCGGCCCGTGCCGCGCACACCAACGCGGAGGCCTACTTCTGCGCGGGCGCGGCGGGTATCTTCGCCCTGCACCTGCTGGTGAACGTGGGCATGGTGGCAGGGGCCCTGCCCAACAAGGGCATGGTGCTGCCCTTCTTCAGCGCCGGCGGTAGCAGCACGCTGAGCTTCTTCCTGGCACTGGGCGTCATCATGGGCATCCTCCACCGGTCGAGGGTCAAATGAACGAGCTGCGGCAGCGCATGAAGAATTTGGCCGACCAAGTGCGCGGGCACCGGCACCGGTACTACGTGTTGGACCAGCCCACCGTGTCGGATGCGGAATACGACATTTTGGAACGGGAGCTGCGCGACCTCGAAGCGGCAAACCCAGAGCTGGCCGATCCCAACAGCCCCACCCGTCGCGTGGGGAACCCCCCGGTGGATGCCTTCGAGAAGCGCCGCCACGCCACGCCCATGCTCAGCCTCGACAACGCCTATTCCGAGGCGGAGCTGCGCGACTGGGAGGTGAAGTGGCGCAAACTGGCCCCCGATGCGTCGCCGGGTTATGCCGCTGAGCTCAAGGTGGACGGGCTCTCGCTGTCGCTGTGCTACGAAGGCCGTGAGCTGGTGGAGGCCCTCACCCGCGGCGATGGGGAGACCGGCGAACTGGTGACTGAGAATGCGCGCACCATCGCGGACATTCCGCTGGTGCTGCCCGCCGGGGCGCCCAACCACCTGGAAGTACGCGGCGAGGTCTTCCTCTCGCGTAAGCGCTGGGAAGAACTGAACCAGCAGCGGGATGCGCGGGGCGAGGCCCGCTTTGCCAATCCCCGCAACGCCGCCAGCGGCAGCATGAAGCTCCTCGACAGCCGCGAGGTGGCGGCGCGACGGCTCTCCTTCCTGCCCTGGCAGGTGCTGGGGTTGGAAGCCGCGGGTGATGATCACGCGCAGGCCATAGCCCGCCTGGGCCGCTGGGGCTTCGGCGTGATGCCGGCCCATGCAAGCGGGGATCTCGAAGCGGTGCTCGCTTTCATCGCCGCCCAGGCCGAAGGCCGCCTGCGCCTGCCCTTCGACACGGATGGCGTGGTGCTGAAGGTGCTCGACCCCGCGGTGCAACAGCGCCTGGGCGCCACGGACCGCGTCCCGCGCTGGGCCATCGCGTTCAAGTATCCGGCCACGCAGGTGACCACCACGGTGCTCGGCATCACGTGGCAGGTGGGCCGCTCCGGCAAGCTCACGCCGGTGGCGGAACTGGAGGCCGTGGAGGTGGCCGGCTCCACCGTGCGCCGGGCCACCCTGCACAACGCCGACGAACTGGCCCGGCTGGGCCTGAAGGTCGGCCACCGTGTGTTCATCGAAAAGGGTGGTGAGGTGATCCCCAAGGTCGTGGCGCTGGTGCCCGGCGAGGCCGACCGGGATCTGCCCGCGCCGGTCATTCCCGAGACCTGCCCGGAGTGTGCTGGCGCCGTGGGCAAGACCGATGACGGGGAAGTGGCCATCCGCTGCCTCAATCCTGAGTGTCCGGCCAAGTTGGTGGGCCGCCTACTGCACTTCGGCGGCCGGTCGGCCCTCGACATCGAAGGCATGGGGGACGCCTTGGTGGAGCAGGTGGTGGCCTCGGGCCGTTTCGAGCAGCCTTGGGAGCTCTTCAGCTTGCTGCAGGAGCCGCTGATGGGGTTGGCCTACCTGTCGGGGCTGGACCGCATGGCGGAGAAGTCCGCCCAGAACCTCATGGCCGCCCTGGACGCGGCCCGGGTGAAGCCCCTCGCGCGCTGGATCCACGCCCTGGGCATCCCCATGGTGGGGGCCCGCACGGCTGAGCTGTTGGCGGAGGCCTATCCCTCGCTGGCCGCGCTGTGGGCGGCCGATGAGGATCGGCTTCAGGCGGTGGAGGAGGTCGGACCGAAGGTGGCAGCGGCGCTCAAGGCCTTTGCGGAGCTGCACCCGGACCTGCCCGCCCGGCTGGCGGCGCTGGGCATCCAGCCCACGCCCCCTGCGCCCCGGGACCTGACCGGGCTGCCCCTGGTGGGCGAGGTGGCGGTGGTGACCGGCACCCTGCCTAGCCTCTCGCGGGAGGAGGCCGAGGCCATGTTGAAACGCTTGGGGGCCAAGGTCACGAGCAGCGTATCTCCCAAGACCACGCTATTGCTGGCGGGCGAGAAGGCTGGATCCAAGCTGGCCAAGGCGGAAGCCCTGGGCATCCCCATCCGCGATGAAGCCTGGCTCCGCGGGCTGGAGGGCTGAATTTGGACGCGGGCTGCCGCCGGGAAAAAGCCCTGGACGGGGCTGCACGCGCATCCGATGATCGGACCATCACCGTCCGGAAACCTCCGTGCTGACGCGACTTGGCAAGTTCGAGATCATCAGGCTGCTCGCCCAGGGAAGCATGGGTGAAGTGTATGTGGGTCGCGATCCGATCCTGGGCCGGGAGGTGGCCATCAAGGTCATCCACACGGCGGCGGGCATGGGGCCGCAGGCGCGGGAGCGCTTCGCCACGGAGGCCCGTGCCGCGGCCGTGCTGAACCACCCGAACATCGTCACCGTACATGAGCTGGGCGAAGAGCAGGGCGTGCTCTACCTGGCCATGGAGCTGGTGAAGGGCGAGGACCTGGGCACGCTCATCCGCGCAGGTACGCTGACGCCCCGCGACACGCTTGAGGTGCTGGCCCAGGTCTGCGATGGCCTGGCCGTGGCA
>Ga0265327_10002537_pt1 | contig 19030 bp, 17 predicted proteins | sample 41621metaG_FD_202089 | JGI IMG/M metagenome (GOLD analysis project Ga0265327, IMG submission 202089) | Rhizosphere microbial communities from Carex aquatilis grown in University of Washington, Seatle, WA, United States - 4-16-21 metaG | ecosystem: Host-associated > Plants > Roots > Rhizosphere...
CCCCACGTCGGTGATCTCATACTTCTCGATCACGACCGCGATGGATTCGGCTTCCCCCGCCAGCCGGCAGACGACGTCCATGCGCCGGTGCGCCGTGTCGATGCGCAGTTCCTGCACCTCGCCGTAGCGCGCGAAGAGCGTGTTGCAATGCGTGCGGGCGGCGCTGCTGGCGATTTTGTCCTTGAGGGCGTTGAGCATGGCGGAGTTTCCCCGGTACATCGAGTCCGTTGGCGCCGGCTTTGTTCCCGTGCACCCGCAACCCGACGCGAGAAACCCTGTCTGGATCATGCCGGGCCCGCCCGCCGACCATGAAACTCTCCTCCAGTCACCTCAAACGCTACAAGCAGATCGCGCAGCTGCTCTGGAAGTACGGCCGCTCCGATCTCGCCCAGCAAATGACCGCCGATGGCAGCGCCCTCGACGCCGACGAGCTCAAGCCGGCCGGCACCGCGGCCGCCCTGCCGGAGCAGCTCGCCGACGACCTCGAGGCGATGGGCTCCACCTACGTGAAGCTCGGGCAGGTGCTGGCGGGCCGGCCCGACCTGCTGCCTGAGCCCTACCTGAAGGCGCTCGCCCGGCTGCAGGACAACGTGAAGCCGTTTCCCTTCGCCGACGTGGAGCACATCGTGATGACGGAGCTCGGCGTGCGCATCTCGAAGGCGTTCGCGTCGTTCGAGCCCGAGCCGATCGCGGCCGCCTCGCTGGGGCAGGTGCACGCCGCCACGCTGCGCGACGGGCGCGCGGTCGTCGTGAAGGTGCAGCGGCCCGACATCCGCCGGCAGATTGCCGAGGACTTTGAGGTGCTGGAGCAGATCGCCGGTTTCTTCGATGCGCACACCGACGTGGGCCGGCGCTACCGATTTGTCTCCATCCTCGAGGAGTTCCGCCAGACGATCCACCAGGAGCTCAACTACGAGCGCGAGGCGCAGAACCTGATCGCGGTCGGCAAGAACCTGCAGGACTTCCCGCTCATCGTCGTGCCCCAGCCGGTGGCCGATTACAGCACGCGCTGCGTCCTCACGATGGACCGCATCGAGGGCCGCAAGATCACCAAGCTCGGCGGCATCGCGCGGCTCGACCTGAAGGGCGCGCCGCTCGCCGAGGAATTGTTCCGGGCCTACCTGAAGCAGGTGCTCGTGGACGGCCTCTTCCACGCCGACCCGCACCCGGGCAACGTGTTCGTCACCGACGACGGCCGCATCGCGCTGCTCGACCTCGGCATGGTCGGCCGCACGACGCCGGCGATGCAGGAGAATCTGCTGAAGCTGCTCCTCGCGATCAGCACGGGCAACGGCGACGTCGCAGCGGAGCTGGTGATCCACATGAGCGAGAAGACCGACGAGTTCGCGTCGGTGGAGTTTCACCGCCAGATCGGCCAACTCGTCGCCCAGCACCAGGGGCAGGGCCTGGCGCAGCTCAACGTCGGCCGCACGCTCCTCGCGCTCAGCCGGTATGCCACCGAGAATGGCCTCTTCGTCGCGAGCGAGCTCACGCTGCTCGGCAAGACCATGCTCCAGCTGGACGAGGTCGGCCGCATCCTCGACCCCAAGTTCGATCCCGCCGCCGCGGTGCGCCGCAACGTCGAGGCGCTCATGCGGCAGCGGATGAGCAAGGACCTCACGAAGAGCAACGTCGTCAGCGGCCTCCTGGAAATGAAGGATTTCATGGGCCACCTGCCGCTGCGCCTCAACCGCATCATGGACGCGGTTGCCAACTCCGAGCTCGAGGTGAAGGTGAAGGCCGTGGACGCGAAGATGGTGATGACCGGCATGCAAAAGATCGCCAACCGCATCACGACCGGCCTCATGCTCGCCGCGCTCATCATCGGCGCGTCGCTGCTGATGCGGATTGATACGCCGTCCCGGACCTTTGGTTATCCGACCCTCGCGATCCTGTGTTTCCTCGCCGCGGCCGGCGGGGCCCTCTGGCTGCTGATCGTGATCTTCCTCCAGGACCGGAAGGATTCGGAGAAACGGTAAGCCTTCCTTCGGTGCTGGATTAACCAACGCCAGTGCTGGGACCGCGCGGCTTAGCGGGATGATTTCTTCTTCCCGGCGGCTTTGCTGAAATACTGCGGATATTGGTCGAGGAAGTAGTTCCAGCCCCGCTGGTGCGAGCGTCCGCCCTCCGTGTCCGGCAGGCCGGTGTGCACGAGGGTCATCAGGGTGTCGGCTCCCACTTTCTTGAAGGTCACCTTGACGGTCGACTCGAGTCCCTCGGTGTAGGGCGACATCCACGTGTGCTGGAGGCGGGTGGGGCGCTTGACCTCCGTGAATCTCCCGTAGTGGGGCGTGCCGTGAACCTTCCAGTAGAAGAGCCCGTCCGGCTCGGCGTTGAGGATCAGCTTGTCGCCCATGTTCCAGGGGTTGCCCGGGACCTCCGGATTCAGCCAGCCGTCAAACACCTCGCCAATCGAGGCGGGGATCGTGCGCTCAACCTTAACTTCAATCGTCTTCTTGGTGCTCATGTTTCTGCTCCTTAGTTTCTGAGGATTTGTCTCTTGGTCTTGAAGTGCTGCTCAAATTGGTCGAGGCGCTCGTTCCAGAACCGCTCGTACTCGTGCACCCAGGTCGCGACCTCGCGCAGGGGTTTCGCGCGGAAGGAAATGAGGACTTCGCGGCCGTGCTTCTTGCGTGTGATCAGGCCCGCGCGCTCCAGCAGCTTCAGGTGCTTTGTCACGGAGTTCAGGGCGGTGTCGTACGGCTTGGCGACATCCAGAAACCGGGCCGGTCCCTGGGCCAGCTGCCCAATGATCGCCCGCCGCGTGGGGTGCGAAAGCGCCGTCATCACATCCGATAATGCGTCCATGCAAAAGATACACCATAAGGTGTAATGAAAGGCAAGAGAATATTTCTTTTCGCTTCGGGCACCGCGCGTGAAGGCGTGAATTTCCAAACGCGCAACTGCTCCGGTGCGCGGCCGCGCCTGCGGTCGGACGCGCCCGATGGAAGCCCCTGTTCGCGGGGTCGTCTGGGTCTACAAACTACGCGCCGCCGCGCGTGACCACGCGATGCCGGCGGATGTCGGTGTTGTTCGAGCACACCAGCAGGTCGAACTCCGCGCCCAGGAAATTATGGGGCTGGCCCGGCTCGCGTCCGCAGAGGGCGAAGTACGGCATGCTCAGGTCGCGGTGCGCTTTCACGACGCGGGCCGGTTTCGTCCAGGTTGTCAGGTTGTCGCTGGTGCAGACCTGCAGGGTGGGGCTCTTGCCCCAGTATGCCCGGTTGTAGGTCGTCAAGAGGTAGCAGCCGAGCGGCTGGTGATAGGCCACGCAGGGCTCGGCGCCGCCGGTCATGACCGCCGTCTCCGCCCCGCCGTTGCCCCGCGTGCGGAAGCGGCCGCGGTGGAATTTCTTGAATTCCCCTAGCGCGCCGGTCGGCAGCACCCTGGCGCGGGCGACATAGACCTTGTCGGCGACCACGCTGCGATCGGACATCTTGTACCAGAGCATCGAGTAGAAGCAGTACAGCATCGCCTCCTTCGGCTCGAAGAACACCGACAGGTCCCCGGCGCCGAGGTTGATGATCCCTTCCTTCTGTCCGCCGCGACGGATGCCGTCCGGGCGATACCGCTCGGTGTAGCAGATCTCGGCGGCGGTGATGACCCAGCCGTGAAAGTTCCAGTTCCGGCCCTGGTCGTCGGACGACATCAGGCCGATGTGACGAAAGTCGGGTTCGCCCTTCTCCAGCGCAAAGGCCGTGTAGCCCGTGTCGCCCGCGCCCCAGCCGGTTTCATTGTGCACCAGCGCGTAGAATCGGCCCGGATGCCGGGTGGCGGTCTCCGGCACGATCCACAGCCCCGTGGCCCAGACCTCGCCGCGCGGCAGGGGTCCGTCGGGGTAGCGATGCTTCTTGCCGCCGAACGCCGTGCCGGCCGGCCCGGTGGGAAACCGCAGCCTGGCGTTGTAGCGCTTCTTCAGGTCGGCGGCGTTGCGTCCCTTGAAGACGCCGAGTTTTCCATATCCCGAGTGTCCTGCGATGGCCCACAGGTTGCCCTGGGCATCCCGGCAGACCGCCGGCACGCAGTCCGGACGAATGCCATTCGCGGCATTGATCACCGTCTTAACCGCCGGCCCGATTTTCCAGTGTAGTTTGCTCATAGGTCCAGGTTGCCCGCTATAATGAAGTGCTACCGCCAGCGTCTGCCGCAGGGCGTGCAGGTCAACGGCCAACCTCCCGGCAAATTGATGTGAGTGAATGTGGGACTACGGGCCGGCGAGGGAGCGCATGGTTGCCCGAGCTGATCGGGCCCGCTGCGTCTGGATCCAAGGCTGGATCGGCCCTCGTTTCCCCAGCCAGGCGGAAACTCATCAAAGGCGCCGGAGGACCCCGACAATCGTCGCAAGGATGGCCAAGGCCGCTGCAATCATTGCCAGCAACATGAACCAATGCGGGACAAACCGGGTCGAGGTTGGCTGGTCCGGAGGCGGCTTGGACTTGAGGACCGGCAGATGCGGCGCGCTCGCCAAGCCAAGAAAGAATGCGGTGAAGACCCCGAACAGCCATTTGCCGTCCTCGCCCGTCCGCCAGCTCAGCAGTGTCATGTATCCGGCCCCTATCGCGGGCAGCAGGAAAAACGCGGAGAGCAGCCAGCGGCGTTTCATGCGGCCAGACTGGGCCGCCGCCCCGGCCCTGTCAATTTGCCGGGCAGGTGATCCTGCCAAGCGGCCCATAGCCCATTCCGCCGAATGGCATCAGGTATTCAGTGATTTGAATGCTGGTCGAACAGCCTCCTTCCCGTGTCGGATGGCCGTGCCATCCGAAGCTCAACGAGCGACAGATGGTGTCCGTGGGGGCATTTCATAGCTCGTGACTGACAAGGGAACGAATCGCCGCATTCTCGCGCTCCTGATTCTGCCCTGTTTGGCGACCCCAGGTAGGGCAACGCCCTATAGGCGAAGTGGTATCGAGGGCGTATTGTCGACGAAGTATGACGGTCACGAGCTCGGGGCTCCGCTTTCGCGGGTGCCTTGCAGTTCATTGCGACTGGCGCGTTCCCATGTCCACTTCCCCCGTCCGGCGAATGAAGCCCCATTATTTACCCAGGGGTGGGGAGGCGCTGGCTGCGGCGGTGGAGCAAGTCGGTATTTTCAGGCGTTCGGGTCGGATCTTGATCAGGACGGTGCAGGCCTTCGCCTCTGACAATATCATCCGGCTCGGAGCTGCGCTGGCCTTCTACACGACAGTGGCGGTGGCACCGCTTTTAGTGCTGGCGATTGCGTTGGCGGGAACCGCATTTGGCCCCGGCGACGCACGCCAGCAGGTCATTGGGGAAATCGGCCGGCTCGCGGGCTCACAGGCCAGCGCAGCGGTGGCTGCTGTGCAGAGTCCCGATCATCAACCTTCCGGTCCGGTCGCCACGCTGATCGGATTGGGCACATTGGTTTTCGGCACCCTCGGAGTCTTCAATCAGTTGCAGGATGCCCTCAACGCCATCTGGCGTGTGCCGCCCAAGCCCTCGAAGGGCTGGTGGCACTTCCTGAAAGGCCGCCTGTTCTCCCTGGCGACCGTCATCGTTACCGGCTTCCTCCTGCTCGTTTCCCTCGTCGCCAGCGCGATGCTCAGCTGGCTGGGAACGCAGACCGCGCATCGTTTCAATCTGCCGGTGTTCGGGCTGGAGTTCGTGAACAACGCCATTTCGTTCGGGGTGGAGACCGGCCTGTTTGCCCTGGTCTTCCGGCTGCTGCCCGAAACGCCTGTGCGGATGAGGCATGTCTTGATCGGCGCGGCGGTGACGGCCCTGTTTTTCACGATGGGCAAGACCGTGCTGGGATACTACCTCGGTCGGGCGAGCCTGACTTCTGCTTACGGGGCGGCCGGCTCGCTGCTCATCCTGCTGCTCTGGTGCTACTACGCGGCTCAGATCGTTTTTTTCGGTGCCGAGTTCACCCGCGTCACGGCGCTGAGCAACGGCGGGCGTGATTTCACCGCATTTGCGGAACCGGCGGAACGGAGCCGTCCCGCATGAGTGCGGCGATCACTCCGGCGGGTCCGGCCACCGTGGCTCCGGGCGACGGCAAACCCAGCGTGGTGCGGCTCGAACTGTCGGGGAAATCGCTTCTCACGGTCCTCGCATTGCTGGCGGGAATCTGGCTGGTGGTGCATGCGCTGCCGGTCTTGCTGGGGGTGGTGGCGGCGCTCATGCTGGTTGGCGCCCTGACTCCCTCTGTCGCATGGCTGGAACGGCGGAATGTGCGGCGGGGATTCGCTGTTTTCCTGGTCTTCGCGATCGGGACTGGCCTCACCGTCGCCCTCCTCACGCTCACGGTGCCGACCGTGATTGCGCAGGTGAAATCCGTGGCCGAGAACGAGCCTAAATTCCGGGAGACGATCGCCAGCTACCTGGAACGCTCGCGCTTAACCGCTACGCTGGCTGGGGATATCCGGAATACCCGCTACCCGGAGCTGCTGAAATCTTCCTCGGCGCTTCTGCTCACGCTGAGTGCGCGGGCCTTCGAGATCGTGGCCGGCGCCGGTGCCGCCGTCTTTCTGGCCTTCTACATCATGATTGACCGCGACCGGCTGCGCGGCGCGCTGTTTGCGGTTGTGCCCCGTTCGCACCACATCCGGCTCTCGCGCATCCTCCTCAACCTGGGGACGATTGTCGGCGGCTATATCCGCGGCCAGTTGCTCACCTGCGCCCTCATGGGCGGGTTCATTCTCGGGCTGCTGCTGGTGTGCGACGTGCCGAACGCGCTCGCGATCGCACTGTTTGGTGGCATCATGGACCTGCTGCCCTTTATCGGGATCCTGCTCACCATGGGTCCGGTCGTGCTCGCGGCCGCAGGGCAGGGCCCGGCCGTCATGGGCATCGTGTTTGGGCTGATGCTTGCCTACGAGGAGCTTGAAAGTCGCGTACTGGTGCCGCTCGTCTATGGTCGCGCGCTCCGGCTGCCTTCCTCGGTGGTGTTTTTCTCGCTCATTGTTGGGACGGCGACGGCGGGAATTGTCGGCGCGCTGATCGCCCTGCCCCTGGCGGCCGCGGTACTGATGCTGATCGAGGAACTGCGGATCGAACTGCCGGGCGAGGCGGTCCAGCCCGAGGACCTAGCCCAGCAGCGGGCCGACAATCGCGGCGAAAAGGAATACGAGAGGCGCGCGGAGAGCATGCCGGCCGAAGCGGCCGCCGCGGTCGCCGCGGAGATTTCCCAAGAGCGGAAAAAGGCGGAAAGCGATGCCGAGAAGGCTCAAACCGTGGCCGGCGAGTAGGGCCCTATTTGCCTGTTTCCGGCCCAATCACAATCACCCAGCCGGCTCACCGTGAACAGCACCAGGTGAGAACTTTGGCGCCGGTGTAACCGTCAAGGAGAATGCCGGCGGAACGACGACTTGGCATCCGGTGGGAGCCGATGAAACGGATCTCGGTCGCAACAGAGCAAGCTGGCAATCACGCGTGGCGGGCGCGCTGCTCGCCAAGCCAAATCCAACGGGATCGGACAAGATGCGTGCCGCGGACTTAATTCGGCGATCCCTTTTCCAATGCCTGCCGCCAGCCCATGGCCAGCTCAGCCGCCGGGACCGACCATAAGTCCTGGTGCAATCGATTCATCGAGTCAGCATCCAGCAACAACGCCAGTTTGTCGCCTGCCGCCAGCGTGGCCGGGCCTTCCCGCAGCAGGCGCTCCCGCAGGAGTCGCAGCCGTGTTGCGATCGCTGGCGGCGAAGCATGCCGGGCACGCAATTGGGATAGATGGATCGCATTGACGAAGGGGTCGGTCACGGCAGCTAGCAGGCCTGAGTCCGGAACTCGTTCCGATCTCGTTATTCGGTTCTGTCCAGCCAGACGTTCAGCCAGCTTTGCCAACTCGATTGGCGGACAGGTTTCTTCCGGAGTCAGCAGGAGCCGCGTCCGTCTCAACGTCATTCCCAAATCCACGCGTCCAGTAAGATAGGACACGGGTATCGCCACGACCATGCCCCCCAGAATCGGCGCCAGCCACGTCGCCAGCGTGGGGTTGATCAACCACGCCAGAAGCAGCCACGCGACTCCAAGCACCGTGTGTCCCGCATGGGTGGACCAACTATTCCGCCAGTCAGACTCTCCTTCCCGACCCCGGCGCTGCACCTTCCAGCTCCCGGCACGATGGCCGAGCGCTTGCACCATGAACTGGACGTGAAACAGCATCAGGACCGGCGCGAGCAGCGTGAACAAGAGAGTTTCCAAAATCACCCCCGCTATCAGCCGGGTCCACCCGCCAAAGGCCGCGACTTCAGCCGGCCGGGCACTCAGGTCCAGCAAGGCCAGGATCTTGGGCAGTAAGAGGAGCGCCCCGGTCAGCCCAAGCAAGAGCACGGACTGGGTTTGAAACCGCCACGTCAGGTGCTCCGCAAAACTGTCCACCGGCAGCGGCGTGAGGCCAGTCGCCTTGAACCGATAGGCGATGACGCTCGAGAGCACCAGGAACGCGAGCCAGAGCGGCGAGGCGAGATACGAGAGAATGCCGAGCGCGAAGTGCAGTCGACTGAGAGGGTGAAACCCCGGCGCAACGACCAACCGGGCATGCTGCAGGTTGCCCTGCAGCCAGCGTTGATCGCGCTGCGCGAAATCGATCAGGTTGGCGGGGCATTCCTCAAAGCTTCCCGCCAACTCGGAGGCCAGCCAGACCTGCCAGCCTGCTCGCCGCATCAGCGCCGCCTCCACATAATCGTGACTCATGATTCGACCTCCGAACGGACCGCTTCCCGGCAGATTGGGTAACGAGCAGTACTTGGTGAATGGCTCGACGCGGATGATCGCATTGTGCCCCCAGTAATTCGCTTCGCCGAGTTGCCAATAGTTGATGCCGCCGGTAAACACCGGGCCGTACAGCCGACTCGCGAACTGCTGCAAGCGCGCGAAAATCGTTTCGCTGTTCACCAGCCGCGGAACCGTTTGAATCAAGCCAACACCGGGATTGCGCTCCATCATTCGGGCGAGCGCGACGATGGATTCGCCGGTCATGACGCTATCCGCATCCAGTACGACCATGTAGCGGTAGTGGCTGCCCCAGCGTCGGCAGAAATCTGCAATATTGCCGGCCTTCCGGTTCGTGTTGCTCCGGCGTTTGCGGTAAAAAAGCCGACTGCCCGCCCCGATTTCCCGCACCACGCCGGCCCAAGCGACTTCCTCTGCAATCCAACAATCCGGGTCGCTCGAGTCACTCAGGATGTAGAAATCGAATCCCGGCAGGCGGCCATCTCGTTCCAGTGATTCATAGATGACTCGGACCCCTTCCATTACACGCTGGGCATCCTCGTTGCAGACCGGCATGATCAGGGCCGTTCGCGCGTTGAGGGGGCCGTTGTCCTCCGCCCAATTCACACTCGCAGAAATCCGCAGGCGATCCCCGCCCCGCCAACGCAGCGCAAATCCCAGCAGCGCCTGCAGCGCACCCCAGGCCAACAGTGCAAACAACAAGCCAAAGGTCACCAAGTGGGCCAGCTTCCAGCCGTCTAGGCCGGTTCGCTGGTGGAGGTCGGCCATCAGAATCACCGCCAGCGCAGTCAGGAACAAGACGATCACAGCCGGCAGGACGCGACGGCGAAATGCGACGCTCGGCCCAATCTGCGCGGGATCGAAGGACGTGATCTTCATCGGAGCCGACCTAGAAGGTGGCCGCGAGCGCGACTCCAATCAAACTCAGCACCACCGCCAGCCCAGCCAAGGTGCGCAAAATCGAGCCGTGATGCCTGGCCTGCCCAAAGAATCTGGCCGCCGGCTCAGGCGGTATCGGCATCAACCGCGGCGTCATGTGGCAGAGCTTCACCGACGGCCCGCGGCCGAGGTCTGCCTCGCGCATAGCCGTGACCAGCGCATCGGGCACCGCCGCTTCCCCCAGAAAATGTCCGGCCCATTGCGGCCCGGCTCCGCCCATCGTCAGGGCAAGCCGGCCACGGGCCAGCATGGCCGCTTCATCCACCTGGTCCATCGCCAGCGCGCGCGCATACCACGAGGCCATGCACGCGCGCAGGGTCTCCATTGCCACCGCCACGGGTTCGACTCCTGGACGTCGCCGCGCCACCGCCAGCCCTGCAACCTTGGCCGCCAGTTGCGCAGCCTGCCCGGGCCCGCTGAATCCGTGGGCGTGCAGATAGCTTTCGACGCGCACCGTTGCCGTCTTCCACCCGACGTCGGGCGAATCCCGCTGACACCCGATCGACTGGGGGTTCATGATTTCCATTGGTAGATCCATGTTTCGCTTCGCGCAGTGCTTCCCGCCTTCAGCCGGCATCGGAGGGTGATGATCTGCCCGGGATGCGCGGCCTCCGCCTCAATCGCCACGCGCCATCCGCCAATGTACGCGTATGGACTGATCGACTGATACCGCACCGTCCCGCCCTCGCTGGCCACGATCTCCGCCAGCACCGGCTCCTTGCCGAGCGCCGAAGGATCTTCTCCGGCAAAATCGACCCAAAACAACCGGCCATGCGCCGCGCCCGGCAAATGGCCCTCATGCGTGCCTATCACTCTGGCAAGTCCGTCGCGATGCGGCTCTCCCGCCGACCACACCATCCGATAGGCCAACCGCCAGGGATGCCCCACTTCAGGTCGGTACGCCGGAACCCAGAACGCCACGATATTATCGCCGAACTCGCTGCTCGCGGGAAGCTGCACCAGCCGAATGGCGCCGTCACCCCAGTCTCCGACTGGCTCGATCCATGCCGAAGGGCGCAGCTCATAGTGCGCCTCAAGGTCCTCGTAGCTCGTGATCCGGCGGTCGCGCTGCATCAGGCCAAAGCGTCGGAATCTTTGTACAGGCACGTCGACGAACCCGGGATTCGCCGGATTGCACAGTGGCCGCCACGTCCGGCCGCCGGCGGCGTCCTCGATTAACAACCCATCCGAGTCGTGAACTTCCAACCGCAGTTCGCCCTCGGGCCGCGGGGAGTTCTCTCCGTACCAAAACATGCTCGTGAGCGGCGCCACGCCCGGCAGCGACACCGCCCGGCGAAACGTCAGCTCGCTCCGGACCTCCACCACCGTCTCCTTGCCGGGCCGCACCACAAACTCGTACGCCCCGGTCACGCTCGGGCCCTTCAGCAGCGCATAGATCACCAGCGAGGAATCTCCGGCGTTGGGCTTGCCAACCCAAAAATCGGTGAAGCGCGGAAACTCCTCGACCCGATCCGGCAGGCCGCAATCGATGGCCAGCCCGCGGCTCGACAGGCCGAAGACCTGCTGCGCCCCAATCGCCCGGAAATAGCTGGATCCAAGAAACGCGATCACCTCGTCATGGAGGTCCGGCCGGTTAAGCGGCGCATGAACGCGGAACCCGGCATAGCCCAGCGACGAATGCAATCGGCCGACCTTCCTGGTGAGGTCATAACTGAAGGAGTCACGGTCAAATGGGATCACTTGCTCATACGTCGGGCTGAACTCACGGATGGTCACCTTCTCCCGGAACAGGCCGCCACGATGGAAGAATTGGAGCTGAAACGGCAGGCCGTCCTTTCGCCACAGGGCCTGCGACGGCACAAAACGTATGGCACGATAATCGTCGTAGCTGAGTGCCCTCAGGCTTTCGGGTAGGTCGTCTGCCGAAGCTTGATACGGCTGCGCGACGTCTGCCGCGGCCAGCGCGCACACGTAGTCGAAGTTCACCGTCACTCGCTCGAGCGCTGCCGGGGACGCGCAACCTGCCAGGTTGCACAGCACGACCAGTTTGAGCGCCAGGAAGCCCTGTTTTAAGTTAGTCATATATTGCTCCGCAGGTCCCCGATCCTTCTGGCCGCTCAAGCCTGCAGATCTATTCCCGCAGCATCATCCAAGGGCCTGCCCAGGAGACACCTCTGGCCGCGGGGCCCACGCGTGATCGCGGCCCCAACGCCTGCAACACGCAGCCTTTCGAGCCTTGATTCCGGCGAATTGCCGTTGGTTGAAGGTCAGGATAGTTTTCATCGGAAAATTGGTCACGGAGTGGCACTGCAGCGCGCCGCGATGGGAATCGCGGTTCGCGGCAAACTCCTCGGCGCTTAGGATGCCCAGAAGGGCACGCGACGCGTATGGGGTGTTACCCTGAACTTGCGCGTTCGGAGCGGTTTCGGCCTGATCAACCGCCCGGAGGCGGGAATTAGCCATCACGCGATTTACATGTCGCATCGCGACCTCATCGCGATCTCGCGCCTCCCCGCTCCTCTGGGCAACTCGCGAACACCGTCAATCTGCCGGTGTTCGCGACCACGCTAGTGGTGCCCGAGGGGGGACTCGAACCCCCACGCTGTTAGGCACAGGCTTCTGAGACCTGCGTGTCTACCAATTCCACCACCCGGGCAAGAGCGGGACGGGCAAGAGACACGCCCGCCGCCTGCGGGGCAAGAGAAAATCGAGCGCCGCCGCGGCGCTCGATTTGGGAGATGGATATCGGAGATGGAAGTGGAGTGGGCGGCATTCCCCTCCCGAAAGCTCCGCCTTCTCCCGACCTGGCCTCCAAAAACATGATTCCCTTCACCGCCGGCCGCCGCTAGAGGTTTCCTCCGCATGAAAAAAGATGCCGTCCTCGCCAAGATCAAAGCCGAGAAGGTCATTGCCCTGATCCGCGCCGACAATCCCGACGGGTTGCTCGACTGCGCCAAGGCCCTCGCCGACGGCGGGCTCACGAGCATCGAGCTCACCATGACCACCCCGGGCGCCATCCGTATGCTGGAGAAGGCGACCGCCGAACTGCCCAACTTCCTCTTCGGCCTGGGCACCGTGCTCGACGCCGAGACCGCCCGCGCCGGCATCCTCGCCGGCGCCAAGTTCATCGTCACGCCCGCCCTGCGCCCGGACGTCATCACCCTCTGCCGCCGCTACAGCGTGCCGGTCTTCAGCGGCGCGTTCACGCCCACCGAGATTCTTGCCGCCTGGGAGGCCGGGGCCGATGCCGCCAAGGTCTTCCCCGCCGAGTTCTTCGGCCCCGCCTACATCAAGTCCATCAAGGGCCCGTTCCCGCATATCGACCTCCTGCCCACCGGCGGCGTCACGCCCGAGACCGTCGGCGAGTACATCCGCGTCGGCGCCTTCGCCACCGCCGCCGGCAGCTCCCTCGTCGAGGCCCAGGCGCTCAAGGACAAGAACTGGGCCGCCATCACCGCCCGCGCCAAGGCGTTCGTCGCCGCGGTGGCGGCGGTGAAGTAATACCGGATGCCGGAGATCGGATCCCGAAATCGGCTCCCGGATTAGAGGTTGTCACTCGGACTTGGCTTCGGGCGTGGGGAGGAATTTCCGGATGTCCGGAATCTTCTTCGCCCGGCGCTGGGCGGCGTCGCGGACGAAGTAGGGGTCCTCCTCGGGCGCGGCTTCGACTTCCTCGTCGCCGTCGGTGGCCTCGTCCTCCTCGACAACCTCGCCGTCGGCGTCCGTGAAGATCCAGTCCTGCTCCGCGTCGAACGCATGCGTCAGCCGGCGCGCCAGCGGGTCGAGCACGAGCGCGGGGTTCTTCACCTGGCCGCCCTTCACGTTCTCAAAGAGACAGGGACAAAACTGCTTGTCGAAGTAGGTGCGGAACTCGCTGAGCCACTTGTTCGGCAGGCCCTCGCGGCGGGTGAGCAGTACGACATCCGAGAAATGCACGCAGGCCTCGAACCATGCGAGGAGCGACGGGTGCTGCGACGCGAGGTGGCAGTCCACCACGGCAAGGATGCGCGCCACCTCCGCACCCTGCGCCTCGAGCCAGGTCCGCAGCGTCTCGAGCTGGTCCACCGGGTTGAGCCGGCCGTCGGTCACGAAGAAGACATGCGTCGCCCCGGGCGGCCGCGGCGTGAGGATGGAGCCGTCTGACCCCTCCCAGCGGATGAGCCCCGGCAGGCGCGCGTCGGCCACGTCGGGCGCCTCGGTGTCCGCCAGCATGACCGCCACGCGGTCGTCCGGCGTCAGGCCGCTCTCGATGAGGTCGGCCACGATCTCGCGCCGGCCCGAGCCCGCCGCGCCGAGGATGATGTAGACCAGGGGTTTTTCAGCCATGATGAGGGCACCACGAAGAACACGAAGGGCGCGAAGAGGCAAGAGGCGCATCCGCGCGCGGCGCGGGGCGCTGGGATCAGACGCCAGAGATCAGAAGTCAGACATCAGACTTGCCGACCTTAAGACCATGGAGACCTTCCGACCTGAGGCCCCGCCACGCTTCGCCGCCGGCGGCTCCCGAAATATTCCGTGCCTCCGCTCCTCTTCGTTTCCGCGATCAACTCGATCGGCGGTGTTTATCCGCGCGCTACAGGACGTTGATGCCGCGGGCGACGAGCAGGACGAGCACGGAGAGGGAGATCAGCGCCTGGGCCATCGTGAGCAGCTTGGCCCAGCGGGCCAGGACCAGCGTGTCGGAGGGCGAGAAGGCCGTGCTGGTGTTGAACGCCACGAAGAGGTAGTCGACGAACCCGGGCGTCCAATGGTCGGCGCCCATGGCCTTGCGCTCGCCGCTCTCGATCTGCAGCTGCGGGAAGAAAAACGCGCGGCTGCCGTAGGGCATGCGCCGGTGGCGCAGGATCGGGCCGCCGCCGTCGAGGCGCCAGTACCACAGCGCGAAGATCAGGATGTTCGAGCACCAGAGCAGGAAGGCCGAGGCGAGCAGCGTGACGGGCGGCTCCTTGCGCCCCGGCAGCGCGGCCACGAGCAGGAACAGCGAGCCGCACAGCGCGGCGGTGACCACCGCGTTGCACAGGATGCCGAAGAAGTGGTTCCAGGAGTGGCGTCCCGTCTTGTGCGTCACCGTGGTCGGCACCAGGAGCACGAGGACCAGCACGAGGAGGAGCCAGGGTGGGCCGATGCGGAGCGACTCGGGCAGGGCGAGGGCAATAAATCCGGCCGCCAGCAGCGCCAGCGCCGGCTCCCAGCGAAGCTTCAACAGGGACGGGTGCGGCGGCGGCGGGGCGGTCGGCAGGGGATCCACGTCGTCCAGCATGCAGACCCGTGGTTGGGCGCAACGCTGTTTGGACGCGGCGGGGGCGTCACTCGTTGTACCAAGTCAGCGGGGCCTTCAGGCGGTCCACGAGGTCGGGGTTGAAGATCGCGAGCTTCTCCGTCTTCCCGGAGACCAGCTGCACGGCCCGGAGGCTTGCCGCCTGCAGGGTTCCTTTGGCCAGGCGATGCAGTCGCATCGCCCGCGTCACGGCCGGCACGGCGTCCGGCTTGGTGGTCTGTCCTGGGGGAGGCGCCTCCGGGCCATCGGCCGGACTTCCCGCGTCTTTCCCGGAAGTTTCGGCGGCCACATCCTGAGTCTTCATGGTGTCCAGATTCTTGCGGCTGAATTGAGCCGACGGCCCGCGGTTCGCCGCGGGCCAGCGGCGTCAACAAAGGAGAGGGCCGGGGCTGGCCTGGGTTCAGGCCACGCCCCGGTGGAAGGAAGGAAAGCGGACGGCGGCTGGCTCCCGTGAGTCGAGGCGCGCCGGTCGGCGGTTATTTGACGCTCAGGTCGTTTTTAACGCTCTTCACGCCGGCGACGCCGCTGGCGATCTTCTCGGCCGCGGTCTTTTGGTCGGCCGTGCCCACCACGCCGGTGAGCTGAACGACGCCACCGGTCGTGACGACCGTGATGGCGAGTGACTTGACCGTCTCGTCACCCAGCAGCGCGCTCTTCACCTTGGCGGTGACCGCGGTGTCGTCGACGTATTGCCCGGTGGTCTCGGCCGGCTGCTTGTCGGCGCAGCCAAAGCTCAGGGTGCCCAGGGCGAGCGCCCCGGCCAGGATCAGGAGAGTGGAAGGTTTCAGCAGTTGGCGGGACGAATCCCGGACTCCGCGGGAGAAAGTCTGGCTGGTGCGGGCGGAACTGACGTTGGCAATGAATTTCATGGTTGGTTTTATTTTTTTGCGTGGGAGGGGAGTGGGGAGCGGACATTAGGCTAGTGGCTTCGCGTCAGCGATGGGGTCTTGACCTACTCATCAGGGGTGGATGGGCACATGACCTGCCGCCGGCGTCGGGCGTGGGCCCAGTGTCGCCGGCCGGCCCCAGGTCCCCGTGAACACAAACTGGCTCCACGGTTTGCGCTGCCGGGTGGCGCGGTCGCGCACCTGCGTGGCCTCGGGCAGGCGGGCGGGGTCGGCGGCGTAGCCGATGGCAATGCCCGTCCAGGCTTCGAAATGCTCCGGGATCCGGTAAATTTCCCGGGCGCGGTCCGGCAGGATGCCGACCATCTGGTGGGCCGAGAGGTGTCGCGAGGTCGCCTCCAGCACCAGGTTGGCCGAGGCCAGTCCCAGGTCGTGGATCGCGGCCCGATTGGGCTCGTTGTTCCGCGCGAAGCGCTGGCTCACCACGGTCAGGATCAGCACGGGGACGGTCTTGGCCCACACCTGGTTGGCCTCGGTCAGGCAGGAAAGCAGCCGCGCGAACTCCGGCGGATCCTCCTTCGTGGCCAGCAGGTAGCTCCACGGCTGCTCATTGTAGGAGGAGGCCGCCCAGCGCGCCGCCTCAAACAGGGATTGGAGATCGGTGTCGGACACCGAGCGGTCCGAGAAATTATAGGGGCTCCATCGCTCGGCGAGCACGGGCAGGATGGGGTAGGAGGTGGTGGCAGTCTTGGTGGGCATGGTGGTTGGGTCCGGTCGCCCGGCCGTCCCCGGGTCGTCGCATGACGGGCCGAGCGAGACGGTGGGTCGCGTTGATGGATGTCCGGCCAGCATGCCGCGCAGACGCCAAGGCCGCCATGGGGTCTCGTCCTACCCGGGGAGAATCACCCCAGAGTATTTCACCACGAAGAGCACGAAGCGCGCGAAGGGTCGAACCTGAGGGATCACCACGAAAAACACGAAACACACGAAAGCCACGAGCCTTTTACCGCGGATGTCGCAGATGAAACGGATCGGGGGCCCAAACCCTCCGGAATCCGCGCCCTTCCGCGTGATCCGCGGGAAAAATCAGCTGGGCTTGATCGTGGAGGCCGCGAAATTCGGCCCCGCTCCGATTTCGTGTGTTTCGTGTTTTTCGTGGTGACCTCCGGGATCGAGCCTTCGCGGTCTTCGCCCGCTTCGCGGTGAATAGTCTTCCCGCGATTCAGTTCGCCGCCCTAACGCCTTGTTCGCGCGCGGGGTTTAGTCTAAAGCGTCGCGGCTTCCATGAGGCCATTTCGCAGGACCGTGAGCTATGCGCTGGTGGGCGCCATCTATGCGCTGTGTGCCCTCCATGTGTTCCGGCACGTCTCGCGCGAGGACGAGCCCGGCCGCGTGACGATCCGCATTTCCCAGTGGCAGCTCGAGACCGGCGTGCGCGAGGCGATCAACGCCGTCATCCACCGCTACGAGCAGATCAACCCGCACGTCCATGTCGTGCAGATCGCCGTGCCCGGCGGGCCCACCTACGTCTCCTGGGTCCAGACCCAGATGGTCGGCGGCACCGCGCCCGACCTCGTCCAGTACAGCTTCGTCGCCCCCAACATCCCATCGCTCTTCCAGCCGCTCAGCGCGGAGGTGATGCAGCCCAATCCGTACAACCGCGGGACGCCGCTCGAGGGCGTCAAGTGGCGCGACACCTTCATCGACGGCATGACCAGCCCCGACGCCTACATCGAGGCGCTGCACGCGTACTATTCGGTCGCGATGGACACGCACATGGGCCGGCTCGTCTACAACAAGCCGCTGCTCAAGCTCATCACCGGCAGCGACCAGCCGCCGCAGACCTACCGGCAGATGCTCGCGGTGTGCGCGCAGATCCGGACGTATGCGCGCGCCCACGGCCTCAACCTCGTGCCGATCACGAATTCCCAGGACACCTGCACGCTGCAGGCCTGGCTGATCGCGGTGACCGCGACGATCGGGCTGGGGGACCGGATCGATTTCCAGCACCGGATCGGGGCGAACCCCGACGACCTGGGCCGCAGCTTCCTGCGGCATGAGTGGAGCTTCGATTCCCCCGAGGTGGTCGCGATGCTGCAGGAGCTGAAGGAATACGGGGAGATGAGCTCGCCGGGATTCTGGGACCGGAACCGCGACGCGGCGGTGACCGACTTCGTCACCGAGCATGCCGTCATGATCGTCGCCCCCAGCTGGGAGGCGACCAACCTCCTGGGTCTGTGCGCGTTTGAGATCGCGGCGTTCCAGTATCCGTACCCGCAGCAGGACGACCCCGTCTATGGGAAATTCGCCCATGGCCCGTACAGCGAGGGCCAGGTCACCACCGGCCTGCCGATCTACCTCAACCGCGCCACGACGCACCGCGCGGAGGCGATCGACTTCCTTCATTTCATGACGAGCCAGGAGGGCAGCCGGATCTTTGCGGAGGTGAGCAACTGGCCGCCGGCGACCGTGGGCGTGGAGCCGTCCAAGTTCGCCGCGCAGTTCAAGCAGCAGACCGAGGGCTATGTCGGGGGCTGCAATATCCTGATCCCAAGCCTGTCCATCGACGCGGGCGGCTTCATCTACTCCCACATGGCCGACCTGTGGAGCGCCTCCGGCAGCGTCGACCGCTTCCGGCAGGTCATGCGCGACGGGCTCGACGCCAAGATCCGCGACGACTTCCGGCAGGAGATCATCACCGGCCTCAACAACCTCCGCCGCGTGGACGCGATGGCGGTGGCCCAGGCCGAACTCGCCCCGGGCGGCCAGCGTCCCGAGGTCCTGCCGCTCATCGCCGTGATGGCCGAGACGAACAACGACCAAAACCAGGAGATGCTCACGCCGCTGGCAGCGGCGCCGGGCGGCGCGGAAAAATCCGCGCGGCCGGACCCGGCCGACTCCATTCCCGCCGCGACGGCGCCGGTTCCATTCGTGCCGGTCACCGATCCGGAAGTGCTCGCCGGCTGGAAGGAACTGGCCGACCTGCACGTGGAGCGGGCCCAGGCGCACTTTGAATCGCGCGTGGGCGCCGCTGACGCGGGCGTGGCGCGGGCGGCGCGCTTTGGCCGGGGACTCTGCGTGCTGAGCCGTCAGCCCGTCTCGCCGGCCCAGCTGGAGGAGGCGCGCCGGGCGTTCGCGGAGCTCGCGGAGGGAGGCAACGACGACGTGGCGCTGGGCGCGCGCTTTTTCCTCGGCCGTCTGGCGCAGGCCCACCTGCAGGTGCCCGACGCCCCAGAGGCCGCGCGCCAGTACCACCGGCTTCTGGCCGCGTGGCCCGACTCACTCTGGGCGCAGACGGCGCTGGCCCGGCTGG
>Ga0265327_10002538_pt1 | contig 19028 bp, 11 predicted proteins | sample 41621metaG_FD_202089 | JGI IMG/M metagenome (GOLD analysis project Ga0265327, IMG submission 202089) | Rhizosphere microbial communities from Carex aquatilis grown in University of Washington, Seatle, WA, United States - 4-16-21 metaG | ecosystem: Host-associated > Plants > Roots > Rhizosphere...
GCATCCATCAATTGAGGCAACAGATCCGCGGCCCTGACGATCGGTCCAGCGACCAATTGTGGAAACATGGACAGGTACGCGAAGAAATGAAGCACGTTGCGTGTCGGTTTCAAGTCGCCGCGGTAGACGTCGATTGTGTAGCTCATCGACTGGAATGTGTAGAAACTGATCCCCACCGGCAACATCAGCTTCACAAGCGGAATCTGGGTCTGGTCACCCAGTAGCGAGAGCACATGATTGGCGTTCTGGGTGAAGAACTCCAGGTATTTGAAGATCGCCAGTGATCCAAGGTTGGCCGCCAGAGACATGGTCAGCCAGATTTTTTTCCGCGCGGGCCATCGCTCAATGGCCGCCGCCGCATAGAAATCGATTAGACCATTTCCGACCAGCAGCAGCAGATAACGAGCGTCCCACCAGCCATAGAAAATGAAGGAGGCAAGGGTCAGGAAGGCCCATCTTCGCTGCTTTCCCTCGCGGAACCACGGCCAGAAGGCGAAGAAGATCACGCAGAAAATCACGAAGTCCAGTGAATTGAACTGCATGCAGATCGATCTCAAAACCAGGGCTCACGTCGCTGTCGTGAACCGCACTCGCCCGCGGAAATTCGACACCTATTTGTAGATGGTGACGCCAAAACTCGTGGCCAAATGTGAGGCTTGGCCAGAACAGAACGCAGACAACCGACTTGTATGTCGATCTGTCACATCGTGTCAATATCCCACGACCAGCCGGAAACTGAGGCGAGATTTTGGACAAGCCACTGTCGATGCTGTCGACAGCGATTGCTGCCAGGTGCTGACGAGCGGCACGCGAATTTTGGCCCGGGATCACTGTGGTCGACGGATTCTCAACTCGCATCGCAAGCTTGAGCAACAGAAAGATGACTGGCGACGGTTGGCTCTGCAGTTGGATGGCGCACCGCACCCTTGAACTCTCCCCAAGAAAATGACGTCTGGATCATCAGTGGTCTGAACGTCATCCGGAGGCCGTCGCGATTCAATGTTGATCGCATCGAGGGGGCAACTCCGAAGATTAGAATTAATCCGCCGGTGAATTCCGTCTACGCTTGGCGGTCGCCTTGGTTAAGTGACTTCAGCAAGCGCGCCTGAGCCGTCTCAGCCAGGCGATTGACACCCGCCATTTGCACCAACGACGCCCGATTCCCGCTCACTATTGAAGTTAAGCGCACCGGATGTCGCAGAAGATGCCTGATGGTCACTGGTTGGAACCGTTCTGGTAGGGCAAGGTCGGGGGCTGACACATTTTCTCGGCGAAGAACAAGCATCTTCCACGGGCGCAATGCGACTCTACAGTAAAGCGACGTTTGCCTGTGAAAATGGGTCTGTCCCCCTCGCTTGCCCGTGAACGGTTACGCCAGACACTGCAGCAGGAGAGGGGTCACCTCGTTGTATTCCGCGAATAGCAGATGAACCATTCGGGCTTGGAAATGGTCGCCCATTATTACAAGGAGCGACCGCACCTGGCCAAAGAGAATGAACTGCTCATACAGCCCCCGGCGGAATCGTCCAAGAAGAAGATGAAGGGGCGGAAAGCGTCCCCGCCGCCACAGGATGTTGTGTCACTCAGCAACATCAAGTGCCGGCAGCGATTGGGCGGGCTGCTCAAGCACTACAGTCGCAAGGCGGCGTGAAGACGTTCGATGAAGTCCGGATTCACTCGGTCGATGGCCTTGCTGTGCGTTCGACTCCGTTCATCGTTCGCATGGAACTCTCGGCCTCTCCTCCGAACTGCGGGCACATCAAGTCATTCTGCGACCAGCAGAAAAAACTCCGGATTTCTTTTCCGCTTCCTCTCGCTGCGTGCCTTGTTGAGGTCAGTGACGTTAATCACCACTCAAGCAAAGGACAGTGACATGGAATGGTTCGATCCCAAAGACGACGGCGAACAACCTTTGGTCCAGCAGCGGACAATCGACTTCATCAAACACGTGGGCGGACCGCTCACCGAAACGACCGATGGGTGCTGGGTGCGGTTGGAATACGCACCCGGATTTAAACCCGATACCCGCTATGACTGGCTGGAGTCCGCGGGGATGCTGACCCTCGTGCTGTTCAGCGTTCTGCTGGGCTGGATGAGTCATGCCGCCGTGATGTCCTGATCTCCTCCACACTTCTTCAAGCACCGTTCTTGCCATCACAGGAAGGAAAAATCATGCGTGTCCTCTGGAAACTGTTGGTGCCGCTGACCGCTTTGGCGATCGGAACGGTCTTGAACCCGCCGCGGCAGGTCCTGGCCCAGTCACGGGCCGATCTGAATCGACGCCTGACGGACGTGGAATCGCGTGTCGACCGACTCATCATCCTGCTGGATGGGCAGGCACTGCGCTGGGACGAACTGGAATCGATGCTGGCGCAGACGCAACGGCAACTGGATCAGATGGAGTCGGAAGTCGGACGTGAAAAACAGCGTCTGATGACTGCGTCGGCCGCTCGCCAGCAGCTGCTGGATGAATTGGAACTGGAAAACCAGCGACTGAAGAGCAAAGTCAATTCGATGAAGGTGCAACGGCACATGTCTGCCGTCGCACCGTGGGGGTCGCACGATCCAACGAAGGAGCGGGACCCGACGGGTTCAACGGCATCTCGTCCTTTTCGGAATCCGTACTCCCCTCGATCCCCTTCCGGAACCGTCCTGCAGTTCCGAGATGGGAAGTCCTATCGCGTGGGCGAGGAACCCGGCGGAATCCCATCCCATCAGCCTGTCCTGGTCAGCGGGAGATGACCTCCACCACTTATTCCCGGGCCGGGTGATGTCCTGATGGACGTCTCCCGACCCAATCCGAATTCCCACTTCGTGGCCCGTCAATGTGGCGGGTCGTATCACCCCGTCTGTTGTAAGGAGCTGAATGATGAACACGAATCTCGTCAAGACTTTTGTGATGGCAACCGCATTCGCAGGCGTCGCCGTAAGTCACGAGTCCGTCCGGGCCGATCTGCCGACGCCGCGATCGGAGGCCAGGCCGGTTGCCAGCGAAACACCGTCCACCATGGTCGACCCCATCGAACAGTCGCGGAAGATCCGGGCCAACCTCGAAATGTGGCCGGACCGAGTGCATCGCCGCCTGGCCGAAGCGGAGCAGCGGCTGAAGGGAATTGATCTGCGAGAGATCCAGGGGCAGGTGCTGCTGGCCCAGGATTTCGAAGAGATCCTCAGTGATCTGGATGAAGAGGCCGCGGCTATCCAGGACGCCTTCGGAAAGATCACGACGGACCTGACACTCTACCAGGAAGCCGTCGCCCAAGCTCCGGCCTCATTCCGGGCGGTGGGCGCGGCGTTCGAGAAGAAAGCCGCGGAGTGCGATGACCCGGTTCTCATGGAACACTATGCCGACTTCGCCTCGACCAGCCGCAGCCTGGCCTTGCGATATGAAGAGAAACACAAGTTCCTGCTCGCGCTGGAACGAGACCTGGAAAGCAAGTTGAAATTCGTGGCCCGATCACGAGCCTTCATCAGTGACGTAAAATCTTTCCTGTCCACAATCCCGAAGACCGAAGAGGGGATTGCCGTCGAATCGTTCGTGAAACGTCTGAACACCTATGTCAACGTCTTTCAGGATTCCATCCGGATGCTGAAAGGACTGTCTGATCAGATCGGGAAGGAGCCGGTTTCCCCTGTCAGCAAGGAAACTCCCAAACTCGATCCCGTCACTACACCCACGGTCAGCGGCCCGCTGAAGGCCAGTGAATTCCGCAGCGGGTTGGCCGACCTGAAACGCGCCCCCTGAGTTCAAGCGTCAAAAGCAGGGCCCCCCGATGTGCTGACTGGCCGTCGAGCTGCCCTGCACATTGAATGCGATCGCCACGCTCCCTTTCAGAAAGCGATGAAACCACCATGACAGTGACTGTGACACCTCCACCCCTGACACCACCAGCCGAAGCCCCCGTCACCGAACAGCCCGCGGTCTCGACGGAGTTGGCCGAAGAACTTCAACGGCTTGAAAAGGCGGAACGAACGGAACGGAATCGAAAGGCCCAGGAAGAACTCGCCCGGCTGCGGGAGCTCGCCCGATTCGATTGAGTCGGCAGCGTGACACCCCTCTGGTATGCCGGTCCCATGCACAAATTCGCGGAGCCGGCATACCTCGCTTGCATATGGTTTAGCTCACCTCCAGAATCGAAGCGAGAAAACACAAAGTCCATGGGGGAGAAGGATGCGGGCCGACATCTCCAAATTGCGAGGGCAACGCCATTATCTCGAGGCGCTTCGAGCCTTTCGAGCAGAGTGCCCGGTTGGCGACGTTGCCCTGAGAGAACAGGAATTCCGGCAGCATTTCCTCGGGGGACGCGATGAATCCAATTCGGATCTGCCGTGCTTGCTGCTTGAGGCCGCTGCGCGGAATGGTCAACACAGCATTGAAGCGACCCTGAAACTTCTTGACGAGCCGGAGAGCGATGAGTACGTCAGGTCGCTCGCAAGCTACTTTCCGGAGGGACCGTATTCCGAACTGTTCCGGGCACGGGTCTCCATTCTGCGTGCCGTCGCCAGCGATAATGCAGAGTCGATCCAGCGATTCCTCCTCAATGCGGTTGATCTAATCGAGACGGCGATCCCCATTGCATCCCGCCCAAAACAATCCTTGCCGATTGGCCAAAGGATCCCCCCCGCCTTTCTCAAGCAGTTGCCGATCAGATGGACGAAGACGCTGGAGGCCGTTACGAAAACACTCTCTCTGAAATCCAATCTGGAATGGGATCGCTCTTCGCTGCTGATGATCGGAGAGACTCTTGCCTATCTGCTCAACCGTGGCGAACTGCTGGAGTCAGCTTCCAGTGCCGAGACGTGGGTCTTGCTGAATACCAGCCGGGTCTTCGATCGACCAGAGTATAGCTATGAGTATCCAGACGGCGCAGTGGCCCGACTGGTTGTCGAAAAGATCGGCGAAGGCTCGGGCCGGCTCTATCCCGATTGCCGATTCACTGGCTACCTGCCCACGGACGAATCCTTTCAGCAGGGACTGCGAAACGTGATGGCCCTCCTGCGTCGCCAGAGGGATTGGGCCGAACGCGGTGGTGACTTTTACGACTATCGCTGGCGTCTAATCCCGCTGGGGCCGCGGATCAACGGCGATCCGGCCCGGATCCCACTCATGATGTCCGTCGCAGGACAATCCGCCGAGGCGGCCTTTGCCTGTGCCATCTGGGCGACACTGCGCAAAGAGCGTCTGGATCCCCATGTCGTGGTCTCCGCCTGGTTTCTTGATCCCGACAAGGATGGTCGGCCCCACTTGCGAGCGGTCGATGGAATCGTTGAGAAGCTGTCCGCATTGCAGCGAGGAGAACCTTCGCCGCTGGGCGCGGCGATGAAGTATCAGGCGATTGATCGGCTTGTCGTGAGCAGCGATCAACCCGCCCCCGCGATTGCCATGGATCCCTCGATCCAACTGCGTAAAGCCAAAGATCTCGACGATGCGTGCAAGCAACTCTCATCCCATGAAGTTATGACGGATCGGTATCGGCACGCGGTCCGATGGATGACGGAGCGCTGGTTCGCCAAAGAATGCGCCGTGGGGAATACCCTGGGATCGCCGACCGGTGATTACATCACTTGCGATCTTCATCGCCAGAACGATCTTCCGGATGCGACCAAGCCCACCATCCCGCTCGACCCACAGTGCCAGCAAAATTTCTATAACGGTCGAGTTCGGGAAGCACTGTCATTCGCCGACAGCCGAAATCGGCATGCCAACATCGTGGCTGACAGCGGGATCGGCAAAACGAGCTTGCTGCATTACCTGGCTCATCAGTCCACGACCGAGAATGCGACGGCGATTCCCATTCTGGTTGCGGACTTAAACGAGTTTCTGAAAACTTCGACGCCCCATGAATTCATCCGGGCGACCGTCGCCCGAATCTATGCCTTATTGAAGGAGTACGAGCAAAATCAGCCTTTGGCAGACGGTGTCGTCATCAACAATGACCTCAAGGAGGACGACGTTGTCGAGTGGTTCAAAACGGCCGACGAACGAAGTGAGGTTGTCTGGTTACTGGACGCTCTTGATCAAGTCTCCGCAAACCGCAAGCAGTTGAGCAACTTACTCATCGCCTGCCCAACCTGTTCGGTCGTCATGACCATGCGACGGGAAGCGCTGCCGGACAGTGTGCTGAATGGTCCAACCTGGTACTTGCAACCGTTTTCAGAAAACGCCGCCCGAACCTACCTCGGTCATTTTGCGGACCTGTTCTTCGGGCGACTGCCGATCGGCGATCCCGAGATCCTGAAGATTCCACTGTTGCTGCACTTGCTGAAGGGACTGGTCGTTGAGCGAAAGATTGATCCTGAGTCGGAGGAACAGTTGGAGTTCCCCAACCGATACTCGGTGTATCAGGCCGTCTTGAATGGACACGGAGGTTTGGTGGAGAAGGGATGTGCAACTCTGAAGGATCGTGGTGACCTGGACGGGTCGCAGCGAAACCTTGCCACGCTCAGACGCCAGTCGATCAGCCATCTGGCAGGAATCGCGGGGATGCAGTGGAAGTCCAGACACTTTGATACGTTTGTGACAGGCAACCTGTATGAGCAACTCGCCGACGATCTTGATCGTCGATTCTCATCGGATGCCGAAGACGCGCTGCTGCAGATCAACATCTTCACTCGATTGCCGACATTCGACAGGGATGTCCCATCCGGCTTCAAATGGCGACATCGGTCGTTCCTGGAATTCTATGCCGGGCTCTGGTTGACCAGGTCTGCCGATGAAGCGGAGCAGTTCTTTCGGGACCACTGTCGAGATCCGGACTACGGCTGGGTGTTTCGGTTTGCGGTCTCATCAGTCGCGGACGATCCTGTGCAGCTTCGTCAGTTCGCCCTCTGGCTGCTGAAATTCGGTGCTCCATTCCTGCTGTGGACCATCATTGACGAAGATCATATCGTCGTCGAACCCGAACTTGAGACGCTGTGCCGGTGGCTGGTGCATCGCGATCGGGCGTCGTGGAAGAGCCCGGTCGACCAGGCGACATCGCCTTGGGCCGATCAGCCGGAAGAAACGGGGCCAGACCTGACCGCTTCCATGCTCGAAATCCTGAAGAGTCTGTTTGCCCTGGACTGGACTGAGCGCGACAGCCGGTGGCTGAGCCCGGCCTGGCAACTGGTTGAGCGGGGCCTGCGAGATCCTGACTTCCAGACGACCTGCGAAGCAATTCAGGATTCGTTTCTGTCCGAATTCGAACGTCGTGTTGAGGTGGCCGCGAGACAGTGTCGCGGGAAGCCGCGTCACACATGGCTGCCAGAGAATCGCGGTCTCTTGGAACTGATTCCGGATGAGGAATTGGTCACATTTGGTCTACTTTCAGAAACGACGTTGCAGCGACTTCGGTGCTGGCCGAGTTCTGAGGAGCGAGGAGACGTCCTAACGTATGAACAGCGTCGTGATCGGTTTAACGAACAATTGAAGACAAATCATGCCCACTACTGTCAGTGTCCACCTGTCGGCTGGGAACAGCCCTACCGCGATGACTCAGGAGCAATTCGAGACCCCCGCTCATGCCTTGTGAGAATGGGAAACGATCAGTATCTCTACCAATTGCCTGAGGTCTGCCAGATGCAGCGAACGCCATTGACAAACCTGCAGTTTGAAGCCTTCGATCGCTTGCATCGCCGCGAACGGCGACTGGAATGGAAACGAGCCGTCGAGACGGAACAAGAAGCACTCGATCACCACCCGGTCATAAATGTTTCCTGGTATCAGGCGCGGATGTTCTGTGTGTGGTTAACAGGGAGGGGCAAGTTCGGGACGTTTCGACTACCCACCGAGGACGAATGGGAAGCCTGTTGTCGTGCGGGTCGAGATAAACCAGGGGAGGAATTCGGGATTCCGTTGTGCAACCAGGAACTCGATTCCATTCTCGATCAAGACGGGAATGAGCGATTCGATGCAATGTCCTCGCACGGGGCCAACTTCAATGGGAATCATCCAGAAGATGCAGAAACCGGGCCTGTTCGAAACGGAACGATTCCCGTGGGACAGTTCCATGGGAATGGATTTGGGCTTGTTGACATGCACGGTCAGGTCTGGGAATGGACTCGCTCGGCGTTGGATTTCAGGGAACCTGCAGAGTTAACCGGCAACTACAGACATGCTGTCTGCGTTCGTGGCGGGTCCTGGATCGGCGACGCCAGGGGCTGCCGCTGCTCCAGCCGGAACTGGTTCGCGCCCGGCAGCCGGAACAGCCTCTTGGGGTTCCGTCTCCTCAGGACTTCTTCGTAGCGGTTTACCCTCTGTCCCTCTTGCCTTTGCCCTGCTTCGCCATTTACCCTTTCTTGACGACACGCGCAGCGTGGCGCGCGAATTGAAAAACTCGACTTCGCGCCGTCCGGGATCTGTAAACATTCACCATGGCAGCCAACTATTGGCAGCCCATGAGCAGCCTACCGACGTGCGACCGTAGAATCGGAAACGGAAGGGGTGAAGGCCCACGCGAGCATCACAACGTCCCCCATCAACCCCCGCCATCAGCCGATGGGAGTTAGCCCACGGTTCAATTTGGCAACCCGGCAACGACCACCGTTTTACAAGACCGACAGAATCCGCGCGCTAACGAGTATCCGCTGATCGAACGGGCCGGCAGTGCGGGCAGTCATTTCCGGCCGACACATTGGCATGATCGATCCGCCAACCCGCCTCGGCATTTGAGGCGACTCGCAGCCAGGCCGAACCCTGGGTTCCCCCCAGTAATGATCTCCACAGGTCAATTCCGGCGGCCACGGTAAGGCTGTTGAGATGCACGAGCGATCCGGCCCGCTGTTCGTACCAAGGAACAGGCTCGCCTCGATGCAGGCTGCCGGGTGGGGCGGCCAGTTCGTAATAGGCTTCCGTACGATCGTGGATCCCTCCCACGCATTCGACGCAGCCTTCAAACGGCAGCAACAATCGCGCATCCCCGTTGAGGTCTGTCACTCCGTCATCGGTACGAGTCACCGATGTGCCCAAGTCCAGGTGAGGCACCAAGAGTCGCCGGGACAGCCACGAGCCTCCCAAGCGTGCCGCCTCCTGATCGACACAGGAAACGATCAAGTCGTACCGTCCCCGCAATCGATCCATCACCTCGGTGACGGGACTCGCAAGACATCGGATCGACATTTCGGGGTTGAACTGCAACAACCGGTGGGCGAGAGCGGTTGTCTTGGTTTGACCAATTTGTCGCGCTGCCAGTCCCGTCATTGCATCCAGATTCGCTGCCTCCAGCAGATCCGGGTCGACGAGTGTCCAGTGATGAACACCCAATCCTGCCAGTTGCCACGCTGCAATGGTTCCGTTGCGCCCGCAACCGACCAGCAGGACATGGGAGTCACGGATCTTGGGCCAGATTGCGGACCCCAGTGCGCCGGCAGTACGACTCCAACGTCCCTCTTGCGGAATTAGTTCCAAAGGGTCCGCGTACCGACTCAACCGCAGCATTCTCGGCCCGATCACTCGCAGTTCTTTCAGGGGGAGAAATTCCCCTTCGTGATGAACTGCACCATCCCAAGCTCCTCGTCGTGAATTCCCCAGAACCACGACGATGACAGTCTGCGAAGTCCGAGGCGCCACTTGCTGCAGGATTTCCATGGCTGACCTGCCGGATCGATCGACCATCAGAACCAACCAATCCGTCAGTGGGAACCGATCAGCTCCCTGCGGCGGAGAATCCTCGATGATCAAGTGATCGACAATCCACTCAATGCCGTGGACGGACTGATTCCATCGCAACGGCCCGACGGCACACCGGCCTGGTTCGAGCAGCAGCATCCGGACTGCGCTCGACCAGGACTGATGCGAAAGGATCAGCTGAGATGACAAGTTTGCAGAGGTGCTCTCGGCTGAAGACATTGTCAGTTATCCATTCCGCGTCGAAAGTCAACGCGAGCGGGAGTTGGAAAGGCATTTGCGAAGCTTGGCGAATACCGATGCCAATCGATGACGAACCATCCGCGTTCCGATTCCAAGCTGTCGGCCAATCACCCTCTGGTTCAGATGCTGGGACCATAAATCCAGAAGGAACTTTTCGTTGGAATCCAAAGTGGCGATGGCAGTATCCAACTCTTCATTACGATGAAGGCGCTCCGTTTGCGGTGGCTGCTGGTCGTGGGGATCGAGTGGAATCTCATCTCCCTCTTCAGACCGGCCGCCCGCGTCTAACAGTGAGAGTTCACGTCGTGCGCGTGTCACCTTTACAGACCCAAGTGATGCTTTGCCATTCTTTGCGGTTCCAGGCGACTCCTTACCCCCACCGCGGCTCAGGGACAGTTCGTGCGACGTCGACTGCTCGACTTTCAATGTTCGCCGATCATGGACGTCATAACGTCGCTGACTTGCTTTGCCATCGTGGCCTTTTTTCCATTTGCAGCGATACAGCCCGCGCAATTCGCGAGGCAGATTCCGGCCGATCACCGTGAAAGATTCCGCACCGCTCAGGCCGTGGTCGACTCCAGTTTCAAGGTGTGTTTCCGCGCCGCCGCGCACCTCCCAAATCGGGATATAGACTTTCGTCGTGACAAGCCGGACATAAGCTCGCTGAATGCATGTTGAAATGTAGGACAGCAGCCTTCGATCGTCTGCGAAGAGCGGATTTCCCTGGTTCTCGCCTTCCGAGGAAACATCGAGTTCCCGGCCCGCCCGGCAATGATCGATGAAATTCACAAGACCCTGGTTGATCGCGTCCGTCCGTTTGTCGTAATCCGTCAAGGACGCACGAAACTTCTGTTGGAAAAACGGAGGGATCAATTCCCAAACCAACCGTTGAGCATCGGTGAAGCCTCGAATCAGGTCGGGCAGAACTTCCTGGAGTTGCCGGTTGAGCTCTTCTTCGCGTTCTTCATCTTTTGAATACTCGCTCATGCCGCACCTCCGATCACGTCCAGACGCACCAGCCAGCAGGTTGCGGGATCAGATGCGGCCTCGACCTGAAACGAGTACCGAATACGTCCTTCCAGTTCTCCTTCCGGGTTGGGCAGAAGCGGAACGGCGGTGAAGCGGTCTTGTTGCCAGGCCAGGATTGAGGAGACCTGGTTCGTCGACAGCCAGGGAAGATCCGCAGCTTGAAGAGCCCGGATCGTCAGTGTGCATGGGGTCGGTGCGATCGCAGGCCAGGGAAAGGGGAACTTGCCGGTGATTGTGCGATTGGAACCGGGGCGGTCGAACTCCAGCGGATGTCGAACAGTCTCGCCATTCGGCAATCCCGACAACTCGGCAATGACGACATCCCCGTCCTGATCTTCCGGAATCACTGCAGTTGCCAGAAGCGCTCGGCCTTGACGCTTGACGAAGAAATGCGGATTGCTGTCGACGGCCCCAGCGTCTCCGCGACCGCGTGGCACCGCATCCGCCCTTCCGACGACAGTAACTACGAGACCATCCAGTCTTCCCGGCCCGTTCGTCGGCTCGGGGCGGACATCAGGGAACAGGAAATTCTCGACGACCAACGGTTTCGAGCGACCCTTCTCAAAATCGAACCGGCCCAGGATCAGGCTGATCGCCATCAAGCCAGTAACCCCGCCTCCGTGCATCGTGATTGCCTCACCCTGGCGGGTCAGTGTCACCGGAACGGTTTGCACCGCCGTTCCATCCAACACCTCCATATCGGTCTTGACCGACGTCCCATCATTCCAGGCTGACCAATCAGGAACGGAGGTCAGTCTGCCGAGGCGCGTCTGGCTTAGGTCTGGAAGCGAGATTCGCTCCTGTTGATCCGATTCGTCATCAATGTCGCTGCATAGAAACTCGGATGGTGCTGCCAAGCTCGGATCGGATTCCAGAGTCTCCAGAATGCGACGACTTTCCTCGGGATCATCGACCATCCCTTCCAGGAAGCGGGCAACATCCCGCAAAGTGATTTCGTTCATGGATTTCTCCTTTTTCGACATGTAATCGTTCACGGGCAAGCGAGGGGGACAGACCCATTTTCACGGACGAACGGCAATTCAGAGTCGAGTCGAGTCGATGGAAGATATTTGTTTTTGCTGTGAAAATGCGTCAGTCCCCGGCCCGCGAACGGTTACTTCGAAATGGCGTTCGCTTACTGCAATCTGAGCATTCATCAGCAAATCACAATGCGGCCTCCCCGAGCGAATCGCCCACGGTAAACTTGAAATTCGATCGTCACCTCATCGTCTGAGCGCTCCGACGGCACCAACCGGAAACAGATTCCGGGAATTATTCCGAAAACTGCAAAACTTTCCCGAATCGGTTTCCGCATCGCGACAGGAAGAGGCTTGGAGATACGGGGATACCAGCAGCGCATTTCATCGCACAACCAGCTTTGGTCCGGACTCGCAACATGTCTGTGCATCAGAACTTGCATTTTGATCAGTCCTACTATCGTGGGGAACTGCTCGCCAATTTGCGCTGCTCAACCGCAGGAAGTCGTCTCGATATTTCCGAACCCAAGTCCATCGCCCCTCGTGCCTACCATCTGGAACTGCTCCTTCAGCCCGTCGATGAAACCGGGTGGCCGCGCGGGCAGGCTCGCTGCCTATATGAGGCAGATGTCTCCATGGCCGCCGACCGCTGGTCAACCTGGTCGCGCGGCGTTCACCGGCTGCCGTTTCGATTTGAAGAAGACCTGCTCCGACGGTGCCATCTCAGGCTGACCCCGACTAAGATCACCCTCTCCCATCGCGAAAACTGATCGACGATGAAATCGAAAGGGCCTCAATGTCGACGGTGGCAACATCAACTCCGGACGACTTCCAGAATGCCTTGGACGGCTGGAAAGAAAACGGTCGTACTCAAGCCATTGGCAACCTCCCGATCTACTGGTGGGGGGCGGAGCCGACGGTGCTGGCGTACAGCCGTGAGCACCGAGGAAAACTTCACGATCAGGAAATCGAGGAGATTCGGAAACTGATTGCATCGCTGGACCTTGAGTATGCCTGGGGCCCAGGTGGACGAGCTGAGAATCTTCTCAACGGATCTGATGATCTTCAGCATGCGTCACGGCAAATGGTCACTCTTGTCCAAGGAATGCTTCACGGGCTGCTGGCAGCCCATTTTACGCTTGGGTGGCAGCCCACATCCGGAAAGCCTCTGGCGGACGAGGTGATTTGTGCTCTGGAGAGCTGCCTGTCGAAATACCATGAGGCCTGGGATCTGCGAACCCGGGCCATCAAGGCTCCCGTCAACGCGGCTGGTTCCCATTCTCAACCCGACGGGTCAGTCGCAATCCTGGACCAGTTTGGACAACAGGTCGGACCATCGGCCGACTGGTGGAACGAGTCAAACTGGCTGCTGGTGCGGCGTCTCCTGTCATACTTGCACGGTGACGTCGACGGTTCGCTCACCGGCCCTGAAAACCATGTTCAGGCACTCTTGGTTGTGGAAGATGACGAGAAAAGTTTCCGCGGTCGCCCCCTCCCCATCATCGTCGCAGAACGCGATGAAGGGCGAAATTCGGCCTATCTGGATCCAGTGGCGCTGGGAATCACTCCACTCGATGACCAGCTGCGGACCAGCCTGCAGGTCGCGGCGAGAATCTGTTGGTCCCGACTGGAGTCCAAGCCGGGTGAAAAATCGCGATCCTTGCGAATCGGAATGGATCCCCATCAGTGTGGCGTCAAGGCATTGGAAGGAGCGTCTGCAGGCGGGCTGGTTACGGCTGCAGCGTATGCGACGGCGAGCCGAAGGCGGCTAAATCGCGACTGCACCGCCAGCTTTACGGTGGGTGTGGTCGATCACGACTGGATGCAGGATCGTGAACATGTGCTGCTGGAAAGCCAGGTAGTACTTGGTCCTGTCAGCCCGGAAAGTCTCTACGCGAAATTTACCTGCGTCCGTGAAGTCCTGCATATGAAGGCCGTCTTTCTTCACGGAAGTCAGGAATTGGGATTCCAGGAGCCGGGGGCATGGAATTCCAATCCGACGCGGCTCAAGTGGTCCGATTGGGCCGCACGGCTGGAACGAGAACTCCACATTCACATCGAGCCGATCGGGCGAACGAGCGAATCGGAGGCTGACAGTAACCCATCGGCTCGAACATTGGCCGACGTGATCGAGGCCATGACGGGTGATGAACTGATTGAAGCCTGCATTGCGACGCTGGCCCAAAAGGCGATCGCGGACTGGGAATTGATGCGGCGGGGTCGCTTCCAACCTGATGCGAATGAGAACCATCATCTGGATCTGTTCATTCCTCCTGCGATTTCGGTGGCGATTCGTCACGAGGACTTGCCGAAGCCACCCGGCACCGTCCCCTCCTGGGCCGTCATCAAAAAATCAAAAAGCAAGAGCGAGAACGAACCAACGCAACGGATCCGTGCGAACAGGTATTTTCGAATCAAGAACGGTGTTCATGGATTGCTCAATCAGTTCCTGCTGAATCAGAATCGCCCGATCGTCGTGACGGAGGATGCAGGCGCTGGCAAAACGGTTCTGAGCTGGTGGATGCGTTCGCTGCTGAGCCAGGGGCTGTCGAGCGATCCTCAGAAACCATTTCTCGTCGTTCGCTACGAAGGAATTGCCCCCGAGGATCCGCGGCGCGAGCTAGAGGGTTTCATTGCTGAGTCCGCAAAACATCATCGCCTGGCCCCCGAGACGGTCATCGAGTCGCTTCTGGAGCAGCGACGGATTGTCGTGATCCTCGATGCGCTGGATCAGGCCTCCGATGAGGACCTGGCGCGATTGGAGCGATCCTCTCGGCTGGGCTCGACGGCGGATTGGTCCCGGTTTCGGTGGGTCGCGACCAGCCGCAGCCATACGATTGCCGAACATCCGTTTCTCAATTCATGGCAGAAGGCCCGATTGGACCTCTTCGGCCCCAAGCGGCGAAACAAGTTCAAACAGGCGGTCGTGGCAGATGACGTGCGATTCGAAAGTCTCTGGAATCAACTTGTACCGGATGAGTCAGAGGTCGCCGACCTGATTCGATTTCCCCTGGTCTTGCAGCACCTCCGGCAACTGGTCCAGGATGCCGCCCGGAATGGCCGGCAGCTGGATCCGATTCGAAATCGGGGGGACCTGTACTGGCGGATTAGTCACCTGTTGATCGAACGAGCGTTCAAGCGGACCGAACGAAAGCGATTTCCAGGTGACGTGGCCTGCCTGATGGAGGCGACGGCCTGTTTTGGAATTCAGATGATGCTGCAGACGCGCGAGCAGTATCAGTTCCGTGTTCCCAATGGACTTGTACGTGAGGTGACGCGCCACGCCCGGGCACTCTTCGGTGGAACGGACCAGGAATGGAACCTGTGCCTGGAGTTACTGCGCGATACCCATTTTACCGACCGCAGCCTGCTACTGGCCGAAACAGGGGGCTCCCCCGAACTGTCGTTCCGCAGCGTGAAAATGCTCGAATTCGCCGCCGGAACGTATCTGGCTCAGTTTGCGGATTCCAAGGTCCATGACCCGTTGGCCGAGCACATCGGTGACCCGAAGTGGTACTGGCCATTTCGGTTTGCGATCGAATTGCCTTTGATGCCGCAGAATCGACGCGCCTCACCAGCCTATCGGATTGAAGCGTTGGCCGGTTCCATCGGCTGTTTGTTCCTGGAGCCAGAAGGCAGACCCAGACCAACGGAGTTGATGTATCGAGCCCAACAGTTGTTTCAGGAGTTGAAGGGAAAGGCGGCGAGTCAAGCATGGCAGAAGATCCTGAAAGCCTATCGGCAGCAATTCCTCGACATCCTGGCGGGAAACGATCAAGACCGCGCCCGTCTGGCGGCGGAACTTTTGCTGGAGCAGGATGTCCGTCACCTCGTCGACCAAGGCAAAACAGGTTCATGGAAGTTTGAAGACCTGCGACCCAATGCGAAAGACTACCCGGCCTATTCACTGTGCTGCGATCCCGACAACAGCCAGCGATTGTCATTCATGATGGGGGCTTCGCCGGAAGACTCAGTTGCACGTGAAACGGAGAAACCCTGGCAGCCAGTTGAGATCAATTCGTTTTACATGGGTACGGCCTGCGTGACTCGGGCACAGTACAAACTGTTCGATCCGATCACAGAGAAGTTGCACACACGGGGTGGCTATCCAATCGCAAAAAACGCCCCAGAACCGGATTGTCCGATGATCTATGTCAGTTTCTTCGATGCCGCCTGCTTCGCGCTGTGGTTAGGGGATCGATATCGGCTTCCTACCGAAGTGCAGTGGGAAGGGGCAGCTTGGGGCGGCATTGATCGGACCAGCCCGGAGCACAGTCAGACGGTGATCGGAGTCGAGCCGTACGATAGATCATTCACATCGAGTCAGGTGAACTTTAATGGCAATTATCCTCTGTCAGGTGAAAAGTCGGATTACTTGCAACAGACGCTGCCAGTCCGATGGGATTCCGCTCGACGGGAGGAATTACTTCAGAAGTATGCGGGCGATGGGTTCCCCAACGCCTATTCGCCTAATGGGATGAAGCTGTGGCAGATGAGCGGCAACGTCTCGGAATGGTGCAACATGCAATGGTTCAATAAGTTGGCCGACGCAATTCAGCATCGGGATCATGGAATTGACATAATACATGATGTCTGCGTTCGTGGCGGTTCCTGGGTCCTCCTCGCCAGGTTTTGCCGCTGCTCCTTCCGGGGCAGGTTCGCGCCCGGCGACCGGGACTTCAACTTTGGGTTCCGTCTCCTCAGGACTTCTTCTTAGCAGTTTGTACTCTGTCCATCTTGCCTTTGCCGTTCTTCGCCTTTTACCCTTTCTTGACGACACGCGCAGCGTGGCGCGCGTGTTGAAAAATCAAAACGCCTCCTTCCGACGAGTTACCGATCATTCGAGCCTGGTACGAGTTTCTGGTCTGGATGATTCCCAAAATCGAAAGATTTCCGCGAGACTTACGGTTTACGCTGGGGGAACGATTGGAACAGCGAATCCTGGGCGTGCTGGAGACGCTGATCCGTCTCCTCAGCACGGCACGGCGATGAATCGCTGACCGGACTTCTGCAGTTCACGGACTGCGGAAGCCTGTCGTTGTGCAGTCCAAGGCCGTTGTTCCCGTGTCGCTGATTCAAACCGGCGGCCGAAGGGTTAATTCAAGGGGACCAAGACTCTTTGCCATCGATTGATGGAGTTTCGACGAAACTTGTCAAGTCGAGGGATTCCCTGAGATTGAAGTTCATCGGATCGTTTCACGACTAACCCGGAATTCAACCAAAACTCTGCGCCCAGTAATCCGGCAGGCGTAGAATTGCGTCGGCAAGAACGATGATTTTTGGAGTCGATCTTCATGGCTTCCGAATCCAACGCCTTGTGGATGCGACGGCTACCCTATGCTGTGATGATTGGATTAGCGTTGCTGGTCGCGGTCGTGTTGCTTCCGGCGATCCAGCAAGCATGGGAGGCTGCGCGTCGAAACCAGTCCCGGAACAATCTTATGCAGATTGGCCTGGCTCTCCGCAACTACCACGATGCGTTTCAGATGTTGCCGCCCGGTGGCACGTTTGATTCGAGCGGCAGCGCCCTCCACGGTTGGACGACGTTCCTCGATATCTACCTGGCGCAATCAGCGTTGATCACGTCGCCCGATTATTGGCTGTTCGAGGGTCGGGTTCGAGGCCAGAAGTCACTCATGACATTCAGGCAGTCGCCCGACCGAAAGCTTCTGAAGGTCAACTTCGGGGATTACGAAGTGAAGACGCAGGCCGTCAAAGAGACATGGTTGGAGATGTTTCAAAGGATCACGAGAGGCTCCGCCATTGAACATGTTGAATTGCAGGGGAGGCTGCTGCGCGACGAACTCAACCCGTTTCTATTCGAATCTCATGCACGTCCACGCTTGTGCAGTTGCGATTGCAATGGCAGTATAACTCGCTCTTTGCCTATTCAAACCCTCGTCGGTATCGCCCCTCTATCTAGGTTCCGAAAAAAAACAGCGTTTTTCGCCTAGAGTTTTTCCATGCTCATTCCAAATGGGAAGGATTCGTCTAGATGCCAATTAATCTCGATTTGATCCCAGCCCGTATCTACCGGAAGGATCTTCAAGGTCGATTTACCTACGGCAATGCAGCCTGCTGGCGCGACATGGGCCTTACTTCCCAGGCCGAATTAATCGGCAAAACAGACTTCGACTTTTTTCGCAGGGAACAGGCCGAGCAATGGCGAATCAAGGAAGAACAGTTGATCGCAAACGGCGGGGTCATGGCAATCACCGAAGAAGAGCCTTGGCTGTCGAGGCCGTCGAGTTGGGCGCAAACTTCGAAATCCATCGAATACGACGGACAGGGACGGCCAGTCGCGATACTCGGAATCTCATACGACATTACCGAGCAATATCTTGAATCGCAGCGTTTCAAACTGGCGGTGCAGGGCCATCGCGACGGCGTCTGGCAATACGACGCCCGTAGTCAAGTTCTGTGGCTCTCACCTCAGTGTTTGAAAATTCTTGGCTTACCGGATGAAACCGCGATCGTGCAGCGCCCCATTCATTGGTGGCGCAATCGCGTAGAAAAGGCGGATCGGGGGCGCGTCGCCGCCATATTTCGAGCCACGCGTCCCGAGCAGCCCACAAGTGAGGTGGATTGTCGGATTCTGTGTGGAGTTCAGTCGTCAATTCCCGTCCGCATTCGCCTGACGGCCGAATTCGACGACGCAGACCGTCCGATTTTGGTTTCGGGCTCGATCAGCGATCGATCCGAATTTGCGGTCCAAGAGGCCTATTACCGGTCCTTGCTCGACCTTGTCCCGAGCTTCATCTTCGTTAAGAATCGCGAGTTCAAGTTTGAATTCGTAAATCGAGCCATCGTCGAGGCCTTTGATTATCCTGAACATGAGATACTCGATCACACCGATGAAGAGCTTCATCGGAACCGGGACCAGGTCGCTCAGTTTCGGGAGGACGATCAGCGAGTACTGACCACTGGTCTGCCCTTACCAATCAAAGAAGAAACATTTGACCATAAGCGACTCAAGCGTCGCGTCGTCTTGGCAACCATCAAAGTACCTCGCCCTCCAGAGTTGGGTCGGAAAGAAATGGCGAGCGGCGTGGTCGGCGTTTCGACAGATATTACAGAATTTGTCGAAACGCGTCAGTATCTCGAGGCACTGATGAACAGCGTCCCAGACGGCGTCTTTTTCAAGGACCGTGAGCACCGTTTTGGTCGAGTGAATG
>Ga0265327_10002539_pt1 | contig 19022 bp, 19 predicted proteins | sample 41621metaG_FD_202089 | JGI IMG/M metagenome (GOLD analysis project Ga0265327, IMG submission 202089) | Rhizosphere microbial communities from Carex aquatilis grown in University of Washington, Seatle, WA, United States - 4-16-21 metaG | ecosystem: Host-associated > Plants > Roots > Rhizosphere...
CGCGAAGAGAATCAAGTCGCCTTCCTGAATCGCAAGCTTCGTGGTGAGCGCGGCTTTCTCGGCTTCGCTGAAGAATTTCACGATGGGCGATTTCCATTCGCCGTTCTCAACCTTGATGAAGGCGAGTCCTTTCGCGCCAAAGCTCTTGGCGTATTCGGTCATCGTCTCGATCTGGCCTTGGGTCGCGCCCGCCATGCCTTTGGCGTTGAGCGCCTTCACCACGCCACCATTGGCGATGGTGCCACTGAACACCTTGAAGGTGCTGGCGCGGAAATCCTCCGTCATGTCCACCAACTCCATCGCGAAGCGCGTGTCGGGCTTGTCAATGCCGTAGCGGTTCAGCGCTTCCTCGAAGCTGATGCGCTTGAACGGCGTGGGGATGTCAAGGTTCAGCGCGGTTTTCCAGACGCGCTTGAGCAAACCTTCGATGAGCGCGTAAATATCTTCGCGGTCAATGAAGCTCATCTCGATGTCCACCTGGGTGAATTCCGGCTGGCGGTCGGCGCGCAAATCCTCATCGCGATAGCAACGGGCGAGCTGGAAATATTTTTCCACGCCGGCGACCATCAAAATTTGTTTGAACTGCTGGGGCGATTGCGGGAGCGCGTAGAACGTGCCGGCCTCGCGGCGGTTCGGCACGAGAAATTCGCGCGCGCCTTCGGGCGTGGACTTGAAGAGCGTGGGCGTTTCCACTTCGAGGAAGCCCTGTTCGTCCATGTAGCTGCGTGTGGCGATGGCAACCTTGCTACGCACCTTCAGGTTGCGCGCCATTTCGGGACGGCGCAGGTCGAGATAGCGATATTGCAGGCGCAGTTCCTCGTTCACCTTGTTGGCGACTTCGGGGTCGTCCACCGGGAACGGCAGGACTTCTGCCATGTTCAAGACTTCGAGCGCGGTCACGCCGACTTCGACTTCGCCGGTGGGAATCTTGGCGTTGTTCGTGCCGGCAGGCCGGTGGCGGACTTTGCCCGTAAGGCTCACGACACATTCGCTGCGGAGCGACGCGGCTTGCGCGAACAATTCAGGCGTCAGATCCGACGGGTCGAACACCGTTTGCGTGCGGCCTTCGCGGTCACGGATGTCGATGAAGATGAGGCCGCCGAGGTCGCGGCGGGAATGAACCCAGCCGGAAAGCGTGACGGTCTGCCCGATGTGAGCCGGGCGCAGTTCGTTGCAATGATGCGTGCGTTTCATGAAAAAAGTTGGAGTTCAAGCTTCAGCTTGTCCTCTCATTCATTTGCCACCGCCGGACAAGCTGAAGCTTGAACTCCAACGGTTGCAAAGAGAACGCTCATTGTGACTGCGCGGGCGGCGGATTTCAAAGAGAAATTTCGCCGACTACGAACAATGCGCTTTGGCGACCACGCCGCGTTTCTTTTCCTTTTCCGGATCGAACCGGTCGATCTGCACCGGGATGACAAACGGATTGGACAACGTCTTGATGCGGGCGAAGCCGACGTCCTGGGCGCGGATCAGTGAATGGGTGAAGTCGCCGAAGTCGTAGTATCTGGCGAGTTCGCCGATCTCGTGGTGGTTGTTAAGGTGCGAGACGATGATGTTTTCCGTGTTCGCCAGAATGTTGGGATGAATGGAGGAAACTTCCTGCGTCGCGTAAACAATAGCGAGCCGCGCCTTGGCGCCTTCCTTGGCGATGGTGGGCCAGATCTCCGTGAGCGCCTCGTGGCGGCCAATGATATTATGAGCCTCCTCAACATAGATGACGATGTGCGGCGCATGCTGGCCGGCGTTGAACGTGGCCATCGAGCTGCGCAAAATATGACGGGCGATGCGCTTGCCCAAGCGTTCGCGCTGCACCGGGTCGCCAACGGAGAGATCGAGGATGACAATCTTGCCATTCGCCAGGTGCTGGTAAATCTCATCGCAGACATCGGTGCTGCGATTGGGCGCATGGTAATCCTTGAACGGCTGGAGCAGCCGGTAGCCGGGAATATAGCCGCCTTGATCATTTTTCTGGAGCAGCAGGTTGATGAGGACGTTGGTATCCGGCTCGACCCAGGAACCACCGGTGCTGGTGATGAGCTCGTCCTGAATCTGCCGCACGAGCTGAAACCACTCGAACATCTGCGGCGCGGTCAGGCCATTGGCGGGATCCACCGAAGGATTGACCTTGTTACGGATGCCGGGGTTGACCTCAAAGACGAACTTGAAACCGGCCGGCAATTCATAGCCCGCGCGGGCCAGCACCGCCCGATAGGCGGCGAGCTTGAGGTCGTGCAGCGCCGAGCGGCGCTGAAATTCGTAGTCGCTGCTGCAATCCTCCCGGTTCGGCGCGTCAAAATCCATGCTCAAGAACGCCTCAAGATCGGCTGTGCGGGGAATTTTGCTGGCCTCAATCAATCCCCGCAGCGTGCTATGGCCTTCGGAAACCTGGTGGAAAAAATTATTCAGGATCAACTCAAACCCCGGAGTCGGAATCATCCGGTAGCGGATGGTGGCGCCGGGAAAAACCTCGGCCAGCGAACCTTTGTCCTGCTGGTTGGCATTGGCGTATTCGCCGTTCAAGTCATAGATAATCTGGCCGATCTTAAGTTTGAAATCGCTGCTCGTGTGCTTCACGACGGAAACCAGCTGCTTGACCGTATTGGATTTGCCCGTGCGCGTCATGCCGAACACCGCTGTGCGGCGGGCAAGAAAATCCACGGCGTTCAGATGAAACACCGCCCGGCTCGCCACCTCGCCGCGATGCAACCGATCCGTCGAAGAAAACCGCACCGTGCCAATCGGAAATCGCGGCAAATCACCCTCCAGACCGAGCCGCCGGGCTTCTTCGCGCGATGACGCGAGCCGTTCGGGGCTGATGTAGTTGACAATCAGTTCCAACGCCGCTCCTTCGGGGCGATAAACCGCCAGCCCCGCCGCGCTGGAGAAGGATTCGACATCGCAGCCCAGCCGCAGCTGGCCGTGGGACAAATAAAACTGCCCCAACACGCGGCATTGCAGGCCGCCCAATTGAAATTGCTCCGCGGCCAGATCGCTGAACGCGTCGCCCGCGGCGGACTCCGCCGGGCGCTGTTTAAGTTTTTCCACCTTCAGACCCGCCACGACATCGTTCGCCGGCAGCGGCGCCGCGCCGGTGACGCGGAGCAGGAGGATTTCGCCCGTCACTTTATGAGAATCCACCGGAGCCGCGATCAGAAAACAGTTTTGCGGCACGCCGCGCGCGTTCGCCTTCCAATCGTCACGCGTCAGCACCAGCGCCTGCTCGTAATCGACGTGGCAGAGCCAGCCGACGAATTGTTTTTTCTGGATCAGTTGCGCCAGCGGATCCGGCGATGGAGCTTCAGCGGGTTTGGACATGAAATTGGCCTGGTTGATTTGTGCGTCAGCTTGGCGGCAACCGCAGTGGTAATCAAAGTTTTTTTGCGAGTAATTCCCCGCTCGCCATGCGCGACAGGCTGAACTAACTTGGCGGCCATGTTAACTTTGCCCAAGCCGGAAGTCATCCTCACGCACGAAAGCGACCTCGACGGATTTGTCGCCGGCCTGCTGCTGCAACGGCTGGCAAAACATCTCCACGGCGAAACCATTCCGCTTCAGGCCTACCACTACAATTACTGGAAGCTGCGCGATCTGCGCGAGCGCGCCGCATGGGTGACGGACTTCACGTTTGAACCGCGCCTCGACAAGCCCGGCTGGCTGGTGGTGGATCATCACGTCACGGAAACGCCCGCGAAAAACGCCCGGCTCCAACACGACGTGAACAAATCCGCCGGACTGCTCTGCTACGAACTCTGCCAGCAGCACGGCCTCGGCTCGCCCGCGCTGGACCGCATCGTCCACCTGAACAACGTGGCGGATCTGTTTCTGGATAACGACGCGGATTTCGAAGTGGCGGGAGATTACGCCGGGCTGGTGAAAGTTTACCAATTCTGGAACCTCTACACGCTGCTTGAAGGGGAACTGGAAAAACTCACTGACCATCCGCTGCTGGAAGTGATGGCGGCAAAGCGCCGTGTGGAAGACCCCATCGGCCTGGAATGGAGCAAAAAACACATCACGGAAATCTCGCCCGCGCTCGGCTATGTGGACACCATCATCGGCAACACCAACCAAATCGTTCACCAGATGCTCGAACGCGGCGTGACGAAATATCCGGCGCTCGTGACCCTGTTCCGCCGGTCGAACGCGATTTTTGCCAGCTTCCGCAGCCGCAATGGCGATGCGCTGAAGCTGGCCGCAAAATTCCAAGGCGGCGGCCATGCGAACGCGGCGGGGGCCATTTTGCCAAAATCCGTGCGAACAGTGGAGGACGGCGTGGAATTTCTCCGCCAGATGCTCAACCCGAAACCCCAGTCGAGCCTGAACAATCTGGAAAGTTTGTTTGCCGGGCTGGATGTCGGGAAGAAGTGAAGATGCAAAATCAATTGGCAGCCTTTTCCGGCGCGGGTTCATTGCTCATTGCCCGACAGGTTTATGATGGACAGAATTTTGCGACCAGAATAGAGTCGCATCATGAAACCAGATAGACCACAAACCTGCAGATTTACCTAGATGTTAGACATCGTATGAGCGTCAAACTACGCTACTCGCTCCTGTTCGTAGGCTGTATTGCTCATGCTGGTTTTTTGGCACTGACTTTGGCTCACGACTTTTGGAGCGAAGCGTTGTCACGTATTCTTTGGCCCGGTGTGTTCTATCCGGTTTGGTGGGCTTTGATACTTATTTGGCCGGCTTGGTGTGGTGTGCTTTGGAAGTTTGGCGCAAAAGAAAACCGAGCTTTGGGCGTTTTTGTTCCCATTGTCTTTGGCTTGATTATTATGTTGCGCGTGCTTGGCTACCTTTGGTTTTGGTTGGCCGTAAACACCGGAGGATTTCATTGACCAGCCGCTAATATGGAGACAGGCCACAAACGCTAGTTTCCTTTTCCCTCGTTACCATGAAAACTCTCCTGCTACTCCCTTTGATTCTTCTCCCGCTGGTGGCGAACGCCGCCGAGCCAGCCAACCACGCCGAGCTGCTTAAAAAGATTCCGGATGAATTTATCACCCGCGTCGGCGGAGCTTTGCCCGATAAGAACGGATTCGTCGGACACAACCACTCCGGTTTCAAGGGCAGCGCCTTTCAGCGCGGCGCAACGCTGACGCTGGCCATCGCGGCGGCGCGCGGCGACCGGAAGCGCGCCGAGGATTGCTGGCGGGCCGTCGAGGCGACTTTCGCGCAGCAGAAGGAAGCGGGACACTTTGGCGATCCGCCCACCAGCGTGGCTTTCTGGCTGTGCGAACTATGCCGCTCGCTTTTGGTCGTGCAGCAAAGTCCGCTGGCCAAGGATTACGAGGACCGGATTGCCAACCTCCTGCCCAAGCTTCGCAAGTCCGCCGACTGGCTGGCAACCCAACAGGCTACGCTCATCAAGGCCGATGGCGACACGCCCAATCGTCTGCTCTTCTCGGCTGAGGCCTTTGGTTTTGCGGGAATCCTCCTGCAGGACGAAAAACTGGTCGCCGTCGGCAAGGATTTCCTGAACCGCAGCCTGAAACTTTATCGGGAGGAGGACGGCGTGTTTCTGGAACATGGCGGGGGTGACTCCAGCTATCAGGCGGTTAATCTTCTCCGGCTGCAGGAAATCGTGATTCATTTTCCTGATCCCAAGCTGGAAGCGGTGATCCACCAAGGCATGAAGTGGGAACTCACCCGCATCGCGGCGGATGGAACGGTCAGCACCGAAGGCAACACCCGCGTCCGTCCCGGCGGCGAGAAGTTCATGGGGACCGAGAAACAGGTCAACGTTGGCGAAGTCACGCTGGCGCTCCTCTATTTCCACCTCCGCACCGGCGATGCCGAGGCCCTGGCGGCGGCGCAACGGGTTCGGAGCCATTACACTAAATAACCGGGCAGCCTTAATCGGACAACGTCCGGTCAAATGGAAACTTCGTCCGACCTCAAGGAAATCTGGTTCCCGATGTCGGAAACAACATCGGCAAGTAATCAGAACCCTTCTGATGGTAGATTTAGGCCAAAACCGCGATTTTTGGATTATTTTCGGGTTTGGACAGTCTTTCTCCCAGCATTGGGCGCAAACTGGCTGGGTGTGAGTCGGCTCCACCCTAACCCCCCTACACCTTTGGCAGAGATTTCGTTCAGGATTATGCCAACTGTCACTTTTTGACCACTTCCGGGGTTGAAAAGGGCAAAAAAGGCGTTTTATAGCGGTTTTTTGCGTTTTTAAGCACTTATAACGTCATTTTAGACACTTCGATTGTCGTAATCGAAGTGTCTGGCGTTGCAAACGAGGTGTCTGATGTGAAGGCAGACAACTCGATTTTCACGTCAGACGACTCTTTTTCGAGGTTAGACACGTCTAACGTGAGGTTAGACGACTCTTTTATCACGTCAGACAACTCGATTTTTGGGATAGACACCTCGATTTTGAGGTTAGACAACTCGAAGATGGCGGCAGAGGTTTCTGTCCCAAGGCCGGAGTGCGGTGACCTGGGTGAATAATCTTGAATGAAATTCGCCCGTCCGCTTTCATCAGCCCATGATCCAAGCCGCAGATAAAAAATTCAGCCGTGCACCGGGTCGGGCAGGCCCAGTCGTATAACCATAGTTGAACTGCAAAGCAACATGAGCATTACCCGATTTATATTATATCTTACGGTATCCTTCTTGGTCGCTGGGTGCGCCAAATCGAAACTCAAACCGGACCCTTTGGAGGGTTTCCACGTTGCTGCCTTATATACACCCGATTCCCACAAAACGATTACAGACGATTACAAAGGATACATCCAAACACTTTCACCTGACGAAAGAAAGAATGCTGGCCCGATTGAGTTTTATGAAGATGGGACAGGACAGCATGCTGTCCTGATTATGATAGGCATAAACGGAACGGTGTGGAGGCACATCTTGATATACGATAAAGACAGCAAGCGAATCAAGACGATCAAATATGCAAGCGGTGACTACCACTCCTGAAATATGAAACTGTTTTCTAAACCCCAAAGGAAGGAAATGACCGGCGCGTCGTTTCCATCCTTTGTCGAATTGTCCGCAACCGCCAGTTCCCTTTTCTCTCCATTGACCGGTGGCGCTTATCCGGTGTCATTCCCGATTTGCGATTTTTAAATTTTTCCCTAACATCCCGCCATGTCTGAAACCACCCGCGCCGACGGGCGCGCCGCCAACCAGCTCCGCCCGCTCCGTTTTCAAAATCACATCGCGCCACACGCCGCCGGTTCCACGCTCATCGAATGGGGCAACACCCGCGTCATCTGCGCCGTGACCATCGAGGAATCCGTCCCGCGCTGGATGAAGGAACAGAAAGTCGAGGGCGGCTGGCTCACCGCCGAATATTCGATGCTCCCCTACTCCACCCTGACCCGCAAACCGCGCGACATCTCCAAGGGCCGGCTCGACGGACGCTCGTCGGAAATCCAGCGGCTCATCGGCCGCTCCGTCCGCGCCGCCGTGGACCTGATAAAATTCGGCCCGCGCACGGTATGCATTGACTGCGATGTCCTGCAAGCCGACGGCGGCACCCGCACCGCCGCCATCACCGGCGCTTTTGTGGCGCTTTCACTGGCGGTCAACAAATTGATCACGGAAAAGAAAATTTCCGAGAACCCGATCCTATCCGGCGTCGCCGCCGTAAGCGTCGGCATCGTGAACGGCGCGGCGCTGCTGGATTTGTGCTACACGGAGGACGTGGCGGCCGCCGTGGACATGAACCTCGTCATGAATGCCGGCGGCGAATTCATCGAGCTGCAAGGCTCCGGCGAGGAAGCGACGTTCACCGACACGCAGCTCGCGCAATTGCTCGCGCTCGGCAAATCCGGCATCCGCGAATTGCTCGCGGCGCAGCAACTGGCCATTTCCAAAATCTAAAATCATATTGACCATGGCAAAAAAAGTTCGTCGCAAAACTCACCCCGTGCCGCCCGCGACCCGGCTGCTGCTCATCCGCCACGGCGAAGTGGAGGCGCGTTACCAGGGCATTTTCGGCGGGCGCATTGACATGAACCTTTCCCCGCGCGGCAAACGGCAGGCAAAAATCCTCGCGGACTACCTGCGCGCAAAAACCATTGATGCGATTTACGCCAGCCCGATGAAGCGCGTCCAGCAGACGCTGGCGCCAACCTTGAAACTGAGCCGACATCAGCAGAATATTTTCGAAGGCCTGCGCGAGGTGGATTTCGGCGACTGGACCGGCCACGGCTGGGCGGTGGTGCGGGAGAAATTCGGCTTCCCCGAACACGAATGGCTGGAGCAGATTGAAAACCCCGGCGCCCCAAACGGTGAAAACAGCCGGACGTTCCGCGCCCGCGTAGAGCCATGCCTGCGCGAAATCCTCCGCAAGCATGCCGGCGAAAACGTGGCCATCTTCTGTCATGGAGGCGTCGTCCGCGTCGCGCTTTCCATCCTGCTGAACCTGCCGCTACCGCAGATGAGATCGTTCGATGTCGAATACGCCAGCATCACCCAGGTCGCCCTGCATCCGCACATGGCGGAAGTAGAGCTGCTGAATTTCACGCCGTGGCGCGACCTCGTGGGGTAAAACTTTTCGGTGAGGCGAGCATCCCCGCGAGCCGCCTGGACAATTGACGAACGGCTCGCAAGAACGCTCGCCCCACCAGTTAATAAAATGAAAAAACTTAAACCTCTCTGGCGGTTGTCCGTGACCACCGCGCTGGAAGCCGAGGACGCGGTGGCGGAGTTGCTCGGTTCGCTTTTCGGAGTGGCGGCGGCAGCCTATTTTAATCTGGAAACCGGCATCAGCACCGTCAGCATCTTTCGCGACCGGAAGTTTGATGCCACCCAAGCCCGCGCGAAGGTGACGGCGGGAATAAAACGCATTGGGGATTGCGGTTTGGACATCGGGAGCGGCCGGATTGAAATCACCAAGGTAAAGCGCGAGGACTGGAAGGAATCCTGGAAACGACATTTCCATCCGCTGGAAATCGGGAAAACGCTGCTCATCAAACCGAGTTGGAGCAAAAAACGACCGCGCAAAGGACAGTCGGTGGTCATTCTCGATCCGGGCTTGAGCTTTGGCACCGGGCAGCATCCGACAACTTCATTTTGCCTGGGCGAAATCGCTCGCGGCCGGAATTCCGCCGCCCAACAGTCGTTTTTGGATATCGGCACCGGTTCCGGCATTCTGGCGATCGCGGCGGTGAAGCTTGGCTACGCGCCGGCCCATGCCTTTGATTTCGATCCCGAGTCCGTCCGGGTCGCCCGCGAAAACGCCCGCAAAAACCGGGTTGACACCAAACTTAAGCTGACGCGCGGCGACGTGACGAAGCTGCCGCTAAAACCGGCGCGGCAATATGATCTGGTCTGCGCAAATATAATTTCTAATTTGCTAATTGCCGAAAGACGAAGAATAGTGAACCGGTTGCGAACGGGAGGGGTTTTGGTTCTGGCGGGGATTCTGGCGGTGGAATTTGGCGAGGTGGAACGGGCCTTTGCCGGATTGAAACTGAAATTAGTGGCGAAACGGGTGGAAAAGGAGTGGTGTTCTGGCGCCTTTTGTTTCATCTGAATATTTTTGAACACTTTCATGACGGCTGGCGTCAGAGAAAGTGAAGATTATCAGCAGTTTTTGGAATGATGGCGGTTGGCATTGTTTACGCTGTCATTACAACGAAAGGAAAAGCAAATGCTATGATGAAAACACTTGAAGAGATGGGCGAAGTCATTCGCAGCCAAAAACATCCGTTCCGCAAAGCCGAACATCATACCAAAAAGTCGAACAAAAACCGCCACGAACGGCGTAAAATCAGGGAGTATCTCCAGCTCGGCGACTGGTTGTCCGAGGAAACCGCTTGAAGTGACGGCGGCGAGCAATGGCCGCTTTTCATTTCTGGCAATCGGGACACACGCCAAAAAATTCAAGCCGGTGGGTCACGGCTTGAAAGCTGTTTTTACTCGCAATCTGGCGCTCAATTTCCGCCGGGAAACATTCTTCAATTTTCACAACCCCTGCGCAGTGGGTGCAAACCAGATGGTGGTGGTGTCCATCAGACCCTTCCTCTACCAATTCAAAGCGCGCCGCCCCGTCACCGAAATCAAAACGCTTAACCATGCCCAGCTTTTCCAGCAGCTGGATGGCGCGGTAAATTGTGGCCAGGTCGCATTCGCCCGCGGGCAACTCGGAAAATATCTCTTTTATGGTCAGCGGATGCGGATGATGGCGAAGAATTTCAAGAATTGCCGTCCGCGGGCCGGTGATTTTGCGGGATTCACGGCGGAGCCGGCCGGTCAAGTCGGATAACTCCGGTTGCTGGTGCGCGGGGTGCTGACAGGGTTTTTTCACGCTTCAAAAATCACGCTGACAATGCCCAGCAGTAAACCGACGATAACCGCGAACATTTTCCCGACGGGAAAACGATGGTGATCTTCGCTCTCGAATAAAATCGTTGTCGAAATATGCATGAAAATACCAATGACAACGGCCATCAAGTAACGCGAGTAAACCGCCAGACCGGTGCAACTACTGACAAACATCCCGACCGGGGCCATGATCGCGAAGAGTCCGAGACACAGGAGCGCGGAGGATTTCTTCATACCGCTTTGCAACAACATTCCGAGCAGGGCAATGGAGATAGGATAATTATGCACCACCACGCTAACGAGCAGAAAATGGTGCGCTGAGAGATCGTGCGCGCTCTGGTGCGCCGGCGATTTGCCAAGCGCAAGTGCTTCAACAAAAGCATGAAGGCAAAGCCCGGCCAGGATACCGAAGGCCATGCGCCCTTGGATCTCATGGGCGTGTCCGTGCTCGATGCCCATGGATATAGAGTCCATCGCGATTTGGAGAAAGAAGCCAAACAGGATGAAGCCACCAATGATCAACGGCTTGAGTGCAATTCCGGCCTCCGGCTCATATAAATCCGGCAACAAGTGCAGCATTACCAGCGCGATGAGATAGGCTCCGGTGAAAGCATTCAGCACTTTGACCCGCCGGGCGTCAGTCAAGCGCAGCCCAAAAACCGTCGCCACGCCCAAGGCGATGCTGGAAAGCAGAATGAAATAATCCATAAAATACGCCGAATTAAAACCAGCAATTGCAAATCATTTGCAACTAAACCGCATAAAAAAGCCGCCTTGCCGATCTTGCGACCGGAAAGGCGGCGGAAAGATTACTTCATCAGCAACATCTGACGCGCGCGCTTGATGGCGGCGGTCATCCGACGCTGGTAAGGCGCAGGCAAGCCGGTGTATTTACGCGGCAGGATGCGACCCTGATCGGTCACGAACGTGCGGAGCAGGTTCGTGTTTTTGTAGTCGAGCGCGTCAATGGTGAAGTCGATTTTCGGCTTCGGACGCGGGGTGCGGTTTTCGCGGGTGCCTTTGCCCCGCTTGTCAGATTTCTCGGTATTGGTCTTGCGCGGCATAAATTATTTAATTTCTTTGTGCACCGTGTGGCGGCGGAGGGCCGGATTGTATTTTTTCACTTCCAGCTTTTCCAACTGCAGCTTTTTGTTGCGGCTGGTGGTGTAACGCGAAGGAGATTTGCCTTCCTTGCGGGCTTCGGTGCATTCAATGGTGATGGTTTCTCGGGCCATAAATTATTCTTTCTCTTTGTTTACTTTCGGTGATTCATCGGAATGTTCTTCGTCTTCGCCGTCCACGTCCGTGGCCGCGCCAACCGAATCAATCGTTCCCAGCGCGCCCAAACGACGGGATTTCAAAGCGCCGTCGCGCTCCAACTGCGCTTGAGCATCCACTGTGAAGCGTGTCCAGGGAATCGCCTCCAGCCGCGCCTTCGGAATCGATTTGCCGGTCAACTCGCAAATGCCATAAGTTTTCCGCTCGATGCGCTTGAGGGCTTCCTCGATTTCGTAAACCGCATCCTGATCGGACGACAACAGGCTCAACGCAAAATCACGGTCGAAATTATCCGTGCCGGAATCCGCCATATGCAGGCTGTAACCGGCCATTTCCTGGGCTGACTCCTGAGCCAGGCCGCTCATCTGCTTGACGAGCTGATCGCGTAATTCGAGCAGATTGAGGCAAAACTTCTGCCATTCCGGCTTGACCTTTTTCAGGTCCGGACCGGCGGTCTTTTTGGCCACAGGCCGGCCCAAAATCGCCGCCGAGGTGGCGATGGTTTTGGACTTGCCGCGCGGAGCGGCTTTCTTAATTACTTTTTTCTTGGCAGTCACAAACAAAATATTGGTTCAGGCCAAACTCATTGGCCGATGCTTCAAAGGGGCGGGAATGTAGCAAAGTGCACCAAATAATCCACTATTATTTTTAGAGATTTTGCGAGGAGGTAAAAATCAGCGGTGAAAACTATTCATTTAGCCAGATGGATCCGGATTTCCGGGCGTTTTTCAATGCATGCATAGGCGTTGTGATTATGAATGCTTTCGAAGTTTTCCGCCTCGACTTTATACCAGGTCACCAACGGATGCGCGTTGAGCCGCAACGCCACGTTGCGCACCAGGTCCTCGACGAACACCGGATTTTCATAGGCGCGCTCGGTCACCGCTTTTTCATCCTGCCGCTTCAGCAGGGCATAAAGCTCGGAACTCGCCGACGCCTCGATCATCTCAATAACTTCCTCGATCCAGATGATCTGCTTGAACCGCAACGCCACCGTCACCTCCCCACGCTGATTGTGCGCACCGTGCCTGGAAATCGCCTTGGAGCACGGGCACAGCGTCGTCACGTTCACTTTTACCGTCAGGACAAAATCGGTTTCCTGACCACACGCCGCCGCGTCAAATCGCGCAATATAATCCATCAAGCTTTCCTTGCGCGACACCGGTGATTTCTTGGACATGAAATATGGAAACTCCACTTCAATGTGCGACGTGGCGGAATGCAGCTTCTGCTGAAGCGACTGAAGGATATCCACGATGTTCTCCACATGAATCACATCGCCATGCGCATTGAGCACCTCGACAAAACGGCTCATGTGCGTGCCTTTGAATTCTTTGGGCAAATCCACAAACATCCCGAGCGTCGCCACCGTGTTTTGCACTCGGCGAGTCCGGTCACGAACTTGAATCGGAAAACGCAACCCGCGCACACCGACCTTGTCAATCCGCAGTTCCCGATGGTCGCGCTCGCTCTGTTTATCATCCAAATTCACCACTGCCGTCTTGGTTTTGCCAGTTCGAGCCATGGGGAGAAAATAACAGCTTTGTCGCATTTGGCAAAAATGTTCGCTTGAAAATAAACCCGCTTTTGTCAGCCTGCGTCATCATCATGAATTCCAAATTCATCACCCTGCTGGGAATTCTCATCCTGCTCCGGACAAATATTTTTGCCGGCACCATCCGGATTGCCACTTACAATGTCGAAACTTACCTCGACCAGCCGACTGAATCCCGCCACTTCGCCAAATCCGAAGCGGCCAAGGCAAAAATCTGCGAGTTGATTCACAACATCAATCCTGACGTCATCGCCTTCGAAGAAATGGGCACCACCAACGCCCTGCTCGAATTACAGGGCAGGCTCAAAAGCAAAGGCCACGATTTTCCTTTTTGGGAGCACGTTCAGGGCTATGACACCAATATTCACATCGCCATTTTGAGCCAGCTTCCCATCATCGCCCGCCAGCCGCACACCAATGAAAATTTTCTCCTGGATGGACGCCGCTTCCGCGTCAGCCGCGGATTTGCCGAGGTGGAAATTCGCGCCGCCACCAATTTCACCTTCACCCTCATTGCCGCGCATTTAAAATCCCGCCGCCCGATTGCCCAAGCCGACGAAAGCGAACTTCGTTTACAGGAAGCCAAAATTTTGCGCGGCATCGTGGACGAGAAATTTGCACGCAATCCAGACGCAAAGCTGGTCGTCCTTGGTGATTTCAACGATGTGAAAAATTCCGCATCCACCAAGGCAGTCGTCGGACGCGGAAAATTTAAACTCACCGACACGCGGCCCGCCGAGCGCAATGGAGACAATAGTCCCAGTGAAAATCCTCAACACGAACCGCGAACCGTAACTTGGACGCATTATTATGGACTAGAAGACACTTACTCGCGAATTGATTTCATTTTTTTGAGCCCCGCGCTGACCCGCCACTGGGTAAAAGATGAAACTTATATCCCCACAATTTCCAACTGGGGCTCCGGTTCCGACCATCGCCTGATCACGGCCGCGTTTTCAATCGATTAACGCTGAAACTTTAATTCAACGGCACACCGCGCCGCAGAAAAGTCGGAATGTCCAAATCCTCACCGTTGTGCTTGGTCGGCTCACTCTTGTCGAAACGCCCCTTGGAAATGATGTTCAAGGGCAATTGCGTCTGAATCAACTTGTTGCTCGTCCGCCGCGCCCGCGAAACAGGACGTGGCTGAGTGACTTCACGATGCGCGGCGACGGACGGATGCGCCGTGCGCGTTTCGGTTCGAGAGATGGCACCAGACGCCGCAGCATTTTGTTTCGCAGCGATGACAGTGACGCAAAGTTTTTCCTTCAACGCCGCGTCCACCCCGGCACCCATGATAATCTGCGCGTGACTGCACTGGCGTGTCACCTGTTCCATCACCCGGTTGACCTCGGCCATGCTCAAATCTTTTCCCGCCGTCAAGCTCACCAACACGGCATCGGATTCCGACAGGGCGCGGCCTTCGTCCAACAACGGATGGGCTAGAATTTTTTCCACCACTTCACGGGCGCGACCCGGGCCGGCCCCCTCGACAAACGCAAACACATTCTCCGCATGGCGGTCGCGAATGAGCGCACAGAGGTCGGAAAAATGAACTTGAATGAGCCCAGGTCGTGTGAGCAAATGCCACACTCCGCGCACGCCTTCAACCAGAAACCCACCCGTAAACTTGAAGGTTTCGACGAGACTGGTATTCTCATCAATCAGCTTGAATATTTTCTGGCTCGGCAGGCAAATCACACCATCGGCGGTGGATTTAAGCTGTTCCAGCGCGGCCTGCGCCTGCGTTTCACGACGGTTGCCTTCACATTCAAACGGCAGCGTCACAAACGCCAATACCAATGCGCCCGCCTCGTGCGCCGCCTTGGCGAGCACCGGGCTGATGCCACTGCCCGCGCCGCCGCCAAGCCCAGCCAGGATAAAAACAACGTCTGCGCCTTCGCACGCGGTTTTGAGCGTGGAAAATTGTTCCTCGGCCAGCGCGCGTCCGCGGTCGGGGTCACCGCCAGAGCCAAGACCACGCATCAGTTTGTTTTCGAGATTGATATTAACGGTGGCGGGCGAGGCGGCGAGGGCGGCGGCATCGGTATTGACGGCGGCGAACTGCGCGCCGGTGAATTCTGTCGCTGACAACGCGGCGAGCAAGGCGTTACCCGCATTGCCCACGGCAAAGATTTTCACGGCCGGGACGGACGATGTTTCCAAAAAAGAATTTTGTTCAGGAGTTTCCATAGCCAATCTTTCAGGTTCGTTGAAGGAAGCGGCCAATGAACCCCTTGAAGAAAGGGCGCTCACCGCGTTTTCGATTTTTAAGCGAGCCAAATTTCACCAGACCGATGGCGGTGGCAAATTCCGGCTGGTCCAAGGCGGTGGTAAGGCCGCTGATGGCGCTGGCGTGGCCGGGGGCGACGTTCATCTGGAAAATATTTTCCGCCAGCGGCACGATGCCCGGCACACGCGAACAGCCGCCACAAAGAACAACGCCGGCGCGCAAGTAATTGGTGAGACCAACCGTCTCGAGTTCCTGCGCGATGAGCCGGAAAATCTCTTCAAGACGCAACGACATGATGCGTTGCAGATGCTCGACATTGATGCGCTTGAGTTCGAGACCCAGCTCGTTCGTGATGCTGATGGTCTGGCCTTTGGCTGCATCAGCGACCTGCGCGGAACCATATTCAAGCTTCAGTTTTTCCGCGCGGCTCAACGGAACTTTCAAACCATAGGCAAGGTCATTGGAAACATGATCACCACCGACCGCCAGCACGCCGGAATGCCGGATGACCCCATCGAAATAAACCACGTATTCCGTTGTGCCACCCCCGATGTCTATGACCAGCGCGCCCATTTCCTTCTGCTCGTTGCTCAGCAGAGCGAGCGAGGTGGCAATGCCGTTGAAAACAATTTCGTCCACTTCCAGCGACGTGCCGCGGACCAGCCGGATTATATTTTGCAGGCGGTTGGCGTGACCGTGAATCACATGCATGTCCACTTCCAGCCGCGCGCCGAGCATCCCGACGGGATTCGTCACACCTTCCTGGCCATCCACAAAAAAATGCTGGCGCACCGCGTGGATGACCGTGTTTTCGGCGGGGAGATTGATGGCCTTGGCGTTCTTAATCACGTCGTCCACGTCGTCCGTGGAAATCTCACGATCAGCGGAAACCACCGGATGCACGCCACGATTATTAAAGCCGCGGATGTGGCCACCACTCACGCCAAGATAAACGCTGCGAATCTCCACATCCGCCATCTGCTCAGCCTCGAACACCGCCGTGCGCAAATCCTCCTCGACCTGTTCAGGGTTGATAATCTCGCCCTTGCGCACGCCGCGCGAGCGCGACTGACCCAAGCCGATGATGTTCAGTCCGCCTTCGGCAAGCTGCTCGCCAACGACCACGCAGATTTTCGAGGTGCCGATTTCGAGACCGGCAATGATGTTGGAATCGTCAAACATTTTTTCTCCGGAGTTTCAAGGGTTTCACCGCTTTAGGCGTAACATTCACCGGCGCGGCACTGGCCATCATCCAGCGCACCGGCACATTGTTCGCCACGGCCAGATCCGCCGAAGCGATGTCGCCTTTATTGGCCTGTTTTCCGTAATCATAAATTTTGCGCCAGCGGCGCAACTGCTGCTCCATTTTGTCGAGGCCAAAGGTTATCTGGCTGCCCGGCCCCGTCGTCGCCACCACCACACCGGGCGCGGAAACATCCAAACGTCGCAAATCCACCAACCCCGCCATCGGCGATTTGCTGAAGGCGACGATCAACTTCAGCGCCGCCTGTATCGGCGGCAATTCCACTCGCCGCCCCGGCTGCAATTGAAACGCATTCAACCCCGCGATTACAGGCAATTGTGAATTCACCTGCGCCAACGGCACCGTGCAAAGCCGCGGATCCAACGGCTGCATCACCATGCCATCGGCATCGAGCTGAAAAATTGAAACGGCAATCCCAGCCACGCCATCGGCGTGCGGCACGTTGACTTGCGCAATCGCCTCGCGCTCGGTCACGCGGATCTTCAAGGTGCGTGGCAAAACACGCTCCACGGAAACAGAATCAATCACCGAGACCAATTCCAGATTGCGCTTTACCGCCGCGAGGTCGAGCCCGATAAGATTCGCGCCCGGTTTCACCCCCGTCCAGCGACGCAACTGGTCCGGTGCAATCACGCCATCCGTCTTCACATCAATTTGCTGGATGGCAAAATCGGCGTTCTGATAAACAAACGTATTGAGCGCAACTTCGCCAACGCGCCAGAGCAGATACAAGCCAAAGAAAGGTCCAGCCACCACGAGAAATAAAAACAACCCCAACCTTAACCGCGAAGCACGCACCTGATCGGAACGCAGCTTAACGTCCAGCACGTTGTGACGGTGCAGACGGCGGTTCTTGTTTTGTTCGCGCTTAAACCACATTGATTTCAGGCGGCAATTGCCGCGTTCCGCTTCAATGCCAATCCCACCATTCGTTGGCAGAGTTCGGCAAAGTTTATTCCCGCCGCAGCAGCAGCTTTCGGGAACAGGCTCGTTTCCGTCATGCCCGGCAGCGTGTTCACCTCCAGCACCATCGGCGAGCCATCCATGCGCACCATCACGTCCACCCGCGCATAATCGCGTCCGCCCACCGCCTGAAACACGGCCAGCGCAGCATCCTGAATCCGCTTCGTCGTCCCGGCTTCAAAGTCCGCCGGACAAGAATATTCCGTCGCGCCCGGCGTGTATTTGCTGTGCGCGTCATAGACGCCGTTGCGCGGACGGACTTCGACGACCGGCAACGGTTTGCCGTCGAGAATCCCCACCGTCGTCTCGCGCCCAAAGATTTTTTCCTCAACCAGAACTTCCGAGTCAAATTTCAGGGCCACCGCCAGCGCCGCCGGCCAGTCTTCGACGCGCTCGACAAATTGCAGGCCGACGCTCGAACCCTGCCGCGACGGCTTCACCACCAGCTGCACGGAAAAATTCTCGGGAAACGGCTCCGCCGCCGAATGCACCGTCACAAATTTCGGCGTCGGCACGCCGACTTGAATACAGCTTTGTTTCGTGAGCACCTTGTCGAACGCGATCCGGCTCGCCGCCGCGTCGCAGCCGGTGTAAGGCACGCCCAGTTCGTCCAATCGCTTCTGAATCGTGCCGTCTTCGCCGTAAGTTCCATGCAGTGCGAGAAACACCACGTCGGTTGCCGGCGGCAAAACCCAGTCCGGTGTGCGCGGATCAAGTTCATGCACCCCATGGCCGAGCGAACGGAGCGCCGACACCACCGCCTCGCCGGAACGCAACGAGACTTCGCGCTCCGCACTCGGACCGCCCAGCATCACGGTGATGTTCAACTTCCGGCTCATTCTTCGCCTATGATTTCAACTTCTGTGCGTAAATCAATCCCGCGTTCAGCTTTAGCCTTGGCGACCAAGAAACCAATCAATTCCAACACATTTTGAGCGGTGGCGCCGCCATCGTTCACCAGAAAATTGCCATGCTCCAGCGAAACCCGTGCACCACCAATTTTCGTTCCTTTCAGGCCGAGTTCGTCAATCAGTTTGCCTGCCGGAATCGCCACCGGATTCTTGAACATACAACCGGCGCTGGGCGCAGCCGGCTGCGAACTCCAGCGAATCTCGCTGTAGGTTTTCATCCGCGCCTCGATGGTCTCGCGCGCCTGCGGCGTGCAAATAAATACCGCACCCAGAGCGATGCGGTTTTTTAAAGCATCGCAGCAACGGTAACCGGCGGACATTTCGGACGACTTCAGTTCATGGACATCACCGAAAAAATCCATCACACGGACAGATTCCACAACGTTAAAAGTCTCGCCGCCCATGGCCCCAGCGTTCATCCGCAACGCCCCGCCGATACTGCCGGGAATGCCTTCCAAAAACTCCACCCCGCTCAAGCCGGCGCGCTTCGCCTCAACCGCGACATTTTTCTGCCTGGCACCCGCG